>Ga0082212_10011856_pt1 | contig 11013 bp, 10 predicted proteins | sample TergutNt197P3_FD_71548 | JGI IMG/M metagenome (GOLD analysis project Ga0082212, IMG submission 71548) | Neocapritermes taracua P3 segment gut microbial communities from Petit-Saut dam, French Guiana - Nt197 P3 | ecosystem: Host-associated > Arthropoda: Insects > Digestive system > Gut ...
CGCGGGTGCTGGCTCGGGTCATTACGAATACGGCGTCTGGCCGCCGGTAACCCCAGTTGCGGGGGAGACGTTCCTGGTGGGCTGCGCTCAGAATTGGGCCGCTGGTGAGGGTTGGGCTGACATGGCCGAAACGTGGGCGCGCCCACACAACGGCGACAGCCCCGCCCACAACTTGGGCGCTTTCGAATTCCGGATTGCCGTCTCCGCGGCGCAGAGCATCGGCACGTCAGGTATTAGCGACGACGATGACGGCGGCGGTACCCCAATTGGGTCCATTACGTTGGAAAATCCAAATCCAGACCCGGTGGATTTGGCAAGCGTGACCGTTTTCGCCCACCCGGGAATCTCTGTGTCAACCGCTGATGGGTTGGCTTTGGTGGCTGGGCCGCAGGTGACTACCGGTGCCCAACAGGGTCTGGTGTCCTGGACGTTCCCGCCGGTTCCATCTGCCGAGGGTGATCCCACGCCCGCCTGGTTCCCGGCGGCCGACAAATCTGGGCCTGCTTTGATTCACCTCGACCTCACTTGGGCGGCGGACAACTTCGTGGACCCCGATCCGGAATCTCACCCCGAGCTGGTTCGAGTGGTGGTGGTGTATGCCACTGAGGAGTCTGATCCGGTTGTACTCGCCTCCGGTGAGTTGGACTGGCTCGGCAACGCCCAGGTGACCGGTCAACACGTTGTGCTCACCGACACTTACGGCGAGTTCGCGACCGCCAATGCGGCCCACCCAGATTGGGTTGCCGAACTGGGCGGGTTGTTGCTGGACGCAACCGACCACCTGAACACGCAGTACTACCAGTACGCGGCCCAGCGGGGTTCCGATGTTGACGCCAACGGGCAGGACGTGGACTCCTATATAAACACCGCATCTCTCGGTGCCCTGTGCCCTGTTGAGTCGGTGGAGCCGGTGGAACCGATTGGTGCTGACGACACCACTGAAGAGTGGGAGTTGTGCGATGCCGAACCCCTCGCCGAGGAAACGGCGGAGGTACGGCTGAACCGCGGCCTGGATCTTCAGTTGGAATCCGCACTGATCGGCAAGTTCCAACGCGCCTATCGGTGGCAGATTGACAAGTTCATTTGCCAGGCCTACCGGGCGGATGGGGCTTGCGATGTTTGGGGGAAGGAGGCTACCCACTTCCCGGATGCGGATGGGAACAGTAGTTTCGATTATCGGATTGAGGTGACCCCACAGGGTTTCACCGATTCGGATTGGGTGGCGCAAGGCACGGTGACGGTCACCAACCCGAACCCACATCCAGTGCGGCTCGCCCACCTGACCGACGCCTCCGGCTTGGTTACCGGTTTCGGGATAACGCTCAGCGAAAACGCCTTCATCGACGCCTTCGCCTTGCCGCACCCCGACGACCCCGTCATTCCGGATTACTTGGTAATTCCGGACTACTCCGTCAGTTGGGACTCCGACGACTCCGTAGTTCCAGACCAATTCGTCACTCCCGACCACGTCGGCATTCCCGACCCTGATCCGGAGTCCCCCCTCAGTGCGGTATCGCCCGCCATTTGGGACTTCGACCAACCCGTCATTCTCGACTACTCCGTCACTCCGGACGCCCATGACTTCGTCATTCCGGACCCCGATCGGGTATCTCCCCTCAGTGACGATGCCTCCGTCATCTTGCGGGACGACGACGCCATCGTCGTTCTGCAAGACGACGCGTTCGTCATCGTGCCCGCTGACGTTTCCGTCGTACGGAGTTTCGATGACGCCACGCCGCCCGACGAATCCGCAACCAGCGGGCCCGTGTTCAGCAAATGCCGGATCGGGAATGGAATGACCGAAGTTGCTCCGGGCAGCCACCAGTTGCCAATAACCTGCGAGATCCAAGGCGCCGAGCGCCCCGGCTTGGCCCCAGACGCCTCCATCGGTTTGCATTGGATCGCGAGCGACGCTTGGTCCGAGCATGGCGCCATCGTCGTGCCCCTGATTGCGGGGGAAGAACTCGCCTGGGCGGAGACGGTGACTGGTGGTGTGGTGGCCGTCGTCGACGATTTCGCAGGCACAGTACCGAACCCGTTGCCCACGATCACCCTAACGGGTCCGGGTGAGGTCGCCAATGGCCGCTTGACCTGCACCTTCGACGACGACGCAACCCCGTGCCGGTTTGAGTACTCGCTGAGCCTGGCCGGTCCGTGGCCGGAGGCCGAGGTGCAGTACGTGAACGTGGCTTGTCTCAGTCCGGTGGACGGCGACGACTCGGAGTGCACTACCTTCCCGCCGGTGCCACCCGTGGCGCGAATCCGACAACCGTTGGCGTTCGCCGCGGAAGTCAAGGGAACGTGGACGTGGAGCCTGGACAAGTGGGTGCGCCCGCACTGCCCGGAGGGTGCGACGTGTGAGGATTGGCGTGACGACCTCTATCTGACCGACGTCGAACCCGATAGCGATGTGCGAGCCGATTACCGGATTGAGGTTTTCGTGGATCGTGCCCTGGCGGGACGCTTCCCAATTGAGAACCTGTTGGAGGTGCCGATCCGACCTGGTGAGCTGGGCGTAACCATCACCGCGCCTGCCTATCTGGTGCTCTCGGTGGGTGGTATTCCGGGTGCGCTGAGTTCGGTGGCTAGCGGGTCGGAGCGCGTGTGGACGTTTGCGCCCGATGTTGAAATCGCTGGGCTGGCAACGCTGGAGGTGCTGGTTGGTGAGGATCCCGCCGTATCGATTCCCCAAACCGGGATCCCGACCGTGACGGTGGCGGCGGCGGGGCGGACGCTGGCCTCGTTCGAGTTCCCCGAACTAGTGATGAGGCAACTTCGGTATAACCTGCTGTGGGATGTTTACCCCGAACTGGCCCGCGAGTATGGCGCCAAGGGCCTGCCGGTGTTTGAGACCTGCTTCATGGAGGACGTGGGAATCCTCGAGAACTGTTTGGGTGGTAGCGGACTCACGGCGGCGTTCCATAACTGGATGGACGCCGAGGAGGTCCGGCTGCGGCCAGGGGTTGACGGGGTGAGCGAGTTCACCTACACCGTTGACATTCCGGCAGACCACTTCGTGGACGGCACCGCGCTGAACATCGCCTACCTGGTGGACCCGGACTGGAACGACGACGCCCGCGTACACATAACTTTCCGAAAGCCCCCGGTAACCAAGCCGGAAAAGCCAGGGGCAGTGAAACCTCCGGTTGTGAAGCCGCCGGTTGTGGTAACGCCGGTGGTAGTAACACCGCCTCCCGTGGTCGTGACACCTCCGCCGGGTCTTGTTACGCCGCCTGGATCGGTTCCGCCGCCGGGTTCGGTGAAGCCACCTACTAGCCAGGTGACCGAGCAGGTGGTTACGGTGACGCCCCCAGGAACCCGGGTGGCCGTGGAGCCCAACCGGGTAACCGTGGAAACAGCAGACCTGGTGACAACCACTCAGTATAAGAAGCCGGGAATGCTCTCCCTCACCGGTGGTTTGCCATGGGCGGTGCTCGCCGCTGGGTTGTTGACGGCCACTAGTGGGCTGATTGCCACCGGCTCCACAATCCGACGCCGGCGAAACGGAGGTGAGGCGCGATAGGCAAGAGTTATAGGATCCACAACAAGTGAAGGGGAGTGTGGTGGCCACCAACCAAGCCACCACACTCCCTCCCGTCATCCAGCGCGACCTTCAACCCCCGCTTGAGGGGGTCGGAATCTACGATTCCGGGGGGAGTCGACAGCGCGACCCAGGCTTGCCACAATTCCGATCACGCTTGCGAGAATGATGCTGTGTCAACTTTTGAAAACTGTTACCGTCGGTACTCCCAACGCCAAAAATCCAAGACGCCAGCCCCGATACTCTGAGGTCGTTCCCGCGCCTGAACCAAACACCTCCCAGTTTATTGTGTCAGGCGTCGCGCCGACAGCATCAGCCGCGCACAAGAACCGTGCTATCGCCTCATCGATATCGTTCCCGTCTGAACCTTGCCAACTCATATAGGGAATACTGGGTACCCTGGGGGTGGCATATGCAAATTCAGTATAATCTAAGCCGCAACCAATTAGCTTGAACTCAGTTGCCAACGATGAAGTGCAGCCTGTTAGCCAGAGGACCAGTCCAAGCGAAGTGATTCTGATAATAGTATTTTTACGCATACGGAGACCATAATGCTCCGGAGAGCAGGGATACGGCCAACCGGGGCAACCTGTGGAGAGTTTCCATGACTCTGTCAAGTTGTGGACACTTTCAGAGTCCCAATAATCCTAGGGATGTGGTCATTTCCTTCATGAGGTTGTACTCCAACTGTGACCGCGACGGTTCACCCCAACGCTCAACATGATTGGCCATGGTCAGAGCGGGGTTTCAGCGTCAGAGCAGGGATTCCGAAAACACTCTTTGACGCCAGAACCCCACTTTGATGAGAGCGCGCAGCATCGCCTTGGCGGCGGTCCCACCCTTGCGAGCTTGTAGCTCATGGCGTGTGGCGCGGTGGTCTGCGTCTGGTTGATTGCCTTGCCTCCCAGGTTGGCAGCGCGTAGAATCGCCATTTCGCCGTTGGCGGGCGGCTCGCACTGACCGTCCGTGGGACCAGAATGGGTCTCACCATCGTGCCGTTTCGAGCTCCCCGACGATGACGCCGCCGCGACCGATACGGAATCGGAACCACCAAAAGCGAGATAGTCCACCGCGTGTTTGAGCACCGACTCAATGGCCGCCCGGGCATACACCTTGCTCTCCGGCGTGGATTTCACAGACCAGTACGACTCAATGCCTTGGCACAATGCGTCTAACATTGCCGAGGCCTTGTGGTGATACGGCAGCGACGCGAGATATGAGTGGTCGAGTAGCACCCAAACGGGCAGCAGACTCTTGACGGCTCGGTGGTTGAGCGTGTCGAAACTACCGAGGACGACGGCGAAATGCATGGACTCTGAACCCGTCCCGGCAGTCGTCGGTGTCGCCAGATGCGACCTGAGAGTAGGCCGCCCACAACCCCCTCTTTAGGGGGTCGGAATCTTCGATTCCGGGGGAGTCAAGTACTTGCTCGACGACTCCCGGCGCGCTAGATGGTAGGTCTTCTGCGTATGCCTTCGCCACATCGGTGCTCCGAAGCACCTCACCGCAACCCCGGCATCAACTTGCTCTGTGGTTGGGTTCGGTTCAAACTTAGAGAAAATGCCGGATTGGACTCCCAGGGCTGTCAACCTTCCTACCACCAGGTCACCTGGTTGCCATCTGATATATGATCGACACCAAGCACCAATGAGTCGAAGTACAAACTGAAAAGGCACCGTAACCGCAATAATAAGGATGTGGAAATTAACATTCATACTTCAAAAATTGCGTACTCAATTGCAGAGGCAGCAGTACAGTTGTCCATCAGCGAAGGTACAATCAGACGTGCGATCAGGACAACCGACCCATATTCCTTCCCCCCACCCATGACGGCAAAACGCATAGGGCGCAAGCGGTTCACTATCTCAGCGGCCGAGTTGATTCGGTGGCACGAATCGCTAGACGATGTGTAGTTTCCAAAGTGTTCCGGATCACGTCACCATCGGTATTCACCACGGATTTGAATGCCGGTCCGGCCCAACCCCGGGCCCCACCATTGAGGCGAACGGCCTCGACGGGAACTCCCGGGGTCTACTTCTGCAGTCATCGCAATGCTGCAGCTTCTCCAAAAAAAGCACACCAGGTCCCGGACTACCGAATCTGCGGGTTCAGTTAATCCAACTGTGCGGATTTCTGCATTGAGGTTCGACGATGACGACGGAGCAAGCCCGGTCCGAGTCTCGCAGTATTTTAGAGTAGATAACGGTGAGCGCTCCGGGGGATAGCCCTGCTCGGTTTTTTGCTAAGCGCTGGGCCAGCAAACACGACCCGCAGGTACTCTGGCCCGCGCGGGAGATTGATGGCCTTGCCACCCAGGTTGGCCACCCCTAGCATCGCACTTACGGCATCGGCTTGCGGATCAGCCCGGGTGTTCGCCTTGCTCTCCGGTGTGAAGAGCGGGGCGTTGCGATTCGACTTTACCGGGTATCAGCGATGTTGCTTTGTTGTTTCGTTTGGGTGGCCTGTGGTGACTCGTTCAAGTAAAACCTTTCCGGGCGATTTGCCCCCGCCGGGCTGGATCACTGCGTACCAGATCCTGCCTGATTTAGTTGGCTTAAGCTGCCAACGCTGACGCGGCGTACCATCAACCGTCACCGTTCCCAGACTCCCTTGTAAGGGATAACAGGACTCATTTTGGGATGTCGGCGCATTGGTGAGCCGTTCCCAGGCATCAACGGATGCGTTGCGGGCAGTTGCCACCAGGTCTGTCCAACCACGACGGGCTTGACTGGTGGCGAACTCCAGTCGGTACTCAGTCTTACGCCGTGGTCTGACAACCTCATTGGACTTACTCACGGTCGAGGAACCTCAACGCGTTCCTCGGGATCCAGCCAATCAAGTGGCTCATTTGGGTCCATACCATCGGCAATGGCCTCAGCCGTGCCGCGCCAGGAGCGAAACGAATTCAGCAATGCCCGATATGTGCCGAGCTCTGCGGCGGACCACACCAACCTATCCATATCCGCCACAAACTGGGTTCGATCCTCGGGAGTCAATAGGGCCGTCCATGAGAATGTCGCCAACAAGGCATTGTGCGAATCGCCGTGATGCGCGCGATCCGCCAGCATGATCTTACTGGCCAGAGCGACTCCCTCCATCTGAGCTTCCAAGTCCCCGGCACGAAGTAACACAAGATCGGCGGCGTCTCGCCGAGTTATCCGTACGGCACCGTTTTCCGCCATGTCCGCAACCGCCTTGGGGTCGCGTAATAGTCGCGTAAACGTGGCAGTAGGTGACGGAGCAGAAACAGCAGACATACATCAACTGTAAAGCAGATATTGGGTCTAGGCAATATTCAGGTAACGTGAAATATCCGCAGTCAGTCTTGCCGTAACTCACGGAAGCGGCACGACGACGCATCCCATACCGCGGCGGCCCTCGCCGGACAGGAGACCTAGGAGACTGCTGATTAATCGGTAGTGGTTTGGCGGTTTGGGGTGTTTGCGGGGTTCGGGTATTGCCCCGCGGCGGCTTTGGGCCGCCGCTCCCGCCCGCCCGTGGATTGGTGTTGGGGTGCTGGTGGGGTGTTGGTGGCGTCGTTTCTGGCGTTCTGGGTGACTGGGTTCCACGGTCTTGGGTTATGGCATTGTCCAGGCCCCTTCTTGGTGGTTTAGGCCCAGGTTGATCATGATTTTGAGGTTTACGGACGCGGCCCTTGTGTGGAGCCACGCGTTGTTTTTCGCCACACCTCGATATCGGAGGCGTCTGGCACCCTTTGAGATCCAGGCTATTGTGCGTTCGACCATTAGCCGGTGTTGACGATAGACGTTTTGGAACTCGGGGGTCTTGGCCCGTTGGCGGTGGGCGCGGCGCTGTGTCTCATCGTCTGCGATTCGGACCGTGCGGCCCTTGGCGGCGGCGGTGCATTTGGCCCGTAGCGGGCAGGCGAGACAAGTGGCGCCATAAGAGGCGGTCCCGGATTTGGTGATCTGCCGGGTGTTGCCTAGGGGCAGGTCAGGGTGCCGCGGTCGGGGTCGTAAGCGAAGTCGTCCTTGGTGAAACCCCCCGGAACGGCCGCTACCAATGGCAAGGGCTTGACGACTGGGGCGTGTCCGGCGTCGGCGAGATCGGCGAGCATTTTCGCGCTCCCGTAGCCGGAGTCGCCGAGGATCTCCTTGGGGCCATCAATGGTTGCGTCGGCCCCCAGTATCTCGAACCCCGCAGTGGCGTCAGCGGACTACGCGCCGGCGGCCTTGGTCATCCGGGTGGCCGTGGTGATCCCCGTGTCGGGCTCGACCACGACATGGGCCTTGAAGCCGTCACGCTTTTGTGAGGTGCTCTTGCGGGCGTGCCGGGCCTCCGGGCCGCAATGGCTACGCAATTTGAATGCGGGCCATTGATCGACGATGAAGGGCCCGTACCTCACGAAGTTGTGTGTTATCCACAGGGAAACCGATCAGGGTCATGACCATCGGGCCGGTTGGGTTAGGGTCATGGGATGCCTCAACGAAACTCCAAGCGTCCCAATCTGATTCTGCCGACCAATGACCTGGCTTTCCGCTATTTGCTGACCGCGCCGGATCACCCTAATGTCCGTGCGGCATTTATCCGGGACGCGTTCGGCGTCGTGCCAGATCGGATACGGGTGGCTGACCCGTACTCGATTACCAAGTATGAAGCGCTCCTTGCCGAGGCGAACGCGGCCAGCGGTCCGACCCAGCGCGAGGAAGCCGAGCGGAGACTCTTTGATGTGATCCGAGACGTGCGGTTCGACATCGATATAGCCGATATCACCATAGAAATGCAAGTCCAACGGGACATCACGTTCCTGGAGCGCAGTTTGCTATACCTCGCCAAAATGTACGTTGGCAGTTATGGCGGCGATCACGGCAAAATCAAGCCAGCCTGGTCACTGAACATCCTGCGGCACAATTGGTATGACGACGACCTGCCAATTCGGTTTTTGGAGTTCCCGCCCGTTGAGGCTCGCCAGCCCGGAGTGCGGCCACTAATGCGGTGGGGATTCTTCGAGCTACGCAAGAAAGTCGAAGGCCCAATGAACCCTTGGCAGCATTTCTACCTCACCGCCGTAGCCCGGCAAACAGACCCCGAACCATTCCGGGAAGCAGCCAGTATGATGGAGTTCATCAATGCGTCACCCAAGGAGGCCAACGTGATCAGCCAACTGCAACTGCGTGAGAAAGCCGACCGCGCCGAACAAGCCGCCCGGGACCGTTTGTTTCAAGAAAAGGCCGACCAACGCGTTGCTGAGGAACGCGCCGCTACCGAGCAGCGTGAGCGCCGTGCCGCCGAACACCAACGCAAGGCCACCCTGACCGATAACATCCGTTCCGCCCGAGCAAAGGGCATCTCACCCGAAGACATCGCCGATATCCTCAACGTGACCGTTGCTGAGGTTGATGCGACCAAGTGAACCTAGCCTAGAAGTTTCATGGCTTGTCGCGCCATTCGGCGATCATATGGTGAAAGGTGCCCGTCACCTGCGAAAATAAGGTTGTCTAAATCAAACTTTCGCGTGGGAAGTGAGCACCTTTCAGGTGAAAAAGCATACCCGGTTTTACCCGAGATCCAAGGTTCGCGTCGCGAGCGTGCACGCAGTTGGCAACGCTGGTGGAGCCCTCCTGGCGGCTACCGTCACCGCTACCGGCCTCGATGGCGAGTTGGATGCGGCGCTGGCGCCGTGGCGCAAGCCATTGGCCGTCCATTCCCCGGCGAAGGTCATCTTGGACTTGGCCCTCGCACTCGCCCTGGGTGGTGACTGCCCAGCCGATATCGCGCAGGTCCGGGCCGAACCCGCACTATTCGGCCCGGTGGCATCCGACGCCACGGTCTCCCGAACCATTTCCGCTTTGGCCAAAGATGCCGACGTGGCCCTAAACGCGATCCATGCCGCCAGGGCCAAGGCGCGGGCGGTGGCGTGGGCCCACGCCAAACATCGGGCCCCAGGTTTCGCGATCCATGCGAAGGCGCCGTTGATCATTGATTTGGACGCCACGTTGGTGACCTCCCACAGCGAAAAGGAACAAGCAGCACCCACTTACAGGAAAGGTTTCGGGTTCCACCCGTTGACCGCGTTCTCGGACCACGGCACGGACGGAACCGGGGAGCCACTGGCAATCATGCTCCGACCCGGCAACGCGGGCGCCAACACCGCCAAAGACCACATCGCCATCACCACCGAGGCGCTGAAGCAAGTGCCGGGCTGGGGCACCAAAGCCGCGGACCCGAAAGCCGTGCTGATCCGCGCCGACACCGCCGGTGGCACCCACGAGTTCGTCCAATGGCTGACCGACCAAGGATTGTCGTACTCGGTCGGGTTCCGCCTACCACCAGACGCCCTCGCCAAGTTGGGCGTCATCGACCAGCTCGACGGCTGGACCCACGCCCGCGACACCGACGGGGACGTGCGCGACGGCGCTTGGGTAACCGAACTCACCGGACTGCTAGACCTCACCAGATGGCCGCCAGGGATACGGGTAATCGTGAGGAAGGAACGCCCCCACCCGGGCGCGCAAACCTCCCTGTTCGACTACGACGGCCACCGCATAACCGCGTTCGCCACCAACACCGAAATGACCGGCGGCCCAGCCATGCAACACTGCGACCTGGAGGTTCGACACCGCCGCCGCGCCCGCTGCGAGGACCGGATACGCAACGCCAAGGACACCGGCCTGGCCAACCTACCACTGCAAGGGTTCGATCAGAACCGCATCTGGCTGGCCATCGTCCAACTCGCCATGGACCTAACCGCCTGGATGCAGACCCTGGCCCTCCACGGCCACGCCGCCCGGAAATGGGAACCCAAGAGGCTGCGCCACCGGTTGTACGCGATCGGCGCCCAAATCACCAGCCATGCCCGCGCGAAATGGCTCACCCTGTCAAAGAGGTCCCGATGGGCCAAAACCATCGGCGATGGCCTCCAGCGCCTGCACCGCCTGAACCCCGCCACCGTCTGAAACCAACATCACAGCCAACCACCAACAAGGAAAGGGAAACCGTGCGATACCGGTAGACTCCGGGGTTTAGGCAACCCCTAAGGCAAATAACCAGAAAAACAGGCCCAAACTGTTTCGCGGCCACAAATCTGTAACCGCCGTGAAATATCTAGGCTAGGGTGTTCGCGTTATCCGTGATGGATACTCGCGGTTTGAGACCACCATGGCGAAAGCCTATCGCGGCCCACGGACACTTGTTGGCTCGCATTACCCGTCGCGAGGGCAGATAATTGGGGAATGGTTGCTACGCAGACTGGCCGCAAAGCGATTTTCGTGGACGTTGACGGAACCATTTACGATCACGAAATAATTGACCAAACGGCTGTTGCGGCGATTCGCCAAGTGCGCGCGGCGGGCAACTTGGTGTTCCTGTGTACGGGTAGATCCGCTGGCATGATTCCGCAGGCCATTTATGATATTGGTTTCGATGGTGCTATTACCAATGGTGGCTGTGATATTTTCATTCACGGCGAACTACTGGTTTCCCAGGCAATGCCCCGAGCCGATGTTTCCGAG
>Ga0082212_10011857_pt1 | contig 11012 bp, 1 predicted proteins | sample TergutNt197P3_FD_71548 | JGI IMG/M metagenome (GOLD analysis project Ga0082212, IMG submission 71548) | Neocapritermes taracua P3 segment gut microbial communities from Petit-Saut dam, French Guiana - Nt197 P3 | ecosystem: Host-associated > Arthropoda: Insects > Digestive system > Gut ...
AAGGGTGATGATCCGGAAATTTTGCCGGATTCAGACAACGAGATTGCATGGGTGAGTGCTACCGGCGGTGGCGGCATTTCAAACCCAATTACTATTAGAGAAGATACAATTATTTGGGCGCAGTTATTCAGTAGCTTAACAGGCGATCCTATAGGTGATGTAGATGTTGCAGAATTTCGTTACTACGTTGTAACTGCCAGTCCGACTGTAAACCACGATTGGCATTTGCTGGCACTTGACGATGAAATTAGGCTTTCCAGCATCACGGAAAATGCGGAGATTTGGTTCACCATCAACGGTTCCGAGCCAGATAAAGACAACGGAAATGGCTATATTTATTTGGACGCGGCACCGATTTTGGTAGACGATATAGGCAATATCGGCGACACAATTGCAATTAAGGCTAAGGCGTACAGGAATGAATTGCCACCCAGTAAAGTAGTTGAGTTCAAATACACTATCGCTGAAAAAGTAGCAACACCTAAAAAAGCATCCGGTTCACCAGATACTGGCTTTATAAATCGAGGGACTGAAATAGCGCTTCAATGTGATACGGTAGGGTCTGTGATTTATTATTCGACAGACGGAAAAGAACCAACCCAAAACAGCATTAGATACTCAAGCCCGATAAAAGTGCATTATCCCCAAACGATTAAAGTGAGAGCATTCAAGGACAATATGGTGCCAAGTGATTCTATTGAGTATTCATATGGAATCAATCCTGAAGCAATTACATTGCACACAGAAGGTTTTACCGCTGATCTACATTACTATGTTCCTGATTCGGAATATGCTGATGGGATATACACTGTTAACGTGGTGAACATACCCGCAACATTATTTGTAGATGAGGATAGAAAAGTGAGCATTGTATTTGCAGTTGGTGGCGGAGAACCATTGATTAACTATGGCGGACTGGTAACATCAGAAATAATAGAGGCATTGAAGGCTGGCAAGATAATAAGCAGTATCGGCGGCAGACAAAGGGTTGGAGCAGCAGCTATCTCGCTTTTCAAGGCTCTTTATGCTGCAGATGGAACACTTGCGAATCTGTCAAGCGCTTTGTCTGATGCAGGAAAAGTATTGGGCGTTGTTGGTAACACTATGCAGTTTTTCGACTCGTTGTTAAGTTTAGCAAGAGGCAGTACTCATTATCAAAAAGCAGTCTACTACGGGTATGCCGAAGGTGAAGTGGATAAAAATGGCAATATTGCCAATTTGAAAGGAGACATGCTAATTCAGTATTGCAGAGGAGGAGAATCAACGCCAAAGTGGGTTGATGCCGGAAATATGGGAGGGGCTGTTGTAAGTACAGCGCTTATATTCAGCGGCCCATTCGCAGTACTTGGATTAGCTGTTCCATCATTAAATGGAAAAGACGCCGCTAATCATTATATAAGCTATGACGATGGAATTGAAATAAACTATTCAACAGGTAGAATCATGCCAGTGCAAAACAAATCAATAGTGGCGAAAGCAGATTATGATTCGCGTAATGGACTGAGTCTTTTATCCGGATTGATATATGGCGAAGAGCACTACTTGACAATTGATTTGAATGCAAATATGTATCCATCGACCTACTTATTCAATGAAACCTATGAAAAAGGTACGAAGAGAATTGTTTTGGGGGGGATATTTGGAAATCCTAAGCCAATAATAACAAAAGAATCATTTAGCCATACAGGCTATTTAACACGCACAAATAGCATGCTGACACCAAGTAATACGAGTGTTTACAATACCTCAACTCTAGAAGAATCGTATGACTATGAACTAACACCACGGAAAGACTTCATAGGTGTTTGGCAAAACAGCGCTGACGAATATGAAGTGCTGCAGAGTTCTATTAGCCCGCAAACAGAACCCTTGATCGCGACAGTAAATGGTGAAAAAATAATGGTTTTCATAACAGAAGATAGCCGCCGTGATGATGTAAACCGCACAGTTCTCGTTTATTCCCTCTACGATCCAGTAAGCAAAACTTGGAGCGCGCCTTTGCCTGTAGATGCAAATGACGACGGTACCGCGGACTTTTACCTGCAGATAATAAGTGACGGAAAAGAAATGTGGGTTACTTGGCATAACACCAAAGAAATACTACCTGCCAACGCAACATTGGAAGATATACTAAAGAACGCCGAAATCTCTGTAGCACGGTTCGACAGCAAAAGCAGAGCATTCAAAGATGTTACGACGTTAACGAGAAACAATTATTTAGACACGTTACCCCAAATAGCGATAAAAGGCGATGGCAATCCGGTTGTTGTGTGGGTCAGTAATGAAAACAATAATATTCCCGGCTTGCCTTTGTCCGATTCGTCCAGCGTCCAAAGCAACGATAATGTAATAATGATAAGCGAATTTAACGGTATTTCGTGGAGCCCGGCGAAAGCAATCACACCCACAATCGGAGCGGTGGTTGAATTGTCGATAGGTTTATTGAATGGAAATATCCGCGTTGCCTATATCACCGATGCTGACAACGAATACAGAACGATCGACGATCGCAGCTTGATTCTCGTGGATTTAAACGGAAACATAATAAAAACGCTGGCAAGTGATACGGCGGTGTCGAATCCTCGTTTCGACAAGATTAACAATATCGATACATTGAGCTGGTATGAACTCATTGAAATCCCTAACGGTTCCGCCATTAACGGAGAAGAAACCATATTCGGAACTGACATCAGAAGCATAACAGCAGATAACGGTGAAATCCGCTCATTGCTTGACGCGCCGGAGATGCCGACCACTAACTACGAAATAGTAAACGGCGATGGTATGTCTGCAATAATTTACCCGTTATTCGAAAACGGCAGGGGGAGCTTTGCAGCGCGATTATTCGATAAGGACAATAAAAGCTTCGGTATCCCATTCAAGCTGAAAGAGATGCCGAACACAGGCGACTTCGCCAATTACTATAGCGGCTTGATTAGTGACGACGGTAACTTCTATATCGCCTATACTGCTACCCGAATGGCGATTATGGGTGAGGGCGCTACCGCAGAACTGATTGAAACAAACGACTTGTGTATTTGGGAAGGTGCGCCCTTACAAAACATCAGACTTGCTGGTATGTATTACTCCGATGATGTTAAACCGGGACAATCGTTGAAAGTAACCGCATATGTTGAAAACATCGGCGGTTTGCCGGTTAGCGGTTTTATCGTGACGGTAAATGATAAGCCGGTAATTGCCTATGACGTTAAGGTAGTTGAAGATGATGAAGTCGTTGAACTTAATGGCGACTTAATACCGGGTCAATCGGCAATAATTGAGTTTGAGATAGATGTATCTTCAGATATGAAACCGTCCAATTACGTAGTGAAGATTCTGCCAAACGACGCTGATTTTGATGAAAGAGACAACAGTTATACGTTAACGCTTGGGTACCCAAACCTTGCGTTGTCGCTGAAAAAAAACGATGACAATGAATTCGGAGCGGTCACGGTTACGGCTGAGGTAAGGAATTTAAGTGATTATGCCGCAAAAGCCAATCTTATCGTACGTCGGGGTGAGTTGAACGGTGAAATTCTGGAAATAGTTGATTTGGGAGAGATCACCGGACATGGATCTGCTCTTCCTGAACCATTCATTATCGACCCCAGAGCATTTGTGCCTAATGGAGAAGAACTCGAAGCGCTTTATTTTGAAGTCATTAGCGATCGACAGGAAGTGTTCATAGCGAATACATCCGATTTCGTTGTGATATATGCACCGCATCAGGATGATATAGCCGATACGTATAGCATAACCGGCGCGGTAAGTTCATTCAATCCAAGGCTGGGCGCGAGAATCGAATTGCAGACGCTGGATGGCGTCGTGATCAGCAATGTAAATACCGAGACGAGTAACGCGGGTTCTGCGGTAGCTGTTGTGCAGAGTTTTTCTATCGACAATGTACCTCCCGGAACTTACAAGCTGGTTGTGACAAAGCGCGGACATCTTGGATTCACATTGAACAATGTAATAATCACAGATTCCGATGTGGATTTAACTACGCATCAACGTGAGGACGTTCGTGTGTTAATTCTGAGACCGGGTGATCTCAACAACGATACATTTATCAATTCGCTGGATACGACGCTATTGCTGCAGAACTTTGGAGCTTCCACTCCGGATAATATGCACATGGACTTAAACGGCGACGGGTTTATCAACACAGCAGACAGAGTAATCATCCAGCAGAACTTCGGGCATCGCCCCATCGAGGCGGATATGCTCGATATGGAAATTGTATGAAAGGTCAGGGGGTGTAGCGTTATAAGCGGCTTCAAATAAAAATTGTCACTCGGAAAGAATCCATGGAAAGGAGAAAGGATATTGAAAAATCTTAAAAAACTCACAGCGGTTCTTTTGGCTATGATGATGTTGATGGTATATGCTCCTGTTATAGTTTATGCAGACGCCTATTCTGACTGTGAAGTACACGTAACATTGGAGAATGTTGCCAATCGGGCGTCAGACGACGCGAGAGTTTATCGGCTGGTGTTTGAAGTTACAGGGCCGGAAACTGGGGGATTCATGGCGTTTGAAACTGTATTATCCTTTGATTTTGGGAGGATAAAGCCTGTAGGTATTTCCGGCGCATATGCAGACCAAACCGTGTTTTCCGGAGCGGGATTCGCGCAAACAGGCGCTTCCATCAGGCGCTTCGACGCTGACGTTTTCCCTACGCACTCGATTGTATGGAACGATACGCAAGTTAAAGATGGTGAAGGCCGGATAGCGTTCCGCTACGAAATGGGAGTCTCCGACCCGGTATGGGAAGGGGTGCTGGACAACACTCCGACAAATCTTTTTGCTTTCTACTTCAGGATGGCCGACGGCGGATATGCGGATACATCTTCGTTCAGGTTTGAAGATGCGGATCTGCCGGGAAACCTTGCGGTGCCTTCCCCAATTGGCACAAATATTGGAATATGCATTGGGGCGCGGTATGGGGTACCGAGCGTTTGGGGCGGATATAATCTAGCAGCCGGAACTCTGATCATACCTGATGACAATATTACTGTTCCACCTCCGTGGCCATGGCCGCAACCTGATCCGTTTATTGAAAAAAGAATCGATACAGATAAATCCATTGTGATAGCGCCGGAAGACCCCGTCCCGGCGCAGCCGGAACCGATCGATGGAAACGGTGACGGACAAGTATTCAAGTTGGTTTTGATTCACAACGGCAATGGGTTCCCGGATAAATTCTATACGGCGTCTTCACGTTATCCTGTAGATTACCTATTCTATCAAACAGTATCAGGAGATTGGATACTTATCGGCGATGGTCCGGCTCAGTATCATATAATATCAATTCCAGAAATGACGGTTCCAATTGAGGGGACAGATACTACCAGAGAACTGAACCTAAAAGTCGTATCAAAAAATGCAGGCGTTTCAAATATTGCTTTCGGCGTCGACGACGAATGCATTGTTAATTTTGTCCTAAGCAGAGAATTGCCGGACGATCATGACGCAACCCATATCATTGGGCATCAAAGCTTCACTATTGAGTTCACTTCATCACCGGCGGCGCAGGTCGATTTATTAATACAAGGCTATGAACTCGGCGAACCGATTGTAGACGGCGTACGGACTGTGTTACCTCCTTATCAAAAGATAGGAGGAACGTACCTTTTAGTAGCGACGGTTACCACCAGCGCTAGTATACCAGTTTCAGGCAAAGAAGTCGTATTCTCTATCTTTGATGACGCAGGAGAATTACTATACTCAGCGAGCGTACATACAAATGTTGCAGGTAGAGCTAATCATGAATTTTCCAGCGGCTTACCCGGCACATATGAAGTCTTGGCAAGTATTGACGGAGTCCCCGAACAGGAACCGCCGGTAGGAAACGGTTATCGGACAGATAGAACGAGGGTTGTGTTCGAGGACTACGGAACAACGTTATCCATAGTGATTGAAAATGATCCTGCTTGCGCAGGCGACATTGTTTTAATACCGGTAATAGTTTACAATAATCCAGGCCTCTCTGACGTAAATTTGGTGTTTGAATATGATTCTGATCTGATACTACTTGATTTTTTTACAGATGAGACAACCATGGGTTTGGATCCGGTCTCAAATGCAGAATATAATACTGTATTATTATCTGACTCGACAATTGAGGGATATACCGGTGATACGCTTGTATACCTAAAATTTGAAGTGAAAACGAATGCAACATTAGGGCAAAAGCAAATATTAATATCACAGGATGACAGCGGCGTAAGCGATAAGGACGGGCAAATGCTATCGTTTATTATCGCTCCCGGTTATGTTAACGTCGCAGAAAAAATTCATGGTGATGTTAATTGTGATGGAAAAGTCTTGCTTAATGACTTAACGGTGTTGAGAAGGCATTTTGCCAATTGGCCGAAAATAATGATCAAAGGAGGCGCAGATGTAAATGGCGACGGTTATGTATTATTAAATGACTTAACAATCCTTAGAAGATATTTTGCGAATTGGCCGGGGATAGTACTGGGACCTACCGACGATACGACCGCTATAGCCGCCGCTTTTGATACATTTTTCATGACAGAAGAAATAGCGGAGCCTTCAGATGGAGTTGTGATAACGGTAGATACAGTCAAAGGAGAAAGAGGTAAAACAGTCGATGTTCCCGTATCAATTGATAATAACCCCGGATTGTCAGACGCTCAATTAGAGTTCCAGTTTGATGGCGACTTAAGACTGGTCGGTTTTATTACGGACGACTCTACAATGACGCTGGATAATACTTCCAATGTTGAATATAAAACAGCGCTTTTGACTGATTCAACAACGGGAGGCTTTACCGGCATAAAACTAGTCACCTTGAGATTCTTCGTAAGTGAAACCGCGAGCATTGGAACGAAGAGAATTACAATAGTCGACCCGGCTTTAGTCGATAAAGACGCGGATAATGTCTACCCAATGATCGTACCGGGCGGAATAATCATCGAAACTGAAGAGCCGACTCCTAAATTGGAAAGAATCGAAGTCACCAAGGAGCCAACGAAAACTGAATATTTCGTAGGCGACAGGCTTGATTTGACCGATATGGAGGTAACCGCATACTACAGCGACGGATCCAGCAAGGAAGTGAGCGGCTATACTACCGACCCGGCTCACGACGAGGAATTGAATGTTGCTGGAACACAAGAAGTTACTGTCATTTATTCCGAGGACGATATAACGAAGACCGATAGCTTTAGCATAATAGTGAACCCAATCACACTGGAAAGTATCAAGGTCACCAAGGAGCCAACGAAAACTGAATATTTCGTAGGCGACAGGCTTGATCTGACCAGCATGGAGGTTACGGCATACTACAGCGACGGATCCAGCAAGGAAGTGAGCGGCTATACTACCGACCCGGTTGACGGAACAAAACTGAATGATGTCGGCAAGCAGAATGTAACAGTCAGCTATGAAGGTGAAACCGATGAATTCGGTATAGAGGTCTTCCCCATACCTCGCGCGCTAGTTACAGCGGCGCCGATAAATGGCGTGATATCGCCGGTTGCCGGAATGGCTGCTTCGACAGTGATATCTGACGGCACAGACTATAAAGCCGCCCTATCCTGGGATGGCAATACCGTATCATTCGGGTTTGATACGGTTTACACAGCGACTATAACGCTCACAGCGGCGGAAGGATACACGTTTGCCGGCGGATTTAGCGACACAGCGGCGCTGGCCGGTTTTACCGTGAATGGAATCGCTCCTTCAGCATGGGTCAGCAACGATGGCGAGATACTCGTGTTTTCTGTGACATTCCCCAAAACAGGTCCAGTTCCTGGGCAGATAGTAACCTTCGCTGATCCGGGACCTATTAACAAAACATACGGCGACGGTAACTTTACCAACGCGGCGACGTCAACCGCTGCAGACGCAGTGATTAGGTATTCGAGTTGCGCTCCTACAATAGCGGAGGTTGACGCCGAATCCGGTCAGGTAACGATCAAGAAAGCCGGTACTGCCACCATAACGGCTTATGCCGAAGAAACCCCCGGTGAGTTCGCAGATGGCTTGGGAAGCTACGAGCTGATTGTAGATAAGAAGCCGCTCGCGGATGAAATGATCGGCGTTATTACCGATAAGCCTTACAACGGCGGCGAGCCGGTCGAACCGGTTCCGGATGTCACAGATCCGGCGGGTATCACGTCTGGGGACTATACGGTTAGTTATGAGAATAACACAGACGCCGGTACCGCCGTCGTGAAGATTACAGCTACGGAAGATGGAAACTACGTCGGCTATGTCAGTAAGGAGTTTATCATTACGAAAATCGACTATATCGGACCAACGAATGGTGTTTCCTCTGCTAAATATGGCGCGGCGGGTTCGTTCGACCTAGCCACACTGGGGCTGCCGCCGGGATATACTCTGGGCAAGGCGGAAGTAAAAAGCGATAGCTCGTCAATCATAGAAGGTTCTCCAAGCATCGTCGATTCGACACTTTATTATCGTATCGTATATGATGAAACCCTCGTTGGTGAGACCGCTGTCATCACAGTTCCGGTGAATAGCACAAACTACAACGAGTTCAACATTGAAATCACGATTACTGTACAGGATAAAGAGATTCAGCCTGAATTCAGGTTCCTGATTACGGAACGAACCGCAGTTTATGGCGATTTGCCCTTCACCGAATCAGCGATAGGGCAGGAAGCAGGAAGCGTGGTAACTTACGTGAGCAGTAATCCTGACGTGGCGACAGTCGACAGGGCTACCGGTCAGGTAACGATCTGGAAGACCGGTTACGCGATTATAACAGCGACAGCTTCCGAAACGGATGATTATTCTGAGACTCCCGCAAGCTACGCGTTGACTGTCGATAAAAAAACTGTCATAGTTTCCGCAGGTACTTACACTATTTCAAAAACCTATGACGGTACGACAGGCGCAGGGGCCGCAACTGGTGATCTGCAAGCCATCGGTATCTTAACCGGGGACGACGTAACGGTTATGCTGGGGACGATTCCCGCTTACAGTAACGCGAACGCCCATAGTGGAACTATTGTTTTATCCATCAGTTTGAGTGGAGCAGATAGCGAAAACTACACTTTAAGTTCAACCACAACGGTCAGCGTCCCGGCAGGTATAACGCAAAAAGAACTTATCGGCGGACCAACGATCACGGTAACAGGTTCCTATACCTATACGGGGACAGCGATCACTCCCGTTTTCTCTGTTAAAGATAGCGATATGGAACTGGCTGACGCAGACTATACGGCGATAGTAACAAACAACATTATCGCAGGGCCGAACGCCGCGATTACAGTAATCGCTAACACTGACGGTAACTATTCATGGGCGCCTGTTGTAATACAATATTTCACCATCGAAAAGGCATTTTACAATGGAACCAAAACCGCGACGTCTTCAGCAAAATACGGCAATACCGGTTCTATCAACTTGGCGTCGTTGCTGCCTGACGGAGCGACAGTCGGTACGCCGGTAGTTGAAGCTGATGCTTCATCAATTCTGACAGCCGGTTCATTAGGTCTGAGCGGTACGATACTGTCCTACGCGTTGGCGAATGACGCTTCGTTGGTGGGAAAAACCGCTGAGATCCAAGTACCGGTTACTAATGCGACGAATTATGAATCATTTGATATCACAGTAACGGTTTCTGTAACGAATAAGCTTCCACAGATTGGTTTCGGATTTGCGGTCGATGCGCAGACGAAAACCTATGGCGACGCGCCGTTTACAGTCGTCGCAACAGGTCAGGTCGCGGGAAGTACAGTGACCTACGCGAGTAGCAATCCTGCTGTGGCGACAGTCGACGGGTCTACCGGTCAGGTAACGATCCGGAAAGCCGATTCCGCGACCATAACCGCGACAGCAAGTGAAACCGGCGACTACAGCGCTGCTTATGCGAGTTATCTCCTGACAGTGAACAAAGCCGCGCTGACTGTTAAGCCGGGGAACTATACCATCAACAGAAACGCGGCAATGCCGACGCCAGAGGTTGAGTATATCGGGCTCAAGGGCGGTGATATTGGCGCTGAAGTCGCGACGCTGGTCAGCGGCAGTCTGGATATGGAAATCCGTAACGCAGCAAATACAGGCCCGCTAACGAGCACATCGGTAACAGGTACATTTAGAATCGTCTTCAGGGATAGCCCGGTCTTTAACGACGCTGATAATTACACGATTACCGTCGAGGAAGGCTCTCTTACCGTCAGGGCAATCGTCACCGACGAAGAAGAAGTCATCGTCGTCGGGCCCGGCACAGGCGGTGGTGGAGGCGGCGGAGGCGTGCCCGATCCGGCGTCGGGTGCCGATGAAACAATTAATATTTTTGATGATAAGGCTCCGACGACTTTCCTCACTCCTTTTATCGACGTCGATCCGGACGACTGGTTCACCGAGGCGATCTGGTATGTCTACGACAACAAGCTGATGGTCGGGACAAGCACGGAACCCATGTTGTTCAGCCCGAATGTGGCTACGACGCGGGGCATGATCGTTACCGTTCTCTACCGCTTAGCAGGCAGCCCCGACGTGAGCGATTTATCTAATCCATTCGACGACGTGGCTGAAACCGCGTGGTACTACGCGGCGATCAAGTGGGCGGCGGCGAACGGTATCGTGGCGGGCTACGGAAACGGTAAGTACGGGCCCGAGGACAACATCACCAGGGAGCAGCTGGCGACGATCCTGAACAATTACGCGGTGCAAACGGGGAAAGATTTGCCGGCGAAAAGGGACTACTCCGGATTCAACGACGAAGCAGATATCGCGAACTACGCGAAGGAAGCGGTGGAGCGGTTCTTCAAGGCGATGATCGTGAACGGTAAGCCGGGTAATCTCTTCGACCCGAAGGGCGAGGCGACAAGGGCTGAGTTCGCGGCCATGCTGATGGGATTCATCGAAGCTGAAACCGAAGAATAAGTCAATCCGGGGGGCTGCTCAGCAAAACGGGCGGCCCCCCGACATTATATTTTTCATCTTCCGTTTGAAACTTTGCTTTCCATTACATTGATGATGTAGTATAATTTATCTACATCAAATGTGGC
>Ga0082212_10011858_pt1 | contig 11012 bp, 5 predicted proteins | sample TergutNt197P3_FD_71548 | JGI IMG/M metagenome (GOLD analysis project Ga0082212, IMG submission 71548) | Neocapritermes taracua P3 segment gut microbial communities from Petit-Saut dam, French Guiana - Nt197 P3 | ecosystem: Host-associated > Arthropoda: Insects > Digestive system > Gut ...
AGTTCCGTGCGATGCGACCGCCGACGCTGGGAACAAGGGACACAACAACGTCCACGTTCCTTGCGGAGATGGAACGTACCAATCTTTTTTTGGATGAGTCAGAGGTTAATATATTCGATGAAGAGACACTGTCGTTACTTGCCGGCGGAACATTCATGCCGAAAATTTATGCCTCAACGTTTGAATTTTTAGATATTGCCCCCACGGACTTATACATCTCGTTGAGTGTGCAGAATCAATTTTTCCCGATTCTGTTTCATAACGAAATGGCTCAGTCCACGGTGCGACCGGCTGTTGATTTTTCATACATCCAAAGTTTTCACGATGCCCGATTCGTTGTACTCGGTTTGCTGCTTCGGGATGCGATGAACAAAGATTTTACCACACGGCGTGATAACCCGACGGTCATGCGGCAGTTTCGGAATACCGTTGAGGAACTTCGGGAGATGTTCCCCGCCGATTCGACCAAGTATGACGTGCTCATGGAGCGGTTGCGTCTCGAAGTGTGGCTGTTGAGTTTGCTCGATTTTGACAAAGTATTTCAAGTCTTTCCTACGGGAATGATGAAATTGCAGATTGACGAGCGGGTTTGTCGGCATACGGTTTGGCAAATGATACGCAAGTCGGCGTTGGACGGTGTCCCTGATTGGCAATCCGCTCTCTTTACGATTCTCGTAACGGAATGTATCAACGAACTCGTTGCCGAGCGGTTCAAAGCGGAATTGGATTCAGATGCGAAACTGACGGAGAAACTCTCGAAAATACTGGACACTCTTTGCCAAGAACGCAAAGCACCGCCGATTTATGTCGATGATCGAACAAAGATGATTAACTTCGCCATGTATCTCGTCAAGCGGTCGGCAGCGGATCATCGGGCGAGTTTGCAAGCGGATACGCTGACCCTTTCACAAAAAACGGATCGACTCCTTGCAATCTGGAAAGAAAACATCGAAGATGCACCGCCGGAAATGCGGGAAAAGTATCAACATGAATTTGTTGCCCGATACGGCACACTCCTTTGGATTTTACGTTCACAAAATCGGAACGACGACGTTAAAACTCTCGAATTGTCTATCCGAAAATCGGCACAAAATAATCCAATTTGGTTTGCCGAAAATTTTGCCGATTTCACATCGCCGATGGACGAAAATCTGCTCTTGTTCCTGCCGCTTGCGGGTTACGAGTCTTTGGAAACACGGCTTAATCGAATCAAAACCGCTGTTGCCGAAATTGTGCCCTTCTGCACCGACAGGGAAACCAAACAGGAAGTTTGCAAATTACTGTTTCAACACCTTGGTACTCTTTTGTATGCAGAACAGTTGCAACGATACGACATCTTCACTCCATCGGAGAGAGCATTGTTTGCTCTGTCCACCGAACGTATTTGGAGTTATTTGCAGATACCGACGCAATCGCAGCAGGGACAGTTTGCCCGACAATTTTTCGGCGTTGATTCGGGTTATGCAACTCATCAGATGCTCTTGAATCCTGACCAGATGAGTCGGCTCGCTGAATTGGATCGTTCCTTGAAACAGTTTTCCGACTTTGCATTGCAACTCCTCGACGAATTGAAACTCGAACCAGCGGATATGTCGCCGCCGCTGCCCACTTCGACGGGGCAAAACGTGACTCTCACCCGATACCGGTCAGAACTGCAAGGCGACCGACCGATTGACCGCTCGATTATTTATTCGCTGATACGTAATCCCGATGTGCTCGCTAATATGTCGGCAGTCGATGTCGTGTTTAGCCGCATTGCGTTGCTCCGCCGGGCATTGGATACGAAAACGCAATTTGTCGGCATGAAAGCCGACGACCGCATCGTACCGATTAAGGAAAATTACACGGAGCAACTCGAACAATTCCTAGCAAACAAAAAACAGAGCACCGTCGTGTCCGACCGAAATTGGAGTCAGCAGATTTCAACCATGCTCGGCGAACTATTAACGAGCAACACAACGAGCCGCGAACGTCAGAGAACGGAAACCAGTTCCGATGCCGAACTCTTTCGCCTCATTGGAACATTGGAGAGCGACCAACAGAAGCGGGCACTCACGTTTGCTGAACAGACGGCACTGGCTCTGCTTTATGTGCGGGTGCAACAATTTGCCGATGCCGTTGCCTTGCTCGATTCAATGGAAATCAACACCTCGGCGGATTTATTAACCCGCGAATGGATTATTGCCAACCTTGCGGTCAGACGGGCAGCGGACGATTCGCCGTTAAAGCAGCGCGGCATCGAAGCGGCTGACCGGCTGTTGAATTTCCGCCTTTCGGAAAGGGACTCGCTCAATTTGGTAACAGTGTTGAACAATTTTAATCGTCGGGAAGAGTCGCAACAGATATTGGATCGTCTGGCAACAACGGTTTCGGATCGTCGGCTTTTATCGGAATTGTTTTACAAGATGAAGGCGGCGGGGGAACCGCAGAAAGAGAACACGATTAAGGCGGCACATCGGATTTTGAGCAATCCGGCGTTTCTGCAAAACTCACGACGATTGACCTCGGATATCTTCCTCTTCGAGGAAATGGTCAACATGTTGCGCAAAGAAAACCGATTAGATTTAGTGATGCCGGGTTTGGAAACCCGACTGCGCGGCTTGCGGAATCGAACCGATTCCCGAATTCTGACGGCAAAATTGTACCAAATGCTCGACCGGAAAGAAGAGGCGAAAGCACTCGCATTGGAACTCGCCCAGAATCCGACGGCAGAGCCGGAACGCCGCCAAATGATCGTCTCGCTGTTGGTCAACTTCGGTTTGCAACGTGAATTGGAATCAATGAACCGATTGCTCTTGGAGCAGGGTAATCGACCGTAAATGACTCACGAACACTAAAATTGATATGACGCATTTCACGGCTAAAACGCAAGCGTGATGTTATGTTTTTTGCCTTCCGCAACTTTTTAGCACATTCTAATCGTGCAATCGCCGGATTTCGTTCCAAAGTTCGTGGAGCGAATCGGTCTTCGTGTTGACTGAAATGATGCCGTAATTTGTACTCGGTGGATAATACTTTGCCAAGGGGGAATTATGAAACCGGAACACCGCCCGCTCTTCGCCGTCGCCTACTCGTCCCTGTAAAATCCAAATCATCTTCGGAGACTCCCGCGTTTCCTTCGATGCAAATTGCGACGAATACTTCAACACGATTTTGTCGAGATAGTTCGTCTGGCTGTTGTCTTCGTGCCGACGTAAAATGCTCAACCGATTGGAATACTTGGAATCCAACACGACATAAACCGGCGGTCTGCCGTTGCGGTTGATTTTCAGCAGAAAATCCGGCGTGTAATAGCAACTCGTTTGCACTCGGCGTGGAATCGTTGTTCGAAAAATCGTCAGGTCATTCTCGAAACGATCCGAATGAACTACCGGTTGATAGTAAAGCGTGAGTTGATAATTGTCCTTGGCGAGATGATACGTATTGGCAACGCCGATTTCATTTTCGTACCAACTGTCGAGAACGTGATACCGATAGGAAATAATTGCCGGTCTGTCCGTTATCGTTTCAAAACCGGCATCGCTCAACATTTTCAACAGTCGATACAAACTGTAATACTCGAAGAGTTTATCCAGCGTGCGCAAATTGAAGATGACCCGGTTCTTCTTCATGTCGAAGTCACCGAACTTGAACCATTTCATAATCTGCTCGAAAACCTGACTGTACGGCTTCACTTCTTGGAACGTCTTTGTTTTCTGCGGAAACGTTTTGACCTCGAATTTGGTGCATTGCAGAATCTCATTGTACTTATTGTAAAGCGATTCCAGTTGCGATGTAACGACGTACAATCGTTCGTAAAAGCCTTTCGATTCTTTTAAGGGCAGTTGCCAAATCGTGGAAATTGCCGGCGGTTGATAACCTTCCCGAACGGTGCCTTGAATTTTCTGTAACGTACTTTCCCGCTCGGTAATGTCCGCCGCCAGCATGGATTGAATCACTCTCGCATTTTTCAGCACCAGCATCAGGAAACTCAAAATGACCTGATTCTCGTACACATCCCGATTACTCACTGGTTCCTGCATCAGGATTTTTCGGGGAATGTAGTACTTCCCCTGTCGCAAGACTGCCGTTCGGTGCGGCACCGCTACGAGTTGGTCGGAATTCTGCATGAGCCAATGAAAACCAGCAATGGAAACGTCGCGGGCTTTGGCATATTCTCTCACGACATTCGTTTTTTTGATGCTGTGCCGGGCAAGGGCGTTAAAGTATTGCAGATTGCTCTGATAACAAATGGCGATGGACTCAACTAATTGAAGATACGCCATCGGCGACTTGTACGTTTGCTGTTGCAGACGCATTTCTCCGATGCCGGGGAGTTTTCCTTGCAGGGAGTCGGTGGTTCGGTCTCCGAACATCCAGTTTCCGATTTTATCGTCCTCAAAATTGAGGAGCAATTTCAGCATATCGACGGCGTTTTGCGTATCTTCCGGCTGCTTGCTGATACACGCCATGTACCGGCTGTACAGGGTGATCGGCTCTTTTGCATCCCGATAGAGTATGCGGATCGACAAGAAAAGAATGTCGTACAGTAGTTGGAACGGCTGGGTCGTTTCGTTGTTCCGTTCGTCTTCAAACCGGAAGTGGTGTCCGGTTCCGTGCCGGAGGGTGTGTCCGATGAGTGTATCGCCATTGAGAAAGAGTTCGACCGTTTCGATGTCGCCCGCATCGTCTTCGATGAGCAAGTCTCCCTGATAGTGCCCGTCTTCAAAGACGACGTTATGTTCATCGATGTCTCCGCCGACGGGTATTTGAGGGTAAAACTCAATTTCCACCGGCGTAGCAACTTTGAACTGATCCGAGAGCAACAAGACACATTTCATCTTGCGCAGTAATATATCATTTAGCGGGAAAATTGTCAAGTTGCCGCAAAATATGCGCCGTCTGACAGTATGTAAATTTTCAGTTGCGGACTTGGGCAATCACAACGTTTTCGAATTTCTTCGTTTATTGCTCCTTGAATACCTGCCGCACCGCCTTGTACGCGGGTTTTTCTTGACCGTCAATCGTCGTCAGTCCCCAACGAGTTTCAATCGGACAATCATGCTGACCGCAAACATAACACTGCGCCGAGTCTCCATAGTTGTAGATAAACACCCCCAATAGATAGGGGGTTCGCATCAATCGGGGAAGCACTGCGCGGTAAAAAGCACCTTGCCCTTCGGGAGTATGCGGATAGGTAGCAATCACCGTCTCGGCAGGCAACTCTGTGTAAAGATGGTCTTTGAAATCCGAAATAAACAGAAAATTTCCCTGGTCACCGGAGGCTTCGCGACGAACTCGGTCTTGCATTTTTTGCGGCAACCTGGAGATAAAATCGTCGATGTTTTTTCTCGCCTCCTCTTCACTGGAAACACCATAACGCATGAGAATTGCCTTTTTTTCTTCCGGCGTTTTGGGAGCACCGCCGCTCATATAACCGAACTCACAAAGAATGATCGGCTTGCCGGTAAAACTCCACAAATACGCCAACGCAACATCGTACATCCAGAGATAATTGCCAAACGTCGTAAAACAACCGACGTACACATCAATCCCCACGTAGTCGCAGTATTGATGGTAGGGGCGCATCATTAGATGAACATCAACCTGCGGACCGGCAGAGTTGTAGCCGATGAGGACATCTCCGCGAACAGGATGAATTGCCTCAAGTTGCATGCCCATGAAGCGGACGGCTTCTTTCGTTGTCAGCGGTAATGTAAAACGTGGAATTCCCATTTCGTTGGTGATTTGCAATGCCCCGACGAGTCCTTGCAGGTCTTGCGTCAGAAAGACGGCAATTTCCTGGACTCGCTTTTCGTTCGCTGGTAGCCGAGGGTCAATGCCGTGGGCAATAAATTCTCTGGGATACGGCGTAACTGCCATGATTTTTATGCCGTTTTCGGCATATTCCCGGAGTCGCTGTTTATAATTCGTGTACTCTTCCCGCTGCTTGCCGGACGCATCGAACGGAAAAGGAATGTCGCTACGATTCCATTCGATTCCTGCCGCTTTGATTTGCTCGTAGTTCGTGTTGCCATGACAGACTCCCTTGATAAAACCGCCCGCTTTTCGTTTGGCTGTTTTGACTTCCGACGACGTTCGCGGTTTGAGCGGATAGGAAAGCAACGTCGGCGGCACATGGGCGAGTATCGGTCCAATTTGCGTATAGATGAACTCTTCATGTCCCAGTGCTTTGCCGATGGCGTTGCCTGTTAGGGTGAACAGCGGTTCTAATTTTTCCCAGCGGCAAAGCGGCGTTTTGATAGAAACCGCATCCGTTTGGGCATGGGCAAAAGGAATGAAAAAGAGTATCCCTAGAAATGATGCCAAAAACAATTTTTTATTTGCCATTGTTGTTCCTTTTACGTTATCTGTGATTATATCATTTTGAGTTTGCGCTGGAGTCAGAGACATATCCCCATCAAGCGGAACTACACCGTTTGACTGCCGAACTCTTCGGTATACTGAAATGGAACAATCTAACCCTCATATTCTTTACTTTTTTACATTGTCATGCAACAATGAGTGAATGAGTTTTTCGCAATTACTGTCAGAAGCCGTCCGTAAAAAAGGGAATCCAGTATTGGTGGGGCTTGATCCTCGATGGGAGTCATTGCCGATGTCGTGTCGAGCAGAAACCTGGGGGCTTACGTCCCCCGCTCATGCGCCCGCTCATGTCGTTGCCGATTCGTTTGAACGTTTTTGCAATGCGATCATCGACATTGTTGCTCCGTTGGTTCCTGCCGTTAAGCCACAAGCGGCATTCTTTGAGCAATACGGTGCCACCGGTATGACCGCCATGCAAAACGTGATCCGATATGCCCGGCAAAAGGGACTTATCGTGATTTTCGATGGTAAACGAAACGACATCGGTTCGACTGCCGAAGCGTATGCCGCCGGTATTTTAGGAGCAGAGTCCGCTTGGGGTGCTGATGCGTTGACCGTTTCTCCGTATCTTGGTGATGACTCCATCGAACCATTCGTCAAAACTGCGACCCAACGGAATGCTGGTATTTATGTTCTCGTGAAAACCTCCAATGCCGGTGGAAAAATGTTGCAGGATTTGGATGTCGATGGCAAGCCAATCTACCGTCGTGTTGCGGAGTACGTCGAGCAACTTGCCCAACAAACCGGAGGAAGTGTCGGAGCAGTGGTCGGTGCAACTTGGGCTGATCAACTGGCGGAACTGCGGCAGGTGATGCCGTCCGCTCCCTTTCTTGTACCCGGCTACGGAGCACAGGGGGGAACGGTAAAGGATGTCGCCAAGGCTTTTAACCCCGATGGTTCAGGAGCATTGGTCAACAATTCACGCGGCATTATTTTTGCTCATTTGAAGGAGCCATTCAAATCGCAGTTCGGCGAAGCACGCTGGCAGGATGCCGTTGAATCGGCAACAAAACAGATGATTGCAGAACTCCGCTCCGAAATTGTGTTGGGCGAAAAGTGATAAGACGCATAATAATGTTCTTGCGAATTTGGGCACCCACTTTAATCCGACAGCGCAATGAATCTCCCGTGGCTGGTCGCCCTGCAAGGGCGAATTTTCAGCCTGTAAGTACGGTTCCAATGTTTTAACCTCCATCGCATTGATGTCCCTTAATTATAAGGACTAGCCTAGAAAACACCTTGTTTTCTAGGCTTTTTTTATTAAAAACATCCATTTCATATCACATCTCATTGACACAAGCAACATCTCACGTTATCATATTCTTTCAAATTCTTGTGTAATAATTAGTGCAACATTAAAAGGAGCGACAATGGGAAGTCTCATCAAAGTCTGGAAGACGATTGTAATGCCCCCTAGGGCAACGGTCAAGCGGGACGGGACAGTAACATGGACTGCCAAAGGTAAAAAACGCACCGGCAAACTGACAAAGACGGGGAGTGTGAGCGTCCAGTCGGATACATGGACGGCACAATTTACAGACGAGACCGGCAAGGTACAACGGATTTCGACCAAGACCACCGTCCGTAGTATTGCGGAAAAGATTCTCGCCAAGTATCAAACGGAGGTTGACCGAATTCGTACCGGAGTGGCGACTCGTGAGGAATTGTCGAAAATTCATGCTCGGCTTATTACTCTCGAAAAAGCGTTGGAGCAATTTTGTACCAAAATGGTTGCCGATGGGAGCACACCAAGACATATCGCAATGACTGAGACTAGAATCCTTCGACTTTGTAGAGAAGCCGACATCCACTCCGTGGTGGAAATTCGCCGAACAACGGTCGAAAATTGGATTGCTGCCGAAGTCAAAAAGAAGGCACTTGCGCCCAGTACGATCAACGGTTACGTGAAAGCGATGAAATCATTTGCGCAGTACCTGACGGACATCGAACTTTTGATGAAAAATCCATTAACGCCGATAAAGAAATTGAACGAAACAATCGAGCAGCGTAAAAAACGTCGAGCAATGACCGCCGAAGAAATTGAACGTTTATTACACGTAACGACACAGAGTCCGGTCTCTGACGAATGGAAAACCGGCGAGCGGATACTGGTTTACCAACTGCTACTCGGTACAGGCTTACGGTCAACGGAACTATCATTGCTCACACCGGATCAGATTGATTTCACTCGTTATCGACTTCGGATTGAAGCCGCTAAAACGAAGAACAAGAAGGAGGATGTTTTACCGATGCGGGAGGATTTAGTACAGTCCGTCAAAGAGTGGATTACATCGCATGGTATCCTGTCGCACGAACGGGTCTTTCGTTATGATGCCCCCTCTCTTCGTAGCCAATTTTACAAAGACTTGCAAGTGGCGGGGATTGAACGGCTTGGAAAAGACGGTCGAAGCCTTGACGTTCACTCGCTTCGTAAAACATTCGGGACGATGCTTGCACGGGCAGGTGTTCCGTTGACAACGACACAGCGTTTGATGCGACATTCTACTCCCGTACTGACCGCACAACTCTACATCGACGTTGATCCTCTCGATATGGCGCAAGCACTGGGGCAGTTACCGGTATTTAGTGTAGTCCCGCCATCCTCCCCGAAGTAACCCCCCGAAGGACAGTCATTGAGAATCCCCGTAACGTTACTCTTGTCGTTATGGGAGATTGAAAAAAATCTTTTCTGGAAAAATTCTTGACCGAACCGAATGCCGGTATAGCATGGCGGGAGAATTGATTGCCGGAGCGCACGCAAGCGGCAATCAAAAAAGGCGTTCCCTTGTAGTGGTTGCAACACTTCAAAGGAACTGACGACAATCATAGGCTTGTATGATAGACGCTATGCGAATTGTACCCTTCCGGGTATGTCTTGCAATAGTCCCTATCCTACACAACGGCGCAATTTTTGCGCAGAGAGCGAGGGCACAATGGATATTCACGCACGTATTACGGAAAGAATTCTTGCGCAGTTAGAAAAAGGAGTCATTCCTTGGCGCAAAACATGGCATGGTTCGTTACCGATTAACTACGTCAGTCGGAAAGCATACAGGGGAGTCAACTTGTTATTGCTCCCTTTTGGTGGGGAATGGTTGACGTTCAAACAAGCGAAAGACGCTGGCGGACGTGTCAAAAAAGGGGAAAAGGCGAGCATGATCGTCTTTTACAAAATGATGGAAAGAGAAGACGATAATGGGAAAAAGACCACGTTCCCCTTTTTGCAATACTCGAACGTGTTCCATGTGAGTCAATGCGAGGACATCGCAAGCAAGTTAGAACCGGTCAACACCAATGAAAACGTCGCCCCGATTGAAAAAGCGGAGAGTATGATTGCCGCATACGTTACCCGTTCCGGTGTAACAATGAACCATGTTGACGGTAGCGACCGTGCTTGTTACAAGCCGAGTACGGACACGATCACCCTGCCGATTATCGGACAATTTGAAAGCGCAGAGGAGTATTATAGCGCAGCGTTTCATGAGTGCGGACATAGTACGGGACACCATAGCAGACTCGATAGAATTACGGAGACCGCCGCTTTCGGTAGCCAAACGTACTGCCGAGAGGAATTGATTGCGGAAATGTTCGCTTGTTTCATGATGAATGTGGCAGGGGTCGAAATTCCTGCAACCTTTGAAAATTCCGCCGCCTACATAGCGGGGTGGAGTAAAAAATTGAAGGAAGACGGCAAAGCGATCTTGGGCGCATCCAGTCAAGCGCAAAAAGCCTCCGATTATTTTCTCGGAATCAAAACCGAAGATTCAAAGCAATCGGAAAACGATCATTGAACACAGTACATTGGGGAGTTATTCTCTCCCCCTCTTTCCGCCCGGTGTTGTGCGCAACACCGAACGGAACGGGGGCAAAACCGGACTTCCGTTGTTACCTGTAACCAGTGCGCTCCCGGTGCGCATACAAACCATTTTATCCCGCTTTGCGGGAGGAGGGACAGTATGAAAATTCAGTTTACCCCGAAAGATTTTTTGCGGTTTTTCAAACTTGCCGCAAGTGCGGCAACGGCAAGAGATATAAAGCAGATATTGCAAAACGTCAAGATTGTTGCCGATAAAGAAGTCGGCGTAGTCCTGATGGCAACCGATACCGAAATCGGAATCCGTGTCCGGCTTGACGTGAACGTGCTGGAAAACGGCATTGCGCTTTTGCCGATCAAGACCTTGCGCACCATTCTCGATTCCACGAAGGAAAAGATTCTGACAATGGAAAGTGTCATGACTGTACCGGATATTGACGGCGTTTCCGAATCGGAATCAACCAATGACGAAGATACCGAATATGTCCGGTACACTCCCCAACGTCGGGGCAGTGGCTCCGTTGTCCTGTACGGACAGCATGAGCGGCACGAGTTATGCACGTCCGACCCCGCCGAATTCCCGAATGTTGAAGAGTTCACAGCGGCAGCATACCACGAATTGGAAGCCGATGACATGAAAATGCTGATTCAGCGCACGATTTTCGCCATCGACAAAGACAATCCGAGATATGCGCTCGGTGGAGTCTGCTTTGAAGACGATGGTCAAAATATCGTCGCCATTGCAACCGACGGGCGCAGACTCGCCGTGCAAACGACCGACCGTTGCATGATTGACGGCAAGCCGACCATCGGAAAACCCTGCAAGAAGTCT
>Ga0082212_10011859_pt1 | contig 11012 bp, 6 predicted proteins | sample TergutNt197P3_FD_71548 | JGI IMG/M metagenome (GOLD analysis project Ga0082212, IMG submission 71548) | Neocapritermes taracua P3 segment gut microbial communities from Petit-Saut dam, French Guiana - Nt197 P3 | ecosystem: Host-associated > Arthropoda: Insects > Digestive system > Gut ...
ATTTTATCCCTCATAGTATCCCTCGCAATGGTACTGTCCCTAGGAATCCCCACAGTTGCGGCAAGCCCCGCAGACTACACCGATTTACCCGACAGCTCACACTTTACCTATAACGGTATAGTCTCCGCAATCGAGAACGGCATAATGCAGGGTGTCGGCGGCGGTATATTCGCGCCGAATACCGTAATCACACGCGCGGAAGCGGCAATCTACCTAGTAAACGTAATGGGCGCGACAGTAAAAGCATCATTAGCAGGCGCAACCGACATTAACCCCGATGCTTGGTATGTCAAAGACGGCAGACTTGCCGTTGCCGTTCAAATGGGTGTAATATCTCCCGTTGGCGGTAAGTTAAGACCCGATGACTTAGTAACCCGCGAGGAAGCATTTGACATGATGGCAAGAGCTGTCAAGTTAACTAGCCGCAGTTGGAATCTTTCAAGATTTGAGGACAGAGCGGAAGTATCGAACACTTACGCAGGGTCGATTCAAGCTCTCGTAAGTGCAGGATATGTTAACGGCATACCATCGGGCGATGGATTTATACTCAGTCCCAAAGGCACAATGACACGCGGTGAGTTCGCTACACTGTTTGGAAACGTGTTCCAAGGGTTTGTCTCGGGTGCTGTCAGTTCCGTCAAGAGCGGAAATGTAGTAGTTAAGAAAGCCGGAACTGTACTTAAAAACTTAACCGTCAAAGGCGACTTGATTATCGGGGACGGAGTTGGTAACGGCGATGTCACACTTGACAATGTAAAAGTCGAAGGACGGCTTGTTGTCAGGGGTGGCGGCAAGAACTCGATAATAATCATTAACGGTTCGAGTGTAGGTGAAGTCGTTGTCGCGCGTGTTGACGGAGCTGTGAGGGTTTCTGTCAGTGATGACAGTTCAGTGCAAGTCATTTATGTCGATGACGGTAAAAACGATGTAATTATTCAAGGTGACGTTGAGCGTGTAGTCATTGAGACTTCAGATGTAACCGTAACACTTCAAGGCGGAACTGTCGGCTCAGTGACCGTCAGTGCCGCCGATGCCGATGTTATTATCGGCGCGGGTGCGGTTGTTGAGCAGCTTAACGTCAGAGCCGAGGATGTCACCATTGAAATCGTCTCCGGCGCGAAAGTTGAAACTCTTAACGTATCCTCAACCGCTGATGTTACGCTAGAAGGTACGGGCAAAGTCGGTGAGATTACAGGCGCGGGTTCGGGTAATGTTGATAATGAGCTGACCGGCTCTACAACATCCGGCGGTTCAAGTGGCGGTTCAAGTGGCGGATACGCTCCTACACCTCCTCCCGTTTCTCCCGCGCCAACGCCAAGCCCAAGCCCCGAGCCCGAACCCTCGCCCACCCCAACTCCCACGCCTACACCTACACCTGAACCTCCGACACGCTTAGAGGTGCTTCAAGGCGCGGATGGCGTGAAACTTCTTATTCCCAATGAAGCGATTGCCAGTGCTAAGGCTTATAACGGTCTTGATGATAAGACATCTGGGAATCTAGTAGTTTCCTATAACGAGAGCGGTGGCTATTTTGAAATTAAAATCGGAGAAGGTAAGACCGGGGAAATTGAACTTCCTTCATTCCAACATTCGGCGGTAGGACAGGAAAATACTGGTCTTTCCTATGTTATGGTAATACCGGGAAAAGACGGTGCTACAGTAAACGGTGTTGCCCGCAGTGTTAATGGAAGCGTAGAAGCCGTAGAAAATGTAACGGCTGGTGTCGGCGATGCCGTGGGCGGCATTACATTCAATGATATTGACAACGCATTTAATGACATTATGAGATTGAATCCCCCCCTCGACACCACACCCTATTATTTCCTCGGTCTGCATTATGATGATAACTCGGTTGAAATTTATAAGGTGACTGTACATAAAGAAGCATTTGATGAAGCCCCCTAACAACAATCGCAACCCCATGTAAACGACAATCCATCATAACTGTTTTTCAGCATAACAACCTCTCCCCCGCAAAAACCCCGCCGAATTTGCAGTTTTCGGCGGGGGTTGTTTATGTAGGGACGACCTGCGGTCGTCCGCGTTTCGTTTAGTGATAGGGCGAGGTGATAACACCCCGCCCTTGCATCCATTGTTAATTAAATAATTACCATTGTTAATTGTTATCTGTTAATTGTTAATTGCTAATCACCATCTCATAGTGCGGTATACCGTCCTCTAAATACACATCTGACGCAATGTGAAAACCTAAACTTTCATAAAACTTTTGAAGATACGCCTGAGCGGATATGCGAATAGTCCGCTCTTTTTTATCTTTGACTATGTAATCAACGGCGCGGCGCATAATCTCCCTGCCAAGTCCCGTTCCCCGATACTTTCGCGTTGTAATAAGTCTTCCGATTCCTATTTCCTTAAACCTTGTTCCCTTTGGCGTTATGCGGCAATACGCGGCTATGTTCCCGTTTTCCTCAGCGAAAATGTGTTCGCTGACATAGTCCAATCCATCTGGGTCGAGATACGGACATACCTGTTCGACAACGAATACATCCGCCCTGCCCTTGAGTATTTCATAAAGCTCACGGGTCGTCAGCGCGTCAAATGACTTTGTGTGCCAAGTCATTGCTTATGAAACCATATGTCTTTCGCGTATTGCGCGATTGTGTTGTCGGAGCTGAAAACGCCCGCCATTGCTATATTGCGTGTTGACATTGAGAGCAAACGCGCTTTGTCGCGGTAAATCAGGTCGGAATCCCTCTGTGCGCGGGCATAATCGTCAAAGTCGCGCAATGTAAAGAACTCATCGTTATAGTCAATGAAAGCGCGCATAATGTTCGAGAACTCATCGCGCGGCAGATGCCCGAACAGCGTGCCGTCTGTAAGCTGTGATAAAAGCCCTGAAATCACAGGGTTTGCCGCGGCATACTCAGCTGAGTGATAGCCGCCGTTGGCATAAGTCTCAAGAACTTCCTCAACGCTCATACCGAACAGGATAAAGTTGTCATCGCCAACGTGTTCGCGTATCTCAATGTTCGCGCCGTCGTTCGTGCCGATAGTAATCGCGCCGTTGAGCATGAACTTCATATTTGATGTGCCGGACGCTTCCTTCGATGCCGTGGATATCTGTTCGCTAAAATCAGAAGCGGGGAAAATCATTTCGGCCATCTCTATGCCGTAGTTCTCTAAGAACACCAACTTGAGTTTCTTTGACGCAATCGGATTCTTTTCAATCGCTTTTGACAATTCGCAAAGGAATTTGATGACATTTTTTGCAAAGTAGTAGCTGGGTGCGGCTTTGCCCGCGATTATATAAGTACGCGGCGTAAAATCAAAATTCGGGTCTTCGCATATCCTGTTATAAAGGTGCATGATATGCAGCCCGTTCAGCATTTGACGTTTATATGCGTGTATGCGCTTGACTTGCACGTCAAAAATGGAATCAGGGTCAATAATCGCGCCGTTTGTCTTTTTGATGTATTCGCACAATCTTAATTTGTTGTGGCGTTTTATAGAGGCGAGCTTATCGGTAAAGCCCTTGTCATGCTCATATTTTACAAGGAATTTCAGTTGCAGCGGGTCGGTTATCCACCTTGTCCCAATGGACTCTGAAATCAGTTCCGACAACTTGGGGTTGGATTTTAGCAGCCAGCGGCGATGTGTGATACCGTTGGTTTTATTGTTGAATTTATGCGGATAAAACTCATAGAAGTCACGCATTACCGAGTTTTTCAGCAGTTCCGTATGAACGGCGGCAACACCGTTTATGCTGAATGAGCCTGCGACCGCGAGGTGCGCCATTCGTACATTGCCGTCACCTAGAATTGCCATACGCCCAACCCTGTTATCATCGCCGGGGTAACGCCGATATAAATCTTCGCAGAAACGCCTGTTAATCTCCTCAACAAGCATATAGATTCGCGGCAACAGCTCCCGGAACGTATCTATCGGCCATCTTTCGAGAGCTTCGGGCAATATTGTGTGATTTGTATACGCAATCGTCCGTGTTGTAATACGCCATGCGTCATCCCAAGAGTAACCGTTTTCATCCATTAGGATTCGCATAAGCTCCGGTATCGCCAGCGCGGGATGTGTGTCGTTTATCTGAACGGCAACTTTATCCGCCAGATTGTCAAGCGTGTCATGTTTGCGCTTAAAGCGGCGTACTATGCTCTGCAGTCCGGCAGACACGAAAAAGTACTGCTGTTTAAGACGCAGAATACGGTTTTGATAATTGGAATCATCGGGATACAGCACTTCGGAAATAGCCTCAATCGCATATCTGCGCGACATGGCGTTCATATAGTCGCCCCGGGAGAATGACGCGAAATCAAATTCCTGCTCTAGAGCTTCCGCGCTCCATAGTCTGAGGGTATTTACGGTTTCGTTTTTATAGCCTAAAACGGGAATATCAAAAGGCACGGCACGTACAGGCGTGTAATTCTCATGGATAAAAACTGTATTCCCGTTCCCATCGGTCTCAGGACGCACGTTACCGTAATATTTAACAACAACTGATTTTTCGGGCTTTCGTATTTCCCACACGTTGACCTCACGCAGCCAGTTATCAGGCAGCTCGACCTGATATCCGTCAATGATTTTTTGCTGAAACAGCCCGTGTTTATAGCGAATGCCGCAGCCGTTACCCGAAATCTCCATGCTTGCCATTGAGTCTAAGAAACACGCCGCCAAACGGCCCAACCCTCCGTTGCCAAGACCCGCCTCGGGTTCGGAATCTATCAAATCATTCATATCAATGTCAAGCATTTTAAGGCCTTCTTCACATATGTCACGAACGCCGAGGTAAATGAGATTCTTCTCCAAATATTTCCCCACAAGGAACTCAAGCGAGAAATAGTAAACAACTTTATCACCGTAGTCGAGCGTCACTTTATTCGAGTGAGCCCACAATGAATTGATATGGTCTGTTATCATTGACGCAAGCGTTGCGTAGAGGTCGCTGACAGACGCTTCGTCCATAGATTTACCGAACATAGAGGAAATACGTTTTACAAAATGCTCCTTAAAAGATTTAGGATTATGAAACATTATACACCCACCCTTTCTTGCTCAGTATACACTATTTCGCGGCGGTGTACAACAGTTATTTCTTATTCCGTCAACCGTGTTATTTGCTAATCAAAAATATTGATATTGCTTTCGCGGTATGATATAATTTGAAAAAAATTGAAAGAGAGATTGTCAGCATGAAAAAACGTGTTATATCCCTCGTTCTCGCGTTAACTCTTATTCTCACGATTATTCCCGCAACTCTTGCCGCCCCCGCTGTCATTGCCGAACCGACCGCTTCAAAGGTGATTGTTGACGGGAAAGAAATATCATTCGATGCATATAACATCAATGAAGAAAACTATTTCAAATTGCGTGATGTGGCATACACGCTCAACGGCACAAGAGTACAATTCGATGCCAATCTTGTAGATGGCGCAATAAATCTGTATAAAAACACAGCATATACTCCTAACGGGTCGGAAATGCAAGCCGGAGTCATAGGCAGCAGAGAAGCATCGCTTAACAAAATGAAAATCTTTGTTGATGGCGTTGAGGTTGAGCTTACCGCATACTTAATCGGCGGCAACAACTATTTCAAAATGCGTGAACTGATGATGACGTTCGATTATCACGGCGCGTTAGTTGACGGAGTTATTGTAATCGACACAAATAAACCTTATGTGTCGGCAGAGCCGACACACACACCCACTCCTGTGTATGCGGGAGATATGGGCAAAATCGGGCAGTTTCAAACTATTTCTGCAGACAGTTATCACACGGTATCAATAAAAACAGACAATTCGCTTTGGGCATGGGGAAGAATTATGCTTAGTCAGTTTGGTGATACTTCGATTGAGGTTTCAGCATACACACCAATAAAAATACTGGACGATGTTACCGCTGTTTCTGCAGGTTATTCTCACACGGCAGTAATAAAAACGGACGGTTCGCTCTGGACTTGGGGAGAGAATGACCTTGGACAACTTGGCGATGGTACAAATGAAAATAAATACATACCTATTAAAATAATGGACGGAGTTGCCGCCGTTTCAACAGGCATATGGCACACAACAGCTATAAAAACAGACGGTTCGCTATGGGCTTGGGGGGCTAATAATTTATGGCAACTTGGCGATGGTACATACGAACATATGATAAACACACCAATAAAAATAATGAACGATGTTGCCGCTGTTTCTGCAGGAAGCTCTTGCACGGCAGCAATAAAAACGGACGGTTCGCTCTGGACTTGGGGATTGAATCTTTTTGGACAGCTTGGTGATGGCACGGACAAAAGCCAAAATATTCCTATTAAGATAATGGACGGAGTTGCCGCCGTTTCGGTAGGGAATAATCACACAGCAGCTATAAAAACAGACGGTTCGCTATGGGCTTGGGGTTGGAATTCTTGGGGTGAGCTTGGCGATGGCACAAACGAAAGCAGATATACACCGGTAAAAATAATGGAGAATGTTGCTGCTGTTTCTGCAGGAAGCTCACATACAGCAGCAATTAAAACAGACGGCTCGCTTTGGGTTTGGGGATCAAACTGGATTGGGCAAATTGGCGATGGTACGATAACTACATATGATGAGAACAACAATATTGTAGCTGATAACGACAGAAAGATTCCTGTTAAAATAATGGACGGGGTTGCCGCCGTTTCGGTAGGTAATTATCACACAGTAGTTACCAAAACGGACGGTTCGCTTTGCGCTTGGGGTTGGAACGCTCTTGGACAGCTTGGTGATGGTACAAATGAGGACAAAAACACGCCTGTAAAAATTATGGACGGGGTGAAACTGCCATAGCGATTGGCTTGGCATTTCGCACAAGGCAGGGAAACTCAATCCCTGCCTTGTTTTTTTAGGGAACTTCCGGTATAAAAGCAGATATTTATCAGAGAATACACAGTATACAAATAAGGGAGGTTATATTATGCTGCTAACGCGGAAACCCGAATCATTTTGGCGTAATGAAAATATGCCGTCGCTTACGCCGCTGACAGGCGGCACACAGGCGGACACGGTTATAGTCGGCGCGGGTATGTGCGGTCTGCTGTGCGCTTATATGCTGCGACTAAAAGGTGTCAAGAACATTGTAATTATAGACGCGGATGAGATTTGTGGCGGCGTGACCGCCGACACAACCGCCAAAATTACTTCACAGCACGGGCTGATATACACGAAGCTATGGGAAGGTTGGAGCGAGAGTGCCGCGTCCCAGTACGCTTCCGCAAACGAAAACGCCGTTAGGCTTTTCCGTGAAATTATTGAAAGAGAGCAAATAAACTGCGATTTTACAATATGCGACTCTTGGGTGTATACGACCGATGAGGATAAATCTCGAGCCGTTCTGCAAGAGGCGCAAACGGCGCAAAAACTGGGAATAGACGCAAAGTACGACATCCGGACGGAGCTGCCGTTCTCTGTAAAAGGCGCGGTGAAATTCTCCGCTCAGGCTCATTTCCACCCATTGAAATTCGCCTGCGCCATCTGTGACATTCTGCTGAATGACGGCTGCCGGATATACTCGCAAACAGCCGCCGCGGCCGCTGCGGATGGAATTGTATACACGGACAGAGGCGACATTCACGCGCGTCAAATTATCTGCGCCACGCATTATCCGTTCATTGACAAGCGTTCGCTGATGTTTACCAAAGTCTTTCAGGAGAGGTCATATGTCGCCGCCCTCAGAGGCGCGGGGCAAATGAAAGATATGTATCTCGACTGTGAAGACGGGGGTTTTTCATTCCGTCCTCAAAAAGATTTGAACGGCGAGGATATGATTCTTTTCGGCGCGTATGACCACAAGACGGGACATGAGGACGACATGACGCATTATGACGGCTTAATTGAGGAAGCGGCGCGGCTCTATCTCCATGCCGAACCCGCGTATATGTGGTCGGCGCAGGATTGCATGACACATGACGGTGTTCCTTATATCGGGCGTTATGAAGCGGCGGGTGATAACATCTTTATAGCGACCGGCTTTAATAAATGGGGCATGACATCGTCAATGGCGGCGGCCGATATTATAAGTGATATGATTACTAAGGGCGGCAGCTCAAACAGCGATGTCTTTTCGCCGGACAGGCGTGATATAAGATTGCAGGCTAAAAGTTTTATCAAAGAATCTGTTGATATTGCGGGGAATTTTCTCACACATCTTACACCTGCCGATGACAAACTCCTTAAAAATAATGAGGGAGGCGTTGTGGATGATAATGGCAGGAGAGTTGGCGTATATAAAGATAAAAACGGTAGGATTTATGCCGTAAAGCCGGTCTGCACGCACATGGGCTGCGCGGTAAAGTGGAATAAAGACGAAAACACATGGGATTGCACTTGTCACGGCTCGCGGTTTGATTATGAGGGCAATGTTTTAGGCGGGCCGGCGATGAAACCGCTGGAGAGAATTACAGATAACAGTTAATTCCGCAGGGGTGACCTGCGGTCGTCCGCAAGCGCAGCGTGCGCCCCTAAAATTTAATCAGCGTAAAAAATTATTTGACCCCGATTGGCATTGCCAATCAGGGTCTTTTGTCCGCCGTTGTATGATTTCACTAGCTTTCCATTTGCTTCCCTAAAAATCCGGCTACGGTCTGCGCGAGTTTCAGCTCTGTGTCTCCAAGCCCCACCGGGGTCTCCGATGCCACAAACAGAACGCAGCCCGAGACATCACCCTCTGAGAGTATCGGTGCCGCAAGCTCGACAAAATACTTGTCCAGTCCGTCGGAAACATTAATTTTTCTGTCGCCGTTTTTGTATGAGTACAGTTGACGGCTTTCCATTATTTTTTCGAGTTCTTCGCCCACACGCTTATCCGTAAGGTCGCGGCGCGGCGCACCGGCGGCCGCGATAATCAAATCGCGGTCAGCTACGGCGACAGGATAGCCGCTCGTTTTGTTAAGGGTTTCGCAGATTTGCGCGGCAAAAGAGGACAGTTCTCCCATTGGTGAATACTTTTTGAAAATTACCTCACCGTCTTTATCGGTGTATATTTCCAGCGGGTCGCCCTCGCGTATACGCATGGTGCGCCGTATTTCCTTTGGGATAACAACGCGCCCAAGGTCGTCAATGCGCCTGACAATGCCTGTTGCTTTCATATGAACCCTCCTGTTATGGTTTTCGTACACAGCTAGTATCCGTAAGAATTGGAATAATATGCGGGTGGAAGCACAGGCGAAATTTTCCTGTGCTTCCTATCGCGCTGTGAACGGGGTTCATTTGCTTACAAATACAGTATATATCTGTCTTGCTTTGTCATAAAAGTATATGTTCCCACACATAATGCCGCAAGGGAAAATCCGGCGCAGACCGCGTTAGTCCACAGACCGGGTATATTTCCGTACAGTGCAAGATTTCGGAAATAATCCACAAATTGATACATCGGATTAAGACCGTAGAACGGCATTAACCGTTCAGGTATTGCACTGACGGGGTAAAACAGCGGTGTCAAATACATCCAAAGGGTGAGTATGATGCCGTAGAGATAGGAGAGGTCGCGGAAAAACACGACTAATGAAGACAGCAACATGGCCATTCCCAAAGAGAATACAAACACATAAACAATAGGTATCGGTATAAGGAATATAGTCCAGTGAAACGGAGCGCGTGTCACAACTGCGACAAGAACGAATGCTAAAAGTGAGAAAAATAGATTTACAAGCGATGACAGTACTCGTGATATAGGAAAAATATATTTCGGCACATAAACTTTTTTTATTATCGCGCCGCCGCCGACAACCGACCCCATCGCCGATGTTGTTGACTCGTTGAAGAACCCGAACATAACCAGACCGCTTAGAAGATAAACGGGGAAATTTTCAATTTCATTCTTAAACATATATGAAAACACCATCGTCATAACCAACATCGTAAGCAGAGGGTTCAAGAGCGACCACAATACACCCAGCACACTCTTTCTATAGCGCGATTGAAAATCGCGTTTGACTAAGAGTCCTAACAGATATTTGAAGCGGCTAAATGTAGAAATTTGATGTTTGACAAATTCCCGCTTTAATATGACAGCTAAAATGATGGCGGTCACTATAGCGGCGGTCATGCCCAAGAAGCCTATTTTGAAAAAAAATAACAGTCCGCTCTCCGCCCTGTTGCCGATTACGCTCTCGGGCAGGAGCAGAAGCAGAACAAAATAAGAAAATGTCATGAAGACTGTCAGCAGAGCCAGTCGTTTTTTGGTCATCATATAATAACCCCCCGTGTCAACAGAAGTATATCAGAGTAATATTATATTGTCAACCGTACATCACACCACCGCCGTAAACAGTCCCCAAAATTATTTATTTTGTTAAAAATTCCCTGTTATCGGCAGTCGGCTCAAAACTGTCTGTTGAGCTTATAAACTGTCTGTTGCACATGATTTATTGATTTTCAAAGAACGACAGAATATGCTTTAATAGTCATGACAAGGTCAACATTATATCAGGAGTGAAGAAAATGAAAAAATATCTTGTAAAATATCCCGGACTATTTATAGTGTATCTTGCCGTATTACTTGTAAACCAATTGGTGGTTGTGGCAGTGGCATTATTTTTGCAATTCGTACTTGATTCAGTAACCGCTGTAAGCAACGAGCGTCTTATAACAGCAGCTTTTGTCGGTCTTGCATATATTACCATTCTGTTTATTGTTGAGCAAATACGCCGCCGCATCGCGTCAATTTATATGTACAAAACTATGTACCGATTAAAATCAGATGTTTTTTCAGGTGTCTTCAATACAACGACCTCTGATTTTAATCGCGTCAACAGCGCACAATATTTGTCAATTATGAATAATGATGTTGGAGTTGTGGAAACAAATTACATTACCGCATTTTTCACAATAGTTCAATTTGTAATTTCAATGGTTATCGCGATTGGCGTTCTCATCTGGCTAAACCCCATCGTTGCTTTGGTTGCTGTTATCCTGTCTCTAGCTCCGTTGTCTGTCCCGAAATTGTTCGGCAAAAAACTTGCCGCTTCACAAGGTCAATATGTTCAATTTCTCGGTAAATTCAACGAAAAGATAAAAGATTAT
>Ga0082212_10011860_pt1 | contig 11011 bp, 8 predicted proteins | sample TergutNt197P3_FD_71548 | JGI IMG/M metagenome (GOLD analysis project Ga0082212, IMG submission 71548) | Neocapritermes taracua P3 segment gut microbial communities from Petit-Saut dam, French Guiana - Nt197 P3 | ecosystem: Host-associated > Arthropoda: Insects > Digestive system > Gut ...
GAGGCTTGACTTGCCGGAGCCGGAAAGCCCCGTGACGACGGTCAGCTTATTCCGTGGAATTTCCAGGCTGATGTTTTTCAGGTTGTGCTGGCGCGCCCCGCGCACCACGATTTTTTCCAGCATAGATTAGCCTAAAATATAATCTGGCATGCGGCACAACGCAATATCCTTTATTTACAAAGGTTTTCTGAAAATGGCATTATAAAGCTGTTGTGAATTCGGTCAATAACGGGGTAATTTTATGGAAAAACGAAGACTGGGAAATACCGGGTATCAGATAACTCCAATAGGGCTTGGAGCGTGGGCAATCGGCGGCGCATGGGCTTTCGGCTGGGGGGCGCAGGACGACAATGAATCAATCGCCGCCATTCATCGCGCCATTGATCTTGGCATCAACTGGATTGATACCGCGGCGGTTTACGGGCTCGGTCATTCCGAAGAGATAGTCGCGCGCGCGCTTGCCGAACTGCCGCAATGGCGGCGGCCGCTGGTTTTCACAAAATGCAGCCTTGTGTGGAACGAAAAAGGGAAAGTTTCGCACAGCCTGAAACCTGAATCATTGCGCGCGGAACTTGAAGCAAGCCTGCGGCGACTTGGCGTTGATGTGATTGATCTGTACCAGATTCACTGGCCGGCTTTCGGAGCGTCCTTTACCGATCCCGGCGCTCCGGGGCTTGAACAGGCATGGCAAACCCTGGCTGACATGAAGAAAGAGGGGAAGATTCGCGCAATAGGCGTTTCAAATTTTACGGCGCAACAGATGGAACGCGTAAGTCCGATCGCTCCTATTGCCACGCTGCAACCTTCATATTCCATCCTGTCACGCGGCGTCGAGGCTGAAACTCTGCCATATTGCGGCGCTAACGACATCGGCGTGATCGTTTATTCCCCCATGAAGTCGGGGCTGCTTTCCGGAACGATGACGCGCGAACGTATCGCGGCGATGCCGCAGGATGACTGGCGGCGCCATAACAAGGATTTCACCGACCCAAAGCTGACTGAAAACCTTGAGCTTGTTGAAAAACTGCGCAAAATCGGAAAACGCCACAATTGTTCGCCCGGCGAAATCGCCATCGCGTGGACGCTGAATCATCCGGCGGTAACGGCGGCCATTGTCGGCGCGCGCCGTCCGGAACAGGTGGATGGCTTCATCGGCGCGGCAAAAATCGAATTAACGCATGGAGAAATCGAGGAAATATCCAGGTAGCCCGAATATAACTGAATCGAAAATTATGACGATCTCTCCCGCGCGAAACCTTGCTTTCAGACTCATCGAGCGTATCGAGGCGCGCAGCGTTAACAGCGACGATGCCGTTAATGATCCTGAAATGGAACGGCTCGATGTGCGCGACCGGCATCTGGCAGCGGAAATCATCTATGGCGTGCTGCGTCGGCGGGCAACGCTCGATTGGGTGCTGGCCGGGCGCAGTTCGCGGCAGTGGAAAGAAATCAATCCGAAAGCGAAAATAATTTTGCGCATGAGCCTGTACCAGCTTTGGATGCTGGATCGGATTCCCGACCACGCGCTGGTAAGCGACGCCGTTGAACTGGCCAAAGGCGCGCTGGGCGCCGGCGTTTCCCGCTACGTCAACGGCCTTCTGCGCGGCCTGGCGCGTCTGAGGCCGTGGAATGAAAATAATTGGCTCGATAAAGCGCCTGAATATGTTCAGGTTTCTCTCCCGCCGTGGCTCTGGACGCGCTGGCGAAAACGCTTCGGCCGCGCAGCAGCTAAAGAATATGCTCTGTCGCTGCTTTCGCCTCCCCGCGCTGCTTTTCGTTTAACGCCGGGAATTCAGCAGCCGGATGTCCCGGTTTCGGACGACATGGAGCAATCAGACATTGTTCCTGGCGCATTTTTCTTAAAATCCGAAATCCGCAATCTAAAATCCAAAATCAAAAATATGCTCCAGGACGAAGCTTCGCAGTTAATTCCGTGGCTGGCGGGGCCGCTGGTTCCGGGTATAAGGATATGGGACGCATGCGCCGCGCCGGGCGGAAAGTCGGCCGTTTTCGCGGCAATGCCCTGCGAAGACATGCTTCTGGTTTCCAGCGACAGGAATCCCCGCCGGGCGGAGTACCTTCGCGGCGTTTTACGCGAAGCCGCGGTTGCGCCGCTGGTGTTTGCTGCGGACGCCCGCATAACGCCTCCATTTCGTTCCGCCTTTGATCTGGTATGCGCCGACGTTCCATGTTCAGGGCTGGGAACACTGCGCCGGAATCCGGAAATCAAATGGCGTATACGTCCGGAAGATTTTAACGGTTTTCGTGAAACGCAGAATCAAATCCTTGCGGGCGTATCGACGGCGGTGCGCCCGGGCGGACGGCTGCTTTATTCCACATGTTCAACCGAGCCGGAGGAAAACGAGCGGGTGATCGAATGCTTTCTTGAAACGCACCCCGACTTTCGGCTGCACGCGCCTGAACATCCAGCCGGAATTGAACGCTGGACAGGAAACGACCTTATGGTTCGGACATTTCCTTCCAGCCGGTTATGGGACGGCTTCTTTGCCGCCCTCCTTGTTAGAGAGTGATATATACCCGCGAACGAAATTCCAATTCGTACCCAATCGCAATATAGTTTGCGATTGACGCCAGGCCCACAATCGGCAAGAATTCTTATTTTCATTTTACGCATTGGATATCCGGGCTAAGCAGTCAGCGGCAAGAGAAAAAGGATTGAATGACCGGCGAGGTAATCGCAAAACCGGAGGTTTTGCGATTACCTCGCCGGTCATTCAACAAAACAAGACATTGGAACTTAAATTTGAATTAGCGCCTTCGATATTGTCCGCTGATTTCGCGCGGCTGGCTGATGAAATCGGCGAGGCTGAAAAAGCCGGCGCGGACGTTGTGCATCTTGACGTGATGGACGGTCGGTTTGTGCCGAATTTTACTTTCGGCCCGCCGGTTGTGGCCGCCGTTCGCAAAGTCACATCTCTGCCGCTTGACGCGCATCTTATGGTTGAAGCCCCGTCGCGGTTTCTGGACGATTTTATCCGGGCGGGCGTCAACCGTTTATCCGTGCACGCGGAAGCCGAGCCGCATCTTGACCGGACGCTGAATCATATCCGCGAGGCCGGCGTTTTGGCCGGCGTCGCGATCAACCCGGGCACGCCGCTTTCGGCGCTGGAAGAAATCCTGCCAATTGCCGATTTCGCGCTGGTTATGACGGTAAACCCGGGTTTTGGCGGACAGTCGTTCATTCCGTCAATGTTAAAAAAAATCAGCCGATTGAGTGAAATTATCGTATCTAAAAAGTATGGAACCCGTATTGAGGTTGACGGCGGAGTTTGCGCGGACAATTTGCGTGATGTCCTCGCAGCCGGCGCGGAAATCATTGTCGCGGGTTCTGCCGTGTTCGGTTCGGTAAAAGGCGTGGACGGCGCCATACATGAATTAAGGAATATCGCCGGTGTTACAAAAAGGAAACGCTGATTAAATGTTTTATAGCTCACGTAAATTGTTAAAAATGCATATTTTGTTAATCGCGATCCTTGGCGTCATGTCCATGTGTTTTGGCTGCGTGCAAAAAAGCGCGCAGCTTCAGAGGGGTATCGCCCCTCCCGACAGGACCCTTTTTGAGACCGGGGATAATTACCTGAAAAAAGGGCAGTACACCAGGGCGAGGCTTGCGTTCCAAACGCTGCTCAACACTTATCCTGACAGCGACATCGCTTCGGAAGCCTATTTCGCTATGGGCGATACCTTCTACGAGGAAGGCGGGACTGAAAATCTCCTGCAGGCGGAAAACCAGTACAAGGATTTCATCATATTCTTTCCCGGCGATCCCAGGGCTGCCGACGCGCAAATGAAGGTCATATCGCTGAATTATAAAATGATGCGCTCGCCGGATCGCGACCCGCAGTACGCGCGCCGGACTCTTGAGGAAATCGAAAGATTACTGGCAAGGTATCCGAACAGCGATTATGTTCCAATTGCCCGGCAGATGAAGGTGGGAGTCGAGGACAACCTGGCGCGCGGCGACTTGGGCGTCGGTGAATATTATCTCAGGCGTGGAAATCTGCTCGGAGCGATGCAGCGTCTTCAGTATGTTGTCGATAATTATAAAAACTTCGAGGATATGGATACGGTGATGTATCGTATCGCCCAGCTTTTCGACAGGATACAGAGTGCTGATCCTGAAGCCGTCGCCGTTTTCGCCAGGGATTCCGCCCATTGGTATTCACAAATAGCGGAAGGTTATCCTTTCAGCCGATACTTTGAAACCGCCAAAAGGCGGCTGGCAGAGCTGGGTTACGATATTCCAGAAGTGAACGAGGCGCTGGCAGCCGCGAATCAGGCCAATATCAGGCCGAGCGAAGGTTTTTCACCGCTCAGGCCGCTGATTGATTTTGGAAAGGCATTAGGCTTTATCGCGCCGCCGGATCTTTATGAGTCCGCGCAAAAGACACTGGAAGAAGAAAAAGCGCAGGCCGCGGCCGCCGGAACCGGCGGGACGGGCGACGACATTCAGATCGAATCAGAAATACGCCAAAGCGCGTCTGGAGCGCCGGCTACTGAAGCATCCACGCCGGCAGGTTCCGGTGAATCACCGGATTCCGCGCCGGTTTCGAACGATGAAGCAAACCCGCCGGGCGGCACGGAGCAGCAGAGCAAACCCGGCCGCTATCAGCGGAAGCCTTAACACGGATATTTATGACATTGCGATTGTTGATTGCCGACGACAATGTATCGACGCAAAAGATGGTACGTCTGGCGTTTGCCGGCGAGGATGCCGTGGTTGAATCCGTCTTAAGCGGGGACGCCGCGATTAAATCGTTGAAGAGGTTTCAGCCGAATGTTGTGCTTGCCGATGTTGTCATGCCGGGTTGCAGCGGATATGAAGTCTGCGAATTCGTCCGCCATGATCCTGGACTTGCCTCCATCCCGGTGATCCTTATTAGTGGAGCTTTCGATCCTTTCGATGAAGATGCGGCAGCGCGCGTCGGCGCAAGCGGCCATCTGACAAAGCCCTTCAATCCTTCGGAAATGATTGCCATGGTGGAAAAATTGCTATCGGAAACCGCGCGTCATGATGCGCCTGGCTCTTCAAATAACGCGGCGGGAGGAGCCGATACCGGCGCCGCGGCGGAAATCCCGGCGCCGCCGGCCGTATCCGCCGCGCACGATATGCAGTACGACTTCTTTAACATAGCCCCGCTGGATCATTCAGAAGTAACCGCCATTGTGGAAAAACTGCTGTCGGAAAGCGCGCCTCACGAGGCGCATAGTTCCCCAAAGGCGACCTCCGAAAGCCCCGAACTCTGCGTTACGCTCCCTCGACAAAATGCTCATTTACCTAATGTAAACTCCGCTTTTGCCTCGGTCGCAAGCCTTGATTTCGGGGCTTGCGGAGGTCGCCCAAATAACGCGGAGAGCAAAGCCGATACCGGCGCCGCGGCCGCGGTGGAAATCCCGGCCCCGTCGGCGGAATCCGCCGCGCCCGATACGCCGCCGCACGTTTTCTTCGATATAACCCCGCGTTCACGGGAATCCTACCTTGGCCCGGATCGTATCCTTGAAATTTTTGACGATGAAACTTTTTACGGAAAAGCCGCCAAGGAATGGCGGATTCCCGAAGAATTGATAGACAGGGTCGCGGAAAAAGTAGCGGAAAAAATGTTTCCCGATATCGAAACTTTTATAAAACAGACGCTGTCCGCGTGCAAGTCGATTCCCGCCCAATAAAAAAGAGGTTTTGCATGGTTAGTGAACCGCTCGACAAATCGTATGAGCCTAAAGAGTTTGAACAGCGCTGGTACTCATTCTGGGAAAGCAGGGAGTTTTTCAAAGCCGACGCGGCTTCGGAAAAACCTGTTTTTTCCATCGTCATTCCGCCGCCCAACGTTACCGGATCGCTGCACATGGGGCACGCCCTCCAGCATACGCTGCACGACATTCTCGTGCGCTGGAAGCGCATGAACGGCTTTAACACGCTCTGGCTGCCGGGAACCGACCACGCCAGCATAGCGGTACACTACGTCCTTGACAAACAACTGGAAGAAGAAAAAAAGAATCGTTTCGATCTCGGGCGCGAAGAATTTATGCGCATCGCCTGGGAGTGGAAAAAGACGAGCGGCGGAACAATCCTTAACCAGATGCGGCGCATGGGCGTATCTTGCGACTGGAGCCGCGAGCGTTTCACCATGGACGAAGGGCTGTCGCGGGCCGTTACGGAAGTTTTCGTCCGCCTGTACGATGAAGGGCTTATCTACAGGGGCGAGTATATCGTCAACTGGTGCCCCCGCTGCAAGACCGCGATTTCCGATCTTGAAGTCGTCTACAAAGCCTCGCAGGGCAAGCTCTGGCACATCAAATATCCTATAATCGGGAGCGATGAATGGCTGACGGTGGCGACTACGCGGCCCGAAACGATGCTGGGCGACACCGCCGTAGCCGTTCATCCAAACGACGACCGCTACACGCACCTGGTCGGCAAAAAGGTGCTGCTTCCCGTTGTGAACCGTGAAATCCCGATCATAGCGGACGGATTTGTCGACCGGGAATTTGGAACCGGCGTTGTAAAGGTTACGCCGGCGCACGACGCAAACGACTACGAGGCCGGCATCCGAAACGGGCTGGAAAAAATCACAGTCATAGACGACGCGGGCGTTATGACGGAAGCCGCCGGCGATTACAGCGGAATGGACCGATACGAATGCAGAAAACTTCTGGCCGAACGCCTTGAACGTGAAGGCTTTCTCGAAAAAGTCGAGGATTACGAACACAACGTCGGCCAGTGTGACAGATGCTCGTCCGTGGTTGAGCCGAAAATCTCCATCCAGTGGTATCTGAAAGTGGCGACTTTGGCCAAACCCGCCATTGACGCGGTCGAAAGCGGGAAAATCCGCTTTGTTCCCGACAATTTCAAAAAGCGCTATTTTGAATGGATGTATAACATACACGACTGGTGTATTTCGCGGCAGCTCTGGTGGGGGCATCGCATTCCCGCATGGTATTGCGACGCGTGCGGAAAAATCGTCGTTTCGGGCGAGACCCCGGAAAAATGCCCGACATGCGCCGCCGCGTTGCGCGCCGAGACCGATATCCTTGACACCTGGTTCAGTTCCGCGCTCTGGCCTTTTTCAACCCTTGGCTGGCCGGACGACACGGATGATTTGCGCGTGTTTTATCCGACCGATACTCTGATTACGGGGCCGGACATCATATTTTTCTGGGTGGCCCGCATGATCATGATGGGGCTGAAATTCGCGGGGGATATTCCATTCGGCCAGGTTCATATCAACGGCATTGTCCGCGACGCGCACGGCAAAAAGATGAGCAAGACAAAAGGAAATATCATCGAGCCGCTACAGCTTATTGAAGAATATGGCGCGGACGCGGTGCGCTTTACACTATCTTCCATGGCCGTGCCGGGAACCGACATCCCATTTTCGCCCGACCGCATGAAAGGCTACAGCGCGTTTGCCAACAAAGTCTGGAACGCCGCGCGTTTCGTGCTGATGAATCTCCGTGACGAAGATGAAACCGCGCGCGCGGAATCGGTCGAAGAACTGGTTCGCGCGGGGCGGGATAACGGGACTATGCCGCTTGAGGATATATGGATATTGCACCGCATGAACCGGACGGCGGCCGATATTTCCGAAGCGCTCGATAATTTCCGCTTCCATGAAGCTTCCGCCCTGATCTATCAGTTTATATGGCACGAGCTTTGCGACTGGTATATCGAACTGGTCAAGCCCGTGCTGACGGATCCCGAAGCCCCTCGTGACGCGCGTGAGCCGCGGATAAAAATCCTGCTTCACGTTTTTGATTACTCCCTGCGGATGCTCCATCCCTTCATGCCGTTTATAACAGAGGAAATATGGCAGAAGTTGCCGCACCATGGGGAATCGCTTATGGTTCAGCCCTTCCCTCAATTCCGCGAGGCGTTGGACAATTCCGCCGCCGCCGGAAAAATGCAGGATCTCATGGAGCTTATCGGCGATATCCGCTCTCTGCGCGCCGAGATGAATATTGAACCCAAACGCCGCATGGACGCCTGCCTGGTCGTAAAGAATGAAGAAGACCGCAGTCTGATCGAGCAAAACATGTCCCGCCTGCTCACGCTCGCGCGCCTCAACCGCGTCGATTTCTGCGAAGTTGTTACAGGAGGCTGGCTGAGCGGCGTTTCAAAGCTGGGCGGTTTCGGTATTGACGTTCGCGACGCCATCGACATCGGATCTGAACGCGCGCGCCTTGAAAAAGAGATGGCAAAACTTAAAACGGAAATTGACAAAGTTTTCAAAAAAATCAGCAACCTGGAGTTTATTTCCCGCGCGCCAAAAGAAATTGTCGATGAAAACCGCGCCCGCTGCGAAGAAATGACGGAAAAATACAAAAAACTGGAAACCAACCTTAAGCGTCTGTTATCGGCGCAGGAATAACGATGATCAAATACCCGTTTATCCTGAACGACCTGGCCCATGTGGGAAGCCTGGGGCTTGCCGTCAGCGATGAATCCTGGTTTCAGGATGCGCTGGCCATGTGCCGCGATTGGGGTTTTCCGTTAAAGATTAACGACGGCCGCGTCCGTATTGATTACGACGATGAAATGCTCATTCCATGCCGGGTTCAGCAGGAAACGCCAGCGATTGCCTGGAACGGGCTGCGTGTGAGCGGTTTTTTGCGCCTTGATTCAACCAACCGCGAAGCTTATGACCAGGCGCGGGCGGGCGCGCCTGAAGGGACTTTAATATATTCGGAAACTCAGACTGCGGGGAAGGGGCGCGTTAATCGAAACTGGTTTTCAGCCGCTGGAAAAGGCATATATCTGAGCCTGATTCTTCGTCCTTCACAGCCTCTGGAATTCTGGCCGGTGCTTACGCATGTTGCTGCTGTCGCGCTTATTGAAGCTTTGAAGAGCGCCGAGCGCGATATGGAATTTCCCAAAAAACCCGGCATCGACCTGAAATGGCCGAACGACGTACTGCTGTCCGGAAAGAAATGCGCGGGAATCCTGCTGGAAACGTTGACACCTGGCGAAACCGGCCAGGCGGCGATTATCGGCGTCGGGATTAACGTACACCAGGGGAGCGCGCCGGAAGAACTCGCAAACGACGCCGTATGCCTTGACGACGCGGCGGGCGTCGCCGTCCCGCGCCGCCTGCTGCTCATACGATTTTTGAAGTATTTTCAAAAATCCTACATGTTGTTTCAGGAAGGAAAATTCGGAGAAATACTGGAGAGATGGAAAGTTTTTTCCTCAATGTGGAACGGCGCGCCCGTAACGATTTTTGAAGGAGATCGAACGCGGGACGCCGTAACCTGCGGTCTTGACGAAATTGGCGCGCTGCGTGTGCGCTTTGCAGACGGAAGCGTCGAAACGGTGCTTGCCGGCGATGTGCGCGTGCGGCGTTCCGGTTCCACCGCGCAATAAGAAAAGGGGATGTCAAATGAAAGTAAAATCGTTGACGGTGATCGGTTGTCTGGTGATGTGCATGATTTGTCCGGCGGCTTTCGCCGGGGACGATTATTCCAAATATGAGCTGTTCTTTGGCTACTCGCTTTTAAAAATCGGAAGCGAGTACGATGATATAGATGACGAGCGGGATTATTTAAATTTTAACGATGGAGGCGGCTTTAAAAAATCCAATTTCCTGGAAAAAGGCTTTACCGCGTCGTTTACCTATAACTTTACTTCGATTGCGGGCGTGGAAACGGCTTTCCGCTATAATTCAGGCTATATCCTCAGCGAAAAATGGAAGGAATTTAGTTACTATTACACCGAAAACCATGAAAGAGGCTATAAAAGAAGAGATATTGCCTTGCTCATCGGTCCCCGTCTTACATTCAGATCCGGTGCCATCGCGCCTTTTGTGCATGGTCTTGTCGGTCTCAGCCACGACAGGGTGGCCTCCGCGTACGATATAAAGTATGAAGATTTTTATGGGAACCGCGACTCGGCCTCTGACTCGGAGACATTAAACAGCAACACTTCTTTGGGTGTCGCTCTTGGCGGCGGTCTTGATATTCTGGTCAGCGATAACATCGCTATCCGGGCGATTCAGGCTGATTATTACATGGCGAACCATCCGGCGCGGTTATACAACACAACGGATAGCGGAAACAAACGGTACGATAACATCAATTTGTCTTTTGGCATTGCCTTTCGTTTTGGCAATTAACACGGCGCCGGATGAACCGCAAATGGATCTGCCGGAATTGCGCCAGGGGCTGAAGCAACAGGGATATATCGCCGATGAACGGACTCTGCGGGTTTTACAATATTCGCTGTTTCTGAATAAACCCATTCTTGTCGAAGGCCCTGCCGGCGCGGGAAAAACGGAACTGGCCAAGGCATGGAGCCGCTTTTTGGACAGAACGCTGATCCGCCTGCAATGCTATGAAGGAATTGACGAAGCCAAAGCCCTGTATGAGTGGAATTACCAGAAACAGCTTCTATATATACAGGCGCAGGGCGCGGATCAAAAATTGTGGCAGGCCGCAGGCCGTAATATTTATGCCGAAGAATTCCTCCTGACCAGGCCGCTGCTTGCCGCAATCCGCCAGCCGGATCCGGCCGTCCTCCTGATCGACGAAATCGATAAAAGCGACGAAGAATTTGAAAGCTTTCTGTTGGAAATCCTTTCCGACTGGCAGGTTTCAATACCTGAAATCGGCACGGTCGGCGCCGTTACCATACCATCGGCGCTTATTACCAGCAACAGCACGCGCGACGTAAGCCATGCGCTCCGCCGCCGCTGTCTTTATCTTTACCTCGATTATCCTGACGCGGAACGCGAACTGGAAATTCTGCGCCTGTATTTCCCCGAACTTAACGAAGTATTGGGCCGCCGGATAGTGGCGTTCGTCCGCAAATTACGGCTTGAGAAACTGAAAAAGCACCCCGGCATCAGTGAAGTAATAGATTGGACGGCAACATTAGACCGCATGGAAGCCGAAACCCTGACGGCTGATGTGGCACTGGAAACCCTGAACGTCCTTATCAAGTACCACGAAGACTGGCAAAAGGTCACGGCCAGAATACAGGACAAGGACTGGTTCGGTG
>Ga0082212_10011861_pt1 | contig 11011 bp, 9 predicted proteins | sample TergutNt197P3_FD_71548 | JGI IMG/M metagenome (GOLD analysis project Ga0082212, IMG submission 71548) | Neocapritermes taracua P3 segment gut microbial communities from Petit-Saut dam, French Guiana - Nt197 P3 | ecosystem: Host-associated > Arthropoda: Insects > Digestive system > Gut ...
CACCTTCGCTACGGGCGGTTCTGGTGATACCTGAGCGTCCCCAGATTGTCGCACGTTTCATATTTGATGATTCACCCGGGATCGAAGAATACAAAACCGTGGCTATGGTTGAAAGCGAAGTCCGTGCTGACTTTGCAGACGTTCGGAATATCCATGCGAGACATATTCATAAAAGCACAGATGAGATCGGAGTGTCGTTCACTACAGTTAATATATCTGCGCCTAAGAAGATCGACTATCTACCAGGTGAAATCAATGCATATGCAAGGAAAGAATCAAATAGTTGACAGGTAATCCTAATGACCCCAAAGCTCGAAGCTGGATAGAAAGCCGTGTCAAGAATACTCGTGACAACTCAAGCGAGATACGACAGGGCGTTTATCACCCGAACTCTGGAGGTGGCACAGATTACTGGTTCTACCGTCAAGGTTCTGATGTCGTAATAACGAAGGGGAATGGTGAATTCGTAACTATTTTAAAGGACGGGCAAACTAATAGCTGGTTTCAAGGGGCTGCGCCACGATGAAAACGAATTCTTCATTGCGTGAATCTATCGGAAAATCTGTTGCGGGTGTGCGACGGGTACATTATGTTTACCGAGAAGAAATTCAGCAGGATGTTGGTGGCCCACTGGAATTAACTTTTACGGACGGCACTACTGTTGTCTGTGATGTCGGCGGAGACGGTGAAACTCTTGCTGTAGCAAACCGAGCCTGGGTTGACCCTTTTGCTGAGCCACTGTCGGCTGAAAATAGAGCATACGTTGAAAGCTATGGTAAGTGGACTGCGTTTGAGGGCAGTGGACTTCTTGATTGTGCTGTTGGGGAGCAGATAGTCAAGGTAGATGAGTTGAGCAATACTCATGGAACCATTGTGGCTGCACGCATACATATTGCCGTATTGACAATATTGGTATGGGTTGAGTGTGATGAGCTTTATGTCCAAGTTTATTAGAAGAGCTTGTCCAGTGGATGACTTTAAGTTTGCGGTGCCACGATGAGGGCTGTTTGTGTTTGCAATGATCCAAAAGTTTTTGCCGATAATTACCATGGCATGTTTGATTTTTTCCACGATCTCTACCCGCTAACAGTAGGAAGTAGATACCTGATATTAGGCATGACTATTTTCAGAAATCAGTTTTTCTTTCTTGTAAAGAATGACTTTGGTAGCCCTGATTTTGCCCCTTCTGCGTTTTTCGAGTTTTTTGTGGCAGATGTACCTGATAGTTGGAAATTCAGATCAGGAAGAGACCATGATGTATCAGAAATAGATAGTTCAACAGAACTACCTTGTGCGAAATGGGGCTATCCCGAGTTGGTTGATGATTCAAACCATGGAAGTGATCTAGAAGCACGAGAAATTGATGCGCTGATGATTTTTGAGGCGCGTTATCAGGCTGCTTTTCATGAAGATGTTAAGAGTAGTCTACTGACACTCTTAGAAAAAGTAGGATCCCTCATATCAAGCGAAGATGCGGAATCGCTAACAATGTGCGTTTCTGCGAATGAATGCAGTCTTGCGCTTGAACTGTTAACCACGAAACTGTACAACTCGAAAGCGTATATCCATCCTGAAATTGTTGACAGTATCCGTGATTTGACAATCACTTTGAGGATGGATTCATTTTTAGCTGACCGCTTGATATTGAACAGCGCAGATTGAAGTGCAGAATCCATTAATCGTTGTTGATTTATTAACCATCGAAAACATGGAAACTGATAGATCAGTGGCTGTAGATGTCACAATTTTTGCAATGGCGCGTGCGCCAGTGCTAAACGTTTCACTCCCGCTTCAAAGCTGATGTCGATCGTATTCCTCTCGGAATCGACAGCAACAACGGTTCCGATGCCGAAGCTGGAATGCATTAGTTTCTCTCCCACTTCGGTAGCCATGATTCGTGGGCCAATGATTTTGGGTGCGGTCGAACGTCTGACTTGCTGCTGCGACAAGCTGGTACGCGACTGCGCTTTCTGCTTCCAGCCGGCGTCTTGCAACCCGAGCCTGCGCCATGAAATAAGTTCGTCCGGTACTTCGGAAATGAAACGGCTCGGCGGGTTATAGTTCGGAGCCCCCCAGGTCATTCGCGTTGTTGCTCTGGAGAAATACAGCCTGCTGCGCGCCCTAGTGATTCCTACGTACACCAAACGTCGTTCTTCATGCAGTTCGGCCAGGTCTTGCATCGCCAGGGCATGGGGGAAAATACCTTCCTCCAGACCGGTAAGAAACACTGTTTCAAATTCGAGACCCTTAGCAGTGTGCAGCGTCATGAGCGTAACCATGCCATCGTCACGCGTCGGTAAATCATCAGAATCCGACACCAAAGCGATGCGTTCCAAAAAAGCAGGCAGCGAGTCCGAGATTTCAGTGTCTGCATCGGTTTCAGCTAGGTCTACAACATGGGCTGCTGCAACGAACTCTGCCGCTACCGAGACTAACTCCACCAAGTTCTCCAGCCGCGAGGAATCTTGCGGGTCTTTGGAATGACTCAGCGCGTCCGCATAGCCGGACGTGTGCAGGATTGAGGCCAAAATTTGATCTGCTGGTACGCCTTCACTCATCTTCTGTTGCTCAGCGGCGAGCACCTTTACGAACGCAGCAACTTGGTTGACTGAACGGGAGGCCAGCTCTGGAATCTGTTCGCAACGCTGCAAGGCTTCAAAGAAAGAAATCCCCGCTGACCGCGCGTAGCCAGCAATGAGAGTCTCTGCTCGCTCCCCGATACCACGCCTGGGGACATTGAGGATACGGCGAACTGACACGTCGTCCGCCGGATTTGCGATTACGCGCAGGTAGGCAACAGCGTCGCGCACTTCTTTGCGTTCGTAAAACTTAACTCCGCCGATTACCTGGTAGGGGACGCCGGTTCGGATAAACACTTCTTCAAAAACCCGCGACTGCGCATTGGTGCGATAGAAAACAGCAGTCTCACCAGGTTTGGAGAGTTTTTCAGCCGTAAGTCGATTCACTTCTTCGGCAACAAAATGGGCTTCGTCATGCTCAGTGTCGGCCACATACCCAACGATCAACTCCCCAGTTCCAGAATCTGTCCAGAGTTTCTTCTCCAACCGCGAAGGGTTACAAGTAATGACTTGGTTGGCAGCGGAGAGGATATTCTGGGTAGAACGATAGTTTTGTTCCAACACGATTGTGCGCGCCCCAGGAAAATCTTGCTCGAAGTCGATGATGTTGCGAATCGTTGCTCCCCGGAACGCATAGATAGATTGATCAGAATCCCCAACTACCAGCAACTCACCAGGGCTGATACGAAAGTCCAGCTCGTCACTTGCTGGTACTTGCGGCGGTTCAACGCCACGGACGAAGCTCGCGGACATATTTTCAGTCGCCGGCTCGGGTATCGAATACTGCGCGGCGCAAAGTTCGCGGATGAGCATGTATTGGGCATGGTTGGTGTCTTGATACTCGTCTACTAAAACTTGTCTAAAGCGGCGGCGGTACGCCTCTCGCAGTTGCGGAAATCGTTGCAGCAACTGCACAGTCATCATGATCAGATCATCAAAATCCAATGCGTTCGCCTGCGCTAGCCGTTGCTGATATTGGCGGTAAACCTCGGCATATACAGTTTCTTCGCCGCGTGCTGCTGTGCGTTCGGCTGACTCGTAATCTACTAACTCATTTTTGCACGTCGATATCCAATTCATAGCCGCATTTGTATGGAACCGCTTGGGATCCAGGCTTTGGTCTTTCATCACTGCTGCGATGAGTCGCTTGGAATCGGTAGCATCATAAATCGAAAAGGAGCGTGAAATCCCAAACCGCCCGATCTCGGCTCGTAGGATGCGGACACATGCCGCATGGAAGGTGGAAACCCACATCTTGCGCGCTCGCGCTCCGACTAGGTCAACTACCCGTTCACGCATCTCGGAAGCCGCTTTGTTGGTGAAGGTGATAGCCAAGATATTCGCCGGATGAACCCCGCGATGCTTCACCAGGTAGGCGATCCTACGGGTGAGAACTCTGGTTTTTCCAGAACCAGCGCCAGCTACCACTATCACTGGGGAACCAGCATGGCACACCGCCTCACGTTGCGGCTGGTTCAGGTCGGCGAGCAGGTCAATATCTGGTGCGAATTCAAGTTCTGGGTCGTACATGTCCAGACCACTCTACGGCAAAAACCAAGCAAATCCGCGCCAGTTGGCATGGCGATTCCCGGTGCGTTTCCATGTGCTATTTGACGTAAACACCACAGACATACCTTGATGAAGAAAGCTGCCAACCTCGCGCCTTGCTAAACTAAAACTCCTGATCGCAAAGGAGAAGCGAAGTGAACCAAGCCTGGTCTGATGTCTACACCAAAGCCCTTGCACTGATTGCGGAAGTCGAGCCGGAAGTTGCCGCAGCGACACGGCAAGAACTCGCCGATCAGCGTGAGTCATTAAAACTTATTGCCAGCGAAAACTACGCCTCGCTGCCGGTGTTAGCAGCTATGGGGACTTGGTTCTCCGATAAGTACGCCGAGGGTAACCCGGGGCATCGCTTCTACGCAGGCTGTCAAAACGTTGACCGGGTTGAAACTCTCGCCGCCGAGCACGCCAAAGCGTTGTTTGGAGCCGATCACGCCTATGTGCAACCGCATTCGGGCATTGACGCTAACCTGGTGGCGTATTGGTCAATACTGTCACACCGGATCGAATCCCCCACCCTGGAACGGTTACAGGTCAAGAATGTCAACGAGCTTTCCGAGGGTGATTGGGAGGAATTACGTCTGACCTTTGCCAAACAGCGCGTGATGGGGATGAGCTTGGATGTCGGCGGCCACCTCACCCACGGTTTTCGTCCGAACATTTCGGGGAAGATGTTCCATCAACGCTCCTATGGCACTGACCCGCACACCCAGTTGATTGATTACGGAAAACTCCGCGCAGATGCCAAAGAGTTCAAACCGTTGATTATCACCGCTGGTTATTCGGCATATCCGCGCCGCATCAATTTTGCTGCGATGCGTGAAATCGCGGACGAAGTGGGCGCGACCCTATTTGTAGACATGGCTCATTTCGCGGGTCTTGTGGCTGGGAAGGTGTTCACCGGTGACGAAGACCCGGTACCGTTCGCTCATGTCGTAGCCACTACCACTCACAAGTCGCTGCGCGGCCCGCGTGGGGGAATGGTGCTGGCAAGTGGTGAATATGCGGCTGCGGTAGATCGCGGCTGCCCGCTGGTGTTAGGCGGCCCGTTGGGTCATGTCATTGCTGCAAAGGCAGTTGCGCTCGCCGAAGCCCGTCAAGACTCGTTCCGCACCTATGCACAAGCGATCGCTGACAATGCAAAAGCCCTTGCTGAAGGGCTGTTGCGGCGCGGAGTGAAGCTGGTAACTGGCGGCACTGACAACCACATCGTGCTGCTTGATGTCAGCTCGTTCTCCATCACGGGACGGCAGGCCGAGTCGGCATTGTTGGATTCGGGTATCGTCACAAATCGCAACTCGGTACCCAATGACCCGAACGGGGCTTGGTACACCTCCGGAGTCAGAATCGGCACTCCAGCCCTAACCACCCGTGGCTTGGGAACAGCAGAATTCGACCAGATCGCCGGATTGATCGCCGACGTCCTTGCTGGAACTACTCCAGTGGCAACCGCAAACGGCGCGAGCAAGGCGAAGTACGCCATCGCCGACGGTTTGGCAGACCGCACCAAGGCTGCTGCCGCAGAATTGTTGAATGGTTTCCCGCTCTACCCGGGGTTATCGTTGTAAGAGCGCAAGACCCGGTCAGTGATCAGACAGGTCACCTCGTAGGGAATGGTCTCCATCAGTGCCGCGATTTCTGATGTAGTGATCTCCTCGTCGTGGTCGCGCCCAATTAGTGTTACCTGATCGCCTACCACAACGTCGGTTTGCGCGCCTAGCTCAACCATGAATTGATCCATGCAAACTCGACCTACTATCGGATATGAAGCTCCGCGAATCAGCACTCGGCCTTTGTTGGACAACGCCCTGGAGTAGCCATCGCCGTAACCAACTGGAATTGTGGCAATCCAAGTCGGTTCGCTTGCCGTCCAAGTCCGCCCATAGGAGACAGTTTCCCCTGCGGCTACCTTTTTTACGAAGCTGACTTCGGTAGTCCAGGTAAGTGCCGCAGCCAACGCAATGGCCTTTGGCACTTCTTGGGACGGGTATGCGCCGTAGCACATGATTCCCGGACGCACCATGTCGAACCACGAATCTGGATGCGCGAGGATAGCGCCCGAGTTGGCTAAATGTTTCAACAGCTGCCCGGTGGTCTTTTCAACTTCTTGGCAAGTTTGCGCAAAGCGTTCAATCTGCCGCGCCGAAAAATCGTCCTGGGTGGGGTCGTCAGAAACCGGCATATGCGAGAAGATACCTTCTAGGATTAAATGCGGCGAAGTCATGATCTGCTCGGCCAACTGCATAGCTTCGTCACAGCGGCAGCCGATCCGTCCCATCCCCGTGTCAACCTTGAGTTGCACCCGGGCGGGTAGTTGTAGTTCGGACGCTGCCTGGGAGATTTGAGTGGCAGAGAGTTCATCAACGACTGTCAAGCTAATCTGGTTAACGATCCCCTGGCTGATTTCATTTCCCCGGGCAACTGACAGGTTCAAGATGGGTAGGGAAATTCCGGCCTCGCGCAGCTTGGCGCCCTCAGCGATCTTCGCCACACCAAGCCAGTCCGCAGCGTTGGTTTTCTCGATCATCTGCGAAACTTCTACTATTCCATGCCCGTAAGCATTCGCTTTCAGTGCCGCCAGAATCCCACGCTCGCCTACCTGGGAACGTATGGCACGTAGATTCGATTCAATTGCCGGTAGCGATGTGGTCACATGCGAAGAAGTATTAATGGTCTATCGTCCCATCTCCAACATAGTTATGTCCTCGGTTTCCTCTGATTTTAGCGCTCCATGCCACTTCCCCGCTGGGCACGCACTTATCGCTGATGGCAGCTTGAAACAAAGACCATCTTGGCAAAAACTGTTCACTAAGGCCGCTGAAGAAATTCGGTGCGCCGCAATAGCTCTTTGAGAGTATGAGCGTACGCTGAGTACATGGGTTTATTCCGTCCTGAAGGCCCAAAGTCTGCGAAAGTGTACTGGGTCAGACGGTTGATTGTGCTGGCACCGCTGGCAATTGCAGCGTGCATCTTGATCTGGGCATTCACATCAAGTGGTGATGAAAAACCACTAGTCCCAACCCCCACTCCGACTCCAACCCCCAGCCTGCAAGCCTGCAATCCGGCAACTATCGATCTTTCTGTAGCGGCACTCCAGAGCGTTAAAGCTGGTGCTGAAAAGACCTCATTCGCTATTTCGTTCACTAATACTTCCACACAACGTTGTCTTGTTGACATAACTCCTGACAATTTTGAAGTAAAGATCATCAGCGGCAAAGACCAGATTTGGACAACTGCAACCTGCGCGCAATGGGTACCTGCCAGCAGCAACCCGATAACTGCAAACGAAAAATATGTGTGGAGTTTTGACTGGGAGCTGCGACGCTCCAACGGCTGCAAACTGGCGAGCGCAGAACTAAAACCAGGCACCTACCAAATCCTCATCAGTTGGCACACCGCCACCACTCGTAAAGCCTTCCAGATCGTCAAATAGTCTCCTCTCCTCCAGGTTGCTGCCGGTCTTTACCGATGCATCTGCGGTTCAAGGGTGACGATACGATTCAAAGAACTGTCGGAGGCGATGTTTATAGTTTCTTGCATGGGAAAGACGACGTTCAGATGTGGCGAATGCGGCTGGACTAGCCTGCGCTGGGTAGGTCGTTGCGGGCAATGTCAAGCCTGGGGGTCTGTCAACGAGGTCGCAACATCGGCAGGAAAGTATTTTTCTGCAACCACAGCTGCCGTTCCTATCACCGAGATTGACCCTGATACTTCTCCAAGCATCAAGACAGGAATCGACGAACTCGACAGAGTGTTGGGATCAGGTATCACCCCTGGTGGGGTTTATCTGCTCGCAGGCGAACCAGGAATCGGCAAATCAACGCTGCTGTTGGAGATCGCATATCTTTGGGCAGCCGCCGAGCGTAAAACCCTATATATCAGCGCAGAAGAATCAGCTGCTCAAGTCAGACGGCGCGCGACGCGAATTGGTGCAGTGACACCGCAGCTTTTTCTGGCTAGCGAAACGTCACTTGACGCAGTATTGGCGCACGTTGAGGAGCAATCACCTAGTTTGCTGGTTTTGGATTCGGTACAAACTGTCGTCGTTCCTAGCGGCGATGGAGTGCCCGGCGGAGTTAGTCAAGTGAAAGAGATCACCCAACAGTTGTCGCTGGCAGCCAGGCGCCGCGATATGGCAGTGCTCTTGGTCGGGCATGTGACCAAGGATGGAATAGTTGCTGGGCCGCGAACCCTTGAACATCTAGTTGATGTGGTGCTTTCCTTCGAGGGTGATAGTCACAACGATCTGCGTGTGATACGGGCAATCAAGAATCGTTTCGGGTCTGCGGGCGAGGTGGGTTGTTTCACGATGACCGAAACTGGAATCGCACAGGTCAAAGACCCTTCCGGTTTATTTGTATCAAACTCGGCTGAGCCGAGCTGTGGCTCCTGCCTCACAGTGAGCATGGAAGGCAGGCGCGGCATACTGACCGAAATTCAAGCATTGGTCGTTGGAAGCGCAGCCATGAATCCCAAACGCATCGCAAATGGCGTTGAATCGGGAAGGTTAGCCATGCTCTTGGCAGTGCTTTCACGGCGAGCAAGGCTGAAAGTACTCAACAAAGAGGTTTACGTCTCCACCGTTGGCGGAGCAAAAACCTCCGATCCGGCTGCTGACTTGGCCATAGCGCTGGCACTGGCATCAGCGGCCACAGATGTGGCTTTCCCAACTCCGCTCGTCGGTCTGGGCGAAGTTGGGCTTTCAGGAGAAATCCGACCCGTGCCGCAACTACAGCGACGATTAAGCGAAGCAGCTAGGTTCGGAACCAAGCAGGCGCTCGTACCAGTTGGAACCAACGCCAAAGTCACAGGAATGGAGGTGATAGAAGTCGCAACGCTTTCAAATGCACTTACGATTTTGGGGCTGAGCAGCAAACCCAAACTCACGGTAGTGGCAGCATCGGCTTAGTCCGCGCAAGTTGCTAAACGAAAAGCTCGGCGATCTGGATGGCATTGAGGGCAGCCCCCTTGCGAAGGTTGTCAGCGCTACAGAAGAAGGCTAGGCCGCGTCCATCTGGTACTGACTGATCGACACGAATCCTGCCGACAAAGGTCGGGTCTTTCCCAGCACTGAGTCGTGGATTAGGTATATCTTCCAGCACCACCCCAGGGGCATCACTCAAGATTGCTTCAGCGGTTTGCGGACTCAAGGGGTTTGCGAATTCGGCATTCACGGCCAACGAATGTCCAGTGAACACTGGAACACGAACACAGGTGCCGGCAACAGCTAAATCTGGAATGTGCAAAATCTTGCGTGATTCGTTGCGCAGTTTTTGTTCCTCGTCAGTTTCGCCGCTGCCATCGTCAACTAGCTTCCCAGCCAACGGCACGACGTTGAAAGCTATTGGACGCAGATAGGGGCTTGGGTCAGCAACCGAGTCAGTCGCACCATCAAGAGCGAGAACGGCAGGTTCATCAGTGGCGCGAGTCTGGTCAGCTAATGCCTGCACTCCAGCAACTCCGGAACCAGAAACCGCTTGGTAGGTAGCCACGACGAGTTTGCGTAAATTGGCGTGTACGTGAAGTGGTTTGAGAATTGGCATTGCAGCCATCGTGGTGCAGTTTGGATTCGCAATGATTCCTTTGGGAGCGGTTTTTGCGTCTTCGGGGTTGACTTCACTCACCACCAACGGAACATCGGGGTCGCTGCGCCAAGCCGAGGAGTTGTCGATGACCCTTGCGCCTGCGGCAGCAACCCTTGGTGCCCATTCGCGTGATGTGCTGGCGCCAGCAGAAAACAATGCAATGTCGATTCCGGAAAAATCTGCATTGGCAATGTCTTCGACAACTATGCTGCGTCCCTCCCAGTCAAGAGACTTCCCAGCTGACCGAAATGACGCAAAATAGCGAATCTCGTCAACTGGAAACTGTCTTTGCGCCAGTAGCGTACGCATAACTGACCCAACTTGGCCGGTGGCTCCAAATATCCCAACACGCATATGTCAAGAATACCTGGCAAGAGCACTCGCCTTAAAACCAATCCGTCAATCCAGCCAATAGTGAATACCCCACAAACGCAAAGATGTCCAGCATGGTATGGGCAACGACGAGCGGCCCGACTCGTCGGGTTTTCAAGAAGATGATTCCAAAGAGCAAACCCATAGCAATATTTCCCACAAAACCGCCAAAACCTTGGTACAGATGGTAACTGCCGCGTATCAGGGCGCTTACGAATACGAAGGCATACGGTCTCCAGTTCAGTTCAGCGCTCTTAACGAAGAAGAAGCCGATCATGATGACTTCCTCCAAGATTCCATTCATTGCTGCTGCCATGATCAATACTGGTACCGTCCACCAATTCGAGGCTAGGTTCGCTGGTGCCACATTCGTGTTAAGTCCAAGCTCGCGAGCCGCAAAATACAACGCTAGCCCTGGGATTCCGACCCCTGCTGTTATGGCTAAACCAGCAAGCAGATCGAATACAGGACGCTTGAAATCAAAGCCAATCTGTTGTGAGGAAAGCCGCAGAAAATATAAAGCCAAGAGCACTGGAACAAGCGGAAAGATGATGTGTGCGAGCTGGTATGACAGGTCAAGCCAAGGCCGATCTGGAGTGGCAGATTGGTTAATCGAAGTCGTCTGCTGATTCAGCGGGATTTCAACAGTCAATCGGTTGATGATCTGCAAGATTGAATAAACCGCTGACTGTCCCAGCGATAAACCTAAAACCAACAGCAATTCCCACCCTGGAAGCCTGCGTTCGGTAGCCGAAGGTGTAACTTCTAAATCCGTTGCCATGTCAGTTCCTCCCCAGATGTTTTCGGGTAAATGTCAGACATTGGGCTAGTTGCGCTTCGCGTTCAACTCGGTTCGCAGCATCTCGCAGTTGCACTTCGACGACAATATTTCCGGCAAAACCTGATTTGCCT
>Ga0082212_10011862_pt1 | contig 11011 bp, 4 predicted proteins | sample TergutNt197P3_FD_71548 | JGI IMG/M metagenome (GOLD analysis project Ga0082212, IMG submission 71548) | Neocapritermes taracua P3 segment gut microbial communities from Petit-Saut dam, French Guiana - Nt197 P3 | ecosystem: Host-associated > Arthropoda: Insects > Digestive system > Gut ...
TCAACGCCGTCCGTGAATATCCAACGTTCGCCCGCTTCGCCGTCTGCGGTAAACCAGCCGAAGAAGGTATGACCGGCAAGTTCGGGAGAAGGATCGGGCATCGTAACGGGATCGTTCTTTTCAACCGTCTGAACATCCCATTCGCTGCCATCTGCCATAAAAACTACCGTTACAGGATCGGTTATTCCTTCCGGTATCACATACCATTGACCAAATAAAGTCATGTCATCGTCCACAGCAGCGCTGAAAAGCCATGGCGTACCGCTGCCGTCTTCATTAATGTACCAGCCTTTAAATATATATTTTTCATTCTCATGCACCGGAACGGCAGGCGGAGTAACCGTATTGAATTGTACGACAGACTTGACATCATGAATTTTTCCATCTACCATGAAAGTTACCAGTACATTATTATCGGTTACAAACTCTACTGTTACCGTTGCGTTTTCTGTGGCTTTCAATGTGTATTGAGTCATGCCGGTTGGCATCTCGTCGGCTTCTGTCCAGTCATTCCCATATTTCCATCCTTTAACGCGGAAGTTGGCGTCAGGTTCTGCTGTAAATACAACATTACTGTTTTGTACCACCGAAATAGTAACCGGAGTTCCCTGAGCGGATTTTGTTTCGCTGCTTGATGTTGCCGTTAGTGCGCCATTGCTGCCGTCAACGTTAAAAGTTATGGCGTAACCGGACGCAAACACTGCCGATATTTCCACATCATCTTCCGGCATGGTAAAAGTAGCGATAGAACCGTTGGGATCGTCCAACTCAACGCTTTCAGGATCAACCGTCCAGTGTGAGAATGCCTGTCCCGCCGGCGGCGTACCTGCATTGACGGTTATTTCCGTGCCATCCGGAAATCTGCGGATATTGGTGGTTGGCACCAATATTACAATTTCCTGATCGCTTTCGTCGCGAAAATCGCTGCTGACCGAAGCGCTTGTTCCTGCGCTTTCAAAAGTAAGCGTGTAGGTAGGCGTTATCGAAAGGGTAGAAGTTGTTGTTGCAGGGATGACCGAAGCATTGAGCGAATACGAAACGCTTACCTGCTTGCCGTTGTATTTCCTGTCTATCGGCTCGTCGAAAGGAGGCTCTGTCTCAAGAAGATAGGTTGCGAAATTTGCTGCGCTAAACGTAACAAATTCGGGAGCAACCGGTACGCCATTGCTGTCATCCCAATAATTCAATTTTACTTGAAGTCCGTCAGGATTGAACAGTTCGCCTTCGAAATATTCCATATTGTCCGTTTCTTCTTCAATCTCTATACTTCTAAGCACTTTGTCAACCACGCTGAATTGCACATGGAAACTTCTGGAAAATCCGAGACCGTCGCTCAACGTAACTTGTGTTGAGTATGTTTTCTCTTCATCCAAAACATCGCTTGATTTGGTCTTCAATTGAAGTACGGCGTTGCCTCCGACTCTCAGGTCGCTGAGTTCTGTCGGAGGAGAATCCAGAAAGTCATCCCCTGAATACGATATGCTCAGTTTCGACGTATTGCCTGTATTATCAATGAATGGGACGTTGCCGGTATTTTGTACTATTAAACTGAGAGACGGCGGTGTCCAATAATTAAGCGTTCTGATTTCAAAGTTTTCAGTGGCTCCCCAATTGATCAGATTGTCGTTACTGATGGTATTTCTATAAAGCGTTATATCTTTATTGATTTCCTGTTCCGACACCACTTTGACAGTCGCAACTTCGCTGGGCACATTATTAGGAACCGCATTTGTAACGTCCGCCTTGAAGTAATAATAATAATTTCCTTCCGTAAGAGTTGCCGGTATTTGAAAATTAGAGCCTCCGCCTACCACTTCGCGCGGTTTAACAGACGAGCCGGCTGTATTGTCGTTTGTTGAATTTTGAAACCATTCATATCCGGGCGTCAGTCCGTCAGGGTTAACGCGCACCATCCCCCGAAGGAAGACGTCGTGTATGAAACCCTCGACAACTTCAACAGTATATGGTTGTAGCGGCGTAACAAACTGGATGGTGCGACTGCCCGATGTATTTTGTTGTCCGCCGTTGCCGATGCCGGGACCGGCGCCGTTGCTTCCTCCTCCGCCTTTAACGGTTACAGTAGCGTCGTCGCCAATATCTACTATTCCGCCGGTACCGCCGTTAATTGAATTATTGGCGCCGCCGCCGCCGATGCCTGCTCCGCCGCATCCGCTGGCAGCGGTTCCGCCTTCTGCGTAAACTGTGCCTCCGGTGATTTCAATATCGCCCAAGTTACCGCCGCCGTTGCTGTTATTCTGTCCTGCGCCGCCGCCGCCGATACCTGCGCCGCCGCCGCCGCTTCCGTTGGAACCTGTATCGCCTGCTTTTGCAGTGATGTTACCGCCGGTAATGGTTATTTTTTTGAGGGAGCCGCCGCCGTCTGCATTGCGTCCGCCGCCGCCGCCGATGCCTGCTCCGCTGCCGCAGTTAGAGAAATCGGTGTCGCCGCCGGTTGCAGTGATCGTACCGCCGGTGATGGTAATTTCTCCGCTATCGCCTCCATATCCTTGGAGAGGGTTGCCGTGTCCGCCGATACCGGCGCCGCCGCCGGCAGTGTTAGAGTTAGCTATACCGCCCGTTGCTATCAATTCGCCTGGTCCGATGATCGTCAATTTCCCTTCCGGAGCAACAAACAGACCGGCATAATGAGGTGCTCCAGTCAACGTGTTCTTGCCCTCAAGCGTCAGATAGACATTCGTGTTGTTGTAAACCGCAAATGCGCTGTTACCGGAGCCTGTTCTGTTAACGTCCATGAGGGTAATGTGTACGTCGTCAAGATTCGGATTGGCGCCCGATGTTAAAACATTTTGCCCCACCACAATATTTCTTGTAACGGAATAAGCGGGATCAGGACGGTCGCCAACAGGCGGAAGGGGAAGAACCGTAGAAGGATTGCCGCTTGCGATCAGAAAATAACCGTTTGACATAATCCGCACCGTACCGGCGTTTACCGTATAGGCGTCAATACCGCCAATGTTAACAGTTCCATTAACAACCGTTTTCATATTAATCAAAACGGGGTTAGACGGACTGCCTACACTTTGCGCTTGCGCCGCAAATGGCATAAAGCCAATGGCAATATACAGAAATACCCTGCCAAGAGGATGATTCCTCCTGCCGGTTGCGGCAAAAAATATTTTGCCGGTATTGAATAAATATTTTAGAGTTCTCATATCAAATATTTTTTTGTTTTACAAATACATAACAGTATTAATAATTACGAAAACGGCAGAAAAAAGTTTCATAATCATTGAAAATAAAAGGTATTGTATCGGCAGCCATGAAAGCCACAGGGGAGTATTGGATGAGCCTTTATTCGATGTTGGAGTCGTATGGCATTAAAGTTTTTTTTGATTGAAACAGTTTTCTTATCTTTGTCATTCCGTTTAGTTTAAATCTGTCATCAAAAAAAATGAAATTAGATGTATTGTTAGGGCTTCAATGGGGCGACGAAGGAAAAGGAAAAGTAGTGGATTTCCTGACCCCAAAATATGATGTGATTGCTCGTTTTCAGGGAGGTCCAAATGCGGGACACTCTTTGGAGTTCAATGGCGTCAAGCACGTGTTGCACACCATTCCTTCGGGTATTTTTCATCCCGAAAAAATCAACATCATCGGCAACGGCGTGGTCATTGACCCTATTGTTTTCCGTAAGGAAATAGAAGCCTTGCGGACGCGCGGTGTTGATCTGAAAAACCTGCATATTTCGCGCAAAGCGCACTTGATACTTCCTACGCATCGCCTGCTCGACGCCGCATCGGAAGCATCCAAAGGCACATCCAAGATCGGCTCGACGCTGAAAGGCATCGGACCAACGTACATGGACAAGACCGGACGTAACGGCTTGCGCATAGGCGACGTCTTTACGTCCGACTTCGATGCGCGTTATCGTCAGTTGCGCGACAAACACCTGAACATGCTGAAACAGTACGATTTTTCGGCGGATTACGAACAGGAAGAAAAAACGTGGTTCGAGGCGATTGACGTGTTGAAGTCCTTTACGGCAATTGACAGCGAATACGTCATGAATCAATATCTTGCGGAAAACAGGAGCATACTTGCCGAAGGTGCGCAAGGCACGTTGCTTGATATTGATTTTGGTTCATATCCTTTCGTTACTTCGTCCAATACTGTGTGTGCCGGCGCCTGTACGGGATTGGGCGTCGCTCCCGCGCATATCGGCAAGGTGTATGGTATTGTGAAAGCCTATTGTACGCGCGTGGGCAGCGGTCCGTTTCCAACCGAACTGCTTGACGCAACGGGCGAGAAACTGCGGGATAAAGGCAATGAATACGGCTCCACCACAGGACGTCCCCGTCGTTGCGGATGGTTGGATTTGCCCGTGCTGAAATATTCGATCATGATCAACGGCGTTCATGCGCTGATGATGACCAAAGCCGATGTTTTATCGGGCTTCGATACCATTAACATCTGCACCCATTACAAAGTGGATGGTCGGATAACCGATCAAATTCCATTCGACGTACATGCAAAAATAGAACCGGTATATAAGGAAATGAAAGGCTGGAACGACGATATAACCAACATTTCGTCATTCGACGACCTTCCGCCGGAATTGAAAGAATATGTGGCATTTATCGAAAAGGAAACCGGAGTTCCGTTTCAAATCATTTCGGTAAGCCCCGACCGCGAAAAAACAATTGTTAAATAAATATCATCATGTTTTCACCAGACGCCTATAAAAAACGCCGCGACGAACTGCGGAAAATACTATCGGACGGGATGATCTTCTTCCCGGGCAACGACGAAGCGCCGTTCAACTATCCCGGCAATACCTATTCGTACAGGCAGGACAGCACGTTCATGTACTATTTCGGATTGCAGGAACCCGGACTTGCCGCTGTGATGGATTTGGACGACGGTTCGGAATGTCTGTTCGGCAACGATTGCACCATGAGCGACATCATCTGGATGGGGCAACAACCGTCCATGCGCGACAAAGCGGCTTCCATCATGATGAACAAAACTCTGCCTTTATCAGATTTGGCAGGCGTTTTGCAGAAAGCGCAGCAACAGGGACGCACCATTCATTTTCTTCCGCCCTATCGCGCCGAAACGAAAATCCAAATCTTGGAACTGCTTGGCATACCGCCCGCAAAACAAAAGGAAAGCGCATCCGTGCCGCTCATCAAAGCGGTTGTGAAAATGCGCATGGTAAAAGAGCCGCAGGAAATTGAGCAAATCGAAGTGGCAATTGAGACGTCGTATCACATGCACACATTCATCATGAAACATGTGCGCGCGGGAATGTTGGAAATGGAATTGTCGGGAATCATCGAAGGAATTGCGCTGGCAAACGGCGGGACGGTCAGTTTCCCTGTGATACATACGATCAACGGACAGATACTTCACAACCACTATCACGGCAATATGATGCGCGACGGACAATTGCTGCTCACCGACGCCGGCGCGGAAACCGCCATGGGTTACGCCGGCGATATTACCCGTACCGTACCGGTTAGCGGAAAATTTGACGCCCGTCAGAAAGCCATTTACAATACTGTCCTTCAAGCCAATCTGAAAGGAATTGCGATGAGCCGCGCGGGCGTGTATTACCGCGACGTGCATCTGGCGGCGGCGCGCGTTATTGCCGACGGACTGAAAGACGCCGGTTTGATGCGCGGCAACATGGAAGACGCCGTTGCGCAGGGCGCTCATACCCTGTTTTTCCCGCATGGTTTGGGACACGCCATGGGACTTGACGTTCACGATATGGAAGGCTTGGGCGAAAATTACGTGGGTTACGACGATACCATCACGCGCAGCACGCAGTTTGGATTGTCTTCGGTACGTTTTGGACGGCGTGTTGATCCCGGTTTCGTACTTACCGTCGAACCCGGCATTTATTTCATCCCTGCCCTGATAGACCAGTGGGAAGCCGAAAAGAAACTGGCGGAATTTATTGATTACGATGCGTTAAAATCATATCGCGACTTCGGAGGCATCCGTATCGAAGATGATATATTGATTACCGAAAACGGTTGCCGCGTACTCGGAAAACCAATCCCGAAAACGGTGGAAGAGATTGAGGGGATGAGGTAGGGTTTAAAATCAAATATGAAAGCCGTATTGGATATAATTTCAAGGAGTGCATTTCAAAATGTTATTCTGCCAATCAAAAATGATTTGTAATTTTGTCCCCAAATAATGCCGATTTGAAAAAAATATTGATTTATACTTTTGTTCTGGCTGTATTGCTGATGATGTTCGAGCATTGCGCCAGAATACCCGGAAGCATTTCGGGCGGACCCAAAGACGAAGTTCCCCCACAGTTTCTGTATAGTACGCCATCCATTTATTCTACCGATTTCAACGCCAAACGCATTGATATCTTTTTCGATGAATATTTGCAGTTGAAGGACGTCGGTAACCAGTTTTATTCGTCGCCGGCAATGAAAAAAAAACCCGATATACTCCTTTACGGCAAAAAAGTACGCGTCAATCTCAAGGAATCGTTGCAAAAAGAAGCATTGCTGCCGAATGTAACCTATACGTTTGATTTCGGTTCGTCAATTACCGATCTTAACGAAGGGAACGTAGCGAACGGATTCATGTATGTGTTTTCTACCGGCGATCATATTGATTCGCTGACATTTACCGGACGTGTGCTGAATGCTTTCAACCTTCGCGCCGGCGGAAAGGATGACAAGACGGCAACCTGGGTGATGCTGTACGACGATTTGAGCGATTCGGCGGTAATTAAGCAAACACCGCTGTATGTCGCCCGCGCCGACCAGTTCGGATTTTTTACTTTTTCGCATATCCGTCCCGATACGTTCCGGATTTTCGCTTTGCGCGATATGAACAACAACCTGAAATTTGACATGCCCACCGAACGGATCGCCTTTTCGGATACCCTGATTGTTACGGACAGCCGTTATTACTACGCACCCGATTCTCTGGGCGTTACACCGTTAGCAACTTCGCGCAATACGCCCGATTCCATCGAGGAAAAAACTCCCGACCTGCTGCATGTGGACATTGTGCTCTATCAGTTTGAAGAAACGCCAACCAAACAGTACCGGATGGCTTACGAGCGCAAGGAGTCGAACAAATTGCGCTTTGTATATAGTTTGCCTGTGGATTTGGATTCCATCGGGATTGATATTGTTGAATATGAACCGACGGGAAAATGGTATGAACGGGAAACATCGCTCAAAAACGATACGCTTGATTACTGGCTGACCGATACCGCTTTGGTAAACCGCAAAACGCTGATCACGCATCTGTATTCGCCGCGTACCGATTCGTTGAATCAGTTGATCTATACGCACGACACTTTGAAAATGACTTACGAAGAGCCCAAACAGCCTGCGAAATCGCGCCGCGAAAAGAAAGATGAAGAAAATAAACCAAAACCGCGCTCGGCTGTGGAAACCATGACCATTACCGCAAATGTCAGGAACAACGGAACGATGGATTTGACAGACCGCCTGCAGCTGATCTCATCGCAACCGATTGAAAATACCGATCCGGCAAAAATCATTCTGAATGAACATGTTGATACGTTGCAAAAACCTGTTGCTTATACTTTTACGAGAGATTCCGTAAACGTCCGCAAAGCGTGGATGGACTGGAAACTGAAAGAAAACACCAAATATTCCCTCATTGTTGATTCCATGTCGTTTTCCAGCATTTATGGCGTGTTTAACGATTCAACCGGTTTCAGTTTCACCACGCAAAAAGAAGAATATTACAGCATTGTAGAGATTACTTTCGACACGATCCCTTGTCCGTTGATCGTGCAAATGCTCAAAGGCGACAAGGAAGATATAGCGAAACAGGTAACGCTCGCCGAAGGCAACGTTGCGACCATTGATTTTTTGAAACCTGATAAATACAAAATCAAGTTGATTTACGACAGCAACGGCAACGGGAAGTGGGATACAGGCGATTATCTGAAAAAGTTACAACCCGAAAAAGTGGAATATTTTTCCGAGCCGGAAATAACGACAAATTCAAGCGTTACAACGCAGTTGCAATGGTCGTTGAAGGCGCGGGATCGTACAAAGGAAGTGCAGGATGATACTGAGCAGACCATCCCGTCATTTGATGATTAATTTAATAATAGTTTGTTTGAACAAAAATTATTTTTGCATTTTCCGAAAAACCATATACCTTTGTATTTTTAAAAAATAAAAATGATTTTGAGACGCAACATATCGGACGTAATACCGGCAACCTTGACGGGGTGGGGATTTTACTATTATTATTGCCTGAAAAATAGTCGGGACTGACGTGTGGCGTCTGTAATTCAAGATATACGTAAAATCCCGAAAGAACACTTTCGGGATTTTTTTAATATCATGCGTGATAAATGAAAAGCAAATCATCATTAAAATAATCATCAAATGGAGATCAAACTGAATATTGCCGGAACAATGATACCCGGCGCAGATTGCAGCAAACCGCTGATGATGGCGGGACCGTGCAGCGCGGAAACGGAAGCGCAGGTTTTAGAGGTCGCTCGTCAATTGGCTGCATTGGGGATAAAAGTATTCCGCGCCGGAATATGGAAACCGCGCACCCGTCCGAACGCTTTTGAGGGCGTTGGTACGGAAGGTCTGGCGTGGCTGCGAAGAGTGAAGGACGAGACGGGGATGAAAATCGCCATCGAGGTAGCCAACGTCAAGCATGTGTACGAGGCTTTGAAACACGGAATAGACGTCTTGTGGATCGGGGCGCGTACCACCGCCAACCCGTTTGCCGTGCAGGAAATAGCCGACAGTCTGCGGGGCGTGGATGTAACCGTATTAGTCAAAAATCCCGTCAATCCCGACGTGGAGTTATGGATTGGCGCATTAGAAAGGATCAATGCCGCCGGAATTACGCACATCGGCGCCATACATCGAGGATTTTCGAGTTATGGCAAAAGCCCCTACCGCAACGATCCTCACTGGCAAATCCCCATCGAATTGCGCAGACGCATACCCGGACTGACCATCATCAACGATCCCAGCCATATCAGCGGCAAACGCGATATGATCATGGAACTGTGTCAAACGGCTATTGACCTCGATTTCGACGGACTGATCATTGAAACGCATTGCGACCCCGACCATGCGTGGAGCGACGCCGCACAACAGATCACGCCCCAGCATCTGGGTTACATCATCAAGAATTTAGTGATGCGGCAACAAAATGTGGATCACAAAAATGCGGTTACCCTTGAAGAACTGCGGATGCAGATTGACAAATTAGACGACGAGGTACTTCAAGTGATGGAACAACGCATGTCCATATCCGAAAAAATCGGATTTTTCAAAAAAGAAAACAATGTAACCATTTTACAGACCAATCGTTGGAGCGAATTGCTGAAAAAGCGCATCAATGTCGGATTATCCAAAGGGTTGAGCGAGGAATTTGTGCAAAAAATATATTCGGCAATCCACGAAGAGTCTATTCAACATCAAAAGGCAGTGATGAACAAATAATTTTACATTGCGGCATAATATTTGAGAGAGATTTTTTTCAATCAGTTACTCATCATGAAGCGTATTGGAATCATCATTCTGTTTTGCATTTGCGCGATAACCGCGCGGGCGCAGGATATTGACGCCATACTGCATGTAGCCGATTCGTTGAGCGCACAGCCCGAAAAGGCGATGGAGATCGTCAATCAGGCATTGGCAAATCATCCCGATTCGGAAGAACTGTTGAAACTTCGCGCCGAAGCGTATGAAACCCTGAAACAATACGATAAAGCCGTTGCCGATTACAAGCAATTAACGAAATTAGAACCTGACGAGGAAAATCTCTGGTATCTTTTGGGGCGCAATCAATTCATGAACGGACAGTTGCAGGATGCTTTGAAAAGTCTTCACCGTGCAACAAGGCTCAACGCTAAATATTTACCGGCTTTCCATACCAAGATTAAAGTATTGCTGCAACTCAATCAGGACGACGCCGCATTGAAAGTTAGCGATTCCACGTTGCGTATAGCGGTAACGACCGAGAACTATTTTTTGCAGGGCGAAGTTTACCGAAAGATGAAGTCGTTTCAGAAAGCGGGATGGGCGTATGAGGAGGCGACCAAAATTGACAAGGGCTACATTGCCGCATACATTGCTATGGCTGACATTGCAGCAAACACCAACAAGGCGAACGAAACGCTGGAAGCCGCCGATGCTGCGCTGGGTATTGATCCCGATTCGCAGGAAGCGCTGATTGCCCGCAGCAGAGGGTTTGCCCTGTTGAAAAGTTATGCGGACGCTATTGACGATGTTTCATACGCGATCAGGCTCAACCCCGATAACATCAACGCATATTACTGGCGGGGAACATATTACATGGACGCCGTTAAACCGCAGGAAGCCATCAAGGATTTTGAACATGTTCTGACGGCTCAACCGGACAACTGGAAGGCGCTGGAAGGATGGGCAGATGCTTACGCTCAGGCAGGCGATAAAAAAAAGGCTTTGGAAGGTTATCGGAAATTATTGACTGTTGCCGATGATCATCCCGAAAAAGACGCGATAACGCAAATTGCCAATCGAAAGATTTTTGAACTTAACCGCGAAAACCGTGCGCCAACCTTAATTTTGTCCGAGCCAAAAGCAGATGGTTTCGATTTACCGCTTCCCGACAATCTTGCGTCTATCACGGTTAAAGGAATGATTTCCGACGAAAGTCCCATCAAGACATTGATCATCGCCGGACAAACAGTTCCTGTAATCGCTGTTGGCGGCGATTTTGAATTTGCAACGGTGGTCAACCTCGAAAACATACAGGAAATTCAGATTGAAGTATCCGACGTTTACGATAATGTTGCCAAACTGGCTTACAACCTGATACGAACGGAAACACAAAAACCTCAAATAGAACTGTTTACCCCGAAACCTTCGGAAAGCGGACTGATCACCCTGTCCGACGCCGGAACGTCGCTTTACATCGAAGGTAAAGTAACCGACGAAAGCGCCATTTCATCCATTCTGATAGACGGAAAAGCCGTTGATTTCGATCAGGAAGCGGTTAATCCCGCTTTCTCAAC
>Ga0082212_10011863_pt1 | contig 11011 bp, 2 predicted proteins | sample TergutNt197P3_FD_71548 | JGI IMG/M metagenome (GOLD analysis project Ga0082212, IMG submission 71548) | Neocapritermes taracua P3 segment gut microbial communities from Petit-Saut dam, French Guiana - Nt197 P3 | ecosystem: Host-associated > Arthropoda: Insects > Digestive system > Gut ...
TGAGGCTGGCCACCAGGAGGTGTACAAATCACCGCCGGAGGTCCAGGAGTAAACGTAACCGAAGCATTCTTCGTCACCGAACCAGCTTGAGCACTCACCGGATACGTAGCCGCAACCACAGTGGTGAGATTCCATTCGTAGATGCCATCAGTACCCCAAGGAATGTCAACCCCGCCTACTTGACGTACGATCGGCCGATAGACAACAGCAGCGTCAACGCTCAGCACCGGCGCCAGCCCGGAAATACCATTGTCGTAAGCATCCCGCAGTGTCAACGTGGCGGTCGCATTGGTACCTACCCTGGTCGAAGCCGGCACAATCGTGAACGACGTCTTATCCGGGTCTGGGCCAGCTACCCGGAAGTTGGCGGTTTGTGGTGAACCAGCCATGGTCGGAGAACCGCTTTCTTCCAACGAAGCCGAAACATCATGGCCACCAGCAATCAACGAAGTGACCTTCACAAACGCTGTACCATCAGCACCAGTAACATCGGTCGAATCAGCCACATCAAGAGCAGCAGCAGCACTCCAATAAACATCCTGATCTGGAATCGGATTACAGAACTCATCAACCACATAAGCAGTAACCACATGGAACTCGCTACCGCCAACCAACACAGCAGTCGCATTATCGACAGCTATACGAGTACCAGGTTGAGGCTGGCCACCAGGAGGTGTACAAATCACCGCCGGAGGTCCAGGAGTAAACGTAACCGAAGCATTCTTCGTCACCGAACCAGCTTGAGCACTCACCGGATACGTCGCTGCAACCTGGGATGTCAAAGTCCATCGATAGATACCATCGGTTCCCCACTCACCTGTAGTCGTCAAGATCGGCGTTGCCGAAACCGCCGAACTGATATTCAGCGACGGGGTAATCCCTTCCACACCGTTGTCGTAGCGATCCTTCAGGATCAACGTCGCAGTCGCAGTCGTACCAACCCTGGTCGAGGTAGGCACGATCGCAAACGAGGACTTGGAATCATCAATGTCAGCAGCCACGAAGGTTAGCGCCTTGCTGGGCTGTGAATACGGCAGCGAATCCCACGTTGGTGGAATGATCTGCCCCGTCACCGTGAAACTGCCAGAAAGCAGCGAACGCACGTGCAAAACTAGCTGGCCATAGTGATCAGATTCTTTGTCTCCAGTGAGCCAGTAGCTTCCGGTTGGAGGTTCTTCAATAATCAAATTGCTCGGTAATGCAGCATTCAGACCCCACAGCCGCACTGGCGAATTACCTACCAGCAGGTTGCTTGCAGATTTGATCGTGAAGGTAATCACATACGCTTGACCACTCGGGTCATCTCCAACTGGGATCGGTCCAGCTGGGGTGACCTCCCAAGTTGAATTGGTGATCGAAGGCGGTCCAGGAGTGAACCCAACCGTCTTAACCCCTAGCGAAACCCGTTCCGAACCAACAAAGGCTTCAACTTCAAAAGTGCCTTCCTCTTCGGAAACAATCGGTGAGAGCACAGTGCCTTCGCTGTTGGTGGTCAAATCAATCGAATCTGTGTTACCGGCGATTTCAGTACCGAAAACCGGCCCTGGAATCGAAGCAACGCCTGGATCGATCGTGAAACGCACTGGCGCGTCTGCAATGACGTTGTTGTTAGCATCGCGCAAAATCACTGTCGCGGAATGTTGGTGAATCCCATCATTGAGCACCAAGTCGCTAGTCACGCTGAAGGTCGAATTTGGTACCGAGAACGGGCCAGCAACAAACATTGCCGTAGCTGGAGAGCCACTACCAACTTCGGTGCCGCCAATGAAGGCTTGCACCACTAGCTGTCCGGCTTTCAAGCTGGTGATGTCCGTCGTAGCCAACGCCTTACCATCAACTACAGTGCTGACCACATCGGAACATGTTTCGACTCCACCAGCCACGCTGTAACAAATCCGAACCGTATTCGGCGTTGTCAAAGCGGCATTTCCGAGCCTGTCCTTGATTTCTACCGTTGCGGTGTGCTTTTCAACTCCATCGGCGATCCGGCTCCCAGTAGTCAGACTTAGTATTGACTGTGAAGCATCTGCATCAGAAGCGCCGAACACTGGACGCGCTGGGGCGTTTATCGTTATTTGTTCTGGTGGTGTTCCTACGCTGGCATTCACGGTGTAGGTAGCAGCCACTGACGAGGTTAAACCGATGGTAGCCACCCCGGAATCGTTGGTCATTGCCACCACATTTGCTGGGCCATCGGTAGCGCCAACCTGGGTATTAGCCGGTATTGCGAAACTAACTGGTAGACCTGCGCCGACAATATTTCCATATTGGTCTTTCACCAATGCCTGTATTGGGTTAGTGGCAACCCCGTCAGCAGTCACCGGCGAGGCGCTCCAGATCAGCTCTGATTCGGCTGCGGCTGGCGGGCCAGCGACGAATGTGATCACCTTATACTTCGGATCACTCGCGCCGATCGCATCTTCACCGATTCGAGCCGTTACCTGATAGACGCCAGCTGTGGTGGAAGTGAATTTGACGTTCACCCGCCCAGCTGGGGTGGAAGCCACCCAGTTTGGCACTCCGCCGTCGGGTGCAGAAATTGTTACTGCTGTCGTCGGAACGCAGCTTGCACCCTCAACTTTACAAATCGTCACCGAAGTCGTCGCTCCTGGAACCGGAAGATCGTTCGCATCGCGTAACGTGATCTCACCTGCGAAGGATTCAATTCCATCTGCAACCTTCGTCGCCGGATACTCAGGAGTCACGGTAAACGTAGACTTAAGCGGACTGGCAGTCTCTGGGCTGAACGGAACATATTTGGTCGTTGACTTCTCGGCATTCAGCACTGCTTGAACCGGGAAGCCGGTCTTACCAACCGGCGTTGGAACTCTTGAGTAGATTTTCACTGCTGCCCGGCCAGCATCATCAGAAGTAGCTGTCGCAGTGAAAGTACCGGTGTCGGCATTGCTGAAGCGTGCCCAGTCTGAGCCGGTCGCAAGTCCAGTCTCGGCGGTGTTCAACAATTCGAACGAAGCGGTGTCACCGGCACGCGGGTTTCCATACTGGTCAGCGAAAATGACCCAGGCTTCATGGAAGGCAATGCCGTCGGTGAGTTTGTTTCCAGTGGTCACATCGAAGGTTGAGAGCACATTGACGGCTGGCCCTGCTATGAAGTTGACCTTGTCCAGGCCAGCAGTCGCAGGTGAGACGTTGACCGAGTCGACGCCGTTACTCCAGGTGATAGAAACTGTCTTCATGCCAGCTTTAGTTGAGTTGATTTGCGCCTCATACACTCCAGGTTGTCCGGCAACTGCGCTGAACGCTCCCACCGTAGCTTCCGGCAGTGCCGTTCCCGAAAGAGTGCTGGCAGGGAATACCACCGGATCGCCTTGGGCATTGCGCAGTGTCACCGTCACTGTGTGGTATTCGGTTCCTACGACTTTGTCTCCGGTGCTAAGCACGTAGAATGACTGGTTCGGATCGGGCTGAGCTGGACCAAATGGCGCGTCAACACTGCCGATGTAGACCAGCCCGCTGCCACGGCCATAGTTCGCTGTGATCGCATACGTTCCCTCGACAGTTGCCCGCACCTTGGCGGTGTAGGTGCCATCGGGGCCTTGCGTAAAGTCGTAGATCGTGTAGTTCGTGTTATTCGGCCCGCTGATCACTAGCTTAGGCAGGCTATCGGATGCCATGCTCGTGCCGTCAGTTACCGGATCGCCGTTGTAGTCCTTCAAGGTGACTGTAACGGTGTAATACTCGGTATCATCGGCCATCTTTCCGGACGTTGGATCGATGGAGATGGTAGACGCTGAAGCATCAACTTCTGGGATCAGATGTGCTGTATCGCGCGGCGGGACACCGATAGCTGTTTCTATCTCACCTGCTGAAGCGTGCGTCACTGTGATCTTGAAATCACCGACTTCGGTACCGGTGTAAGTAGCGGTGTAGGTGCCAGTAGTCGAAGTAGCGCTGAACGCCGAAACGGTGATACCTGAACCCGCAGGTCCGGCTGCTGTTAGATTAGCGGCCTCACCACTGACCGGCACTTCGGCTCCATCTTTGAGCCAAACTGTGATCAGCCCGGTGTCAGTCCCATTGGCTACCACTGGAGTCGGGTCAACCTCATAACTAGACTTATCCGAATCGACATTACCAGCCTTGAACTCAATGTCCTTGCAAGAACCGGGGATGTTCATTCCGCCCACGGTCGCACACAGCGAGTAGGTTCCTTCTTGGGTTGCAGTCACTGTTACTGTGGCGACTCCTTCTTGCGCTCCGGTGGTGCCGGTCGCAACCGTCAGCGTGGACGAATCAGAGTTTGCGCCAGCGTGCAGGGTGGCAGCAGGTGTGGTGCCCCCAGTTGGTGTCAAGGTGAATACGACGTCCTCACCAGTAATCAGGTTCAGATGACCAGCCTCACCCCACAGGGTTGCTGTGCCGGTGAACGCCGCTATGTCATTTGGAATGACAGTGCCGCTCGGGGTTACGGTGAAGGTGGAATCCGGTACCGAAACCTCGGGTTGGATGAAGGTGGCAGTCTGCGGGCCGAGCGTAAAATCGTCGCCGTAAGCTGCCCAAATGTCCTTGGCACCCTTAAGTGTTGACTTAATCTTCACCAAGTAGACACCATCTGAGCAACGTCCGTCGCTCAGCGTCCCATTGCACGCATAGTCGAAATACGTCACACCTTCCAGCGAGGTGAATGTGATCTTTCCGCCGTCGGCCAAACCGTCACGAATCGGCTTGTCGTCGGCGCTGCGCAGCGTCAAGGTTCCGGTGTAATAGTCGGAATCGTTTGCCCGCTTGCAGTCGACATTGGACGGCTGCGGGTCAGCGTTGCAGGAAGTGGAGTTAATCGTGAACGAGGAATTTGCAGTATCTGGGTCGTCCTCAATGAACACTGCCGGGTTTGAGGCGGTGATGTCCGCGCTTTGCGCTGGCGTCCCCGTCAAAGTGTAGGTAGCGACAGGGGTGTATGAACCTGCGTCTGTGGAGTGAATCTTCACTTCGTAAACCCCTGGTGTGGTCTCGACAAAGTCGACCAGATGCAGTTCAGCAGGGCTGCTCATGGCTTGACTTAGCCGTGAGGCTGCATTGGGAACCAAGTTGCCGTTGCCGTCGCGTAAGGTGATTGTGCCCACATGGTAATCGCCAGGAGTGCTGGCGTTCACCCAGCCTGCCTTCTTTTCGCCAGTGGTGACGGTGAAGGTGGAACCACCGTTGGGGCATTGGGTACCCACGCAGATGGTCTCCATCGGGGAGAACGTCGCGGTGACGTAAGGCACACCATCGGCAGTTTCCAGTGGAGCTGAAATGCCAGCGGCCGTAACTGCAAGTTTCTTGTCTCCGGCTTTGCTGGAATAAACCATCACTGAGTAATGACCCATGTTAGTGGTGTCTTCAATAACTGGGCCCAGCCGGACACCGTATTCCGGATCTGCGCAAGCAGCACCTGGTGCCTCCGGACAGGTGATCGACAACGCCGTACTGGGAATATTAGGCACCCCATTACCAGATTCATCTTCCAGATAGATGTGCAAAATACGGTAGTCGTATGGATAGTAAGGGTCGGTGTTGGGAACGCCGTCATTTGCATACTTTGTTCCGGTGTTGTCCAAGTCGATCCAGCCACTGGCTGCCCCACCTGCTTCAAAGGTTACGGTCTTGGGGCTAGCCATTGCGGCCACGCCGTTACCGGTGATTTCTTCCCAAGCGCTCGACGGGGTTTGGCGCACCTTGGCATGTACCGCATCGGTGTAGGTTCCGGCGGTATTGGAGGTGATCTTGACTTGGCAAGTGCCGTCAGCACCGGTGATGCAGGAAGTGATCGCAGCCCCGGAGGCATTCTGCAGCAGTACCAGCGGCGAGTCGGAGGTCAACTGCACCTCGACGTCGGAAAGCAACGTGTCGTTGTCGTCGCGGGCGGTGATAGTGCCAGTAAGGAAGCCACCGGCCACAGTCGTATCAGCATCTAGCTCGAAGGTGCTCTTGGCCGCCGATGGGCTCTTAGCCATCGTGAAGGTGCAGGTCAGGTCGTTGACACCGCTATCAGGACCCGCAGGCCCCTCACCAGAGTTGAAGTAGTTCGCACCCACTGAAACCGTCGCCGTGGTGGGGTCGAAGCTGAACCGGTCTGAGGGTACCTGGAAGCCGCTCACCGAACCGGTGCAGTTAGCTGATTTCGCATACCAGCCAGCGGGGATTCCGGTCGCGGTGATCGTCGTCGGGTCGGCGGTGTTGCTGACTGCGTGCTGGCTAGGTGAAACCACAGTTGTCCCAGCAGCGGTAGTCGAAAGGGTTGCAATCGTGCTGGAAGGATTCGTAGTTCCACCGTTTATCACGTTGCCGAAGGTGAAGTTTTGATTCGCCAGCGGCAGACCCTCGGAGGTCATCGCTACCCGGATTTGGGCAGTGGCATACCAGATTCGGTAATCCTCAACTTCTCCTACTGAAACCCAAGGTTGGGTATTTGAAGCTGTCGAACCAAACGCTGGGGTGTACTGATTGTTTCGATTATCAGACTCTGTGACGGCGATATTGGACGCATCAACCCTCACGGTAGCTGCTGAGATTCCTCCGGTTGGAGCGGTTGTGCCAACAGCCTTGGTGAGGGTGGCTTTGCCGCCTGAAACGGCACTAAAGGATTCGGGCGGGCTAATGGGGATAGTTTGTGAATTTGCCGGTGAGAACCAGGCTTTCACATTGATGTCGGTCTCGCTACCAAATCCTGGGGTGATCGAAGCGTCAGCTTCTAAATCGTAGCTGGTGTTTATGGAAAGCAGTTGATCTTGCAGCGGGATTTTTACCCCATCAGCGAGCGTAAGGAAGACACCGTCGTCGCTGGCATGCGCATCCGAAGCGGGGTCGTTTTCACCGTCCGGGTAGGTACCGTTGGTCTGCCCCAAGGTGATGCCGACTACCGAAGAGTTCATGTGGTATGGACCAGCATCGGCAGCAGTAGAACGGTTGGGAGCAACCATGTCGCCCCAGGAGCCGTTTATTGAGAAGCCAAAATCGACACTGACGACAGCTAAGTCAGTATTCATATCGACTTTGCTAACAAATGCAGCACCATTTGTTGGGTCAATAACCCCACCGGCTCCTAGTACTTCAGGATCAATATGGTCGGGTCGTGCTCCGTAGCACGAACCTGAAGTTGTCTGCTCAACGCGAACTACCGTTGAGCCGCTATTGGCAACACAGTACGCCGTAACGGTATTCAACTCCTCGGGCTCAATGATCCCATCGCCATTTGCATCAAAGCTGAAAGTCTCGGCAGAAGCATATGTCTGATATGCATTGATTCCATTGATCTGAGGCTGCTTTACGCGCATATAGAAGTTGTTGGTTGAGTCAGGCAGCAGCGCCATGTATTCACCGTTAGCATCGGTAGTCACTGAGCCTTTCCACACCGGAGTCTCGTTGGCCACCTGTTCGTAAATGTCAATCTCCAGATTGACAATACCTGGCTCGCCGGGATCACGCACCCCGTTGCCGTTAATGTCATTAAAGATCGTGCCATTGATAACCGGAGCAAGCTGCGCAGCCGCCAAATCTAAATAGCCGCCACTGTTGTTAGTTCCTGTGCCACTTCCTTCTTGGCCATGCAAGTTTTCTGCTACGCCTGAGAGCGTGTTGTAGCGCCAAGTTTCGCCGGCATTTGTTGTGTTGAGCACGTATAAAGCACCATTCAAAAACGCCACTCCATAGCCGGTGCCAGCAGCAGTATTTTGGGTGAAAAACTTTGCAACACTCCACGTCCAAAGCCCGTTAGGATCAGGTTCGCCATCAGGAAGCAGCGGAACATTGAACCGCAACAGTGCATGTCTTGAAGCATTCCCTTGCAAGAATACGTACAGATCCCCGTTTGCATCGATTGACATATCAGAGGAAATAGTCCAGTTAAATGTACCTGTGATGGTGCTGCCCAGATTCGCATTGTTCCACTGTTGATTCAGCGAAAGTCCAGTTGCAGAACGTGTCATATTATCGCCAGAACAAGCTATTGGAGTCACCGTGCCATTTGAAGATAGCTTGTAAATACCCATCTCCAAGTCATTATTACTTGAGCCAGTAACGTCGTTACCATTAAAAGTGCCGGAAGCATGGCTACTCACATACACATAACCATTTTTCTGGTTCACTTCCGAGCCCCACATGTCGTTGTAGCAACGTCTGCCGTTATATGTGTTTGGGAGATTAAAACCTGTCTGAGCATTCAGTCTGGGATTATTGGGGTCGGTGTAATCAGGAATCAACACCTGTGAAGCCCCAGTTGTACGTGTGGCAAACAACATGATTTCGTTGTTTCCCTCAGACTTGAACACCGGCCCAGCACCAATGGTTTGCATAGCAGAACCGGCAGTACCGTTTGTCGTACCTGCATAAGCGATCCAAGTCTTCCATTGGTTGGTGAAAGAAGTCAGGTCTTGCGGGTTCTCAATCCCAAGCACCAACGCCTCGCTGCTCTGCCTGAACAACATGTTCTTTGTTAGCGGCGGTTTCCACCCATTGTGGAGCACCGTTGCGTCAGCAGGCGGGGCATTCAGCAGCATTAAGCCACCGATTGCCAAAGCGAAAGCTGCAAGAGCTGCAATGAACTTTGAGAAATGTTGTTTTCTCATTTCTTCCCCCAACAGTCAATTGTTTCTGTGCTGTTTTGCTCTGGGCGCACAGAAATGCTACTAGATCATACCAGCCTTAGATACCCCTTTGACAACCTACTTTGTGCAGAAACCTGTTCGTAGCGCAGCAAAGCCAATAGGCCCCACGCATGTATTACATCCATGTAATTCCAGGCTGTATTCTTTTTGAAATTTCTACTGTATCTCGTGGGCTGATTATGTAGGAGGTGCCCATCGGGTTGAGAGGCCGACGGACACCTCCACGAGTAAAGATACAGGCTCGTGTGGCCACCTTTTGGGGTTTCGATACACCGGTCTGCGACCGGCACTCAACCCGCGTGCTCGGTTTCGATAAACCAATCTATGGTTGGCACTCAACCCGTGTGCTCAGTATCGATATACCAACCTGCGGTTTGCGCTCAACCATCGGAAGTTAGGCAGCAACCAGCGTTTGGGGAGGCGTCACTAGATTTTTCTGGATTCTCGATACTGCGACTGAGCTTGTACTGCGCACGACTTGAAATAACCTACCTAAGCAGTGGGGTGCGGAGCTCTCTTTGTCTATGAATCAACTCCTCTAGGTTGAAAATCCTTTTGCTGATATTTTTTTTCGCCGATTCCAACATTTTCTGTATGAGAGCAGTTCGGTGTGTAGTGTTTCGAGATATCGTCACAAGAAATACGGCAGGCAAGAACGATAAAACGGCTAATAGTCCACTTACTAGGTAGCAGGACAGTAAAATTGCGGTGATTCCGATCATAACCGCGCACATAAAACCTAATAAACAAGCTGCAAGGAGCTCTGACCAGCGTTCAATAGGCATAGAGACAGGGAATAATCGGGGTTTGACGCTGACTCTGGCAAGAACAACTTGCCAAATCGCGAGACCGGCAGTTGATAATACCAGCACCACCCACCAGCGAGTACTCCAGATCGGAAAGAAAGCATATGCCATCAACAAGCCACCACATATCGGGCCAAGAATGATAAAGGGTACGTTCATACCTACTTTCTTCGCTATAGCATTTGACTTGCCCTGGCAAATAGAAGGAACTTCGAGTTCTGACATCTTGGCTTCGATATGGAATTCTTTTTCTCTTAATATACCCAGATTGCGCTCGTAAACTGCGACATCTGTGAAAGACAGTGCAGCCAAAACTCCGCAAGTTATTGCGGATAACACAGCAACAACAACATCCGCAAATGATCCAGAGTTTGGCCATCCAGTAAAGCCAATTAGCATCACACAGATAGCGCCACTAATTAGGGCAAGCAAGGCAGTAAAGCCGTTAAGAACCATTCCATGCGCTTGCTCAAACAAGGTGTTGCTGCTGCTTTTGCCTACAGATGTGGCGATGAACAATGTGAGTGCTATCCCGCATATTCCGAGTGATGCACCTGCGACTGAGAAGCTGTCCGCACTATGTTCTGGGAGTTGACTAATCCATATTAGAATTTTTCCCTTTACGTCACTTTCTCCAGGATGCAATAGCATGGCAGTGAAACATATTAACCAAATGCCAATGAATAGTACTGCGATCTCGCTGATAGCGATCATGCGCAAACGGCATCGTTTCTAGCCTTCACGTAACTTGCTAGGACTCAGGTTTGGAATTTTCGAAGTTCTTTCCTCTGATTTCGACTCCTCATGTGCCGTCTTCTCGCATATTCCACTTTCTCTAGTATGCAGCAGTAAGGCAGTAAGAGGTATTAGCAAAATACCAATGATTAGTACTACAATATTTCTTGGTGTTATCGAGTGCCAGAGCCGACGTATCTCACCTTCATGAATCTCAGCAGGACTCATCTTTGTGTTTTCTTTAGTCTGGTTCTTTGGTTGCATCTTCTCGTATGTCATCTTGCATTGCTTTGTCATGATCCAATTCCCTTTCTGTTGAAATCTGAACATCAGATCATTAATAGTATGAACACTTACACCGACATTTCTGTTTCGATAATTGCAGTTGGTGTCAATGAACGTACTTACTTTCAGGATATTTTTCTTCTGCTATTTCGAGAAGAGACAATCAATGGTGAGGTTTGTAAGCGCTCGCGCCGCTAGCCGATACTGAGAAGTCGGCTGAGTAGGAACCTCTGTTTCCGTACGGAAACACAAAGTGACGGACATAGGTCGCTGCAATTTCTCTTAGGGGTTTCGATACACCGACGCTTACGTCGGTACTCAACCACCTTCGGTATTTCGATACACCGACGCTAACGTCGGTACTCAACCACCTTCGGTAGTTCGATTAGCCAGCATTCTGTTGACACCCAACCAACGGGAGACGGGTCGGCGGCAATCAGCTTGGGTTGGGACAAGATGCAGTAGGGGGCGGTTCCGAAAGGAACCGCCCCCTACTGGGTTTAGTAGTTAATACTTATTTGACGCTGGTCTTGCGCCTTCTTGCTACAGCGGCCACGCTGAGCAGGAGCATACCTGCTG
>Ga0082212_10011864_pt1 | contig 11010 bp, 9 predicted proteins | sample TergutNt197P3_FD_71548 | JGI IMG/M metagenome (GOLD analysis project Ga0082212, IMG submission 71548) | Neocapritermes taracua P3 segment gut microbial communities from Petit-Saut dam, French Guiana - Nt197 P3 | ecosystem: Host-associated > Arthropoda: Insects > Digestive system > Gut ...
GGGGGGATGGGCATGCAGAATGGCCTTGATATCCGGGCGGGCGTTATACACGCTGAGGTGAAAAGGGAGCTCCACCGATGGTTTGTGCGGTCCTGATAAAGATCCGTCGGGCTTGATAAGGCAAATATCGCCACGGGTCAAAGAACCCTTGTCTACGCCGGATGGCGTTATCCACACATTGCCGCTGCCGTCACAAATAGACAAGTTCCCTCCGGAAGTAGTCGTAAGGCCTTGCGTATAGATGCGGTTCATAATCAAAACTATTTGATCCGCCGGATGCATCAGTTCACAATTCATATCTCATAGTCACCTTCAGTTATGTAACGCTGCCTTAACGCCGGGATTATTGATGGAACGCTGCATCAACGTTCACCCGGCGCCCGGCGGCTTCGCGTTGGATTATACACACTCATTGCCGCAGCCGTCAAGGGGAACGATTCTGTGTTTGGGAGTGTTGAGGCGTTTTGAAACGCATTACACAAATTATATGATAATAAATGTGATTGGAAGTGGTGTAAAATGCTGAGTGAGAAAATCTACCTGATCGAGGGGCGCGAAGATGTGTCCCTGACGACCTATATCCTTGACGACGCGCCGGAAATGCTGGGCGGGAAGAACCGCGGCGCGGTAATGATCTGCCCCGGCGGAGGCTATCTGGGCTGTTCGGACCGCGAGGGCGAGCCGGTCGCCATGGCTTTCGCCGCAATGGGATATCACGCGTTTGTTTTACGTTATTCAGTTTATAACGGCAAAACGGGCTTATCTTTCAGGTTCTCACATGATATGCCTGCAAGGGAGCATTCTGTTTTTCCAAATCCGATGTATGATATTGGCAGGGCTATGCTACACATCAGAAAAAACGCCGACGTTTGGCATGTTGACGCTGAGAAAATCGCGATATGCGGCTTTTCCGCCGGAGGGCATAATTGCGCCATGTATTCAGTTTCATGGAATAAACCGCTTATGACAGCTTATTTCGGGGTGGAGCCAGGTGCGCTGAAGCCTGCCGCGTGTATCCTGGGGTACCCGGTGACGGATTATACAATGATGAAAGGCTCGACGAGTGCGGATCCGATAGCGGAAGGGTTGCACCGCGCTTCAAAAATCGCGCTGATGGGTACTGCCGATGCTGACGACGATATGCTTGTCAAGATGAGCCCCGCTCGTTTGGTGGACGAGAGCGCGCCGCCCATGTTCATCTGGTCTACGTGCGAGGACGCCCTTGTTCCGGTGCAGCAGTCGGTTCTTATGGCTTCGGCGCTGGCCGCGCGCGGCATACCTTTTGAGGCGCACATTTTTGAAAAAGGCCCGCATGGGCTGAGTATCGCTACGCAAGCTTCGTCCGGCGCCGCAAGCGAAATAAACAGCGATGCGGCCAAGTGGGTCGACCTTTGCGGGGCATGGCTTGACAAGCGGTTTGCTTTTGAGCTGCCTGACCTTCGCGACTGGAGGATCAATGGTTAGAAGGCAAAAATAATACAGCGAGGTCATTTCAGCGTCCATATCATGACCGGATACCCCCTGACCAATAACTGGTTCATACAAACTAAGGACTGCGGCAGGTTTGCCCCTTGACGAAGCAGGGAACGCGTGATAAGATTCTGACATGCTTCATGAGATTCTTCCGAAAACCTACAATGTCCAATATAATAGCAGGACACCGCATCCCGGCGATACGGTGTTCCTGTTTAGCGATGACAAAATATGCTGCAGCCCGGGGGAGGGGGAGGCTTCTTTCCCGGCGGTGGCGGATTTTCCGGATATTGGCCTTTCCGGTTATCGCTACTTGTTCTCGATCGATGAAGAGTATTTCTATATGCCTGCCGCCAGCCTTCATGATCGAATCGTCCCACTGCCGGGGATTGTGCCACCCGCGGGGATTGTTCCCCCCACGGGGATTGTACCCCCCGCAGGGATTGCTCCCCCCGCAGGGATTGCTCCCCCCGCGGGGATTAATCTCCCGGAGGGGTATGAATGGCAGGACCACACGGTTTTCAGGATAAGGGGGCCGCGCCATTTGGCTTTCGCGGCTATAACGGCGCAGGCGTTGTATCAATGGTATCGTTCAGGCAGGTTCTGCGGCGGGTGCGGGGCGGAGACGAAACATTCCGAAACAGAACGCGCATTGGTCTGCCCGGAGTGCGGCCTTGTGGAGTACCCAAAAATCTCACCGGTCGTGATCGTTGCGGTGATGGACGGAGACAACCTTCTTGTTACCCGGTATAAGGACAGGCCATACCGCCAATATGCGCTTGTGGCCGGTTTCGCCGAGAGCGGGGAGTCGCTGGAAGACACGGTGCGCCGTGAAGTCCTTGAAGAAACCGGCGTGCGCGTAAAGAATATCAGGTACTATAAGAGCCAGCCGTGGGGGTTGACGTCGACGCTTCTGTCCGGGTTTTTCTGTGAGCTTGACGGCGACGCGGCGATCCGAATCGACGAAACGGAACTGGCGGAAGCCGTATGGCTTCCGCGCAGCGATATACCGCCTTCGACCATCGATATAGCTTTAACGGCGGAAATGATGGAGGCCTTCAGGCTGGGGGGAATATAAGATTATAATTGCCCGACAGTACCGCAGCGGCTCAGTGGGCAGTCGGATTTCACTCCGTCTTGTGTTCAAAGTCGCCGCGCCGGCTCCAACGCCGTACCATCGCTTTATGCCTACCCCGGCATGTACAGGTGGCCGGCTGGGGCGACGAATCACTCTGCGACGGAGTGAAATCCGACTGCCCCCTGAGCCGCTACACGATAGCCCTTACTTCTTTTTCTTCTTCCCGCCGGCGCCTGACGGCGCTTTTTTTCCGCCGTCGTGGAGGTAGATGTACCAGTAGCCCATCCCCACAAGGACCATCCCGCCGATTATATTGCCGAGCGTTACCGGGATGAGGTTCTTTACGAACATAGCGCCCCATGTCAGGGCGGAGGCGCTGCCGCCGTAAGCCGCCATGTATGCGGTGTTGCCTGAGGCGAAAAGCCCCGCCGGTATGTAGAACATATTCGCGATACTGTGCTCAAATCCGCAAACCACGAAAAGCATGATCGGGAAAAATAACCCGGCGACCTTACCGGCGACGTCTTTTGCCGCGAAGGTCATCCAGACCGCGACGCAGACGAGGAAGTTGCAAAGTATCCCGCGCAGCAGCGCGTCCGGAAATGAAAGCGAGACTTTCGCGACGGCTGTCTTTATGATAGACGCGGCTGCCGCGTCGCCAAAGAGTGAAAATGTGCCGCTGTATACGGTCAGCGCGGCGACCAAAATGCTGCCGATGAAATTGCCTATGTATACGAACAGCCAGTTTTTCAGCATCGCGGCAACTTTGGCCTCTTTTTCCAGCACGGATATTATGATAAGGCAGTTACCGGTAAAAAGCTCGCTTCCGGCAAGAAGTACCATGGCGAGGCCCGCGGGGAAAACGGCCGCACCTACAAGCTTTGCCGCCGAAGCGGTCAGCATGGTCGCGGGCGCGATTGTCGCCCCGACGCCCGCGAGGGCGATGAACATTCCGGCAAGTACGCCAAGCAGCAGCATTTTTGATATCGGGTACTTGGTTTTCGCAGTGCCGGTCGCGATATAGTTTTGCGCGACTTCTTTCGGTGAATTCATATGTGGTTTATTTCCTTCCTAATGTTTTATAGAAACAGGGCGAAGAGCTGCGTCCTGTTTTTAACTTTCGTTTTCGCGTATATATTTGATAAGTGTTTACTCAGCGTCGCGTGCGTAATATAGAGGATCTGGCACATTTCATCGCTGCCTTTTCCGGCGCAGACGAGTGAAACGATCTCAGTTTCCCTTTTTGTCAGCCCGTAACTGGCGGAAGTCTTCAAAATTCTGTCCGCACCCGCGTTCCCGGCAAGCTTGCGGTCCTCCATCAGGCTGAAGAACTTTCGCTCAAGCGGGTCTTTGAAGGTGTTCATGATATACAGGTCCCGCTCCGAAAAATCGTTGCTGTCCTTGTCCCGCTGGATACCGATGACCGCAAGCGGAACGTCCTTGTGGACAAGCGAGATAAACAACCCCCAAAACATGCCTTTCGGATGCCACACATCGCGGTAGACCCTTGTCCTTTCCCATTTACCCGGCGGTATGATATCGGATTGCCGGAATACGGAGCTGTACGGCAGCATGACGAACTCGTCCCAGTGGGGGTACTTCCCCTCGATGAAGAAGTTATGGTCCAGTTTGTCATCAAGATGCTCGGTCGAAACGGGGTTGTTCAGTATGACATGCCCGTTTTCCCTGACCGCCTGAAAAACCACGCCATTGCTGTAGGGGATCATAGTGCGTATCTGCTGTAAAAACGTGTTGCAGACTTCGGGGTATGTGTCGCTGTAATAGACTCGCGTAGCCATCTGCACAAGGAACTGCCATTCATAGTCGAAGAGTGTCGAACTCAAGCTATTCCCTCCTCCTGATCGTAGTGGCCGGATCCGCCCTGACGCTGTGTTCGGCAGGTAAAAATCACGCATAACAGCCGGATACACAGTATCATGTATTTTTTTATAATTAATCTAGCACAAAACATGAACATTTTCAAGATAAAGTATTAAGGAAAGTAATATGATTATTTTCCTATCCAATTATAATATAATCAACTGTTTTTGACAGGCGTAAAAAAGCGCCGATCAGGTATGCAGCAAACTGTATTGGAGGAAATGGAATGGTTTTTTCAGAAAGGCATGATCTTGTCAGGAAGCTGGCCCGTGATTTTGCCGCGACCGAGCTGACCAACGCGGTACTGGATGAAATTGAAGAAACCGGGCATTACCCTGAAGAGCTTTTAGCTAAAATGGGGAAGGCCGGTTTTTTCGGGATAAAGACGCCAAAAGAATATGGGGGGCAGGGTTCCGACTACATATCATATGTCATTACCCTTGAAGAGCTCGGGCGCGTCAGCGCTATTACCGATATTTGGGTGTCCGCCCCGAACTCGCTCGGCGGGGGCCCGCTGATGCTGGCGGGGACTGAGGAGCAGCTCAGGAAGTATTTGCCGCCGATAGCCTCCGGCGAGAAGATCATGGCTTTCGCGCTGACAGAACCGGGCGCGGGGTCCGACGCGGGCGGCACTGTGACCTCCGCTGTCAAAGACGGCGACTACTATGTCCTGAACGGACGTAAAACGTTCATTACGACGGCCCCGGTGGCGGACTGGTCGATCATTTACGCCAAGACCGACCGAAGCCAGAAAGGTTCGCGCGGTATCTCCGCTTTTATAGTCGATATGAAACTGCCGGGCGTCTCATGCGGTAAGGCCGAACACAAGATGGGCATTATCGGCTGCCCGACTTCGGATATTATTCTCGAGGACGTGCGCGTCCACAAGGATGATATGCTCGGGGAGGAGAACAGGGGGTTCCAAAACGCTATGAAGACGCTCGACATCGGGCGCATAGGCGTTGCGGGCATGAGCATAGGCGTTGCGCAGGGCGCTTTTGACGAGGCTGTCAAGTATGCGAAAGAGCGCAAGCAGTTCGGCCGGCGGATAGCCGATTTTCAGGCGATCAGCTTCATGATCGCGGATATGGCGACAAAGCTGCAGGCGGCAAAAGAGCTTGTTTACAGGGCCGCGCAGCTTAAAGATCTGAACAGCCCGGAAGCGGGTACCGCGGCGTCGATGGCAAAATATTATGCTTCCGAGGTCTGTAACGAGATAGCCGCGCAGGCGGTCCAGATACACGGCGGGTACGGCTATATCAAAGAGTACAAGGTCGAGCGTATATACCGTGATTGCCGCGTGTTCACCATCTTTGAGGGGACGTCCCAGGTCCAGCAGATGGTCATCGCCGGTAATGTGATAGGATAGGGGGGGCAGCGAATAATGAATATAATCGTATTGGCAAAACAAGTGCCTGATACCAATGAAGTCAGGATCGACCCGGTAAAAGGTACGCTTATCCGCGAGGGCGTGCCGTCAATCCTCAACCCTGACGACGCCAACGCCCTTGAAGCGGCGCTTGAACTGAAGGACAGCAATCCGGGCACTACTGTTTCAGTCGTTTCAATGGGGCCGCCACAGGCGACATATATGCTCAGAGAATGCCTCGCGATGGGCGCGGACGACGCGTATCTGCTTTCCAGCCGCGCGTTCGGGGGCGCGGATACATGCGCGACGTCGACGACGCTCGCCGCAGGCGTGAGCAAGATCGGCGGCTACGACGTGATTTTTGCCGGGAGACAGGCGATAGACGGCGATACCGCCCAGGTCGGGCCGCAGACTGCGCAGCGCCTCGGGATACCTTCGGTGACATATGTCCGAAAAATAAGGGAGATAAAAGAAAAAACGATCATCGTCGAGCGGGCGCTTGAGGACGGGTTTGAAGTCATAGAGGTCGAAAAACCGTGCGTCCTGACAGCGATCAAGGAACTGAACAAGCCGCGCTATATGACGATCATGCAAATAGAGGAAGCGTATAAGAAAGAGATAAACATATGGGATGAAAACTCCCTGAACGTGACGCCGGATAAAGTCGGGCTCAACGCAAGCCCGACGCAGGTTTTTCGCAGTTTTACGCCGCCCCCGAAAGGAGCGGGCGAGATGCTCGCGGGCACGATCCCGGAGATGGCGTCCGCGCTGATCGCAAAACTGACCGAAAAGCACGTAATATAGGGAGGGGTGAACAATATGGGAATAAGAGTCGTCGAAGAAAAATGTAAGGGTTGCGGGCTGTGCGTCAAAAACTGCCCGCAGGGAGCCATTACGCTGAAAGATAAGCTCGCCGTAATAGGACCGGAGTGCAACATCTGCAACCAATGCCTCGAACCGAAATTCTGCCCGTTCGGAGCGTTTGAAAGAGTAGAGGAGAAGCTCTCCGCCCCTGCCGTAAAGATAGATATTACGCAATACCACGACGTATGGATATTCGCCGAGCAGCGCGGAGGCAAACTCATGAGCGTTTCACTGGAGCTTTTGGGCGAGGGGAAGCGGCTCGCCGGAGATATAGGCTGCAAGGTCTGCGCGGTGCTATGCGGCGAGAACACCGACGACCTCGTCGGGGAGCTTTTCGAGTACGGCGCGGACAAGGTGTATTATGCCAACGCGCCGGAACTCAAGACATATAATACAGACGCTTACACAAAGGTGATTTATCAGGCAATACTGAAATACAGGCCTGAGGTCGTACTGATGGGCGCGACACATATCGGGCGCGACCTAGGCCCCTGCCTGGCTGTCCGATGTGAAACAGGCCTGACCGCCGACTGCACAAAACTCGATATCGACCCGGAGGACAAAAAGCTCATGCAGACCCGCCCCGCGTTTGGCGGTAACCTTATGGCGACCATACTTTGCCCGAACCACAGGCCGCAGATGTCGACGGTGCGCCCCGGCGTAATGCAGAAACGGGAGCGCGAAGCGGGGAAGACCGGCGAGCGTATAGATATCGAAGCCGTTTTTGAGGAAGGCGACCTCCGCATGCAGGTGCTTGAAGTCGTCAAAGCTATGAAAGAGATGGTCTCGCTCACAGACGCGGAAATCATCGTTTCGGGCGGCGCGGGGCTCGGCGGGCCTGACGGCTTCGCAGTTATCAAGCAGCTTGCAGACAAGCTCGGCGGCGTCGTAGGTTCGTCGCGCGCGGCTGTCGACGCGGGGTGGATAGACCACTCCCATCAGGTCGGGCAGACGGGCACGACAGTCAAGCCGAAGTTGTACGTAGCCTGCGGTATTTCAGGGGCTATACAGCATCTGGCCGGCATGCAGACTTCCGATTATATCGTGGCTATCAACAAAAATGAAAGCGCGCCCATCTTTGAAGTCGCGGACTACGGGATCGTGGGCGACTTGTATAAGGTCATCCCGGCGATAATCGACGCGATTGGATAATTAGCAAATAGGTACCTCTCAGTCTATTTCATAAACAATGGGAGGAATACCAGAGACACTACTGTCATCAGCTTAATGAGTATATTGATCGAGGGGCCTGCCGTGTCTTTCAGCGGGTCGCCTATCGTGTCGCCGATGACCGCCGCTTCATGTGAGGAACTGCCTTTTCCGCCGTGGTTCCCCGCCTCGATATATTTTTTCGCGTTATCCCAGGCGCCTCCGGCGTTGCTCATGGTGATCGCGAGGACGACCCCCGTCACCATAGCGCCGCCCAACAGCCCGCCCAGCGCTTCGACGCCCAGAATGAGCCCGACAGCCAGCGGCGCGAACACAGCAAGTAGGCTTGGGATGATCATTTCATGCAAAGCAGCCCTCGTGCTGATATCAACACATTTTGCGTAATCGGGGACGATGGAACCATCCATGATCCCCGGTTTTTCCTTGAACTGGCGCCGTACTTCCTCGATCATGGCAAAAGCCGCCCTGCCGACGCTTTGGATAGTAAGCGATGAAAACAGGAAAGGCATCATGCTGCCGAGGAACATCCCAATTACCACCGGCGTCGTAAGCAGATCTATATTATTTATGTTGGCTATCTGGGCGTAGGAGACAAACAACGCCAGCGCCGTCAGCGCGGCCGAGCCGATCGCAAAGCCTTTTCCTATAGCCGCCGTCGTATTCCCTACGCTGTCCAGCTTGTCGGTCACCGCGCGGACGCTTTCATCCAGCTTTGCCATCTGGGCTATGCCTCCGGCGTTATCCGATATCGGGCCGTATGTGTCCACGGAAACCACGATCCCGACGGTAGACAGCATGCCGACGGCGCTGAGGGCTATCCCGTAAAGACCCAGGAAATAGTATGAAGTAAAAACAGCCGCGGCTATCAGTATAACAGGCCAAACGGTGGAAAGCATCCCGATCGCAAGGCCGTTTACCACTGTGACAGCGGCGCCGCTCTCCGCGTCTTTCGCTATCCGCTTGACATACCTGAAACTGTCGGAAGTAAAGCGTTCAGTCAGGACGCCTATAACTATGCCGGCTACGATACCCACCGCTACCGAGACAAACGCGTTGACGCTTCCGAACATCCAAAAACTGAACCCAAGCGACGCGACCAGAACTATCCCGCCCGCGAGATATGTGCCAAGCTCAAGCGCAAACTCGGGGTCTTTACCGCCCGCTTTCCCGACTACGAAAATGGCAAAAATGGAAGCGATGATGCCGGTCGCCACTAAAAGGAGCGGAAACATACATCCCTCGAAAACCGGTACATTGTGAATATTCACTGCCAGGATCATACATGAGACGATAGAACCGACATAGGATTCAAACAAGTCGCTGCCCATACCCGCCACGTCGCCTACATTATCGCCGACATTATCTGCTATAACAGCGGGATTGCGGGGGTCGTCCTCCGGTATGCCCGCTTCGAGTTTCCCGACAAGGTCCGCGCCCATATCGGCGGCTTTCGTGTATATGCCGCCGCCTACGCGGCCGAAAAGCGCGATAGCCGAAGCGCCGAGGCTGAAACCGGTAAGGATCTCGGTATGTTCGATCCCAACTATCCATATTACCACGGCAATGCCGAGGACGCCGAGCCCGACGACGCACATACCCATGACGGCCCCGCCGCGAAAAGCGACTTTAAGGGCGGCTTTCATACCGCCGGCCCTCGCGGCGGCGGCGGTGCGGCAGTTGGCCGTCGTTGCTGTCTCCATACCGAAAAAGCCGGCCATAACAGAAAAAATCGCGCCCACGGCAAAAGATACCGCCGTCCACATATTTGTAATAAAGATCAGCAACGTAAACATTAAGATGATGAAAATACCTATAATACGGTATTCACGGAATAAAAAGGCCATTGCGCCTTCTCGTATAAACCCGGCGAGCCTGCGCATTTCGTCCGTCCCCGGGTCTTGTTTTTTGATCCACCGCGATAACAGCAGCGCGGTCAGTAATGCTAACACGCTTGCAACGATGACGATAGGTACGAATAATCCCACTAATGATCCTCCTGTAATTGTTATTCACGCGCCCCTGCGCGGACAGCAAGGCAAAGCATATAGCTTTGGTATGCCTCTTTCAATAGGTTTTACCAATATCAATACATGTTTTACATTTATTTGAATGTATTTACAAATTAACCGCGATCACGAGCTTTGCTCACTTAATCTCAGATACTCTTTCAGCACTTCTATATATATGGGGATCACAGGGTTCAGGTTTTCCCTTTTCCATATCGCCGCTATGTCATGCGAACTGACCTCTTCGCCGGTTTGAAGCTGCAGGTATTTGTATCTGTTGTCAAAAATGAAGTCCATGCTGGTATCGACAAGCGCCACGCCGGCCCCTGAACGTACGCCGAACATCATCGACTCCGTGCCGTTCATATTTTTAAGATTGGCGTTTTCTATGCCCAGCCGCCTAAGGGCGTTTTGCGTGTTTATGCGGCCCTGATTGCTCTCTGACGAGCTGGGCAGAAGGAATGTTTCCCCGCAGAAATCTTTTGGCGAAAGGTTTTCTTTCCCGGCGAGCGGGTGCGCGCTGGACATCGCTATTATAGGGATCACAGTATAGCATTTTACATAAAGTATATCCTGGATAGAGGGGATCTCAAAATCAAAAGTGTATACGATGTCGAGTTCCCCCGAGTTGAGTTTGTTCCTCAGCCCCGAAAATTGCAGGGATTCCATAGTGACCCTAATAGCCGGGTACTCTCTTGTGAATTCTGTAGTCGGGGGGTATACGAACAGGTCCGTGTTAGTCCCGCTGACATAGCCGATGGAAATCTCGCCTTCAAGGCCGGCGGTCACGAGTTCGACGCGCGCTATGGCGTCGCGGGTTATTTTGTTTGCCTTGGAGAGCTCCTGCGCCATTATGGCGCCACCCGCTGTCAGCCGGAGGCTGCCTTTATCGCGCTTGAACAGTTCAAAGCCCAGCTCGGCCTCCAGCAGCGCTATCTGCCGGCTTATTGTCGGCTGCGACGTATAAAACTCGCCGGCCGCCTTTGTGAAGTTGAGATGCCTGACTGCGCTGAGGAAATATTCGATTTGCTGGCTGTTCATAATAACCCGCCATTCTGATATAGTCGGCACAAATTAGGATGAAATAATGGCGGGGACGCGCCCGCCCTCCTCCAAGCTTTTTGTTTTTTTAATCTAAACTCCGGCGGGCTCGCTCACCCCTGCGGCCC
>Ga0082212_10011865_pt1 | contig 11009 bp, 6 predicted proteins | sample TergutNt197P3_FD_71548 | JGI IMG/M metagenome (GOLD analysis project Ga0082212, IMG submission 71548) | Neocapritermes taracua P3 segment gut microbial communities from Petit-Saut dam, French Guiana - Nt197 P3 | ecosystem: Host-associated > Arthropoda: Insects > Digestive system > Gut ...
TGCTGTCGGCAGGTCCTATCCTCAAGCGCGCAAGAGGTTGACTCCCACAATGGTAATCAACCCCTTTCAATCCCCATGCCTTCTCCCAATGATTCCGTTTTTTCTTAGTAATTCGTCGCCCGCAGCTCAAAGTACGCCTGCGGATGAGCGCACACCGGGCACTCCTTCGGCGCTTCCGCGCTGTATTCGAGATGGCCGCAGTTGCGGCAGTACCATACGTTGCCGTCTCCGCGCTTGAACACCTCGCCGTTCTCGATATTGTCAATAAGCTTGATAAAGCGCTCCTCGTGCGACTTCTCGATTTGCGCCACTGCCGCGAACGAGTCCGCCAGGGCGTGGAAGCCTTCCTCCCTCGCCTCCGCAGACATACGCTTGTACATCTCCGTCCACTCCTCGTGCTCGCCCTCGGCCGCGGCCATGAGGTTCTCCGCCGTCGTGCCAACGCCTTCAAGCGCGTTGAACCACATTTTCGCGTGTTCCTTTTCGTTTCCGGCGGCTTCCTCGAATATCGCCGCTATCTGCTCATAACCCTCTTTCCTCGCCCTTGATGCAAAATATGTATATTTGTTACGCGCCTGGCTCTCCCCGGCAAATGCTTCCATCAGGTTTTTCTCGGTCTTGGTGCCTTTCAGCTCAGCCATTGCATTATCCCCTTCCAAAGTGGTTTCCAGAGCAGTTTACCACAGTCCGGAGGAAAAAACCACCTGCGCTACCAAAATGAAGTCAATTCTGCTATACTGTCAAAAATCCTAATGGTGAAAAAATTCGGAAAGGATCCGAACAATGTCCGGTGGAGAGCAATCGCGTTTTTACCTTTGGCGACAAAAACACACTGCGCTGTGGCAATTCGCCGTCTATGCGATGATGGGCTGCATCGCTTCCGCAATCGAGCTGGGGAGCTTCACGCTGCTCAATTTTTTGGTTTTCGCGCCCCTGCGCGAACATTCTTTTTCGTGGTGGTTTATTAACTATGCCGTCGAGGACGGCGGGCTGACGGCTTTTTTGTCGTACGCCGTTTCCTACGCGCTCGGGCAGACCACAAGCTTCTTCACCCAGAGAAAATACACTTTCAAAGCCAACAACAACATGAAAAAAAGTGCCGTCATGTACATCGCCCTGATAATCGTGTTGTTCACTTTCCAACTGTATATGCCGACAATTGTCCGCGAACCCCTGACGAACGCCATGGGAGAAACAATCGGCGATATCCTGAGCAAGCTGGTAATAATGTTCTGCACGATGCTTGTCCAGTTCCCCGTCAACAAGTGGGTCATTATGAAAAGAAACTGAAAGAGCAGACATAAAGTCCGCCCTTCCTGAATGCTATATGTACAGTAAACCGGCGCCTACGCCTTGCCGATGCTGCCGAAAATCCCGAACTTCTCGCGGCACGTATCCTTTATCGCCTCCACGCCCGGCGCCAGCAGCTTGCGGGGATCGAACCCCTTGGAGGCATGATCCTTGCCTTCCTCAATGTACTTGCGCGTCGCCGCCGCAAATGACAGTTGACACTCCGTATTTACGTTTATCTTCGAAACGCCGATGCTGATGGCCGTTTTTATCATTTCCACCGGAATGCCCGTGCCGCCGTGGAGCACAAGCGGTATCCCGCCCGTGATCCCGTGGATTTTCTCAAGCGTATTGAAATCGAGACCCTTCCAGTTGTCCGGATAGACTCCGTGTATGTTTCCAATTCCCGCCGCAAGAAAATCAATGCCAAGGTCGGCTATTCTCTTGCATTCGTCGGGGTCGGCAACCTCGCCCGCCCCAACGACGCCGTCTTCCTCGCCGCCTATGGAACCGACCTCGGCTTCGATGGACATTCCTTTATCGTGCGCCAGCTTCACAAGCTCCGTCGTCTTTTGCACATTCTCCTCGATCGCGAAATGGCTGCCGTCGAACATGATGGACGTGAACCCTGCCTTTACGCAATCCAGGCACCCCTCGTATGTCCCATGATCCAGATGCAGCGCCACGGGAACCGTAATGCCAAGCCCCGCGTCCATCGCCTTTACCATCGCGGTCACCGTGCCGAACCCCGTCATATATTTGCCGGCGCCCTCCGAGACCCCAAGAATCACGGGGCTTTTCAGCTCCTGCGCCGTCTGCAGCACGGCCTTTGTCCATTCAAGATTGTTGATATTGATCTGGGCCACCGCGTAATGGCCGTCCCGGGCCTTGACCAGCATATCGCAAGCATTCACCAACATAGAATATTCCTCCTCATATTACGCACTTCCATCGCATCCGGATAATCAGTTTTCCGAATGCCCTCTGACCGGCATCATTTGAGCAATGTATAGAGTCTAACATGAAAATTTAAACGCTACAACAGGTTTTTTGATATATTTTTATGAAAGGATTGAAGCTTTATGGCAAAATACGGCTCGGAGGTCGTCAGTAATTACGACATGCCGCATGACAGTGAGTTCAACAGGAAAGCGACCGCGCAGACAACGGTGACGGAGGAGCGGCGGGAAGTGCAGGTGATCCGCGAGGCCGACGTTATAGTGGTCGGGGGTGGGCCGGGCGGTATAGCCGCCGCCGTGTCGGCGGCGCGCGGCGGGGCAAAGACGATTCTTCTGGAACGCTACGGCCATCTGGGCGGCATGGCGACCGGCGGGCTTGTGAACATAATCCCGAACCTGGGCAACATTTACGGTGAGCATCTTATCGGCGGGTTCTGTCAGGAAGTCATCGACAGGCTGGCGGCGCGCGGCGGGGCGTGCTTCCCGGAAAAAAAGGACTGGGGAAAGGGCGAGGCACAAGTCGTCGACAAATATCTCAAAGCGAACATGATGCACTTCTACATCAGGAAAAACCGGGAAGGCAAATACATAGTGCTTTACACCGCGGTCGTGGACCCGGAGATCGCCAAAGACGAAATGAACGCGATGGTACTGGAATCGGGCGCGGAGCTCCTGCTGCACACATGGGTGACGGAGCCTATAATGGACGGCGACACCGTGAAAGGCGTCATGATCGAGAGCAAGTCGGGACGGCAGGCGCTGCTTGGCAAGGTTGTGATCGACTGCTCGGGCGACGGCGATTTGCTTCCCAAGACAGGAACTGAAACCATCGACTACATGATCCCCGGCTCAAGGATAGCGCAGTTTGGGTGGGTTTATTGGATTTGCAACGTCGATCTGAAAAAGTACGGGGATTTCAAAGACTCCGAGCCGGAAAAGTACAAGGAGGTCTGCGACGAAATCGGAAAAGACGGCGGGTCGCCTTTCTTTTCGACGGGATTGCTGGATCATCAGGAGGGCGTCGTATGGATTCATCGTCTGCTCGGTTCACTGCATCAAACCGACATTGAGGAAATGACGTATATAGACACAACGACGAGAAAACAGTCGGTCAGGAACTGGGAAGTGCTGAAAAAACATATGCCGGGGTTTGAAAAGAGCTTTATAATGCTCAGCTCCCCGCAGTTGGGCACGTCAGGCGGCCGGCGTATCGTGGGCGAGTATTATTTGACCGCGAAAGACATGGATACCGACGTCCCGTTCGATGATACGATAGCGATTTTTGCGGACAACGACCGCGGCGAGCTGTCATTGCAACACCCGAGGACATATATCCCCTATCGCTCGCTTATCCCAAAGGAAACAAAAGGCTTGCTCGTAGCCTGCCGCGCCTTCTCCTCCGACCACGACTTCCAGGAGTTCTTCAATCTGATCCCGCACTGTATGTGCTTCGGCCAGGCGGCAGGTTCCGCCGCCGCGATAGCCGTGAAGGACGGCGTGGACGTGAGGGATGTAAGCTTCGAAAAACTGAGGGGCGAACTGCTGAAATACGGAGCAATTTTACCGTAACGAAACCATAAAAGTGGTTGAGTCTCAAAATGAGACTCAACCACTTTTTCCTGTATTCTATTATTTACCCCGCCGTCAGATACCTGTAAAGAATGGCGGCTACCTCCGCTCTTGTTGCCGGGGCCTGCGGGTTGAAATGCGTTCCGGGTATATCGCGGAACAAACCTTGCATGGTGAGCTTTGTCACCGCGCTTTTTGCCCAATCGCCAATGTCGTTCCAGTCGGGCCATTCCCTGTCCATCAGAATATCGTTCAGCTTTTTGCCCTCGGCTTGCTGGGTGCGGAACACGAGCGCCGCGAGCTGCTCCTTCGTCACCGGGTCGTCCGTGCCGAAGTTTCCGTCGCCGTAGCCGAGGACTATACCGCCGTCCGACGCCCACTTCACGGCGTCGGTGTACCATTTGCCGTCCTCAACATCGTCAAAGGGATTGTCGAGCTTCGAGACGTCCGGCTCTCCCGCGTTGCGGTACAGTATCGTGACGATCATCGCGCGCGACAGCTCCGTATCGGGAGCGAAGCTGTCTTCCTCAACGCCTATCATCAACCCGACGCCAAAAATGTATTGCACCGCGTCATAGAACCAGTCGCTCTCCCCGACGTCCGCGAAGGGGTTGTCGCCCTGCCCCGTAACGTAGAGCGAGAGATGGTCCGTCGTGAAAGTGAGCGTTTTCGTCACCGGGTCGTATATGCAGTCCACTTTTGTGAGATTACCCTCGGCGTCAAGATGCCACACCGCGGCTGGAAGCGGCCCTTTGTACGGTACGCAGACCGTCAGCTTTCCGTCAAAATTGGTGATTTCCTGGGGCGCGGCTCCGCTTTGCGTCTGCGGCGACGTCATCGTGACGCTGAACACAACGTCGCTTCCCCTGATCGCGCTTCGCTGCTTGGCCGGAAGGTCTGACACGCTGAGCAGACTCAGCGATACGACGACTTCCCCGCCATTTGCCTGTGCCGCCGCCGATTTTGCCGCGTCCGAGTCGAGCGTCACGTTTCCTTGCGGTAACTTGATTTCGACGTCAAGCCCGGCGTCCGCGAGCCGCGCCATCGCATCTTTCGGCACCCCCGCGCTTGACGCGCCCGAAACCTTTGATAGATCGAAAGACGCAACGCCATCCTTTGCTTTGCCCACGATCTCCGATACCTTTTCCGCCGTTAAATCAAGCGTGACCTCTCCGCCCGTCTGCGTGTAAGTCACCTGGACGGAGCCGCCGTCGGCAGGTATGGAGGTTTGCGGGGAGTCGCCTGTTCCCCCTCCGCCGCTGATTCCTCCTCCTCCGGTTCCGCCGCCGCCTCCGCCGGCGCTGCTGCCCGCGATGGTGACGTCGGCGATGACGCCCGCGAATGTATGGACCGTGGCTTTGAGACGCACGTTGTATGTCCCGGCGGCCAGACCCGAGACCGTTGAATCGACAATGGCGGTCCACGCGCTTGCGGTGCTCAGCTTGTACTCCATGCTGCCATCCACATTAACTATCATTCCGTTGCTATCGCCGTCCGTCGTGTCCGTTTTGCCCGGCGTCGGGGCGGCCGGCCTTGCCGGAATATCCAGGTCCTGCGCCTCGCTGTCCACGGTGCCGTCGGCGGTGACGCCTGTTTTGACAATGCTGACCGTCGTATCGAACCAAGCCGCTTCAATGGCGATTTGTCCGTTGGCGTCCGTCGTTCTAGCCGCGCCGTCCACCGTAAAAGCCGCGTTCGGCATGAGCCCCGAGAGGCTTCCGCCGACAAAGTCGAAGCCCGCGTGCGGCGTATCTTCCTGCAAAATCTCCTGCGCCGTCACGTTGACCGTAACTGTGTAATCGTTGTAGTTTTTCCCGCCATCCACTGTGATGACGATTTTCGCGGTCGCGCCGTCGGCCTGGCTTGTTGAATCGAGCGTCAGTACGCCCGCCGATATGCCATGACTGTCGATCAACGCAGGGTTTGTTCCGTCCACAACGCCATTGGCGGGATAGCTCGCATCTGCCGGGAGTACGGGTAGTATCACGATTTTTCCTGTGGTGGCTTTGTCCGCCGCCACATTGACCGACAGCGTCTGCGGCGCGCGGCTCGCCTTGTTCACTATCACGGTCGCCGCGTCCGAGCGCACGGGTAACGCCCCGCGCGTCGCGCCGACCTCGCAGAAATAGTGGTAGGTTCCCGCATCAAGCGTCGTGGGAATCGCAAACGCCGCGGATCTGGCGCTTGAACCCAGAGACGTACCTCCGGCACTGCTTGCCGTCGTGTTCGAATACCACTGGTAATTTAGCGTCGCGCCGCTCACCGTCGCCGCCACCGTCAGATTGCCCGTAACGCCGCCGTAAGTGAAATTCATCGTTGCCTCGGGTTGTGTCGCAATCGTGATGGTCGGCGGCGTGTATGTGAATATGCTGCTTGTCGGCATGAGCTCCCTGGGCGACGTCGAGTCATACCCAAGCGAACCTCTGAGATTTCCGCCGCCCCAGCACCAGATCGTTCCGTCTTTTTGAGTGACAAAGGTCGGATGGTATCCGGTAATAACGGAGGCGACGTCGCCCATTATTTTGACGGGACTCGAACGCACATCATCGTTTACCAGACCGTCGCCTATCGGGCCCGCGCCCCATACATAAAGGTCATCATTTATGTCGATTGCCAGGGTGCGCACACCTCCGGAGGTCACGAAAGCGACGTTGTCCATCACCTTGACGGGAGTTCGGCGCTGTGTCGTCGTGCCGTCGCCCACCTGTCCGTATGTGTTATCGCCCCAGACCCACAGGCTCTTGTCGTTTTTCAGCGCCTGAGTGCGGTTTGCGCTTGCCGAAACTTGGTCAACACCGCTGTCAATTATCTTTATCGGTGACGTGCTGTTTGTCGTCGTGTCGTTGCCAAGTTGCCCCGAGTAGTTGTACCCCATTGTCCAGACACTGCCGTCGGTTTTCAACACAACCGTATGCAGGTAACCCGCGGCAACGTCTTTCACTCCGTCCATGAGCTTCTTTGGGACGCGGCTGCCGGTGTTCGTCCCGTCCCCCAACTGGCCGGACCCGTTGTCGCCCCAACCCCAGAGACTGCCGTCCGTTTTTATCGCCAGCGAATGGCTGTCCCCGCACGCCACTTTTTCAACGCTATCCAGAACCTTGACAGGCGTCCTGCTGTTTATATTGGAGTTATTTCCCACCTGTCCGTACGTGTTATATCCCCATGCCCACAGGTCGCCGGCTGTATCGACCGCCAACGTATGGCTCAACCCTCCGTCCATATCCACTATATTGTCCATAACCTTTTGCGGATACGGGTTGTCTTTGTTTGTTCCGTCGCCCAACTGCCCTTGTGTATTGTCGCCCCATATCCACAGGCTTTTGTCGGTCTTGAGAGCCATCGAGTGGCTGTTCCCCGCCGCCATCCTTGCAATTCCCGCCGTGTCAAAAAACGCCTTGACGGGGAGGACATAGTTCGAGCCTGTCCCGTCGCCCATCTGACCGTATGAATCGTTCCCCCATCCCCACAGGCTGCCGTCCAGGCGCACAGCCAGCGAATGCAGCGATCCGCAGGCAATGTAGACCGCGTCGTCAAGGATTTTGACGGGCGCCCAACTGTTTGTGGTCGTGCCGTCGCCCAACTGTCCGAACGAGTTTTGCCCGCACGCCCAAAGGCTGTCGTCCGTTTTGATGAAAATGAAGTAGTTATCCCCGCACGCCACGTCAGCCACATCGCTAAGGACCTTTGTCGGGCTCATATAGTTCTGCGTCGCATTGTTCAGCCACTGATATGTCTGCCCCCATGCCCAAAGGGATCCGTCGGCCGTGACGGCCAGGGAGAAATTGCTCCCACCGGATACGCATACCGCGTCATCAAGTATTTTGACCGGTACGGTGCGGTTGGTTGTCGTACCGTCGCCGACTTTGCCGTTCGTATTGCTGCCCCACGACCAGAGACTGCCGTCGGACTTTATCGCGAATGAGTGGTCGGACGCCGCGAAAACCCTTTCAACGTCCCCGTCCATTATCTTCACCGGGGTAATGCTGTTTGTCGTCGTGCCGTCACCAAGCCGCCCCGAGCCGTTGTTGCCCCAGGCCCACAAGCTGCCGTCTGTCATGACCGCAAGCGAAAAGTTGCCTCCGGCGGCGACGTCGGCCACGCCGTCCATGATTTTTACCGGTATCGTGCTGTCCGTCGTCGTGCCGTTGCCAAAAGCGCCGTGCCCGTTGTACCCCCAGGCCCACAGGCTGCCATCCATCTTTACGGCCAGCGTATGTATGCCTCCGGTCGCCACTGTGGCGACGTTGTCCATGCCGGGAACCTGGGTCGCGTACAGGCGCATATCCTTTGTGCCGTCGCCGACCTGTCCGTTGGAGTTCGCGCCCCAGCCCCAGAGGGTACCGTCGTCCTTGATCGCAAACGCGCAGTTTTGCGCGGTCGCGATCTTTGAGTACGACGCAACACCGGCGCCTCCCGCAACCGCGGAGAGCGCCGGCACTCCAAGTATTAGACAAATCGTGAGAATGATTGATATCAACCTTGAGCTTAGCATTCTTTTCATGATGACCGATCTCCTGTACAATAATAATGTGTATTCGGGAACGGGTTTGCGTTCCCGTGTCCGCCTATTATAAACTGAACAGGATGTTTTTTCAACAAATCGGTGACCATACTGTAAGAATTTCAACTATCCTACTGAGGCGAGGTCTGTACGATAATTTTACCGTCCTCGCCCGTCACCACCACCGTGTCCCCGCTCTTTACGCTGCCGTCGAGCAGCTTTTCGGCCACCGTGTCGTCCACCGCGTTTTGGATTGCCCGTCTCAGCGGGCGCGCGCCATATACCGGGTCGAAGCCCTTTTCGGCCAACACTTCCACGGCGGAGCCGTCAACCGACATACCGACCCCCAAAGCTTCCATCCGCTCCTTAACCGTTTCCAGCATTTTTCCGCATATCTCGTTAATATTCTCGCGGCTGAGCTTGTGGAATACTATCGTTTCGTCTATCCTGTTTAGAAACTCCGGCTTGAACAGCCGCTTGACCTCCTCCATGACTGCCTCGAAAATCAGCTCATGCTCCGCTTTGCACTCGTCCTCCGGCGTTGTTTCGAAGCCCAGCTTCGCGCGCTTTTCCGTTATGTTCCTCGCCCCCGCGTTCGACGTCATGACGATTATCGTATTCTTGAAATCGACGCGCTTCCCCTGCGAGTCCGTCAGTACGCCGTCCTCCATCATTTGAAGCATGATATTGAAAACATCCTCGTGCGCTTTTTCGATTTCGTCGAACAGGAGCACGGAATACGGTCTGCGTCTGACTTTCTCCGTCAGATGTCCGCCGTCGTCGTACCCCACATATCCCGGCGGCGACCCGATTATTTTTGAGGTCGTGTGCTTTTCCATGTATTCGGACATATCGACGCGCAGCATCGCGTTTTCGTCACCGAACATCGCTTCGGCGAGAGCCTTGCACAGCTCCGTCTTGCCAACGCCTGTTGGCCCAAGGAACAGGAACGAGCCTATCGGGCGCTTGGGGTCTTTGAGTCCGACCCTGCCCCGCCTGATCGCTTTGGCAACCGCGGTCACCGCGTCGTTCTGTCCGACGACGCGCTTGTGCAGTGTCTCCTCCATTTTCAGCAGGCGCTCCCCCTCGTCCTGCGTGATGTTCGTAACGGGTATGCCCGTCCAGAGCGCGACGACCGCCGCGATGTCGTCCTTGCCGACGCTGCCCGTATTTCCGGTTTTTATATTTTCCCAGTTCCTGCGCGCTTTTTCGATGACCTCGGCGAGCTCCTTCTCACGGTCGCGGATGCCGGCGGCGCGTTCGAAATCCTGGCTTAACACAGCCGCCTCTTTTTCCTTCGCGAGTGATTCCTTTTGGCTCTCCAGCTCCTTCAGATCGGGAGGGAGCCTCAATCCGTCCATCCTGACCCGCGACGCCGCCTCGTCTATCAGGTCGATCGCCTTGTCGGGCAGGTATCTGTCGTTGATATACCTGTTCGACATTTTTACCGCCGCTTCGATGGCTTCGTCAGTGATTTTGAGCTTGTGATGCGCCTCATACTTGTCGCGCAGCCCTATAAGGATTCGAAGCGATTCCTCCTGCGTCGGCTCGTTCACCGTCACCGGCTGGAACCTGCGTTCAAGCGCGGCGTCCTTTTCGACGTATTTCCTGTACTCGTTCAGCGTCGTCGCGCCGATTATCTGTATCTCACCGCGTCCGAGGGCCGGTTTGATTATATTCGCGGCGTCGATGGCGCCTTCGGCGGCGCCCGCGCCGATTATTGTGTGCAGCTCGTCTATGAACAATATGATATCGCCCGCCCTCTGCACGTCCTCGATAGCCGCTTTTATGCGTTCCTCGAACTCCCCGCGGTATTTTGTCCCCGCCACCATCGCCGACAGATCAAGCGTGACGACGCGCTTTTCGAGCAGCGTCTCCGGCACATCACCCGATACCACCCTCTGCGCCAGCCCCTCGGCTATCGCCGTTTTGCCGACGCCCGGCTCGCCGATGAGCACGGGGTTGTTTTTTGTCCGCCTCGACAAAATCTGAATTACCCTCTGTATCTCGTTTTCCCTTCCAATGACGGGGTCCAGCGTACCTTCGGCCGCCGCGTCGGTAAGGTCGCGGCTGAACTCGTCCAGTGTTTTTGTCCGGCTGTCCTTACCGCGCCTTCCCGCAGTTGCGGGCGCTTTGCCCGAGTTGTATTCACCGCTTCTGAACACATTTATAATGTTGCTATACAGCCTGTTCAAGTCCGTCCCCGTCATGACGATCAGTTTCGCGGCGACGCTTTCGTACTCGCGCAATATCCCCATGAGCAGATGTTCGGTCCCCACGTATCCGTGGCCGAGCCGGTTTGCTTCCATATATGCTATTTCGATGATGCGCTTCGCGCGTGGGGTAAGCCCCTGCGTCGGCAGCTCGCCGCGTTCCGCCCGTCCCCCGTTTTTCGTTATCAGGTCGAGGATCAGCCCGCTTTCCAGCCCCGCTTCGCGCAACACGGAGGCGGCGACGCCCGAGCCCTCGCGAGCGAGCCCCAGCAGTAGATGCTCGCTCCCGACGTAGCCGCGCCCCAGTTCCTCGGCTGCGGTACGCGCAAGCTCAAAAGCCTTATTCGCGCGTTCGGTGAATCTATCTTCAAACCTCATGTTCCATTCCCCCTATCCTAAACTCGTCATTGCGGGTCATTACCCGTCATTGCGGGCCCGACCCGTCTACACTCGTCATTGCGGGCCCGACCCGTCTAC
>Ga0082212_10011866_pt1 | contig 11009 bp, 13 predicted proteins | sample TergutNt197P3_FD_71548 | JGI IMG/M metagenome (GOLD analysis project Ga0082212, IMG submission 71548) | Neocapritermes taracua P3 segment gut microbial communities from Petit-Saut dam, French Guiana - Nt197 P3 | ecosystem: Host-associated > Arthropoda: Insects > Digestive system > Gut ...
CAACGCCGTTATTTTACACGCGTCTTGGTGAAGATATATTGACGCGGGCAGGTATAGACATCGCTTATGTGTGTCGCGGTTCTTTGCTTGGGCAAATGTTTGAAACATATATCAGAGGGGCGGTTGTGTTGCGCTCAGTAAGCAGAACTCTGTCATCGGTTAAGCTATGGCACGGCGAAGAAAATGAGGTGGATATATTTGACGCGGGTAGAGAACTGTTGCTGGAAGCCACGGTGAGGGATAAAAAGGAAGTCAATGTATATAAATATTTCATAGACGACTATTTTATCAGGGTTTGCGGCACACGCGGCAAACGGTTTTTTGACGGTGTATATCACCGTATTCCGTATCCGGTTCTGGCTTGTATGGCGGACACAGGGGATATTTACGAATTGCCGCCGTCACAAGGTATGACAGACACACAAAAGGTGGAAATGGCCGCGGCTTACAGTAAGGCTCGGCAGCCCGCAGACAAGACCCATGACATCGTTATCGGTCTTGTTCATAACAAAGAGGATAAGCGTGTTGGATTGCAGATTTGGCGGCACGCCACTCAGACAGCAGAGATAATTCCCATGCCAAATGAGATGAGTACGTGGAACCTTGATATTGTAAGTGGTCGATTGTACCCAAAGTTTTGCAACCTCAACGATTTTCCGATTCTTATGTCAAGGGTCGGACATGACCTTCTTCGTAAAGACGCGCCGGGTGACGATAAGGTTGTCCGTGTATCTGCGGGTTGGGTAATCGGAGAGTACAAGAACGGAAATAGATTGCGGATTATGGCTATGAGCGGTCAGGTAAAAGACGTAACGCAAACCGCCGCGCTTTCGTATTATGAACGGCACGGTCTGGCTAACGCGGACAATATGAACGGTAAGCTGGTAGGAAAACTCAATAGATGGTTTGAGCGAATTGAGTGAAGTCGGCTCAGGCATTGCGATACTCACTTCCTGTCATAAAACACCGACTTGCCCGAAGCGGACAGCGGAATACCCATAATCAGCTTATACGCACCAAGCAGTCTGAGCTTTGCGGCGGCTTGCCCGATTGTGAACATGATACGGTTATCTACGCGGTTATCGGCGACGAGCGACACCGCAGAGCCAAGCGCGATACCCAAGTCCATTGACGTGAACACGCAAGCCGCTCCTGCGTTCTCGCAAGCGTCGCAATTCTCAAAACCGCAGAGCTTACACTTTTCATTAAGTCCCCGCGTTTCATACTTCGCACCGACAAGCACGACCGCACCGCTTGCGTCCGCGTTATCCGCGTCGCGGCAGAAGAATTTGCCGGATTCACCGAGGGTTTCGCCGATATTCCGCATTTCGGCGGTAACACGGTCTTTGTCCTCGCCGGTCAAGATTGCTGTTTCAAGATGGTCGATGCCGCAGGCTTTCGGCGCGGTTCGCACCGCCGCGCATACGCTGTGCGCAAGGTTGAGGATTGCCGTTTCTTCGGCCTTTTTTGAGTTAATGAACATTTTATTTGCCTCCTCATAAATAAAGCACAGTTTCAAATGGTCGTTTAAGTGGTCGCCGAAGCATCTGAATTTTCGTTCATTTTGCCTGCTCATTCAACGCCTTCATATGCGCTTTGAGCTTTTTCACCGCCCAATCATAATGACTGGACGTTACCGAAACGCCGTAACTGCCGAGCGTTGAGCCGCCAGTCCACGGAAGCCGTTTCTTTGTAAACAAATCCTCGTCACCGAATGTTTCAATCAACGCGGCGACCGCTTTATGGCTGTCTTTCAGCATTTCGCGCGATTGTTCATAAGTCGTGGACTGGTGTTTCTCCCAAAATCCCGCGTTCATTTCGCCGTAGGTTTTCCAGTTGTAGGGTTCAGGCAGAAACGGCTTGTTTTCCCCATTTTTATTGGCTTTCACCCAACTCAAAAATAACTGATGCCATTCGTACAGGTGAATAAGCACATCACGGACATTTTTATCGCGCTTCCAATGCGCTTCTTTACCCGCTTTTTCCATGTCAAAGCAAAACACAGCGGTTTGTTCATTTTCCGGCATTGTGTCAATCAGCGCGAACAGCTTGCCAAACCGCGCGTTTGCTGCGGTCAGCAGTTCCGCTTTTGTTGTAGGTCTTGGCATATTTTTCACTCCCAATCTTCGGCATTCAACCGCCGCTGCAATTCTTTCAACCGCTTCTGCCGCGCCTTGTAGTCGGGCAATATACCCGCAACAATCGCCCAAAACCGCGCCGAATGGTTCATCTCTGTGATATGCGCCAGTTCGTGAACGACAACGTAATCAATCACCGCGTCATCCGCCATAACAAGCCGCCACGAGAAGTTCAGCGACTTCTGCGCTGAACAACTGCCCCAACGTGTTTTCGCGCCGTTGATTTTCACGGCGGCCGGCGACACATTCATCAGTCCGGCGTAATGCTCCACACGCTCCGCAAGGTATAGCTTTGCCAATCGGCGGTAGAGTTGCACCACCGTTAATTTCACCCGCTCCGGTGTGAGGTCGGCGGCAGATAGAACCGTTCGCCGTCAAATCCGGCTCGCGTTCCATCTTTTGCGGTCAGAGGATACTCCGCACCTTGAAAGGGTACGGTATCGCCGTAGTTCAATGAAAATGCCTCACGTTGGTCTGCGTAGGACTGCGACTGCGCGAGGTGTTCGATTATCCACTTCTCTTTTGAAACAACGAACTTGTCGATGTCGCGCTTCGGCATTTTCATCGGCGCCCGGACTTCAACGGCTCCGTCTTTAATATGAATTGCCACCGTGCGCCGCCGTGAGCGGGTGAGGGTGTAGCCTGTCATATCACTTTCACATAAAACTTCCGATTGCGCGGCGGGTCAAACTCGCAAAAGTACAGTCCTTGCCATGTTCCCAGCACCAACTTCCCATTGTCTATAATCACCGTCGCGCTGGAACCCATCGCAGACGCTTTGAGATGCGCCGCGCTGTTACCCTCGCCGTGACGGAACTCAGGGCGGTCAGGGAACGCCTTAGCCAAACCTATAAGCAAGTCATGCACAACATCTGCGGTATGTTATAGAGGGGGCAAATCAAACACTCCTCTATAACAATAGGCGGCAGAAGCGTTTGCGGCACAAAGATTGATACCCTTTTCTAACGCCCCTCAACCGTTCAGCAACACGCTTGAAACCTTTATATTTCAATGGTTTTCCTTTGCTGAACGGTTCTATCTGTTTACACATTTTCCTATGCAATTTCAAGAAATCGTGTAAAAATCGTGTACGGGTTACGCTATCATATTGAGGATGTCAACCGCTCTTTCTTCTTCCCGTGGGTACATATGGCTGTAAGTGTTCCAAGTCATTTCAATCTTGGAATGTCCGAGCCTACGGGCAATCTCCTGAATGTTGATGCGCTCATTAGCGAGGATAGACACATGGGAATGTCGGTAATCGTGCAACCTGATTCTTTTTAGACCCGCCGTCTCAGAGTAACGCTTGTTTCTGCTTCCGACATTGCCATCCCTTATACACGCTTCACCGCCGCACACTCTATAATCATCCGTAAAGTGGTTCAAATGCTCCTGTTGCCGCGCTTTATGCTCGTTCAATATCCTAATCAGCGGCAACGGCATTTGTAGCGTTCTGAATGAAGATTTGTTTTTCGGCGGCGTTTCCTTGTCCTCGCTCTTTGCTTTCCCCTTGACCCTAACATTTTGTGATATACTCCGCTTCACGGACAAGTGAGAGCCTTGTATATCGCTCCATTTGAGGGCGTAAATCTCGCCTTTGCGAAGCCCACAGTAGAACGCAATGTTGAAGAATACATAGTAGTCCCATTCAGAAAGAGTACCGAGCGTGTTTTCGCTATCCTGTGCTATCTGTTTCGCCGTGCTGATAAATTGCTTGAATTCGTCCGCCGTGTAATAGCTCATTTCCCTTTTGACACTCGTGACATCTTTGAAAGTACCTATCGTCATTAAATGATTTTTTGATATGTACTCCATCTTGACGGCGTAATTGAGCATCGCCTTAAACTTGTCAAAAGTGTTTTTCTTACTACGCAAAGCCAGACCTTTTTCTTCCATTGACAGTTTCCAGTCTTGGAGTATCTGAACATTGAGCCTGTCAATGCGTACAGTCTTGAACATAGGCAGGATATGATTTTCTATGGTTCTCCTGCTGTTGTCAAGTGATACATCCCGTACCTCGTGCTGCTGAACGGTCATATACTCGTCAAACAACTGCTGAAGCGTCATTTTCTTAACGGGAGCTTCGCCGTTGTTGCCTTTTACCTCGGCTTTCAGCTTCATTTCCAAATCGTTCGCTGCTTCTAAGCCGTAGGCGATACGGGTCAACTGTCTGGCCGTTCCATCGTTGGAAATGTAGTTTACACGCACATTGTATTTTTGCAAGCCGTCTTTTTTTACGCCATTAACTTTATACAGTGGCATTGTTAAACCCCCAAAAGTCGGCCAACCTTGCACGATTACTATAGCATTCATTCAGGTATCGTGCAAGACCTGGCCGAAAATATTTATAGAGCTAATTCCCTGAGTTTCTTTCTGCGTTTTTCAAGGTCATTCACATCAACGCCCCACACAGCGTATGCAACCGTTGTATTGACCTTATTCGCGCCGTAGCACATTTTACCCTGCTTGCTCATTTCGTCTTTTGCGGCGCGTTTAAGGCGTGATACGGTTGCGGAGGAAAGACTACCGAATAGAGCGGTAATCTCTTTGTTGCCTATCTCGGAATGGGTGTAGTAAATCCGTAGAGCCTCGTCAATGCTGGTAATCCGTGGAATGTGCATATGTGGTATTACCTTGTTTATTGCCATAGCCAGTACCCTCGTTTCGTAAAAAGATACTGGCTTTCACCCACGGCACACCTTGATACCCTGATACGCATTAAATAAATACTGCACAGGTCAAACAACAGCGATATTTTGAACAAAGAGAAAACGCCGACATCCCCCCCATTGGCTACAAGGAGTATCGGCGTTTTCTGCCTTATGTGCTTTCTCTTAGAACGAGATACCCATCAGCTTAAGACGAACCCGCAAGACAATCGTGCTATTACACCAGTTACAACAACTGCCATACTCGCTCACAATGACGGGCGCGGGGTTGTTGCCTATGTTCCCGTAGTCATTGCCACAGAAAATGCACTTCCCGGCTGCCGACCGCTTAAAAACGGTTGCCCTTGTGGGTAGCGTGATACCCAACTCTTTGCACAACGCACGCATTTCTTTTTGTGTCATCCTTGATGACCTCCTTAATAATATTAGTGAACTGTGAAGCCAGCAGCATTGCCTGTGCTAAATCCTCCTTCCCCTTTGCCATACTCAACTGCCCTCGCCTGTCCACTTTTCAAGAACTTTCAAGCGCGGCACACCGCAGGCACGGTCAATTTTCAAAATAAGGCTGAAATTTTTTACCGATTATGCTATACTCATAGTGGACATACAACCAAAATCAAACCGTGGGGGATGTTGTTTATGAGTATGTATCAGCTATTCGACGCCTTGGCACCTGATGAGTACGAGTCTCTAAAAGCCTCAATTATTGAGGTTGGCGTCCGTGTTCCTATCGTGCTATGCGGAGATACAGGGGATATAATAGACGGACACCACAGGCTAAAAATCTGCGAGGAATTGAAAATTACAAACTACCCGATTGAAAAAGTATACGGACTGACCGAACAGGCAAAACGGGAGATGGCGCGTACTTTGAATATGGAGCGGAGGCAGTTGACACAAGCTCAACGCCGGGAACAAATACGAAAGCAATTAAAGGAAACGCCGGAGCTATCAGACAGAGCTATTGCGGAGCGTTTTAGAGTAACCAATAAAACAGTCGGCGCCCAACGCAAGGCTATGGTCGAGCGTGAGGAAATTCCTCACGTCGAAAAAACGATTGATACACTTGGGCGAGAGCAGCCGCGAAAAATAGCAAGCGTTATAAACCCAACGAAACGGCAAGAGCGTCTATTAAAAGACCCTGCCGTGGTAGAGCGAATGATAGCCGATGGCTCGGCCTCCCCCGTTATTGCGTCTCGTAAAAACAACAAGGCAATCAAAGCAGACCGCAAAGGCAAGCCTTTTGATTTAGATTACAATAAAGATGTCATTTTGGAAGTGGCAGACATACGGGACGGTCTATATAGACGGATAGAGGAAAATAGCGTGGACGCAATTATCACAGACCCGCCCTACGCGAAAAACGCCTTAGAACTGTATGGAGAGTTATCCGCGCTGGCCTCTTCTGTGTTGCGTGACGGAGGCGTTTTACTCTGTATGACCGGGAATTTATACTTAAACCAAGTGATGTATGAATTAGGATTACATATGCAGTATTATTGGACGCTCTGTGTCACCACTCCCGGCGCGTCTGGCCGAATAGCTAAAAGGCGTATAAACCAAAATTGGAAACCTGTCTTGGTTTATGTCAAGGGAGAACTAAAAACCGAGGACTGGATGCCGGATGTTTACAACTCGCCGCCATATGACCCCGAAGATAAAGCCTATCACCCTCACGGGCAAAATCCCGAAATTATGTCACAGCTAATTGAACAATGGAGCAATCCGGGCGATATGATACTTGACCCGTTTTGTGGCGGCGGCACCGTCCCGTTATGTTGCGTTCAGAAAAACCGCCGCGTAACCGCATTCGATATAAACCCTGAACATATCGAAACAACACAGCAGCGTATAAAGGCCGCATTTCAGAACCCACACCACGAGGGCGAATAAACCCGTCAACCCTCCAATACCCCACATTCAACCGTGTAACAAATCAGATTTTCCGGCACTCTATGACTATCACATATCACAATTCTTGCACGGCACACCTTAGTCTCATTTCCACGCGGACGCAGCCGACCCGCAGGGGCGGGTGTGGACGCCTTAATCCCTTATATAGCAACGCTCTACGCCAATACAGCAACATTCAATATATATTTTCCGCGTTACTCTCAGCCCGTTCTTAACGCGCCCAAATAGGCTTGACAGTCATATCACATTGCTATATGCTTAACCATAATTACCGCCATATCACACACAAAAATGCGCTTAACCAAGAGAGGGTGATTGTATGAAGTCTACAGCCACAGGGGAAAAGTACAATTTTAGTGACAAAAAAGAACGCAATAAATCAATAATTGAGGCGTACCAACCCAGCAAAGGGTTACGCCAGTTATCAAGTGATTACGGGCTATCACAGCCGGGTATCCGCAAAATCCTGATTAAAGCTGATGTTTACGAATACGCAGACGGGGGAAAGAGGCGCCACGCGAAATATTTAGAAAGTGTCCGCAATGGGAAAGAGGAAGCGGATGCTGATACAGTCACACGCAAACACCACAGCCGTAAGCCTGTACGCCAAGTTTTGATTGATTTGCGGGGCAACGCAGGATTAGACCAAGAGCAAGCAGCCGTCAAACTTGGCATTAGCAGGGAGCATTACAGCAGGATTGAGAATTGCCGCGTTATCCCCTCTGATGAGCTTTGGGAGCGATTAGAAGTCTTGTACGGGCTTGAAACAGGCGATACCAGTATAAGAGCCACCAGCTACCGTTATAAGACTACGGATGTTGTTGTAAATCCTAACGAGCAATTCAAAGAGCCTTGCTATGCACGGGTGATATTTATTGAAAATGAACCTATCGGGAAAACCGCTGACGGAAAACAGAAATATGACGGTGTGAAATATGATAAATTCGCCGTCTTATATGGGCGTAGGGCTTATGTCAGTCCAACAAAGACGAAGAACATAAACGCAACGAATATAAATATCCCCGAAACATTTGATTACCGCCCAGAGGGGATGCCGGAGGAAACAGCCAATGCCATACTTGCCAAAATCAAACCACAAACAAAAAATGAGCGTTCCCCTGTTTGAGAGAAACGCTCATTTATAGCAAGCGAATTATAGCCTCATTGCTTTTACTATGTCATCGTCAGCAGCAGGGAGGCCATCGGCCCAGCGTAATAAATCCTCCGCTCTTTCTTCTGCCTGTTTTTCATATTCAGCAGGGTCATAATCACGAAAGAACACAACGCCGTTTGCCTCCGGCAAATCCTTAACTTGAAAACCCGGCGGCACCACTGCGGGTATTCTATGCTGATTGAACACAAGCGAAATGTAAAATCCCGTTTCCCAATCGTCAGACCGGGGGAGATTATACCCGATAAGCCTATAGCCTTTATCCTGTAAAATGCTGATTGCGTCCGCAAATCCCTCTTGGATTTTGACCTCACCGCCGATGCAAATCTCACCCGATAAAGAGCAATAAGGCCAGTCTTTGCCCTGTTCGGTATAAACGATGCCCCCGCACAATGAACACATAAAAGCCATAGTTAAACACCCTCCCGTATTTTGTCGGCCTCACGCTTTAATTTTTCAAATAACGCTTTTTCTTTTAAGCCAAGAAGCCGATTATAATATGCTGTACTTATAACGCTGTTTAAGCCCCTGCTTTCGTCTGCCAGCCTATATGTACCCTGATATGTCAACGCCCAATCACGCAGCATATAATCTGCGTCAGCGTTCATCATAAGCGATACCGTAGGCGGCTTTATGCCTCTTGAAATTCTGTAAAGGTTAAACCCCGGAGGCATAAGCGAAAGACGCGCCCCCTTGATTACTGCCGTACTGGATTTTTTGCGTCCTTTCTTCAGGTCTACAACCTTTATTTGTCCCGCCTGTACGCCAGCGGGAAACTGCCCTAATTCGCCTATCGGCGCGTCTCCAATATAGCCGCCGATATATCGGCCTACATCAGATACATTTTTCAGCTTTCGTATGTTTACAAATCCCTGCTGCCACATATCGGACACGGTTTTGTTGTCCATAAAAGGCGCCGCCTTATCAAAGACAAGTACAGCGTGAATGTGTAGGCTGCCCCGTTTTTGAAACTCATTCGCCGCAATGAACTCATAATGCCCGTATCGTTTCCGACATCTTCTATTGAACGCTTTGAAGTCATTATAAAGCCTCTCAGGGTCACTCATTTGCTCCGCATATGTGAGCGTCAGCCAGCGGGCTTTTTTAATGTCTGTTACCGCCGTGTTAAGGTAATCGCGGAGCCGTGACAGGCTTTCTTTCAAACTTTGCTTATCGTCAAGGCGGCTTTTTCCGCGCTGGAACTCCCGAACTTCACCAGTCGATAAAACCACATATGAATTTTTATCAATCTTCTTAATACGCGCCGTTTGATTTCCGCGTTGAGTATATCTAACTTCCGCGATATTGCCACAAATCTTGACCTTTACAATAGCATTATCAGGCGGTGCAATATTGTCAATCTTCTCTATTATCAATGCCGTTACCTCCGCTATTTGTGTTCTGATGTTCTTTGAATAATCGAGTTAATACCGGCGGGACAAGCCCGCCGGGGCTGCTGGGCGCGTCCTCGCGTTCGCTCGTTCCGCGCTACGCGCCGTACTGCTTCACTCCCGCCAGATGACTATGCGAATTTAACTTAAAAGGTAATCATTCGGGATAACCGAATGTTGCCGTTGGGTTGCGTTTTGTCATAGCCATCTGGCGAAAGTGAAACCCGCGCGGACTACACTACCGCTAAATAGGTATTGCCGCTTGAACATACAGGCCGCCTTGACAAAAAGACATTGCCTGTTGTTGGGTCACGCCGCGTAACAGACGGTACAAACTCGCCCTGACTATACAACAAAAGGGTGAAACCGTCCTTAATCTCGCCGTGGGTGCTGGTGCTGTACTGAACATCATACGCCGGATATAAAACATCATTGAGCGCGTTATAAAATTCATTGATAAACAATTTTCCTGTGCGTGGAGAGAGTGGCAAACCTATTATTATATTGTTCCCATAAATCGTAACAAAATAGTAATTATCGTCTTCGGTAATATCAATGTTAAAGTTGGCAAAACTGAGCGATAGTAACTCATTAAAAAGGATTTTCTTAACCTCGTGCTTGAATACGCGCCCATCGCTCATTATGTCATTTCCCGGCGTCCGCTTTAATCGGTATTCGTGCTTGTATAAAGACTTAGGCTTGATATAATCCTGTGTTGCCTGTTGCTTTGGGAGCTTCTGCGGAATTACCTTTAATTGAGTAGAATTTGCACAAGTTACCTCCCATAAAATCAATGCAATTTTCCAGTATTTTTCTTGATACCTTGCTAACTCCGCTTGCCGCTGCCGCTGCTGGATTATAAAACGCTCGTGTTCGTCGGCCTCTTTCCAAGCCTGTATGAGCTTGTCAATCACGCTCACGGTGTACCCTCCCATTGTGGATGCAGGGGCGAGATAAAACCCGCCCCCGCGTCATTGATTTATTCCGCTGCCTTTGCTGGTTTGCCAAATCCCACAGCTTGAGCCGGAGCCGCCGCAATCTTCGCAGCATCGGCCTTGACGGAGTAAGAAACGCCGAAACCGCTACGCGCCGCATATGGAGATGCAACGGCATTAGCAAGCTCGATATTGATATATTTCCGTGCTTTCAAAGATGCCGCTATTTGTTCTTCTGTTATGCCAGCAAGCGCGGCGTCTATGCTCTTGACCGCGATTGAAAACCTATCAAAAGTGTCAAGTGCCACAATTTCGATTTTTGGGTCTCCCTTTGCCCCCTCGATAACATTGCCATCCGTGCCATAAGCGCGAGTGTTCGTATTGACTGACATTAGCACAAGGACACTACCAGCGGTCAGCGCGCTAAAAGGTATCTTTACTTGAGCAGCCATTTTTTACCTCCTTGTCATACCCGCTCTTTCGGCGTCGGGTTGCCTTTATATTACTTCTACTCTGACAGGCATACCGTCATTATGAACAAGAAAAAAGGCCGGGTGTTATACCCGGCCTTTGCTGTGATATATGAGCGGAAAAGTCACACTTTGCTAATCCATCACCTTTTCTGCTTCTGTTCCGCTACCCCAAGCCCATAAACTGCCATCAGTCTTGATAATATTAACTCGATATTGATATGCGGATATAGCCTCAACATCGTCCATAATATGCACAGGCAATGTCTTTCGCTCTTTTGTTCCGTCACCAAATTGCCCCTCGCTATTGTTTCCCCACGC
>Ga0082212_10011867_pt1 | contig 11008 bp, 8 predicted proteins | sample TergutNt197P3_FD_71548 | JGI IMG/M metagenome (GOLD analysis project Ga0082212, IMG submission 71548) | Neocapritermes taracua P3 segment gut microbial communities from Petit-Saut dam, French Guiana - Nt197 P3 | ecosystem: Host-associated > Arthropoda: Insects > Digestive system > Gut ...
CGGAAATCCGAAAATCGCGCGGCTCACGCCCTCACTCCTTGAGCGCGCCCGCCGTAAGCCCGCTGATGAAAAACTTGGAAGCGCACAGGAACGCGATGAGCAGCGGCAGCACGCTGCACGCGCTCGCCAGCATCAGCGCGCCGACGTTCGCCCCGCGCGACGGATCTCCGCGCAAATAGGAAAGCATGAGCGGCAGGGTAAGCAGTCTGGTATCCCGGAGCACGAGCATCGGAATCATGAAATCATTCCATGTGTTCACGAACTGCATAATGCCCAGCGCTGAAAAAGCCGGCAGCAGCACCGGCGCGATAACGCGGAAAAAGATCGTCCACTCGCTGCATCCGTCAATTTTCGCGGCCTCCATCAGCGACGCGGGCACATTGTTTTGACAATACTGGCGCATCCAATAGATGCCAAACGCGTTCGCGCATCCGGGAATAATCAGCGCAGCGTAATTGTTGATCCAGCCGAAGCGCGTGATCAGGATGAACCACGGCACGATACCGGCCAGCGAAGGGATCATCATCGTCCCCAGCAGGATCGCGAAAAGCAGGTTTCGGCCGGGAAACTTGTAAATCGCAAACGCGTAGCCGCCCATCGAACAAAACAACAGCACCAGCGCCATGTTCGAGACGGATACGAAGACCGAGTTGCCAAGATGCCGCAGGAAGTCGACCGATTGGTTCATGAACGCGAAATTTGCCGAAAGGCTTGACCCAAACCAGAACGGCGGGGGAAACGAATAAATATCAGGCGTCGCATGCGAGGCGTAGATAAACATCCAATAAAAGGGGACCACCATGAAAAGTCCAACCAGTATCAACAGCCCGTACAGCGTCCCCTTGGAGACCGCGCGGCTTTGACGTGCCCCCGCGTAGAGCGCCGCGCCGAGCGCGACGACCGCAAGCAGGAGTATCCGGACAGGGCTCATATGCGCACCCCCTTTGCCGGTTTCTCCCGATTGCCCAGCAGAGATTGAAAGGTCAGCGACAGCAGGATGACGATGACCGTGATGACATACGCCACGGCCGCCGCAACGCCGTACACGTTATTGCCCTGCGGCGCTTTGTTCAGCATATACATCATCATCGTCAGGCCTTGGTTGTTCGTGCCGCCGCCCAAGCCTCCGGTGAGCACAAACGGCTCCGTGAACAGGTTCACCGTGCCGATTGACGACTGGATCAGCGTAAACAGAATGATGGGCTTTAAAAGCGGCAGCGTGATACGGAAAAACACCTGCGAGGGGCGCGCGCCGTCAATCGTCGCGGCCTCGTATAGTTCCGTCCCGATGCCCTGCATGCCGGCCGTATAGATGACCATGTTCCAGCCAATCCATTTCCACGAAAACATGATGATGATCGCCGTTTTCACATGCTCGCCCTTCCCGCCGAGCCAGTTTACGGCGGGAAGGCCGATCAGCGACAAAAAGTAGTTGAGCAGCCCAAAGTTAAACCCGAACAGCGTCTGGAACACGATCGTAACGGCCACGGCGCTGGTGACCATCGGCAGGAAGTAAACGGTTTTAAACAGATTGTTGCCCTTGATAAATCGCCCGTTCAGCACATACGCGACGACCATTCCGCCGCCAAGGATCGGGATATGCGAGATCCATCCAATCTGAAACGTATTTTTCATCGCCAACAGGAACATCGGATCGGTGAAAATGCGCGTGTAGTTATCCAATCCCCGGTATCGCATGGCGCCAAGGCCGTCCCAGCGGAAAAAGCTGATATAGAAACCGGAGACGATCGGATAAAGGCCGAAAAGCAGGAACAATATCAAAAAGGGCGCAACGTATACATAGGCCACGCGATTGCGCTTGACCTCGCGCCATAACGCGTGTTTTCGAACAGGTCTTGCCTGCAAAGCGATCACCGCCTTCAATTCTCTCGCCTGGATTCGCGTTCGCGCACGCTGTAACAGGAAGCCCGAGAGGTCAACCCCCTCGGGCTCAAACCCTATAAACGGCCAAGAGACTTATCTCTTTCCGGCGTCCTCCAGCAGCTCGACCATGCGCTCAAAATCATCGTACGTATCGTTTTCAATGCGCGCCTTCATATCGGCGATGATCTCATCCACCGAAGAACCCGCGCTCAGCCCCGTTCGCACGGCGGTCTGCATCGATCCTTCCGCCGTCGTATCCATCAGCGTGGCGAACGTCGGCTTGGTATTCTTCGCGATCTCAACCCACAGCTCGCGGGTTACCTGGCCGGCGAAGTACGGGTCGGCTTCGCCGTACATCGGATCGTCCCACGCGGGGATATAGCCGGGGAAGTAATCGACCGCCTCAAACATGCCGTTCTGCCCTTCCTTGGTAGCCAGCGCATAGACGATAAACTCCCACGCCAGCTCCTTGTTCTGGGATTGGTTCGGGATGGCGAGATAACTGCCGCCCCAGTTGGACGTGCTCAGGCCGCCGGGCATCGGCACGACGCCCCATTTCCCGCCGGCGTCCGGCGCAATCCAGCTCTTGAGGAATCCGCCGTACCAGCAGCCCGCGGCGACAGATGCGATCGCGCCGGCGCCGAACGCCGCGTTGGCTTCGTTGGACCACATATCGTCGATCTGCGCATCCCAGCCGTTTTCGCGCATCCGGATCGCCGCCTCAAGCGCTTCGCGGGCGCCCTCTTTTTCGACGTTCAGCTCAAGATCCTCGTTGTAAAAATCACGGTTCATCCAAAACCATTCGTACAGATAGGACGCCGACGGCACGAGCCAGCGTTCTCCGGGGATAAAGACTTTTTCAGCGGCTTCCAGGAAACCGTCCCATGTTTCAAACAGCGCGGCGACTTCCTCATGATCGGAGGGCAGGCCGACCTCTTCAAAGATGTCGCGGCGATAGAACAGTGTCGCGGGCCCAATGTCCCACACCAAACCGATCATCTGCGACTCGTCGACGCTTGTCGCCAGAGCCCATTTGTAATCGACGAAGTCGGCCTTCATCTCTCCGGCGTTGTATGGCGCCTCAAGCAGGTTTTCAAAACCCGGTCCGTCCTTGAAACGGCCGACCCACGCCTGCTCGAGCATAACGACGTCGGCTGCGCCGACGCCGGCCGCCAGCGCCGTCGCGAGCGCCTGATGATGCGCGGTGGTCTGCTGGAATTGCAGCTCGACCGTCACGCCGGGATGCGCTTCTTCAAACGCAGGCAGGATCGCAAGAAACGCGTCGTCGCCCGCCGGCCACCCGGAGATGGTCAAAACCGTGTCGGCGCCCGCCAGCGCCGGGAAGGAAACCATGCCCATGATGAGCAAAGCCATCAGAAGAAAAGCCAGCCACCTTTTCATACCCGAAACCCTCCTTTGTTTACACCTACAGCATTTCGTCGTATCAAACCCATTTCGTGATTGAGTATAAAGCGACCGTTTTCATCTGTCAACAGCTTCGGTAAAGTTATGCCAAACGCAAAAAAGAGCCAAGCCGCTCGCGCCGCATTGACTCATATCGCCTGCAATTGTCATGCCGTGAGGTTGCGGGCGGAGGCTCCGGCGCCCGTCCCCCCGCCTTGCCCGGTTAATTCACAACCTGCCCCGTCAGCTTTTGCCAGGCGTCCCGAATGGCCCGCTGATGCTGCATGCCGTAGTTCGGATCGTTCCTTCCGCACTCATCGAGATCCCGCAGGAAATGCACACAGAGATGGCCGTTAAAGTTGTTGTCCGGAACGCCGCCGGTCAGGTGCGGGGTGTTGTGCATCGTGGCCAGCGTCCACGTGCCGCTGGGAAGCTGAATCCAGACGGGCTTTGGGTTCCATGTGGTAATGCCGCCAAACGCCGCGTTCATATACAGCGTATCGTTGGCGGTCAGGGGTTCGGAATCAAAATGGTTTCCGAGGGACACGCCTTTCAACTTGAAGCCGTACCCGGTGGCGGGATCGTATACCTGGACGATGCTGTTGCTTTTGAGCGACGGCTTTACATTGTTGAACCAATGCAGCAGTTTGACGGCGGACGCGCCGGGGCCGCTGACTTTGCCTGCTCCACCCGTACCGGCAGCGCCGCCGCTTGAGGATCCGGTCCCGCTCGCGCCGTTCCCGTAAAGGAGGGAAAGCGTCTGCACGCCGGCAACCCCGTCGGCGGTGAGCTTGTTCGCCTTCTGGAACGCGATCACGGCGGTCTTGGTCGCGCTGCCGAAGAGGCCCGTCGCTTCGGTTTTCAGGTAACCTAGCTCAATCAGCTTTTTCTGCATGGTGGTTACCGCGGTGGACTTCATTCCCTCTCGAAGCGTCGGATAGTTTTGGCCGGCGGAACCCATATCCTCCGCCGGCGTCTGGTTCTTACCGGCGTTTGTGCCGAACAGCACGTTTTGCGTATCGCTGCCGGCGATGCCGTCTACCTTGAGCTTGTTGGCTTTTTGGAATTTTTCAACGGCCGTTTGCGTAGCCGATCCGTAGTATCCCGTCGCGCTCGCGGAAAAATAGCCGAGCTCCTTCAGGCGTTCCTGCAGCTTCTTGACATCGCTGCTGGTGATGCCGCGTTTCAGCGTTTTGTACACCACGGGCGCGGGCGAAGCTGACGGCTCCGGCGCCGGCGTGGCGACGGCGCCCTCGGCAAGCGCCGCGCTGTTTGAAAAGAGCAGACCAAGCGTCGCTTTTCCGGCCTTGCCGTCCGCAGTCAGGCTGGAACGTTTTTGAAACGCCTGCACGGCTCGCTCCGTCGCGATGCCAAAAATACCGTCGGCCCTGCCGGACAGATAGCTCAGCTCTATCAGCCGCGATTGAAGCAGCTTGACGTCCTCGCCAGTATCGCCTTTTTTCAGCGTAGCCGCCGTCGGCGCGGAGGAAACGGCGGTCTGGTCGCTTTGCACAGGCGACCCCGAAGTGGGCACGCCCGACGCGTCTGTCTGAACGGCTCCGGGAGCGCTGAGAACGCCGGTCGAAAAGAGCATGCGCTGCGTTTCACCGCCGGCTATGCCGTCCTGTTTCATGCCGTTAACGCGCTGAAACTCGGTCACCGCTTTTTTAGTTTCCGCGTTGTATACATTGTCCGCTTTTCCGCTCAAGTATCCCAAATCCGCCAGGCGTTTCTTGACCTCGCGGACGTAGGGGTTATCGTCGCCCTCCCGGAGCGGGTAATAACCGCTGTTCGTTTTCTCCATCAGGTACTCGGTGCTGACAAAGCCGGTATGGCCCCTGAACGTCGTCTTCGTCCAACCGCCGGAACGGCCCAACGCTTGAATTTCGGTTCCGCCCGGGATTGTCGCAAGGATATCGCCGCTGGAACTGGCCGTCTTGCGGAGCCGAACGTTGCAGCGCGCGGCGAGCACATCCGCCGCAAGCGCTGGTGTCGGCGACAAGCTTATCACGGCGAAGAAAACCGCCAGAAAGCCGCAGCAGATAGCGCGTGCGTGTTTCCGTCGCGCAATGCGTCTAGGCATATGCAAAGCCCTCCTTGGCACGATTGAGGCCATTATAGGTATATTCATGTCGCGTGTCAAGTCAACTTGTAACATTAACTTCATTCACAGAGCCTTTTTGTGACGTTAATTTGATTTTCCGCATACCGGATACAAGCGGAACGGAGTATGGGAGATCCCCTAGCCTGTTCGTCGGAGACGGGAACGACAGGCCTATTTCTGAAACATAAGGAAACCGGGGATGATTTAGGCGCGGTATCACGTTATATAACGGGCTTTGTTTGCGCTGCCCGGCAGGTTGCCGGACATGCCGCGCATTCAACCGATCCATATGGAAGGCTGCCGAATTCTTTTCCGGAAGATGCAAGAAACGGCAAACGTCAAACGTTTCAATATCAGAGAGCAAAGGCGGTGTGGCTGGATGTCAAACGTGACCGAGGAGGCAAACGACCTCTTCGAGCGGCTTTACAACCAGTTCGCCGACGATGTGCTTCGCGTCTCGTATTTCTATCTGGGTGACCGGCAAAGGGCCGAGGATGTGTGCCAGGATGTGTTTGTACGGCTCCTTACTCGCGCTCCGGACATTCAGCCCGGCCATGAAAAAGCCTGGCTGCTCAAGGTGGCGCTGAACCGTTGCCGGGATTTATGGCGCGCCGCCTGGGTGAAGCGCGTGGTGCTCGGCTCCCCGTTCGACTCGATTCCCGCACCGGATGATATAGACTTCCGCTCCGAAAAGGCGGATTTGATGGAGGCGGTGGCGAACCTGTCCCCGTCATTCAAAGAAGTGATTTTGCTGCACTATTACCAGGGCTTTGGCATCGCGGAGATTGCCGCCATGCTCGATTTGCCCGAAGGGACCATTTCCAGCCGCCTCTCTCGCGCGCGAAAGAAGCTGGAAGCGACGATAAACGGAGGAGAGAACCAATGATTGACGTGGAAATGCTTCGTCAGGCTGCGGATGAGATGCTCAGCGGCCTTTCCGCGAGCGACGCGGCAAAGGAAGCCCTCCGCTTCAAAGTATCGGCTGTAGACAATCTGGCTTCGGTCACCGGCGAGATGTTGGGCGGCCTCACCAGGACGCCGGCCCTCCGCCATCGGATACTGATAGCGGCGGAAAGGCGGACGGCGCCGCACAAGGCTTCCCGGAAATCGCCCTATGCCGGTCGTTTCACCCCCGCGATGGGCATGGCGCTCGCGCTATGCCTGATGTTCGGGATTGGCGCTTTCTACGGCGCCGCGCCGAACAGCCCCCTATCGACGGTCGAAAGCGGCATGGAACCCCACACGGCCGGCGGGCCGGCGAACGCGGGCGTCCCGCAGTACCAATCCCTATATACCGGCGAGGGCGCAAACCCGCCGATCCTGGGGATTAACGGACGTTACTACAGGCTTCTCCGGTCGCCGCTGTCCGTATCGTCCGCGCTCGCAGGGACGCTGATCACGGAGGTGCAGGATTTCACGGACGAGCCGTCGCTCGCGTCCGTCGTGGGCGTCGTGTCCAACATCGCAAAGGTCGGCGCGCCGGTCTACGAAGTCGAGGGCATATCGCACAAGACCGCCTGCCTGGTCGAAGTCGAAGGCGTCCTGCGCCTGTTCCAGCGCGTCTCCTATGCGTCAAACGCGATGATCGGTTACGAAATGCTCGAGGATACGCTCGGCATCCAGGGTCAGGTCAAAGCCCTTGAACTCTCCGGCGTCGGCATCGTCCAGGACGAAACGGACGCCAACGAGCTGATCTATATGCTTTCAGAGTTTGCCGTCAACGCGGGCAACGACATGCCGCCGGGCGGACAGGCGCTTACGATTTATCTCAAGAACGGGCTGTCCCTGCAGCTGATGGTACACGATGAGATTCTGGGGGCGTGCGGTTCGTGGGCCTGCCCGGAATTCTTTGAGGAGTTTGCCGATCGAATGAACGCGGGTTGAGGGCGGGACGGCTTCTCTATGTTGGCTCAATTCAATTAAAATCCCCGTCGAACAGACGGGGATTTTTCATGCGACCGTGCCGAGAGCGCAACCGGTCACTCAACCTGAACCCATCGATCCGTTTGGTATCCCTCTCCGCCAATGCGCGCCGCGGCGACGATCCGGTATCGGCCCTGATCCACGGGGCCGCCGGCATCGTCCAGACCGTTCCAATAGAGCAGGCTCCCCTCGGGGGATAGCGCCTGAGGTCTGGTGGCTTTGCTGGACCAGAGACGGCGGATTGTGTTGCCGTCTTCATCGCAGACGCTGACGGTCAGGTTGCAAGGAAGCGCGTGTCCGATAAAAATTTCCATTTCGCGCTGATACTTTCGCTGCCATGTCTCGGCTGCGCGTATATCGAGTTCAGGGTCGCCGCCCGGCTGTTTGGCGGAAAGCACGCGGCTGGCGTACACAAACGGCTCGCGGTTTTCCTGCGGCCTTCCCTGCGTGAGCACATGAAGCATCGCATAGGTCCAACCATCGGGCAGGGCGTCGGCTATGTCAATGGACACCTGTTTACGGCCGGGAGATACATCCCCCATCGGGTCGGCATCGCCGTCAAACTCTGATGTGTCCGGAAAACTTATCGAATTGCGCCAATCCCACACTTCGCCATCCAGCGGCGTGATTTGATATATCGCGCGCGTCGGACGTTTCACGGTGAAATCGAACGTTAACAGCGGTCGCGCGGCGTCCAGCGCGGTCGATTCAAACGAAAACCCATAGAGTTCGCCCCTCGTATCCTCCTGGCTTAACAGCGCGCGGTCATACACGATCAGAGGGAAATCGTCGTCCTGCGGATATATCTGCGCGGCGGAGCTGGCCTGGTTTGTCCGAAGATATCGATACATCTCGTCAAGCGTGATCACGCCGTCCCTGTTCTCGTCCGCGCCAAAACCGCCGAGATATCCGGCGCCCATGACCAGTGCCGCCGTAAAGAAAGAACTCCCCGGAGGCGCTTGCGATAAGGATTGCTTCCAGAACCACGACGGCTCACTCGCGCCGGACGATGTCAGTACTTTGTAATCATCCGACTGAAAAAGCCGGGCGACGCGCGCGGATCCCGCGTCCGGTGAAATCCCTTTTCCAATGAGCGCGCCGGAGTTGCACGCGTCGACGACCAACGCCTTCGTGCCCGGGATCCTATCCAGATACGCGTTCAGCTGCTGGGCAGACACGCGCCCTTCCAGCGATCCGTCCGACAGCAGCAAATACCCCTGCGGGTTGTTGTATGACGGATCAAACTCCCCGTGGGTCGAAATGTACAGCAACGACACGTCGCCCTCCCGCGCGTCCGCAAACGCCGAATTGATCGCGAACTCAAGCGCTTCCGCACTCGACGTAATGCCGTATTGGCGCTTAATCGAAAACTCGCGTGCGTCCAGCGAAAGGACTGTCTCCATCATCTCCAGGTTGTGTTTTCCGGCAGGCGCGATCGAGAGCGCGCTCACGAACGTATCGCATGCGATCAGGAGCGCGCGGCACACACCTGCGCCGTCCTCCGCAAGCGGTACGGCCGGAAAAAAAGCCAAACGTAAAAGCGTCAATGCAACCACCTGCACCCACGCTATCGATTTACGCACATTCCGCATATTAAATGATTATAGGGGAAAAGCGGCAAAAAAGCAAATGAGCGGCGCTTCGCGCACGGCCCGTTCCGGTCAGCCCGTACGGCAAGGCGACCCGGAGCGTCCCCGTGCCGCGCGAACAGCGAGCGTCCGCAACCGGCCTGAAACCGACACGAACGTTCTTCCTCCGGCGCCGCCCCGCGGCTCCCTATCCTTATCGCTTCTGCGCCCTTGGCGCTTCGCACGTGGTACAGTGCCGGAGTTTGCTGTGCTCGCCCACCTCCGAATATGAAAACGACAGCATCTTGCTGTGAAATTTCGGGTTGATGTCCGGGCAATTCTGACGCAGATGATACTTCTGGCCGCCGTCCGGGTTATACCACAGCGTGAGCGACGGACTGATCGTCGGTTCCGCCAGAGCGTTCGACTGCACATATTCGGGTTCCGGGAGGTTCTCCTGCAACCCCGACGGAATCGGTGTGCCGCGCAGCGTATCGGGATCGACGTACCATGCGCCGCCATCCAGAATCACGGACGCGGTATAACGGCATGAGGCGGGCGTCCGATCGGAAGTGCCTTTAATCAGGTTCGCCTCGACGACGATGACGGACACGCTCGCCGTTGAGGCTTCCGGCTGCGGGCTCATCGTCCAGTTCTGAATTTCCCAGCGTGAATGCTCGTAGCTCAGTTGACGCGACGGAGGCGTTTTAAGCTGCTGCTGCCATGATCGGGACGTGTATTGAACCATTCCCTCAAAATTCTTTTCGCTCCACATTTGCAAATAGCCGTGCAGGACCTGCTCCGCTCCGTTTGAGGGGACGCTCTGCGCCGCGTCCGCCGGTTGTTCGCCGACACCCTGCGTCTGCCCGGAAGCCTCCGCTTGCTGCGGCGGCGCGGTCGGCGCGCTGCCCTCCACCGCGGCGACAGGCATGATACGCGACGAAGAGGCGGAATACGTGGCGGACGGGGTCGCTTCGGGCTGCGGGTCGTGTGGGTCGGCAATCATCGGCAAACCGTCGTCCCCGGCCGTGTTCGCGCCGACAATCCCCTGCGCCTGCAGATCGAGCGCGTTCGGCGGCATCTCGCCATAAACCGGAAACTCACCGTTCCTGTCCAAGCGCGGCGCGGCTGAAACAGCCCGCATCAGCGCCATGCCGATCAGTACGACGAGAACCCCGCTCAGGAACGCGCGCCTGCCCGACTCGAAACAACGGACCGCCCACATGGCCAGGACAGTCATTGCCGCGACGATGACAAAAGCCCATAAAAAGGTGCTCAGAAACAGTCCAAGCACCCCGCACGCGGGCGCGATGACGAACAAAAGCGATAAAACAACCGTATCTCCGACCGCGCCAGGCGTCTGGCCCGGCGAAAAACCGGCGCTCTCCCGCCTGGGGGGCGCAAAAGCCCTATCCTCGTCATACCCCGGAGGCCTGGCATAATGATTGCGAACGGCCATGTTCCAACCCTTTCGTTGTCCGGACCCTATCGCGGAGCCCCGCAGTCAGGACACGGCTTCAGCTTGGCGTAGCGGTCCAGCTCGGAATACTCAAACGACCGCATCGACGCGTAGTATTTCTCGTTAATCGACTTGCACTTTTGCTCCAAGTGGTAATACTGACCTCTGTCGGGATTGTACCAGAGCTGTACGGTCGGTTTTGTCGTGGGATTCGCGGGAACGGGCTCACCGCGCTCGTCGGTCGCAACGGGCGGTACGGTCGCGTTCGTGTTGATCTCTGTCGGGCTGCCCTGCATGGATTTGGGGTCAACATACCATTTATCCCCTTCGCGAAACAGCAGCGCTTTATAATCGCACTGATACAGCGACGTGGTTTTACCGTCTTTCATCAGCGTCGTCGCAACGTTTAACGTCATGGAATCCGCCAGCGGTGAAAACGGTTCCGGCTGCAGCTTCCAGGTATTCAGCTTCCAACCCGAATGGTTCCACGACAGCTGCCGCTGCGGCGACTCGTATGCCTGTCTCCACGCGGGAAGCGTAAACTGAACCATGCCTTCGTAATTTTCGTCGCGCCACATTTGCAGGTAGCTGTGCATGACCATTTCACCGTCGCTCGCGAGTACCGACGACTGTGTGGGCGTCGCCTCGGGCGACGCCGCGCCGCCC
>Ga0082212_10011868_pt1 | contig 11008 bp, 9 predicted proteins | sample TergutNt197P3_FD_71548 | JGI IMG/M metagenome (GOLD analysis project Ga0082212, IMG submission 71548) | Neocapritermes taracua P3 segment gut microbial communities from Petit-Saut dam, French Guiana - Nt197 P3 | ecosystem: Host-associated > Arthropoda: Insects > Digestive system > Gut ...
CTGATGTAAACTCAAGGGATAATAACGGCTGTACTGTGGTTTTTAAACTATCAATGAAGAAAGATGGACTGTTTAAAATGTTTAACGTCTTTAGGCGCAGACCTTAATGTAAAAGCAGATGACGGCAGTACACCGCTATCCTGTGCAAAAAACCATTTTGGTAAGACTTGGGCTAAAGCTGTTTAATGGCTAAAAGATAACGGCGCAAAATAGTGCTCCTGCTTGGGTAAATTACCGTTTTTAATAACTGACCCCTAATAACTACCTCCCTTCTTCCCCCCTGCGATCTCCGATTCTCTCGTGAGGAATTCTTCGTTGCTCTGTAATATAGTAACTTAATCCATGTTTCGTTTTTTTAAGAAATGAATTACACTATTAATAAGGAAAATGATGATGATTGAGAATAAATTTAAACTTTTAATAGGATTTTTTGCGATTTTATTCGGTTTACTGCCGGTTGCCGAAGGCTTTTCCCTTCCGCTGGAAAGCCTCTTGCCGGATCAAGCTGTAACGCAGCTTATTCAGTCAGGGGAAATTAACCGGGAACGCTTTGATCAGATAAGCCTTAACATGGTTCCGCGTCATGATGCTCTGGAAAAACTCCTTGAATCAAACAGGCGTAATATCGATCCCAATATTACAACAGAAGCCCTGCGTTTATACAGAAAGCCTTCTTCGCAGGGGAGTTGGGCTGTTTCAGAAAGGGCTGATCTGTATAACGGGATTTTGGCCATAAGCACCCTTAAAGGGCTGGAATATTATTCCAAAAGCAGAAAAGCCATGCGGCTTCTCTACGAAACATCCATGGTTATTGACGGGCCTTCAAGCAAAAACCCCCGGCCAGACCCGGTATTCAGGGTCCCGCCTGCCGAGGTAAGTGTTTATGTACGCCAAAAGGATTTAACCTTTGGAGACAATATCTTTCAATTTACCTATTATGCAGATGAGTCCAGCTTTATTGTAGCTCTGGAAAATGTTACAGGTCTGACATACGGCCCGGTAACAGTAATTGGCAAAAATAAATTCTTTTCTGCTATTGCTGTAATTGATTGCGGCCCTTATCTTCTTGTGTATGCAGCATCTATAGCCAGGGCTTCAATGCTTCCCGGCATGAAACAGAGGGCAAGTGAATCAATCCTTAACCGGGCAAATGCCCTGCTTGGGTGGTTTAACCAGAAAGCAGATCAGGCATTCAGGAAATAAGGGTATCCGGTGATTGTTGGGGCATATAATGGCGCGTGAACAGGTGGCGCCGACAAAGAGCAACCTTCTCCGGGTAAAAGAACGGCTTGCTACTGCCAGGGAAGGATACGATCTCCTTGAACAAAAGCGGGAAATCCTTGTAATGGAGCTCATGCAGAAGGTGGGGCAGGTTAAACTTCTTGAAAAAGAAGTGGATACCTGCGTAGAGACCGCATATCCCGCTCTTAAGCGCATGCTTATTGCCATGGGCCGTGAACGGGCAGACAGGCTTTCCCGCGGGATAAAATACCATTTTCAACTGGAAGAAAAACGGGTTACCTGTGCGGGAATGAAGCTTCCCAGCCTGGAAATTTCTCTTCCTGAGGCAGAATTAAAGTATTCGCCTGCGAATTCATTTGCGGAATGTGATGAAACTGTGCTAGAATTCTTGAAACTGCTAAAAGTTCTGACAGAATTGGCGGCAGTCAGGACAATAGCCTGGACGCTTGCCAGGGAAGTCCGAAAAACCCAGCGGCGGGTTAATGCACTGGAAAAAATGGTTATTCCCTCCGCACGGGACACCAAAACATACATAGAAGCTGCTCTTGAAGAACGGGACAGGGACTCATTCTTTACGAGCAAACTTTTAAAAAGGAAGGCTGGCCGGGAATGACAAAAGGGCTTTTTTCAAATGTTGTTGTAGCTGTCTCAGGATCTGACGCCTCCATTTTAGCGTCAAAGTATGCCATTGTTTTGGCAAAACTCTATCATTGCAGGCTTTCTGCAGTCTATGTAATTGATACGGCTACTATCAAACAGCTTACCCTGAGCAAGATTTTTATTCAGGAAGAAAGCCAGGAATACGAAAAAAGTCTGGAAACAAATGGGGAGCGGTATCTGTCTTTTGTGGAAGAATTGGCCCGTGCCAAAGGAGTTAAAATAGATCGTGAAATCCGCCGGGGGGCTGTGTATACAGAAATTTTAACCGCAGCCAATGAACGGAAGGCGGATCTTATTATATTGGGAGGCTGGGAGAAGGATCGTAATGCCAGGGACATTATTACCCATGCCCACCGGGAAATTATGATCAGCGCAAAATGTTCGGTGCTACTCGTAAAAGAACCTTCAATCGATCTAATATATAAACAGGCATAAACTGCAAAGATTATGGATAACTATTATTCGCTCCTTGGTGTCGATAAAAATGCATCGCCCCGGGAAATAAAAAAAGCCTTTAGAGAACGTGCAAAACGGCTGCATCCCGACATTGCAGGCAAAACAGCCGAAGGGGCAATGCGAAAGCTCCTGTCTGCCTACGAAGCGTTATCAAACCAGGAACGGCGTTTTGAATATGATCGCGCCTTAACCCGTTTTGCCAGCCAATTTGATTATGCGACATTCCTGCGGGAACGAAAAACCGATCCTGTTAGTCAGGCAAAATTGCTGTTTTATCTGTTGCTGCGCCCTGGTAACCGGCAATTTGATCCGGTAGAAGTATGGGAAGACAACGGCGGGGTTAATTTTCCGCTGGAAAAGCATCTGGAAAGGGAAGACTGGATGGATTGCAGTTATCTTTTGGCAGAAGAACTGGACAGAAGGGATAGGGTATACGATGCTTTTTCCCTGATGCTAAAAATAATAAATGAAGAAAAACAACGGCCGTATTTTAAGCATTTTATGGAAGATGTAAATATTTTTTTTAAAAAACTCAGCCGGAAACTGAGGCAATCTGAAAAAAAGGTAAGGGCATATTGATCCGGCTAAAAAACGAACGGCAAATAGAAGGGATACGGCAATCGTGCAAGATGCTTTCCGCCATGTTCCGGGAGCTTATCCCCCTGGTTAAACCCGGTGCTGTTGCACTGGAACTGGATATGTGGGCACAACGCTGGATAAAACAAAATGGGGGGAAGCCTGCTTTTCTTGGCTATGGTAACAAAAAAAACCCGTTCCCCGGGGCTTTATGTATTTCTTTTAACAATGTGGTGATCCATGGCATACCGTCCAAAAGAAAGATTGCCGCAGGGGATTTAGTATCTATAGACTGCGGTATTGACCTGGGCGGCTTTATTAGTGATCAAGCTCTAACCATAGAAGCGGGAAAAGTTAGCGAAACGGCCCATCATTTAAATGTAACGACAAAAGAATGTCTTTATAAAGGCATTGCCGCTGCTAAAGCAGGTGAGCGGCTCCTTGTCATTTCCAGGGCGGTTGAAACACATGCAAAATCCGCAGGTTACGGGATTGTTACCCGGTATTGCGGCCATGGAGTTGGTTTTGATCTTCACGAAGACCCCCATGTACCCAATGTTGCTAAAGGATCAAACCCCCGGCTGTCCCGCGGCCTGGTGTTTGCCCTGGAGCCAATGATTAATGCAGGAACCGGCGATGTAGATCTTCTGGATGACGAATGGACTGTGGTAACTGCAGACGGAGGTCTTTCTGCCCATTGGGAACATACACTGGCAGTTACCGGTGATACGGTAGAAGTACTGACGGAAGAGGTACTGTAAACCTTTAGACAGACTGTAACTTTTACTGATAAATAAGTATTATATGGTAGAGAGGAGTCCTCAAATGAATTTGATAAAAAAGCTTTCAAACAAGCATTTTTTTGTTTTTAACCTGGTATTTCTGGGCGCTTTATTCGGCTTTTGTGCCGCTTTTGTAACTATTTCCTGTGCAAAAGGAGGAAAAGCCCGGGCCCAGGAGGGTATTGCAACGCCGCTGCCTCAGGAAGCCCTGGCTGTAGCAGAAAGCCTTCAAACGGCTTTCAGGTCAATTTCGGACAGGGTTCTGCCCACGGTGGTTGAGCTAAAAACCGTTTCAATCCGCCGCCAGCAAGTCCCCAATTTTAATGGTATCCCCTGGGATTTTTTCTTTGGCACCCCAAATGAAGGGGAAGGCAGGGAAAGGGAATTCCGCTCACCGGCTATTGGTTCCGGGATCATTGTCCGCAAAGTAAATGGCACCGGTTCAAAACCGTCGGTTTACTATGTGCTTACCAATTTCCATGTTGTCGGAGATGCCAATGAAATTTCCGTAGCGCTAAACAACGGCAATGAATATACAGCGGAACTTGTCGGCAAAGACGAACGGAAAGACCTGGCAATGGTTTCTTTTGAGTGCAGCGAAGAACTTCCTCTGGCAGTGCTGGGTGATTCAGACACTGTCCAGGTCGGCGACTGGGCTATTGCAATTGGAAATCCCATGGGCTTTATGTCATCCATGACCATGGGTATTGTCAGCGCCCTGGGCCGCACAGGAGGGCCTGCAGGGAATATCAATGATTTTATCCAGACAGATACTTCCATAAACCAGGGAAATTCGGGAGGTGCACTGGTAAATATCAGGGGAGAGGTAATTGGAATTAATACCTGGATTGCAAGCAGTACAGGCGGCGGTTCCATGGGCCTTGGTTTTGCCATCCCCATTAACAATGCCAAACGTTCTATTGATGAATTTATCAGCAAGGGCGAAATTTCATACGGCTGGCTCGGCGTGTCGTTAGCAGATCCTGACCGGGATGTTTTGCAGGCAATGAATTTAACCGGAAAACGGGGCGCCATGGCTACGCAAATTTTTCTGGGCTCTCCTGCGGAAAAAGGCGGTATTCAGCCCGGCGATTTTATTACCAGCCTTAATGGCAAGGAAGTGCGTAATATGAATCAACTAACCTTAATGGTTGGTGATCTTAGGGCAGGTGAACGGGCTGATTTTACCGTTATCCGTGATGGAGCTGATCGGAGCATACAGGTTCGTATCGAAGCCCGAAACAATGAGGTAGCTGCAGAAAATTCCAAGCTATGGCCGGGGGTTTATGTATTACCTATAACAGATTCGGTTAGACAAAGCCTTCAACTCGATTCCAAAATCCAGGGTCTCTATGTACAGTCTGTAATTGCCAGAAGTCCTGCTGCTGTAGTAGGGCTCCAAAGACAGGACATTATTACCGGCGTTAATGGTGAAAAAATAAAAGACCTTGCGGCATTTTTTAAAGTGATGAGGGATAAAGCAGGCAAGGAAATCTGGTTTGATGTTCAACGGGGAGAATCCGTTATAGAAACACCAAAGTTCAAACGGTAATTCAGGCTATAAAATGGAAAAACTATACCGCTATCCCTGGATTATTGTACTTGTTATTGCGGTAATAACAGTTTTCTTTGCATTTCAGATGCCTCAGCTTGAACTGGATAACAATAATTTCCGATTTGTTTCCGAAAATGATCCGGCAAGGAAAGTTTTAAATGACATAGATAATGCGTTTGGCAGTTCAATTTTTATTCTGGTTGCCTTTCACCGGAATTCCGGTGATGTTTTTGATCCTGCATTTCTTTCCCTGGTTCGTGAATATGTGGAAAAAATTGAAGATATTCAAATTATCGATCCGGTTACATCAATAGTAAATGCAGAGTATATTACCGGAGACAGCGAATCTATTGTTGTAGAAAAACTGCTCAATGATGATTTTTCGGGGACGCCTGACGAAATAAAACGGTTAAAAGAAAAGCTGCTTTCCTGGGACATGTATAAACGCGCTCTTATTTCCGATGATTTTTCTTCGACTCAAATTCTGGTTCCAATGAATGTAAAAGCCGAAGAAGCAGGAAAACCTGAAGTTATGGATAGTTTTATCCTTGTCCGGGATTTAGCGCGTGAAATGTTTAATGGAATTGCTGAAGTTTATGTTACGGGGATTCCGGTAATAAGCTCCACCATTAATGAGGCGATGCGTTCCGACCTTGCCCTGCTGGTGCCCCTGGTAATTGTTACAGTGCTTTTTATTCTGTTTTTTTCGTTTCGCCGGATCAGCGGCGTAGTGCTTCCCCTATTAACGGTTGTAATTGCAACTGTTTGGTCTATCGGGGCAATGGCTTTTTTTAACGTAAAACTTTCTGTTGTTTCAACTGTGCTCCCGGTAATTCTTGTGGCTGTGGGAAGTGCATACGGCATTCATGTAATAACTCATCATTTGGAAGATCTAAGGGCGAAAGGCCAAAACGGCAGGGAAATTGACAGGGAGAGTTACCGGGATTTTGTTACCGGTTCCGTAAAAGTTGTCGTAAAGCCGGTTTTTCTTGCGGCTTTAACTACACTTGCCGGATTTCTTTCCTTTTGTTTTACGACAGTTCTGCCCATAAGGGAATTCGGCTTTTTTGCCGGTTTTGGCGTACTGGGATCGTTTATAATTGCAATTACCCTTATACCTGCATTACTGATTATTGCCGGCCCAATCAAGAACACCGGCAATGCAGATACAAAAAACAAGGGTTCGGCCCGTTTTAGCAATGTTGTCAGCAGTTTCTTTACAGAAATTGCCATACGCAAAAATATTGTACTGCCAGTTGCAGTAATTGTTCTTATTCTTGCATTAACAGGAGCATCCAAACTTGTTATTGACAATGTGTTTATTGAGTATTTTAAACCTTCAACGGATATTGCAAAGTCCGATCGTTTTATCCGTGAACAGTTTGGCGGATCTAAAATTGTCAGTGTAGTTGCAGAAGCGGAAAACAGCGAGACGCTGTTGCATCCTGCAAGTCTTCTTGCAATGGACAGCCTGAACAGGTATCTTGAAACAAAAATAGAAGAAGTTGGAAAGACAAATGGCTTTACTGATTTGATAAAAAGAGTAAACCAGGTTTTTAATGCGGATGAAAGCCCGGATGGGATTAAACCTTTACCGCCGGGTTTTTTAACAGATGATGATGCCTGGGGCATCCCTGATGATACTGGCTTTGACGAAGACAGCATTGATTTTGGGTTCGGCGGTTTTTGGTTTGATTTGGAAGACGATTATGCTGCCGGTTTATTTGAAAAAGATACAGCGGATCATGTTTTTATTGAGCCAGCTGATACGCCTCTGTTCACAATACATGATATTGCCGGTATTTTAAGTAAAGCTGCTCATTCAGGAAACAGTGCAGAACCAGGTGTTAATGATCTGATTAATGAAATTAAAAAGATTGTTAATTATGAAGGGGCAGCTTACTACGAGATACCGGCCAACCCAGCCAAATACGGCAAAACCAGGCCGGAAGAATTAGCAAGCCTTGTCTCCAACTACCTTATCCTCCTTTCCGGCAATATTAGCTCGTATGCAAACGATCCGCTGGAGCCAACGGCTATAAAAACCACAGTACAGCTTCGTACCCTTGGCGAATCCGATACAAGCCGGGCTGTTGCAGCTATTAATGATTTTGTTGACAAAAACTTCCCGGAAAACATCAAGGTAACCGTTGGCGGAAGCGCCCTGGTTGAATCGTCCTTAAACAGGCAGGTTGTCAATTCACAGCTTATATCCCTTTTTATTTCACTGGCGATGGTGTTTTTAATTGTTGCTTTTTCCAACCGCTCTGTTTTTGCAGGATTTATCGGTATTGTCCCCCTGTCAATTTCGATATTAATAAATTTTGCCGTAATGGGTTTTTTTGGAATAAAATTAAACCTGGGAACTTCGATGATTGCAAGTCTTGCTGTAGGCATAGGGATTGATTATACAATCCATTATATGGAATCTTTTAAACGGGAAAATTATGACCCTGCTTTTGCTGTTCTGCATTCCCGGGAGCAGCGTACTTTTTTGGACAGAACGTTTGCCGTTTCCGGCAGAGCGATAATTATAAATGCGCTTTCTGTAGGTGCAGGGTTTGCCGTTCTTGTTTTTTCCAATTTTATTATGCTGGGGAATTTCGGCCTTTTAATTGCAGTAACCATGGGAGTCAGCGCCTTTGTCAGCCTTACCTTAATTCCCGCACTTTTATTGACCTTTAAACCTGCTTTTGCCTTTTGTGTAAAAGCACCATATACAAAAGGAGAAACCCCATGAAACGTTTTTTCTATTGTTTTTTTGCTGTTACTGCCATTTGTACAGTTCAGTTACTGTCCGCCCAGCAGGCTGCAACCATAATACGTGATTCCAGGGATCGTATCAAAGCTGCTACTACGCAGAACCGTTCACGATGGGTAATTACAGCAAAAAACGGTTCAACCGGAGAGCGGCTTATTGATCAGTTTTCCAAAGATGATGCAGCAGGCTTGTCCAGGGTGTTACTGGAATTCCGTTCGCCTCCCGGCGTTGCTGGTACCCGTTTTTTATCCATGGATACCGGCAAGGGGGGAAGCAATCAGTGGATATACCTTCCGTCTTTGGGAAAAACAAGGCGTATTGCAGGTTCCGAAGGATCGGGAAGTTTTATGAATACGGACTTTTCCTACGACGACATTGCTTCGGCCGAACGGGACCCGGACCTCGATGCTCACACTATTCTTAGGGAAGAAACTTTTAACGGCAAAGTCTGTTATGTCATTGAATCCAGACCCAAAGACAGTTCTTATCAGTATTCAAAAATGGTTCAATGGATAGACAAAGCCAGCAAGGTAACACACAAGATTGAACTTTATGACAAAAAAGGTGTTCATATTAAGACGCTTGAAATTCTTGAACTAAAAGATATACAGGGACGGCTTAGCGCCGTTAAAACCAGGATGTCTACAATAGGCGGAGGGAACACTACCATAAATGTTGAAATTCTTAAGTATGATGATCCAATCCCTGAATCCGTATTTAGCACTACATACCTTGAAACAGGGCGGGTACGGTAACCCTGCGATGAATCATGCGACCTTTAATTCAGGAAAACCCTGTTTAACCGTACTGATTTTACTTTTCCTGCTTGTCCCGGTTTTTATTTTTTCTCAGGGGTTTGGTTTTGGTGATGCAGCCGATCCTGAATCCAGGGAAACAACAGCCAGTGTAAGCGGAGAGGTTGCCGCTAACCTGACAGGTTTTTTTAATGATTTTAATCCTTCCAAATTAATCGATAATAATAAGCCTGAGGATATTTTTGAAGGAAAATTTAATTTTTCCATATCAGGACGATTTGCTGACTGGTCCGTTAATTTGAAATTCTGTCTGGAGCCTTCCCCTATTGTTATTGACGAAGCCTTTGTCCGCTTTTATCTGGGGTCCGTTGACCTGGAAGCGGGGGTACGTAAACTTACCTGGGGAAGGGCGGATAGCTTTGGCCCGCTTGATGTTATTAATCCAATAGATTATTCAGACTTAACCGCACTAGGCAACCCGCGAAATATAAAGATTGCCCGCCCCATGCTTCATGTAAGCTGGAACATCAATACATTTTCCAAACTTGAAGGTGTTTTTATACCCTGGTTTGCCGGACATGAATATGCAATGGAAGGCAGATGGGCGCCGGTACAGATTACCGCTCTTGGTTCTTCCTTATTTGATATTAAAGACTATTATAAAAATTCCAATGAAACCCTGAACTATGGACAGGGTGGACTTCGCTTTACAACAACCATTGGAGAAACAGATGTGGGAGCACAATACTACTTCGGCAGATTTCCCCGTCCTGCCTATTCCATTGATTTAAGAGATTTTTTGATTTCTTATAATCCTGATGATATACAAATCCTTGTAATGAATAACTACTACCACCATATTGGCGTTGACTATGCACGGGTTATTGCCGGTTTTAACATCCGCGCCGAAGCAGGTGTGAATATTACCGGTGATTTAAAAGGCGATGACGGGGCGGTGTATAACCCTCAAGTTGTATGGTCGCTTGGTTTTGACCGTGATTTGTTATGGGGGATTAATCTGAACCTTCAGGGAAACGGTTTAGTGCGGCTGATGTACGATAAAATCGGCACTAACTCCCTTATGGATACTGAGGCCGGGGCAAACCGCAGTTCCACCCGCATTACGGCAATTCTTTCCAGACAATTTTTCCAGGATGAGCTAACACTCAAGACAACAGCCCTCTGGGGTATCGAAGACAGTGATTTTTATATTATCCCTGCAATTGTCTGGTCAAAGAACGATATTACCGCAGAGCTTTCCGTAGGCCTTTTCGGCGGGGACAAAGCCGGAGAGCTCGGTCAATACCGGGACAATTGCTACGTAAAAACAGTCGTCAGCTATAGTTTTTAGCTACAGCCTTAGTCCGGCTATGTAGTCGTCCAGTTCTTTCTGGGTGCTACGGACAAGTTCGGCGGCTTTTTCCTGCTCTTTTTTAAGTGTGTCGATTTCGTTGTCAATATCCGTCATGCGCCGCATGTACTCTTTTCCAAGGTCGCTGCCTGTCCCTACGGCGGTAAGGTTTTGCCGAATCCTGTCCTGTTCTGCAACAAGCCTTGTCTGCCGGGTTTGCAGTTCATTCTGCGCCTGTACCGCCGCTTCGTTCCTGCGCCGTATTTCCACTGCCCTTGCTAATGCCGCCCTTACATTGTTCGGGATTTCCTGGTTTGTGCTGTACGACAAAAGGCTGTCTGTCCTTTGGGTGCTCAGGGTAACCCGTTCTGCTATGGGGAGTTCTTCCTTAACTTTAAATACCAGTTCGCCGTTGGCGCGAAGTGTTTGTTCAAAGCGGTACAGGGAATCGGTTTTTTCAAGGTATCGTGCCGGTTCAATCAGGGTTGCGTTGTTTAGTATTGGATGTTCGATAATCAGCCGTTTTGATTCTGACGAGGTGTTTTTTACAGTGTAGGTCCTTTCGTAAACCTGGCGGCGGTTAATTGTCATAACCCCGCCCGAAACGGTAACGGTGTTTATTACCCTTGTCCCCGAATCCAGGGCGGCTGTCCCGGTAACGGAAAGATCTTCGCCGTATTTGATAAGCCGCTTGTCGTTTTCGCCGAAGAATTCGATCAGCGCATCTCCCGCATAACTGCCACCGTCAAAAACGGTAATGGGCCCTGCAGGAAGTTTCATCCCCGTGGTGTTGGTTAATTCTGCTGCAAGGTCGGGGTGTATGCTGCCATTAAGTGCCTTGTTTCCGGTAAGCACAAGCGTCTTTACCGC
>Ga0082212_10011869_pt1 | contig 11008 bp, 12 predicted proteins | sample TergutNt197P3_FD_71548 | JGI IMG/M metagenome (GOLD analysis project Ga0082212, IMG submission 71548) | Neocapritermes taracua P3 segment gut microbial communities from Petit-Saut dam, French Guiana - Nt197 P3 | ecosystem: Host-associated > Arthropoda: Insects > Digestive system > Gut ...
TTGGCCTTTGAAGCACTTGTCAGACAAAACCCATGCAAGGATGGGAGGGTCAGTAGCTAACGATCTCATTGCCCCTGGATAGCTTCCAAAGGTGCTTGACATAGCTGTCTTCGTCAAAGGGATCCTGGCCGCCATGATAGGCGTCAATATACATTTGGTAGGCTGGCAATCCCCAATAGCCGAAGACCTCGCCGTATTTCACACGAACTCGTCCAAAGACGCGCCCTCGTCTTCGGTGAACTTGATATCCCCGAGCTCGCCTACCCGGATGTCCCCGATCTCGCCGTATTTCACACGAACTCGTCCAAAGACGCGCCCTCGTCTTCGGTGAACTTGATATCCCCGAGCTCGCCTACCCGGATGTCCCCGACCTCGCCGTACTGGTACAATTGGTCCAGCATTTCGATCGCGGCGCGGATGCGGGTCCGCAAAAGGTACCCATAAGGATCCGTCGCGCGCATGAAGTCGTCCTTGTCCATTTTGGGTTCCCAGTCGAAGGCCCGCCCGTGGTAGACGAGGATTTTCGCCAGGATGTCGGCGGTCTCCTCCCGGGTCAGCGGAGCGAGCTGCGTTGCGTTCTCTATCTCAGCCAGGGCCTCATGGACGCATTCTTTTTCTGCCGGGAAAAGCCTTTCGCTCTGCTCGGCGGCGAGATATTCCTGTTTTGCTTCCAATACATCTGGAATGAACGAAGCGCCCATGGCAAAAATCGAGTAGACGCTTTCCCATTCACCAGGCCTCAGGAAGGCATGCATCGACAGGTAAGCCTTCATCCGCGATACCCGCCCGAGCCTGCCAATGAGCTCGGCTTCGTCAAAGAGTATTACCCAGCCGGAATAGCCGAGCATGCGGAAGCATTTGGACAGGAACGCTATATAGTCAAAACAATGCTTTGTCTTGATAAAGGACTTGTTCATTACCGCCGTTTCCCCGAAAATGCGCCGGTAGATTTTGCGCAGCAACGCAGGCGCGATAAAATCCCCGTCGAAATCGGACCGGAGCAGGTACTTTTCCTCATCGTCCTGCGTACCGAGGAAGGATTTCAGTAAATAATATATTTTGCTCGTCCTCAAATGTGTGAGCGAGTATTCCAGCAGCGAAGGCACGGGCGGCGCAGCCAGCGACAACCGGCCAAGCGCGGGCGCGATGCCTGGCTGCAGGTAGCCCGGCAAGTATGTCCCCTGTATAATTTTCGCGTAGAGCATGGCGGCGTTTGAAAGCGGCGTCTCCTTGCTGATCGTTACGACGCTCACAACCATATTCTGCGCTTGAGCGATGCCGCGCACTGTATTCAGAAGATGCGTTTTCCCTTCGCCATACTTCCCGGTGATAACGCGTCCTCCCGAGGCGCCTTCCGACGCGACGCGGTCGAGCGTGTCTTGTATCTCACGCATGATCTTCGGGCGCGCCGAAGAAAAGTACAGCCCGACCTCGTGCGAGGAGACCCCCGACCTGAGCGCTTCGATTATCTTCCGTGATTCAAAATCAGCCATCCGCCATAGCCTCCTGTCCCGCCCGGTTCATATCGATTATATCCGCGAAACGGTTCACCCGCCCCGACTCGATCTCATTCTGGATACGCATCCACAAGGCCTGGTAGGACTTGAAACCGCAGACCTCATCTTCCATCAACCCCTTGTCAAACGCGAAAGTGAGCATGAAATGCGAAAACGTGTCGATCCCGTCGATCAGCTCGCGGATGCTTTCATACGCGTCCTCCCGGCGCATTTTTGTGTAACGTATCTCTTCGAGCGCTGATGTGTTTGCCATGATTTCCAGGTTGTCGACCGCGACGGCAAGCCCCGCGTACCCTGATATCCTTATGATCTCTATCAAGGAGCGCAGCATGTGCCGCGCATTATTTTTCGAGATGCGAGCCGGCGAAAGCCCCAGTTTGCGCAGGGCCGACACGCGCGCCTCCTTCTCGCCCCGGTGCCACGCCAACAGCAGGTCTTTTGCGGCAGGCTCTATCGCGGGGTAGCCAAGGATGCTTCCCGTGATCAACGCTGCGCTGATGGCAAAATTATTGTCAATCCATGTATTGCCGAAGAACATCTCACTGAGCTTTTCCCGGATCTCACGCTTCGTCAACGGGTCAAAAGCTGAGTGCGCCGTCAGGAAGGACGCGAAATCCTGCGCGTCAGGGACAAGGCCAGGATCATAGCCAAGCTCTTTTATTACACGAACCGCGCAGGCGTGAAGGCAGCTTTCAAAATCCACCGCGTCGAAGATGGCCACATAAATATCCTTGAAGTCATGCAGCCAGACCTTCCTGGCCGGTATGTAAGCTGTTTTGTAATTGCTTTCCTCCGCGTCGCGCAGATAGTCGCCGAGCGCAAGCGACCGCCCGGCCCCGTCTCCGCCTGTCAGGAACTTGATCTTGCTCCCGCCTTCCTTTATATATGTTTCAAGATACTGCGTCTTCCAAAAACCCGTTATATGCTCGGCCATACCCATCGAGGCCCCTCCCTATTACTCGTTTTGCGATGTCTGCCTGTTACTCTTTTGCGATGTCTACCTATTGCTCGTTTTGCGACGTCTGCCTATTGCTCGTTGAAAAAGCGGACGGTGGCGAGGAAATACTCTTTCCCATAGGCGTCAAGGATGCGGATGGCGCGGTTGTTGACGCGGCTCGGGCCGAACTGCAGCCTGCGCCCGTCAGCCAGCGTAATGTCCCCCGCCTTGTAGAGGCGCGCCAGGTCGAACGCGTAGCTCTGCGGCGCGTACTCCCTGCGGAACCGTGCCATCGGGGTCATGTATTTATAGATGGTGCTCAGGTAGATATCGGCGTCCGGCTTGTACGCCTTGCCCCTCGCCGTATGCACAACTGCCACGTCGTAGGCCGCCGCAAGCTCGGCCGCGAACTTTTCCGCGTTGAAATTTACCGCAAGGAGCTTGTCCCTGCCGGTTTCGAGCCTCGTCGCGACAGCCGCCGGCCGTACCCCCGGCACTTTCCTGTCATTGATCTTGACTTCCTCATCGGAAGCGTGGATCCTGAGCCTGTAAGGGAAGATCTCGTAAGAGTTCTCCTCGCCGATTATGTCGATTTCGCGCTCCCTGCAGGCGTCCACAAGCTGCGCCGCGAAGTCGCCGGACCGCAGGTACTCCTCTACATCCACCCCGTTTACTATCTTTGAAATTGCCTCGATCATCGGTACCGCGTCCCGGGCGAGCTCGTCAAGTGCCGCCGTGTCCTTAACGGTGTTTTTCAGGTCGCCCGCCCCCATGAACCTTTCCATGCGCTTGAGCAGCTTCATCTGCTGCGTGACATTGGCCTTCAGCTCCTCGTGCGCCTCAGTGTATTCGTTGAGTAATGCCTCATATTCCATTCGTGGTAGTCTCCTTCTCCTGCCTTCTTCTGTAATTGTTTTGTAATAAAACCGAAAAAATTATATCATACCCCTATGGATAAAAATACGTTTTGTAATATTAAAGGGTGCGCCTTCCGTGCGGTCCCCTGTGCGGCCCGGCAGTGCAAAGGGATGGCTCCCCCGTGTGGGCCGGAAGCGCAAAGGGATGGCTGAAAAAAAGCTTTACGGCTGGCAGCAGGACTGTCTGCGTCTGTGGTTTGAAAACGGCTGCCGCGGCGTCGCGGGCGTTGCCACGGGCGCCGGCAAAACACATCTCGCGCTTGAAGCGGCGGCCCGCCTGCGGGAAACCCTGCCGGGTAAAACGCTGCGGGTCCGCATAATAGTTCCGCAAGTCTTCCTGGCGCACCAATGGAAATCGGAAATCGCTTCGTTTTTCGGTATGCACGAGCGCGAGATCGGGCTGTGGTTCGGCGGCAGGAAAGACTCGCCCGATCGCCCGTTCATGGTTTATGTCCTCAATTCCGCGCGGTACTGCGTCTCACGCCATATCCTTTCTGACATCCATGCCGGCGATCCGGTCTTTCTCATCTGCGACGAGGCTCATCACTTTGGAAGCAAGGAAAACGCGCATGTCTTTGACTTTGTCCCGCAGGCGAAGGAAGGGGACGTGTACTCGCTGGGCCTGTCGGCGACGCCTGAATCGGAGCGGTTCAAGGACGTCATAGCGCCCGCGATCGGGCCGCTGTTTTTCCGTTATGGCATTGAAGAGGCGACCCGGCACAGCATCACGGCGCCCTATAAACTGTTTCATGTCTCTGTGCCGTTCTTGGCCGAGGAGCAGGCCGAATATGATATCCTGTCCGACCGGATCGCATGGGCCAAGGCGGCTTTGCTCAAAGTCTGCCCCAATTTCTTTTCAACCGGCCTTGCGGACCATATCCGCAAACTGGATCAGCTGATCCGGGGCGGCGGAAAGGCGGCTGATGCGGCCGCGCGCCTGAAGAGCCTGTATTTCCAGCGGAAACACATACTGGTCTTCGCGGAATCGCGCGTTGAATGCGGCCTGGAGCTTGGGCGGCTCTTGACGGCGGGGCAAAAGACAATTTTTTTCACCGAGAGGATTGCGACGGCGAACAGGCTGTTTGAGGGCCTTTCCTCGCTTTTCCCTGGCAAGGCCGGGCTCTATCACAGCGCAATGCACCCGAACCAGAAGAGCCTTTCTCTTGAACGTTACCGCGAAGGCCGTACGCGTATGCTGGTCTGCTGCCGCGCGCTCGACGAGGGGCTGAATGTGCCCGACACCGAGGCCGCCGTAGTCATCTCCTCTTCCGCCGGGGAGCTCCAGCGGATACAACGCATTGGCCGGGTGCTTAGAAAAACCCCAGGCAACATCCCCAAGCGCATTTTCTATCTCTATGTCCCGACCACGGCGGAAAGCCCGGAATATCTTCCCGGCTCAGGTGCGTATGCCGAAAAGCTCTATTTTGACGTGGGGCCGGGAAGTGTGAGGCCTGAAGGCAGGGGCGACGGTGCGGCGGGGTCTGGAGACAGGGATGTAGGAGACGTGGGCCCCGGGGGTATTCGCTGCCTTGAATACGACAGACTTGCGGGCCTTGTCATGGGCAGGCTCGTGGAGGACGGCGCATCGGAAAAACAGGTATCAAGCGCAAAGTCCCAAATTGACAAGGGCCGGATCGCCGCCGACTGGCGCCTTCCCTCCGGCGAGATCGAGAAGCGGCTTGAGGAACTGAAACACGCTTCATCGCAGGAAAAAAACTACTGGACGACAATGCTCCTTCTCGCCCGCGCGGGAGAAAGCAAAGCAGAAATCCGCTCGAGATAAATAGCAGCAGCACAATGGGGACGGTTCTTTTTGTGTTCCAGCACAGTGGGGATGCAGGATGTGTGAAAACAGCCCGTTATAGATTTTGACCTTGCATTTTGCACCGATTTTCCACTTGTGTACGATTTTATTGTTCATCTATGCCAATATTTCAATATATAGTCAGCATATTTCCCATGTTATGGCAAAAACAGCTTGTTTCGAGGCAAAACCACGCTGAAAATCAAACACAAGTGGAAAATCGGTGCAAAACAGGTGATGAAAATCTAGCAAGGCCGTTGATTTGCTATAAACTGGCGTTGGGGTACAGGAATTTGCACACAGTGGGGACGGTTCTTTTTGTGTTCCAAGGCTCCAAGGGAGCTGTGTTATCGGGCGAATACTAATTGCAGAGGATGATTTTTCTCCTATCGTCGATTATAATTCACCCATGGAAGATAAAGACCGGAAATTGCTTGCATATGTCATTGCTTGTATAAGCGAATTTGCACGTTCGACGAGCCTTACCGCGCAGGAAGCTTTTCGGTACCTGGATTTATATGGCGGCATCGACTTTCTGTTTGAGCATTACGATACAGAGCACCTGTTGTCTCTTGACGACGCAGTTGATGATTTGAAAATCATCACAAATAATGCTGGAGGTACGATAGTGTGATTCTTTATCATGGATCCAATATGGAAGTGCCTGTAGTTGACTTAAAAAAGTGCAACCCGTATCGTGACTTTGGGACGCTATCGTATCGAGGTGTGCAGAATGACTAAGCAGGAACAATTAATCGAATACACTACCAGGGACATAATCGAGTACTATATTATTGACGAAAAAGCAGAAATGAAGGGCGCGATTGCTCTGTTCTACAATTCACAAATTTCTGAAAAGCTGAACGACATAGAAACCGGTTTATATTTAGAAAGCTCTGCGTATGTGTATGATCTTTTCCGTGACGAACTCCGGTACGGCAGGATTGTCCAGAAAGAAGTCTGATTCGTAATACTGGAGATGGACGGTAAAACTCAATTACTTGCCCCGCTTCCTCCCCGTCTCTGAGATTTGGCCGTCCTTAAGGCTGTAGACGATGTCCGCGACAGAAGTGACCTTCTTCGAGTGGGTGACTATTATCACGCACTTGCCGTCCTTGCGCGCCAGCGCGGCAAAGATTTTCAGGATTCCATCCTCGGTAGAGGCGTCCAGGCTCCCCGTCGGCTCGTCCGCGATCAGGATGCCCGGGTCGTGCGCCAGCGCCCGCGCAATACCGACGCGCTGCTGCTCGCCGCCCGACAGCTTCAGTATTTTGCGCCCGGCGGTTTCGCGGTCGACGCCGGACTTCTCGAGCAGGGCGTAGGCAAAGGCTTTCTTGTCCGCCTCTTTTGACCCGCTGATATTCATGGAAAGCACGATGTTCTCGACGGCGGTCAGGGTCGTGATGAGATTGTAGGACTGGAATATTACGCCTATGCCCTTCGCCCGATAATCATCCCGGTCAAGCTCTTTCAGGTCGTTCCCGTTATACAGGATTTTCCCGCCGGAGCAAACGTCCAGCCCGGCGATCAGCGACAGCAGGGTGGACTTGCCGGAGCCGGATTTCCCGACGATCGTGTAGACCTTCCCGGCCTCGAAACTTGCGCTCACGCCTTTCAGGACGTCCCTCTTCATCCCATCGTACCGGTAGGTCACTTTGTCCAAAACTAAAACACTCACGGTCTGGCTCCTCCTCAATACCTCTCCAGTTCAACTTCCTCTCTTATTTTCAGGCCACATTATCCAAAACTAAAGCATTCATAGGTTGACCCCCTTCACGATTCTCTCGTATTTGCAGGTCAATAAGTTAGCCCCCTTCACGATTCTCTCGTATTTGCAGGTCACTTTATCCAAGGTCAATATGCTCACAGGTTGACCCCTTCTCGCCCCTATCCTCATCAGTTCCGCTCCATCAGGATCTTGATCGGCTCGTATTTTGTAATGTTCATTATCGACGCCAATCCCGCGACAAAGGCGAGCAGAAGCGCAATCAGGATAATAATTATCACCACGACCGGGTTCAAACCTACAGCCAGGTCCGTCAAGGGCTGCGCGTTGACGTCTGTCTGCACCCCGGCGTACATCATATCGGGCGCGCCCGTATTGCCGCTGCTGGCGCTTGCTTCCGCCGCCGCCGCGACCTGCCCCTCGAGCAGCGTATCCGTTACCGGCTGCGCAGCCGCCGCGCCGACGCCAAGCCCGATGACCAGGCACACCGCCGTGACGATAAGGCTCTCGCAGATCAGCCCGAGAGCGACCTTGTGTTTTTTCATGCCCATGGCCCGAAGCACGCCGATCTCGTACTTGCGCTCGCGGATGGCCATCGAAGCGAGCAGGACGACAATCAGGGCGCCCAGGACCAGGACCACCATCATGAACGTGAACGTTATTTTCGCCATCCCCTGGACCGGGCCGACCACCCTGTTGTAAGCCGCTTCGTCTATCGTCACCTTGTAGTCGTAGGACAGGCCGGCGGCGCGCGCCTCGGCTTCGAACGCGTCGATGAGGTCAGGGCTTTTCAGATAGTACGCGGCCGTATCCACGCGCGGGTCCGACTTGGCGAAAGCGGATGCGGTTTCGTAATTCGTAATTATATCGTTGCGCACGTTTATGGCGGCAGGGGCGCCGGTCGTGTCACCGAACTGGTTTTGTGTGAGATCATAATAGACGCCCACGACTTTCAGCGTCAAGGGGTTGCCGGCTACCATGCCCTGCTCAAGTTCAATGGTGTCCCCGGCCCCGATGCCGTTGAGCGCCGCGAAATCCTCGCTGACGATGCACTCGTTGTCGGCTGCGGGGAAGGCGCCGGACGTTATCCCCCGGTAGCCCTCCCTGAAATCGCTGAGCTGCTCGGGGTTTGTGTAACCCTTCACGTTCATCGTCGGAAATCTCGTGAACGAGCCGCCGTCAGCCGATACCGGGATCGCGCCCTCGCCCGCGTCTTCGCCCAGGCCGATGAGCGTATCACTTACGGAAGGCACCTGGCATGACAGGTCCGCGCCCATCAGGCAATCGGAACCGGCCAGGGCCGCGTAGACAACAGGCAGCGGCACGGTCTGCTCGGACTGCTGACCGGACATGACGGAGACCCTTGAAGTGTCCGGGTTGATGAAGACCTTTGCGCCAAACCGCGCTTTGTAGTCCTCAATGACAGAGCCGGCCGCATTGTTGATAATGAGCGACACGGCCGTGGCCGCGATGATCGCGAGGATGATCGCCCCCATCAGGATATTCCTGCCCTTGTTCCGCGCCACGTTTCTCAGGGCGTTTGTGAAAATGTACATTACTTCCCTCCCAATACAAATACCATTATAACCGAAAGACAATGGGGAAAGACAATGGCCGGTTCGAAACCGCTAATAAAGTACCACATTTTGGGGAAGTGTCGTTGTTTCCCGCTAGCCAGATCCAAGAAATCTCAAGGTGTTGCTGCTTTTTTGCGATAAACGGCGGTTTTCCCCTTAAAACAGCCAAAAAATGAGGCGAAACAGCCCGAATCGACAAAAAAACTGCCGTCTATCGCAAAAAAGTAGCATTTTACCGCTGCATTCCTGGCGGCGAGGGGAGTGGAAAGTAGGGGGGACTGGAGTATTGTTGTCTGCAGAGGTCTTCCCTGTTCAGCAACACCCGCCAGCTATGGGCGCGCCGCTCCTGGTTTCACTTCCGCACCCAGTTTCACTTCCACACCCGCCGAATATTCCGTAATGCACGGAGCGATCGCCAATCACTTTGAACGCGCTGCTATACCGTGTATTCAAGAGCATGGAAGCTGTGTTGCCGCAAACCGGAACGGGCTTGCCTGTGAAAAAACGGTGATGGTCGTCAAGGTCAAAGTAATGGGGGTATCCCGGGATACTCCCTTGGTAATAGGCCACTTGCCCGTAATCCTCGCAGGCGTCTTCCAGGTCGGCGAGCTTGAAAGCCCGGACCGTACGCGACGAAAATGCCGCAAAACCAAGTTTTTCCTCGACAGCCTCGTTATTCAGATCAAGGTTGCGGATACTTGCATAACGGAAATCCGCCCACCCGCATCTCGCCATGATCCTGCGGAAATCTTCGGTATAGAGCGCCCCGCCCAAGCATTCGCCGCGCAACACGGGATCGCTTGCCAGGGATTCCGGGATACGCCGGTCAGCGAAGACGTCAGAATAGAACAGCTCCCCGCCTGGTTTGAGGACACGGTATATCTCGCTGAAAACCGGCTCCTTGGCCGGGGAAAGGTTTATTACGCAATTTGAGATGACGACGTCAACGCTGCCATCTTCTATCCCGAGGGATTCCAGGTCTTCGATGTATCCTTGCAGAAGCTTTACGTTTGACGATTTAAAACCATAACGTCCACGCTGCTCGTCCTGGTATTTCCTCGCGACCCCGATCTGCTCCGTCGTCATGTCGACGCCGATCGCCTGGCCTGATTCGCCGGCCAGTTTTGACACGATATATACATCCCTGCCCGTCCCGCAGCCCAGGTCAAGGACAGTCATGCCGGAAAGCAGCGGCGGAATCGGCGAGCCGCAGCCGTAAAACTTATTCTTTATTTCGTCCGCGATCAACGGCAGGATATCCCGGATTTCGGCCGGCGGGCTCTCTGTACAGCAGCACGCGCCGGACACAAAGCTGTCATTGCTTTGTATTTTTTTTCCGTAATACTCTTTTACGCCCTCTATTACAGACTGCCCGGTTGCAGGCGGTTCGGCGGCAGGTGGTCCGGCGGCAGGCAGTTCAGCGGCACGCGGTTCGGCGGCAGGTGGTCCGGCGGCAGGTGGTCCGGCGGCAGGCAGTTCAGCGGCACGCGGTCCGACGGCAGGCAGTTCGGCGGCAGGCAGTTCGGCGGCAGGCAGTTCAGCGGCACGCAGTTCAGCGGCACGCGGTCCGACGGCAGGTGGTTCGCAGCAAACCTCCGGCGCCCCGCAGCAATCTTCTGATTCTTCGCAACAACCATTCGGCGAACTAAAACAATCGCACTCTTTATTCATTTGCAGCAATCCTCCTCATAAGCCACGTCATGGCAGATACAGTTTTCTTTCGCGGTCGTGGCCTCATCCAGAAAGGCCTTAAGGCTTTGAACCATTTCGCTATTCAGCGAGTAGTACATCCATTTGCCCTCTTTGCGCCCGCTCACGATTTTGCTGCCGCACAGGCTTTTCATATGATGTGAAAGTGTCGGCTGTGTTATATTAAACTTTTCCAGAATCACACAGGCGCAAAGCTCGCCGCATGAAAGCATGTCAACAATCATGAGCCTGTTTGGGTCAGACAGCACTTTGAACTGCTGGGCGTACTTTATATATTTTTCGTCCATCCAAAACCTCCATCCCGCCGCGAGCTCCAGGCACTAATAAGGGCGAAAACCCTGTCTTTCACAGCATCCCCTCACATAGATAAGCGTCTATTTATATAATAAGCGATATATAGATGCCTGTCAATATGATTGTCTGTTCATTTGCAGCGCCCTGTTTTTACGGAGCCAGATGAGGTTTCGGAGAGGTGCTTTCTCGCTTCGCTCGAAACATTGGGGGCATGGAAGGGCTTTTTCAGCGTCAACCGTCCCCATTGTCTTCAGAACCGTCCCCTTTGTCTTCCATTCTGCGGTAAAATATGATGTAAACCGCCTGTGTGCAACCGGTGCATCCGGTGCATCCGTGGCGGACAGTTTCGGAAGGCGGGGCTTTAAAGCGCATGGGCAACAGAGATGATAAATACAACCATTATTGGACAGTTCAAAGAAATCGACGGCGAGGGCTTCCCCTCGATTCATGATCTGATTTCGGAGAAACCTGTAAATGGCAAGGAAACAGTTCTGCGGCACCTGGAAAACGCCCCGGTAATTGCCGC
>Ga0082212_10011870_pt1 | contig 11007 bp, 11 predicted proteins | sample TergutNt197P3_FD_71548 | JGI IMG/M metagenome (GOLD analysis project Ga0082212, IMG submission 71548) | Neocapritermes taracua P3 segment gut microbial communities from Petit-Saut dam, French Guiana - Nt197 P3 | ecosystem: Host-associated > Arthropoda: Insects > Digestive system > Gut ...
GTCGATGGCGAACTTCGTAAAGTCGAGGACATACTCACAGTCGCTGTTCACGGATATAAACGAGAACGAGTGGTACGGCGTCAACGGGCAGAAATTCATCTCCACAGCGTACGAGTACAACCTCGTCAACGGGATGGGCGGCACGACGTTCGCCCCCGGGAGCAACTTCTCAGTCATGCAGGCCATAGCTCTGGCCTCCAGGATTCACAGCATATATACGACGGGCAATGACATAGTGCAGGGAGAGCCGTGGTACCAGGCGTTTCTGGACTACGCGACAGCCAACGGGATAGTCGCGGCGGGACAGTTCACGGACCTCGACCGCGCATGCACCCGGGGCGAGATGGCGTACCTCTTCTCGCGCTCGCTGCCGGCTGAGGAGTTCACGGCTCAGAACACGGTCAACTCTCTCCCCGACGTCGGCGCAAGCACGCAGTACAGCGCCGAGATATTCATGCTGTACAGGGCGGGCGTCATAACCGGGAATGACGCTGCAGGCACGTTCACGCCGAACGACAACATGACCCGCGCCCACGCCGCCGGGATCGCCAACAAAATCATCATACCCGCGGACAGATCGAGCGGCAAAACCTTCGGGTAAATTGATATAGTTGATACTAATCGGGTACACAGTGCGCCATACGCGGCGCCCTGTATTACCGGCCGCTCCTTTCCCCTGTCTCACCAAGCGTCTGTAACGCTGCCTAAGCCTAAGTCATAGTTGAATTAGTGGCTGAAATGACGGCGCCATAGATGGCGTTCTTTGGGATGCCTGTGATGTCGGATGCTTCTTTTACTGCGTCTTTTACAGAGAGCCCCTGCTTAATTAACTCGCGGGCGACCGTCAGGCCGTCGCTGAGGTTTGGTTCTTTATCGCCCCGGGCTGTTAAGCCTTCGACGACGAGGGTGAACTCGCCCCGGGGCGGTGTGTTTTCAAAGTGCGACACAGCTTCTGATAGGGTAAGGCGAAGCGTTTCTTCATATATCTTGGTGAGCTCGCGGGAAATCGCGGTGCGCCGGTCGCCGAAAACCTGCAGCATATCCTGAAGGGTCCGCATGAGTTTATGCGGGGCTTCATAGAAAACCATAGTCCGCTTCTCGTTTTTCAGTTCAGTCAAACGATCGAGGCGGCCTTTTCGCGCCGTTGACAGGAAGCCTTCGAAAATGAATCTGCCCGTGGGAAGCCCGGATACGACAAGCGCGGTTACAGCGGCGCACGGCCCGGGGATGGCTATGATTTCTACTCCGGCTTTGGCGCACTGTATTACCAGATCTTCACCCGGATCGCTGATCCCCGGGAGCCCGGCGTCTGTCACCAGCGCGCAGTCCTCGCCGGATGTTATCCTGGCGAGTATTTCCCCGCCGCTTTGTTCTCTGTTGTGCCGGTGGTAACTGACTACCTGTTTCTTAATTTTCAGGTGCGCAAGCAACTTCCGGGTGACGCGCGTATCCTCGGCGGCGATGAAGTCAGAATGACTCAACGTCTGAGACGCGCGTACGGAGATATCCCCGAGGTTCCCGATAGGCGTCGCGACCAGATAGAGCTTTCCTGCTTGTTTTATTGGGTCCATGTTGACGTCCATCCCTTTCGCTTGTCCCCAAGTCAGGACTTTGTTACAGTTCAAATGAAACCCCGGCTGCCCGTGAACTGTATCAGGACTGTAGCCTGTATATGACTTTTATCTCGTCTGAATCGCCGCCGTCGTCATCTTTCAGAATTAAGGGCGCTTCGATTTTCAAGGATGGTTTGGCGCCGCGCCTGCCTTCTATCAGCACTAGGTTTGGCGGCGACGACTGCATATCCGATACGAACCTCAAACGTTTCGGCTCGAAACCATGCAGGTTCATTACCTGAAAGGCAACGGCGAGCCGCTCGGGTTTTTGCGTCATTATTAATGCCCCGCCAAATCTTGTGAGGTATTTTGCCGCTTTGCATATGTCGTCAAGCGTACACGACTCGTTACCCCGCGCTGTCGCGGAGGCCTTGTCTTTTGGGCGTTTCCCGCTGCGGAATTCGAAGTATGGCGGGTTTGAGACGGTGAGGTCGTACGCGCCGGGGATGAGATTCCCGAGGCAATAGCGCAAGTCGCCTTCAATTATGTTTATCTGCTCCGGGCGTCGACTCAAAGACGCGTTCTCCGCAGAAAGGCGCGCTGCCTGCGGTTGGATTTCCAGGCCGTCGACCGTCAGTTGCCTATTATGCAATGCCAAAAGTATTGACACGATCCCGGATCCGCACCCGAGGTCTATCGCCCGGTTTTTCTTTCGCAACTGCGTGCGGTTTGCGAAGTCCGCAAGCAGCACAGAGTCCATCCCGACCGGGAATACGCCTTTTTCTTCCTTGAAGGGGGGTCCGCCCGGCCAAAGCTCCTTGATCATATGTCCGCATCCTAACCGTGAACTGTATCATTTATATTGCACAAAAGACCCTTCGTGTTTCCCAGGCAGGTGTTTTACTCACCGTTCCGAGGGCGTGTACACGCCTGAAGGATCTTGGTGCGGGTTGCCGTAAGCAAGTTTTCGTTGGTCCCGGTTTCACCGGGCGGTTCGGGTTACTCTGCCGATATGGCATCGACGGGACAGGAGCTTTCGCACGCGCCGCAGTCGATGCATGCGTCCGCGTCGATCACGTACATCGGATCGCCTGCTGTGATAGCTTCGATTGGGCATTCGCTCATGCAAGAGCCGCATGCTGTGCAATCACTGCTTATTTTATACGCCATGTCACTACCTCCATTTTGTTTTCTTTCCAGGGGTTATTCTACCACCTGAAAAAAAAAAATCAACTGTTTTTCAAACTTTTATCTCAATATGTGTAACAGTTCGCAGGTAGCCGGGATTTGACTCTGTCTTGCGTGAAGAACGTCGCTTAGCCGGCTTCAATGCTGTACTAACACTCCATACCTACCCCGGTATGTGCCAATAGCCGGCTTCAGCTGACGGGTCACACTGCGTAAGTTCAGCTAAAACGCTGAACCTGAGTCAAATCCCGGCTACCCGCGGACTGTAAACCCAATGTCGGTCCTGTAGTATGCATTTTTGAAATCGACGGCACGGGCGCCGCTGTATGCATTTGCGGCCGCTTCCTCCAGGGCTTGACCCGTTGCTGTAATTCCAAGTACCCGGCCCCCGCTTGTGAAGTACTTACCGCGATCCTCGGTAGTGCCCGCATGATAGACCGATACTCCATCCGGTATACGCTCCAAACCGGTTATTTCGAAGCCTGTGTCATACTTATCGGGGTACCCTCCGCTTGCGATGACCACGCAGCAGGCGTAGCCGTCGCGCCATTCAATGCTTGTTTCGTGCAGCCGTTCGTCGACGACCGCCTCAAGGATGTCGAGAAGGTCCGTCTTGAGCATCGTAAGTATCGGTTGGGCTTCAGGGTCGCCGAAACGCGCGTTGTACTCTACGACGCGAAGCCCTTTTGGCGTCAGCATCAGGCCAAAGTACAAAACGCCTTTGAAGGGGTTCCCTTCTTTTCCCATCGCTTCAACAGTTGGGCGGACTATCGTGTCCATGCAGCTTGCCGCTATGTCTTCGGTATACAGCGGGGAGGGGCAGAACGCGCCCATACCGCCTGTATTGGGGCCGAGGTTTCCTGTGAAGGCCCTTTTATGGTCCTGGGACGGTAACATCGGGAGGATTGTTTTCCCGTCCGTAAAAACCAGGAGCGTTATCTCCGGACCCGTCATGTATTCTTCGATGATGACGCAATTGCCGCTGTCCCCGAACTTTTTGTCGCGCATTATCAGATCGATCGCCGACAGCGCGGTTTGGGCGTCCGGCGCGACAACGACGCCTTTCCCCAAAGCCAGCCCGTCGGCTTTTATAACGAGCGGCGCCCCGACTGCACGGATATAGTCTGTTGCCTTGTCCGGATCGGTGAAGACGCTATAGTCTGCCGTTGGTATGCCGTATTTCTTCATCAAGCCTTTAGCGTAGGCTTTGCTGCTTTCGATTTTTGCCGCTTCACGGCATGGGCCGAATGCGCGTATCCCGGCGTCGTCGAGCCGGTCGACCAATCCCTTTGCCAAAGGGTCATCCGGCGCGACTACGACAAAGTCGGAGTTCTCTTTCGCGAAGTCAACGATTCCGGGTATATCCACGGCGCTGATGGGGAGACACTCGGCGATTTGCGAAATCCCCCCGTTGCCAGGCGCGCAATACAGTTTTGTGACTCGACTGGATTTGTGAAGGGCATGGCATATAGCGTGCTCCCGTCCGCCCCCGCCAACTACAAGAACCCTCATTTGACGCCTCCCTGCCGTATAGTGTGCCGTCTCAGTGATGAAACAGCCTGATTCCTGTGAATGCCATGACGATGCCATACTTGTCGCAAGCCTCGATCACATCGTCGTCCCTGATAGAGCCGCCCGGTTGGACTATGTAGCGCACGCCCGACTTCCTGGCGCGTTCGACATTGTCGCCAAATGGGAAGAATGCGTCGCTGCCAAGCGACACGCATGATGAGGTGGCAATCCAGCCGCTGCGTTCTTCGCTTGTCAGAGGGTCCGGACAGTACTCAAAAAGAGTTTGCCAGACGCCGTCGCGCAAGACGTCACCGTAGTCGTCGGAAATATAGAGGTCTATGGCGTTGTCGCGCAACGGGCGGGCGATATCAGGGCAAAACGGCAGCTCCAGAACCTTGGGGCAGCGGCGCAGCCACCAATTATCCGCTTTCGATCCCGCAAGCCGCGTGCAGTGGATCCGGCTCTGCTGCCCGGCGCCGACGCCTATAGCCTGTCCGTCTTTGACATAGCAGACGGAGTTGGACTGGGTGTATTTTAATGTTATCAGGGCGACTATCAGGTCCCGCGCCGCGGCTTCCGGTAAAGCGCTTTCCCTGGTGACAATGTTATTCAACATTTCCGTGCCAAACACAAGATCGTTATGACATTGCTCAAAGGTTATTCCGAACACATCCTTGAATTCGGCGCTTCGGGGTATATACCCGGGGTCGATGGAAACGACGTTGTAGTCGCCCTTGCGTTTGGTTTTCAGTATATCCAGCGCTTCCTGTGTGTAGCCCGGGGCAATGACCCCGTCGGATACCTCGGGCAGGAGCGCCATAGCGGTCTCCTTGTCGCAAACATCGGACAGGGCCGCCCAGTCGCCGTATGAGCACACCCTGTCGGCGCCGCGCGCTTTTACATATGCGCTTGCGAGTGGTGAGAGTTTCATTCCGCCGGTAAAGTACATTTTTTCGTCTGTATCGTCCAGGGGTAAACCAATCGACGCCCCTGCCGGCGATACGTGTTTGAATGAGACGGCGGACGGCAGGCCCGTCGCGTTGCGCAGTTCCCGAACGAGCTGATATCCGTTCAGGGCGTCAAGGAAGTTGATGTAACCCGGTTTGCCGTTTTGCACTTCTACCGGGAGCTCCCCTTTGTCCATGAAGATACGCGCGGGCTTCTGATTCGGGTTGCACCCGTACTTCAGCTCAAGCTCTTTCATACAAAAGTCCATTCCTTTCGTCATGCTCCATGCACAAATCACCCATGCTTGTTTATGATATGTTCCTTCACTTCACCTGAAGAAATCGACGTCTCCCTCAAGTATAACGACACTTTGTTATCATCGTTCAATGCGCCCCATATCGTTTGGGCGTAACTTTCCAGGTCGTCGGGCGCGTCAATCCCCACCGCGATCGGTTCGCCGGTAAAAGAGGGGAGGGGGTCTCCGTCCGTCGCGTAAGTCGATATGAAGTGGCCGACGCCGTGGAGGGGCTGCAGGTAGTCATAAAAATAGCGGCAGCAGCTTTTCGGGTCGCCATGCAGGCTTTTTAGGATCGAGAGCCGGTAACTGCCGTCAGGCCCGGCAAGCCCGGATATCCGGGGCGTATAGTGCGGCCCGTCCGGTTCGAAATCGCGGGTTAGCAGGGCGTCGCGGAAGTCGCTGCCCTCGGACAAAAACCTAACGATCGTATCTGTCTGGTCGCCGTTTGTAACGATTGTCGACCCGCCAAAGACCCGCACCGGGTGATATATGACAAGGCTCGGATCCGTTAACTTATCGGGGTCGAACGCTTTCGTGCGAATGCCGTCTTCTGTGGCCTCGAACACGCGATTGCGGCTGTTGAGACTCCGCCCCATAATGAAATAAAGAACAATAGAGTTCTTGCCGTCCCTACTCAGGCCAATGACGATCCCGCGCCCCGGGTATGGGTTTTCGCGCAGTAATTCAATAATATCAAAAACCATCGATAGCTCCTTTTATACGGACGATCCGCCCCTCGACCTCAAGCCGGCGCTGGCAAAACAGGGATATAGCCTCGGGGAGGATTTGCCATTCGGCGTCCTCCATGACGCGCTGCTGGAGGGTCGCGGGTGTGTCGTCTTCGAGGACGGGTACGGCTTTCTGGAGGATAATAGGCCCGTCGTCCGCGACCTCAGTCGCGAAATGGGCGGTGGCGCCGGTGAGCTTCACGCCGCATTCCAATACGGCTTTGTGTACGCGGATGCCATAGTACCCGGGGCCGCAGAAGGACGGGATCAGCGACGGGTGGATGTTTATTATCCTGTTGGCATACTCGGTTGTCAGTTGCGAAGTGAGGATGTAATTAAAGCCTGCATATACTACAAGCTCAATTTCAAGGTCAAGAAGTTTCTCAAGTATAGCTTTTGTGTAGCTCTGACGATTCGGGAAAAGCGAAATGTCTATTACATGCACGGGGATACCTGAATACTTCGCGCGTTCGATCGCATAGGCGTCCGGGTTTGAAGAGATAACTGCTTCAAGTTGGCAGTTCTTGATCTCGCCAAAAATGTTGGCGTCGATGATCGCCTGGAGGTTGGTCCCGCCGCCGGATACCAAAACTGCCGTCTTTACCATAATAAAAGTCCATTCCTTTCGCCAAAATCCCGGCACGATAAATGTTTCACCATGCTAACTCAACGCCTTTTTCGCCGCTGACGCAACTGCCTATATGGACAGGAAGCTCGCCAAGTCCGCTGAGGAAAGCCATGACGTCGCCGGCTTTCCCCGCGTCGACGACCAAAACAATACCGAACCCCATATTGAACGTACTAAACATATCGGGCGCAGGGATTTTCCCTTCAGCGGCCAGATAACCAAAAACCGGCATTTCCGGGAATTTCGGGGTTTCTATCCGGGCGAGGATTCCTTCGGGTAACATACGCGGTACATTCTCGTAATATCCTCCGCCGGTTATATGGCTTATGCCCTTGACAGCGCCTTCGAAACTCTTGATTGCGCCGAGGAGGGGTTTGACATATATCCTTGTCGGGCGTAACAACTCCTCCCCGAGCGTGCAGCCCAGATCCTGAACATAGACGCCCGGATTGCCGAGGTCGCTTGCGAATACTTTACGCACCAGGGAGTAGCCGTTTGAATGAAGGCCCGAGGATGCGAGCCCAATTATCTCGTCGCCCGGGAGAATCGATCTGCCGTCTATTATGTCGTCATAATCCACGAAACCGACGGAAAAGCCCGCTATGTCATAATCATCGTCATCCATCACGCCCGGGTGCTCGGCAGTCTCCCCGCCGATGAGGGCGCAACCGGCAAGGCGGCAGCCTTCGGCGACGCCCGACACAATACTCTCCGTCCGTTCCGGGATGTTTTTCCCCATGGCCAGATAGTCGAGGAAAAACAGAGGTTCCGCCCCGGCGCAGACGATATCGTTGACGCACATAGCTACGCAATCGATCCCGATCGTGTCGTGTTTTCCCATGATCTGGGCAATCTTCAGTTTCGTCCCGACCCCGTCCGTGCCGGAAACGGCGACGGGGCGCTTCATGCCCTTTATATCAGGCTCGAACAACCCGCCAAAACCGCCGATGCCGCCAAGGACGCCGGTGCGCCAGGTGCTGTCGACATGGGGTCTGATCCTCTTGACAGACTCGTAACCCGCCTCGATATCGACCCCGGCTTTTTGATAAGTGCTTTCGAAGTGGGGTTCATGCATAATAAGACACATTCCTTTCGTCATGCCCCGGGCATATACCGCCCATGACAAGGCATGGGTTTTTTGTGCATCAACCTGCGGTTTTTCAGTCCACTAACATTTATCCAAATACTCCTTGTACCCGACTGTCTCAAGGCGCGCTGCTTTCTCGCGGACGGAGTTCGCAAGGTCGGCTTTGTACTTTGATAGTTTTTCCGCAATCGAAGGGTCGGAGATCGACAGTATTGACGCCGCCAGGATTGCGGCGTTCTTCGCGCCGTCTATGGCAACGGTCGCGACAGGTATCCCGGACGGCATCTGCACGATAGAGTAGAGTGAGTCCACCCCGCCAAGGGACTTCGTGTGTATTGGCACGCCTATAACAGGCAGGGTGGTGAGCGCGGCAGTCACCCCCGGAAGGTGAGCGCTGCCCCCGGCGCCGGCTATTATGACGGACAGGCCCCTTTCGATAGCCGTCGAGGCATACTCCTGGTGTTTCGCAGGGGTCCTGTGCGCGGATAGTATCGTGATCTCAAATGGTATGCCAAACTCTTCAAGAAAGTCCGCGGCCTCACGCATGATCTGGAGATCCGAGTCGCTCCCCATTATTATCCCGACTTTCATCTTGTTATTCTCCTTAGCCAAAGAATTCATTGTAAGCGCGGCGCATCGGTATACGTATATGTTATCAAGGCGATCTTACCATCCTCGATCAGGAATGATAATGAGGAGCCGGCGCGATTGTACGTGTACTGCCCCAAATACTGCTCATAGCCTTCCCCGTACGCCTCTGCCATCCGCTCGTAAGTCATGCCGAGGTAGACGCCTTCGCTAGTGGTGGCGCTGTCATCCGTGAGGCTCACCGATAAAACAAAGTCCTCCCCGCCGACCGGGTATGTATATAACTCAAAACCGTTATAATAGTATATCCTGTCTATACCATCGAACGCACAGCTTGGCGCTTCGAAATAATTCAACGGTTCGCCAAGGGCTTCGACGATTGGCGCCGCGCTTGCGCCCATCGGGATGGTTAGGCCCCTTGTCAAAAATTGGAACGCCTGAGGCAGCGCGGGTTCGGGGGAGGGGTCGCCCAATGCGTCCGTGTTTGAAGGTCGGGCGCCTGTATCCTGCGTCGTTGCTGTCGTTTCCGCAGGGGTTTCGCCCGTGTCTTCAGGCGGCGGATTGGGGCTGCATCCCGCAAGGATCGATATTGCAACTATTAATGCCGGTATTACTGTCCTCTTCATCGGTAACTCCTTGGTAACCACTGATTAAACCGCGCCGCCAGATTTGCGCCGGGTGCTTTTGCCCACCGCGGTTTTGAGGGCTACCGTCAATAAGTCAGGGTCCGGATCTCGCCGAAAGCCTCCAGTTCCCGGAGCTGCGTCTGTTTCATGGAATAATATGCTTCAACTTTCCCCGCCCATATCGGGGCAAAGCGTAAATCGGTCCTGTGGTCTTGCAGCATAAACCTTTCGCTCAGCATACCACCGAGGTAGCCGGATAGCTTCTCCGCGCCGAAAAGGTTCAGATGCAGCCCGGCGTCATATGTGTCGGTATCCCAATCGAGGCCGATTTCGTCTATAACATCGAGCGTGTTTATATATACCAGGCCATTGTTATACGCATACTGCGACATTTGCTCGTCCCATTGGGGGTACCAGTACGGGTAAAGGCTCGGCGCCTTGAGAAGGATAAGCTCTATGCAATTTTCCTTGCAGAGGGCGGTTATTCTGTCAAGGTAATCATAGCTGTTGGACCCAAACCTGTAATCCGGGAGCTTCAGCCCCTCGGGGATAAAGCCGGCCGGCCGGACGTCGCAGCGCATCATGAAGCCGTTATGCGATACCTTCCCACCGCCGAATATGTACCTGAAATCCTCTCCGGAGAGTTCGCGCCACCTATCGTGGTAGCGCAGTATGGGGAGAAGGTATGTAGACCACTGCTCATCTTCTGTCATGGACGCCCGTATCGAACCGATCTTCGAGGCGGACAGCCTCATACCGTCAAGCGTCAACCTGTTGTACGCCTCGCTCTGTGGTACATTATACATCATAGACAGCACGCTGAAAACAACTACTTTTGGAGTTTCGTATCTGAGCGTCTCCTCGAGGAGGTGGTACGACTGCCAGACCAGTTGCTGCGCGCCACCGCGTATGTACGAGGTTATGCCGAAATTCTCAAAAAGCGTTATCGGCGAAATATTTTCATGCACCTCACAATCGCCTATGATCAGCAGATCATGATTCTTTTCGCTTTGATAATATTCAGCAGTCAACATACCCTCATAGGCTCTGGACATATATTTAGGTTCAAGCAACCGGTTTGTGGCGGCAAGCGCGACAACAGTGAGCGTAAGAGTTAAAAGAAGCTTTTTTGTAGTCATGTGAAAATTATACACCTTTTATTAAAAAAATTCATCAGCATTTTAAAACTGATTATAAATAAACTGCCGCGCGTCATATCCAATGCCGTACGCGCCCAGCACAATGGTCATCAGCAAAATACCGCCAAACACCGCGTAACGTGCCGGCCAGCGCCACCCGGCTAACCGGTCGCGGAAATCCACATCCCCCCGGCCCAGGTAGCTAAGCCAAAACAGCACCAACAGCCCGGCCCCGGCGCTTATATACGCCGCGTAGGCCAGCCCCAGGTCCGACACGCCCCGGTACAAAAAGTCCCTTAGCCCAAAATCCGTAAACACAGACAGCATCATGCGAAAGGTATTGCCCACGCCGGGGTAAATATCAAAGGAGCGGATCATGTTCATCAGCCAAAAAGTGCGAAATATTTGAAAACAGCGATACACGGCCCTTTCATTTAACCCGGGAAAACGGGCGTGGAACCGTTTGTACAGGGGCTGAAATTCCAATGAAACAGCAATGACCACGCCGTTGGCCATTCCCCAGGCAATAAAATTCCACGTGGCGCCATGCCACAGCCCGGTGATAAACCACACAAACTGCAGGGATATATGGAGGGGCATCCGCTTGCCAATGGCATCGCCAAAAATCCGCCGGGCAAATTTTGTAAACCGCAGCATGGATTTGCTGACGGACATGGGGTAAAAAATATAGTCCCTAAACCAAGTGTACATG
>Ga0082212_10011871_pt1 | contig 11006 bp, 10 predicted proteins | sample TergutNt197P3_FD_71548 | JGI IMG/M metagenome (GOLD analysis project Ga0082212, IMG submission 71548) | Neocapritermes taracua P3 segment gut microbial communities from Petit-Saut dam, French Guiana - Nt197 P3 | ecosystem: Host-associated > Arthropoda: Insects > Digestive system > Gut ...
GAATGAACCGGCAAAAATACCGGAAATCTTGGGGAATACTGCCATAACGGCCGCCGTACCAATCGCGCACACGGCAATTTCGCCCCAGGCCGGGAGTGTACCAATGCGGTTAAAGTTACCGACAATACCGATTATCAACCCAAGGAAAAGCCCCAGTGTCATCGGTTCCCCAATAAACCCGAGTTTTTTCCTGATCGTTTCCGGGTCGGATTTAACTTTATACAACCCAAGAAGGTCGAGTAACTGATTAACAGGGATTGCTATGAGGGAGACTGTGGTAGTATGAAGCGACGCAATTGTACAGGACGGGTACTGGTAATACGTTGACCAGCGTTTTTCCACAATTTCGGTGGTAAGCAGGGTAACCAGCAAAAGGAAAATCATAAAACAAAGGCTTAACCAGAGATTGCCGTGCAGAATAAACAGCAGTGAGCCCCAGGCCATGTACGAATAGTTGTTCCATAAATCGCCTGCCTGAAACACGTTTGTATAACGGGTTAAAAACAGAACAATCTGGACAAGGATTGCAACACCAATAAAGATCATCCCTATTTCAGTCGAATAGGCGATAATGGAAGTTGCCTGCCAGCCAAAATCCGTTATGGGAAGATTAATACCAACATCCTGCACCATCCGGTTAATGACCGGGGTAATAATACCCCCGTATGCGCCGACAAGTAAGCTAAAGCCCTGTAAACCAACGCCTGCAGAAAGGGCAGACATAAAAGCCTTTCGCGGGGTTACTTTTAAAAACAATGCAATGATAAAGATGATAACTGGTACAAAAATTACCGCACCAAAAGTATCAAAAAACGTTTTTAACGCAACAAAAAACATAAATTCCTCCTCAATAATTATATTATAATTTAATTACCGCTGTTTTCAAAGATTTTAACTGCATCTTCGATAAATTTATCTTCTCCGATACCGGTTATCAAACTCATGGCATTCATTGCAGGAACACCGTGGCTGTCGCCTATCGGGCTGGAATATGCAATTAAATCAAATTTCTCCCGCATTATATAGGTGTCCACTTCACTAGGGTTCGCTTCTACAGTGGTAACATCATACCCCTTCTCCTTAAACATTTCCTTCATCTTGCTTGCAAGCATAGATGAAGTTACAACTCCTGATCCGCAAATCGACAAAATCTTGACTTTTTTCCCCATTCCAATCCTCCAGGGTAAAACATCCATACAATATTAAACAACAAAATTAAATGCTGTATGGTCTAACGGGATTACTCCGCTGCTTTCCAATGGTATTTTATCTTTTTACAATTGTCAACAATAAAAATCATTGTTATTATCTCACTATGAAAAAGGCTTTTATTTTTGATTTAGACGGTACTTTAACCAACAGCATTTATGATATTGGCGATAGTGTGAATTATCTGCTTGAACAGCGCGGCCTGCCTTTACACAGCTACGAAGAGTACTGTACCTATATGGGTATGGGCATAGGTGTTACCCTGAGCAGGGCTATGCCCGGTTATGATAATCTTCCCGAAGAAGAAAAGACTGCACTACGCAAAGCATATACAATCCATAACCAGGAACACTGTCTGGATAAAACCCTTCCTTACGAAGGAATCCCGGAAACGTTAAGAACCCTCGAAGTGCGGGGGACAGTACTGGGGATCTTTACCAATAAGCCCCAGCCATTGGCTGACAAAATTGCAGCATACCTGTTAAAAGAATTTAACTTTGCTTTTATTTTGGGCGATGTAGAAGGGTCGCCAATGAAACCCGACCCTTCCCGGATGCTTGTAAAGCTGGAAACGCTCGGCATTAATACAGCGGATACGGTTTTTGTAGGCGATGGTCAGCCCGATATAATAACGGCAAAAAGGGCCGGTATGCTTGCCTGCGGTGTAAGCTGGGGTTTTAAAGGCCCTGAAGAAGTAAAAGGGGCAGATATCATTATTGACTATCCCCGGCAATTGCTGGACATAGCATGAATAAAAATAGCCTTGAACAGATCCTCACCAGGGTAAGCAAAACAACAAACCTTGAAAAAACAATTATCATGTACGAAACGGATCCCTATTATGACCGGGAAAAAAATCCGTCAATCGATCTTATCAAAGCCGTATATAAAACCTGCATCGACTGCAGGATTACCGGATCAGCTGCGATTGACATGAGTTATATTGCGGCAGGGCGTGCTCATGTCCATTTTTGCCGTAATCTTAACCCCTGGGATTATACTGCAGGAGCGGCAATTCTTACCGAAGCGGGAGGCATTGTAAGCCAATGTGACGGAAACCAGGTTTCGTTTGAAGCAGGAAAACATACCAACCTTGCTTCCAGCAACATGGTAATTCACGAGGCAATGCTGGAAATTGTAAAGAATTTTATATAAACTGGTATTGATTATGATGTATCAATACTGGAATGAACAGCTTGAGACAATGCCCCGCAAAGAACTGGAAGCATTACAGCTTGCCAGACTAAAAGAGGCGATTGAGCGCAGTCTCCGCGCTCCATTTTATCAAAGACGGCTTAATCAAGCGGGTATTAAAAGTCCTGACGACATTAAGAGTCTGGAAGATCTCCGCCGTGTTCCTTTTACCACAAAGAACGATCTCCGGGATGGTTTTCCATACGGCTTTCTTTCCATACCAAAAGAAGATGTCGTCCGCCTTCATGCATCCAGCGGCACCACGGGTACGCCGACAACAATTTACTTTTCCCGTGATGATTTAAAACAATGGGCAGGTTTTATGGCCCGTTGTATTTATGGAACAGGCTGCACCCGGGAAGATGTGTTTCAGAATATGATCAGTTACGGGCTTTTTACCGGCGGCCTTGGTTTCCATGCAGGCGCCGAGGAAGTGGGAATGCTGGTTATCCCCTCAGGATCGGGAAACACTGCCCGCCAGTTTCGTCTTATGCAGGACTTTGGCACCACGGCTGTACATGCAACACCCAGTTTTCTGCTTCACGTTGAGTCAAAGATGAAGGAAGAAGGGATTAAGCGTGAAAGCCTTCTTCTAAAGCGTGCCTTTGCCGGAGCCGAACCATATTCCGAAGATACCCGTAAACGCATCGAAGAACTCCTTAACATAGAAGTCTTTAACTCATACGGCCTTTCAGAGATAAACGGCCCCGGCGTTGCATTTGAATGTCAGTGTAAAAACGGACTGCATATCTGGGAAGACGGTTATATCGCAGAGATAATAAATCCTGATACCCTGGAAAATGTAACAGGAGACGGCCGGGGAGAACTGGTAATTACCATACTGTGCAGGGAAGCAACACCAATACTCCGTTACCGCACCCGCGACCTTACCGGCTTTATACCCGGCGACTGTCCCTGCGGCAGAACCCACCGCCGCCTCTACCGCATTACAGGACGCAGCGACGATATGCTGATTATCAACGGCGTTAATGTCTTCCCCAGCCAGATAGAAGAAGTGATCATGGCAATGAACGAAGTGGGTAACAACTATCTCATCGAAATAGAAAAAGAAGGCGTCCTTGACCGGCTGACTGTTAAGACCGAAATAAAGCCGGAAAATTTTCTGGACGATACCCGCCCTCTTAATGAGCTTAAAAACAAAATACGCCACAAGATCCAGGCTTCCATCACCATTAACCCGCGGGTAGAACTTCACGAATCGGGATCACTTCCTGTTAGCGAAGGCAAAGCCGTAAGGGTAAAGGATTTGCGGCCAAAGGATTTGTAAAAAGCGGTGTCCAGGACTTCCCCCGATAAAGTGGACAGTCCTTTACCCTGATACTGCCTATTTCCGAACCTAATGGTATCTACCAAAAATTTCCATGCAAAGAACGCAGAGGGGAAGAAAGGTACGCCCCTTCGGGTCGTTTGCCGATAAAAATGTATTATATTGCCGCCATTCGGCGGCATATGTCATCAACGAATTACGCGAATAAAACGAATTATCATGTACACATTATTCACGTTCATTAGTTGATCTGCTTTCCACCCTCGATTAACGTCACCACCAGAGCGGCTTAATGTAAGGGCTTTATCTTGCATTGGCAGCAATACTATACCGGAAATGAAAGATAATATCTAGAAGGGAACCTTCGCCCTTCGGGATGGGCGCAGCTGTGTCAGCTCTCGTTTTTGCGCTAGTGTCGTGGCGTTAACTGCTTAACATTATTTCCGAATTATGCCATGAATATGCAGAACCGGTTTTTATTACAAAAAATGGAACCGGAGATCTTGCTGTAATGAGTATAGAAACATACGAATTACTGGCGGGAAAATTACAGTTGTATTCTTTGATTGATGAAGGATTGACCCACATTAAGAATGGAAAAGTTAAACCTATGAAGGAATCTTTGCAACATATAAGGAAAAAAATAAAACAATAATGTATTTTGTAAAAATTACAGATATAGCAGAAGAAGATATTTTGTCTACAGTAAAAGTTTTTATATGGCCGAAGAGATTGGAAAAATATATTACAAAATAATATTTAGAATTTAGAATATTCGGGTAATTACCCAGCTTGCGAAGCCGGCACTGCTTCCCCTGCCCTCTTTTTTATGATATTGTATCACTATGATCTACAACCCGGACTGTGAATGCATGGAAAAAACAGCAAGAGCAAAACTCCAGCTTGCAAACCTGAAAAACCTGGTAGAAACATTGTATGAACGGGTGCCGTTTTACCGGAAAAAACTGGACGGGCTTAATGTAAAAGCAAGCGACCTTCACAGCATTACCGATATTGAAAAACTTCCCTTTACTACCAAGGATGATTTACGGGAATTGTATCCTCACGGGCTTCTGGCATGTCCAAAAGACCGGGTTGTAGAAGTCCACATGAGTTCAGGAACTACCGGCAAACCTGTGGTCGATGAGTACACCAAAAAAGACATCGGCATTTGGTGCGAGGCCATGGCGATGACAATGGCAGGCGGCGGCTGTACTAAAGATGATATTGTACAGAACTGTTATGGCTACGGCCTTTTTACCGGAGGGGCAGGCGCCCATTACGGGGCATTAACACTTGGCGCCGAAGTGCTGCCCATGTCCAGCGGAAACACTGCACGACAGCTTATGGTAATGGAAGACTTCGGTTCGACAATGCTTGCCTGCACACCTTCCTATGCACTTTTTATGGCGGAAGAAGCAGCCGGTGCAGGAATTGATTTAAAAAAACTTCCTGTCTGCAAGGGGTGCTTTGGCGCCGAACCATGGAGCGAAAATATGCGGAAGGAAATAGAATCCCGTTACGGGATGAAGGCTTACGACATTTACGGTCTTACTGAAATTATCGGTCCCGGCGTTGCCTTTGAATGTGAGGCACAAAACGGACTGCATATAAACGAAGATTTGTTTTATCCCGAAATTATCGATCCAGAAACGGGGAAAACCCTGCGTCATGGCGACAAGGGGGAACTTGTCTTTACCACCCTAACCAAGGAAGGAACGCCGCTGCTCCGCTACCGGACCAGGGATATCACCTGTTTTATAGACAATGACTGTACCTGCGGCAGAACCACCGTAAGGATGCACCGGCTCTTCGGCAGAACAGACGACATGCTGATTATCCGCGGAGTAAATGTATTCCCCGGTCAAATAGAACATGCCCTCTTTGCAATCGAAGGGACTGAGCCAGCCTACCTTATCGTGGTAAACCGCGGCGAAAAACAACTGGACGAAGTGGAGTTGCATGTAGAAGTTAAACAGGAATTTTTCAGCGACGAAACCAGAAAGCTGGAAGAACTGAGGAACCGGATCGAAAGTGAAATGAGGAGCAAACTGCAAATCGCATTTAAAATAAAACTCGTGGAACCCAAGAGCATAGAACGATCCACAGGCAAAGCCAAACGGGTTGTTGATAACAGAAAATTATAAGGACTTGCCAGCTTTTTGTTGTCAAGTAAGGAGATGACATGGAAATAAAACAAATATCGGTGTTTTTTGAAAACAAACCCGGACGGCTGGGTGAAGCAACCAAAGTGCTGGCCGATGCAGGTATTAACCTTAGAGCAATTTCCATTGCCGACACAGCCGACTTTGGGATTCTCCGCCTTATTGTTAACGATTACGAAAAGGCTGCTTCCACCCTGAATTCTGCCGGTTTTACCGCACGCATTACCAATGTAGCGGCATTAGAAATAGAAGACAAACCGGGAAGTCTTGCAAAAGTAATGGATATTTTTAAAACTGCAGATGTAAATATCGAATACCTCTATGCATCACTGGAAGGAAAAGAAGGAAAAGCCATAGTGATTTTTAAGCTGGGGGATCATGAGAAAGGGCTGCGCCTTATCGAAGAAAACAAGCTATCCATGGTAGAATCCTTTTAGAATATGAAGATTCTAATGTGTACCAGCGAAGCTGTCCCCTTTGCCAAGACAGGCGGTCTTGCAGATGCTGTTTCTTCGCTGTCTTTGGCCCTTGCATCATTGGGACATGATGTAAAAATTGTCATGCCCCGTTACTATTCCGTAAACCGAGACAAGTTAAAAAAAATCGAAGGCGCAATGGGAGTCCCCATGGCAGGCGGAGAGGAATGGTGTGCAATCTATTCTACAGAACTAAAGAGCGGGCATGCTGACAAACCGGGCCAAAACGAAAAGGCCGCTGCAAACAAACCTGTGCAGGTATATTTCATTGAACATGAAGGGTTTTTCGGCAGAGACGGGATTTACGGAAATTCATTTGAACCGGATTTTCTGGACAACCCCCGGCGTTTTGCTTTTTTTTGCAGAAGTTGTTTTCAGCTGTGCAGAAAGACAGGGTGGTATCCCGACATACTTCACGCCCACGACTGGCCTGCTGCACTTGTTCCGGTATTCCTGCGATATGGAGAAAAACATCGATCTCAATACAACACCGCCAGTGATTTTAACCAGCAAAACGAATCGTTTGAAAAAACCGTGTCGGTTCTGACAATACACAACCTTGGCTATCAGGGGATCTATTCCAAAGATTCATTTTTCTATACCGGTCTTGGCTGGGATGTGTTTTATCAGGCAGGCTTTGACGACTGGAATATGATGAATTATCTTAAAGCAGGAATTCTTAGCGCAGACAGGATCAATACAGTATCCCCCAACTATGCCAGAGAAACATTAAGCCAGGAAGGAGGCTTCCGTCTGGACGGCCCGCTTCGTTACCGGGAAAATGCCTATTCAGGAATTCTTAATGGCATTGACACGGAAGTATGGAACCCGGCCAAAGATAAATACATTCCTGCCCCATATTCCGTATATGATATGAAGGGAAAAGCCAGGGCGAAAAAATTATTGCAAAAACATTTTAGCCTTACCGAATCTGCAAAAGTCCCCCTTGTCGGCATGATAAGCCGTCTGGCAGAACAAAAGGGAATAGGCGATCTTTTTGGTCCCTCCTACGGATCGGCTTTTTCTATATGTCTTTCTATGGATCTTCAGTTTGTACTCCTTGGTTCTGGAGAAGCCTGGGCTGAACATGAGATTAGAAACCTTGCAGGAAGGCTTGATAATTTTAAAGCCCAAATTGGCTACAGCGAAGAGCTTTCTCACCTTATCGAAGCAGGATCTGATTTTTTTCTTATGCCCAGCCGCTACGAACCTTGCGGGCTGAATCAAATGTATTCCCTTGCATACGGTACACTTCCCATTGTACGAAACACCGGAGGGCTGGCTGACACCGTACAAAATTACAACCAAAAAACCGGAGAAGGGACAGGTTTTATGTTCAACTACCTAAGCCCTAATTCAATCCTCGACACAGTAGGATGGGCCGTATGGGCCTGGTACAACAGAAAAAAAGACATCGAAGCAATGCGCCTTCGGGGTATGGCACAAGATTTTTCATGGAATAAATCGGCTATGGAATATGCCGAACTGTACCGGAAAGCTCAGAACCAATAGCCGATAAAAAATACGAAGCATATTTTTCATTCGACTTTAAACCGGGAAACCTCCTGTAATAAAAGTGCAATGTCTTCGCGGTTCTTTCCGCTTATCTCGTTTACATGATTAACCGAAACATTAATCTGTTCTGCACCGTTCGCCATTTCATTCATGCCGGAAGTAATTTCCTGCGTAGCCTTTTCCAGATTGTTACTTTCCGAAATGACTTCCTTACTGCCTTCAAGCATTTCCCGTGAACTGTCCTTAACCTGCCGCATAATGCTATTTACCTCGGTAACTCCACCGACAATTTGCTGGCTGCCTATCTCCTGTTCCTCCATCGCACTGCGGATGTGATCTTCCTGTTCCGATACGATTTTTACGCTGGAATCAATAGCTTCGAACTTTAGCAAAACGTTTTCCGTAGCACTGGTAATCTTGTCAATAGATTCTTTTATCTTTTTTAAAACCATGCTGATTGTCTTGGACTGTTCACCTGAACTTTCCGCCAGCTTGCGAATCTCGTCTGCCACAACTGCAAAGCCCTTGCCTGCTTCCCCTGCATGGGCTGCCTCAATGGCGGCATTCATTGAAAGTAAATTTGTTTGGCTGGCGATGTTTTCCATAACCGAATTGATCTCCAGAAGTCCTTCGGATTCCCGGGCGATTCCCAGAATATCTGCAGCAACATCCTGCAAACCTGAGCGGCCAACTTCGGAAGCGTCTTTAAGGGTTTTAACATTGCCCGCATTGCTTACCAGCGTTCCGGTAACAGACTTGATATTGGCTGCCATTTCTTCAATAGCAGTGGATGTCTGGGAAACATTAACGCTTTGTTTTTCCACAAGACCGTCGATCCTGTTGATATTACTCACAACCTGTTCCATAGATGCGTGTGTTTGACTAACACTGGCGCTCTGGTTTATTATCCTGCCCTTAATGCTCTGGATGTTTGCAGTAATCTCGCTAATTGCAGCGGCAGTTTCCGTCATATTGCTGGCAAGTTCACTGCCAGTGGCAGAAAGAGTAACGGCCTGTTTTTTGATAACGATAATCAGATTTTTTATTTTCTCCAGAGTCATATTAAAATAATGGGCCAGACTGCCGATTTCATCTTTTGAACTGGCAGAAATTGTCCTAGTTAAATCGCCTTCCCCTTCTGAAATATCCCTTAAGGTTTCCGCTACCCTGGCGATGGGCTTGCTGATACTCCTGGAAAAGAATATTGCCGCCAGGATAACCACAACCAGAATAATTACGCTGATAACAACGCCGGTTTTAATCATGATGTACACCGGGGCCATAACGGTGTCTGACATTACCCCTATTGCAAAGTTCCAGGGGGTTTTGGATCCGCCTGTAACAATTGGAACAGTAATAATTTCCATATCAGCATTGAATGCTGCAATATGATTGGAAAAACTGAAATTTTTCCCTTCCTTGATGGCATTAACATAATCATCCATACGCGATCCGATCATGTCTATTTCAGTCTCCTGCAGATTTTTCCCTATGCGGCTTTCATCAAAATGGCTGACAACCGTGCCGGCATTACTGAAAACCGCAGTTACAGCATCTTCATACGGTTTGTTACGCTGTGTTATGATCTGGATCATGTCTATATCGATGTCGATTCCTGCAACCCCCAGGATTTTTCCATCTCTTGAATGTATGGGAAAGGCAATTGACGTCATCATCCTTGTGTTTTCGCCCACATTGTATATATACGGATCAAAAAGTATTCCGCCGCCCGAGTCCCTTGCCGTCAGATAGAATTCCCCTTCCCCTGATGTTTCACCATTTCCCAAAAGAGATAATTTTATTGTTTCGCCATCCCTGTACCAGTAAGGCCCAAAGCGTCCATTGGAATAACTGCCCGGTTCTCCTGCGAACAGGCGGTCATTTCCTTCCAGAACATCCGGTTCCCAGCGGCACCATGCAGCGATTAGCTCAGAATTTTCCGCTACCATTCCTCTGAGTATGGTGTTTATCACATTCCGCCTGTTGTCTTCAGAGAAACTTCCATATTGCTGCAAAACCTGTGTCAGAGTTTCTGCAGAATACCAGTAATCTTCCAGATAACCTTTTACTTCGCTGCTTGATTTTTCCGCAAGATTTACTATTGATGCATGGGTATGCTCGCTAATAGCAGATCTCGATTGAACAAGCAGAACAATACCGACTGATCCTATGCCGAACAGGCTGAGCATGATCATAATTACAGTTAGTTTAAAATTGATTTTCATTTTTCTTCCTTGTTTAAATAAATTTCTACATGATAAAATATAATACAGAGATATGCTAAAACAAAATTTTTTTTGATTTAATTTAAAAAATTTTTATTTATAACAAAAAACTTTTCTATGCGGGAAAATAATTTCTTATGCAGGATAAAAACTTTTCTTTAGTGATGTTCCTGTTGTAAACGTTACACTGTGTACTTAAACTCCCCGTTATTTTCAGACGCCCAGAAGTCGGCATAGCTTACTTTCCACGGGCTTTTTCCCAGCTTGTCTATGGGGATTTTGTTTTTGATCAGATGCTGCCAGTGGCCTTTGCCGCCGATATCACCCTGATACACAATGCCCACCGGCACGCCGTCACGAAGGATTATTTTCTGGTAGTTCCTGCGATCCTCGCGGACAAGGACCTCGTCCCCTTCCTTTGGGCTAAACTCGCCCACAGAAAGCGTTGCAAGATCAAAGAAATTTACCGTGTTCTTGATTGCAAAACGATCTTCGTAGTTAAGGTTCCACCCGGAAATGTTCCGCCCGACAAGCTGTCCCTGAATCTGGGCATTGGGCCAGATGCCCGAAAGGCCTGCCGCATCGCCGCATGCATAGATGCCCGGAACACTGGTTTGCAGTTTGTCGTCCACCACAATGGCCCTTTCGGTTTTGATAGCACCGGCCTCGCCGCTGCCTCCGCAAAAACCAATGGCAGGGCGCACACCGACAGCGAGTATCACCATGTCGCAGGTGATCGATTCGCCGGACTCAAGTTCCACGGAGCTCACAGCTTCGGCGTTACCCTTGGTGTTTACCACTTTTTTTGCAAGGAGGAACTTGACTCCGTGGTTTTCAAAAAGCCGCTGGTAGCTTTCCGCCGCATGGGCGTCAAGGTTGATCGCCAATATGGTGGGAAGCATTTCCACTACGGTGATGTCAAACGTTTTCCCAA
>Ga0082212_10011873_pt1 | contig 11005 bp, 10 predicted proteins | sample TergutNt197P3_FD_71548 | JGI IMG/M metagenome (GOLD analysis project Ga0082212, IMG submission 71548) | Neocapritermes taracua P3 segment gut microbial communities from Petit-Saut dam, French Guiana - Nt197 P3 | ecosystem: Host-associated > Arthropoda: Insects > Digestive system > Gut ...
CTGTCCTCGATTTCATCCAGGAACATTTCGGTGCTATGGTCCAGTTGCAACATCTTATCGGCATATCCCTTAATAGAGCTTGCCTGCCGAATCTTATCCCAAATTTTTTCAGGGCAGGTGTGGGACAGCATGAGGTCGATCTTCCAATTCTCGGCTTCCAGGCGATTCCTGATCCTCGCTTTGATTTCTTCCGATGGTTGCTCGTCCGGCCACCACATCTGCGGGTAGAGTCCGGGATTTTCTTCGTGAGCCGCGATTCGCCATTCCTGGTCAATGGAATAAGCCCCGCCGGCGGCCATGGTTTTTACTCCCTCCAGGTCATAGACCTCCCCATCCCTGGCGAACACCAAATTCGGCCACCTGGCTTCCACATAGGCCTTCCCGCCCATCCATTCAACTTCATCATAGAGTGAGATGGACTCCGGACGCATTTCGTGGTTCCCATGAACGCATAGAAAGGTTATCGGCAGTTTCCGCAGCTTTGATTTCAGCTTCGAATCTTTCCTTGGGCCTCTGAAATTGATGCCGGCGTCGCCCAGGATGATGAGAATATCATTGGGGGTCGGATCGATCTTTTTTATGAATTCTCTGATTCGAGCAAATTCGCCATGCGTGTCGCCAGTTATGTATATCATCTCTTTTTGACCTTTATCTTATTGTTTCACTTTAATTATCGGGGTCCAGATCCAGGATCGTCCTGGGATGTATGTGTCTCTCCGCGCCCAAGCCGAGCTGGCCGTTGAGCGTGGCCTTCACCAGGTCGGTCTCGATCTCCAGCCGTTGAAATATCTCGAATTCCGTCATGCCCATCCTCATGTAAGCCATCCCGGCTGCCGATTCCAGGGCTCTTTCCTCAATCCTCTTCTGTTCCTGAAGTTTGTGCAGAATCAAGAGACCATCCTTCTCCAGAAGCCGGAGCCGATTGGGGCGCTGAACCGCCCACCTTTCGGCTATCTTCCACGGCCGCAGTTCCCTGGCTGGAGGCATCCGGGTCAACAGGATTTCTATGGTTTCCGGTTGAAGAACCTTGGATGCGGCTTCGAGCCAAGATGGCAGAGCATATTCCATGATATTTTCCCTAAATTTCTATGATGACTGGCAGACCGCTCCAAGGGCTTTTCCTGTCCAGGATGGAAACATTATAAACTTCCGTCCGGCCGATACGGCCGTGGCCGGCTCCTATATGGATGTGGCCACAGATGAGCAGACGGGGTTGGCAGACCTTTATGGCCGCCAGGAGAGCCCGGCTCCCGTTATGATACCCGGGTATTTCTTCTGGGCCATCACAAACACCCCAAGGTGGGCTATGGGTCAACCAAATATCCGGCGTTTTTTCTTGACTCTCCAGGATTGCTTGCAGGTTATCAGCCAAGGTTTCTTCATCTTCCTCCCAAGCCATGTCGGCGACTTTGGGAGTCCCGGAAAACAGGAGAACGTCATCGACGATGCGGGCCACCCCATATCGCAAGTTTGATGGAGGCTGAAAATCGTTAACGTAGTCGTGATTCCCCAGGACCAGGTAGGTCGGCAAGCCCAGAGCCTCGATCCAGGGACAGAAATCGTATTCGAGCCAGGGGCGTTGCTCCGCCAGCGTGACCAGATCCGGCGGGGTAATATCGCCGGCGATCATAAGACGGTCAATGCCGGTAGTATCCAGGTTCGGCAAACGGCCGTGGGTGTCGGAGAAGGCTAGAATACGCATTTGTTTGGCCTTTGGGGGCTATTAAAAAAGATGCTTGACGATAAATTGGCGTCGGGGCCAGATCAATCGTCTTCGTCATTCCTGTGTGTAATACGGCCCACACTCCGGACTCCATCCATGGTCCGTCCCATTGTCCAGTCCGGTTCCCGTAACTCTGATTTCCGCAGAGCTTCTGCTATTTCCCATTCGGATTCGTTTTTAATGGCCATCGCTTTGAGCTTTTCTTCCAACTCCTTTTCTTCCGCTTGACGCTTTTCTTCCTCTAATTCTTCTTTGGTCTTCGGCTTCTCCGGAGGCGGAATTTTACCGGACCATTCAACTACTGCTTCTTGCAGGCGGTAGTCGGGAGCAGGGTCCTCGGCTTCGGCTTTACAAGCCTTCTGGGCGATTTCATCCGCGTAAACAGGCCCCAGAGCTTCAGCCGCGGCCAATCTGGTCTCAAACTCATCATGGGCTTTCTGGAGAGTCTCCAGGCCACATTCGTGCTTACGGAGCAACATATTGAACTTAAGAGCAATGGCTTCCCCTGGTCCTAATTTAGTCAAGGTGACGATGGAATGACGGTATGAAATAGCTTGAGTCCAGGGGTCGTCACAATACATAATAATTCTGTTATTACAGTTATTTATAAAACTCTCGATCCTCTCTTTCTGACGGCCGCGAGAAATAAGGGAGGAAACTGATTGGAAAGCGAAGACGGATATATTATTAAATTCCCTTGATTTAGCAACAAAAGCATTGTCGTTTAGGGAATTGTTACAACTGAAATCCACGTAGTCCTGGAATTCGTCCATCACGACGAAAGTATATTCTCCGGCCGGCAAGTCCAGGCCTCTGTCCAGCACAGCATTGTAAAGCTCCTCCACGATGAACCGGGTGAGATCTTCGCCGGCGCGGCCGGAACGAGGGCCGAACCGAAGGACGACGATTTTGTTCTGTTCATAAATCAATTTTGCGAGGTCCAGGGGGCCGTTCTCAGCGGAACAAAATCCTCGCTTGATGCCTGGGGCTTGCAAGAGCGCCAGAAGTTGTGAACGAGTTGTATGTGTCCGGTATTCTGTCTGTTCGTCGTAGTTATCGTTTTTTTTCCGGGTTTCAGACGGCACCCAGAGACAGGGATGGAAGCGACCGCTTTTGATCTGCCTGATCAGATCCAATTCTTGAGGACTTTTGGCCAGGGCGACGAATACTCTGAATAATTCGGCGCAAAGTGGATAGTCCGATAATAAATTGGCTATTAGCTGTAAAGTCGGATCAAACCTTACATCGTGGACCGTCAGATGACGGAGAATCTGAACCAATTCAGTGGCCACCCGGATTCCGCCTTTGTAAAAAGACAAATTTTGACTCCAAACAATTTCTCGAAGCGTAAGTTTGTCAAAAAATTCATAAACTTTCATGTCACTCAATCCCGCCAAAAAGTTGAAGCCAGTCGCTTCCGGTCCGACACCAAGTTCAACCACATCATCCTCACGATTTAAATATGAACAAAGGGCCCGAATTTTCCGGGTCATATTGCCCTTGATGTCGATTACTAACCCTGGATATCCCCGGGCAATCAAATTAAAGAGCATCGGATATATAGCCGCGGAAGTTTTCCCTATGCCCGTTGCCCCAACTACGCAAGTGTGCATATTTCCTTCCTCGAAGGAAATATTGCGCCCGTTGTCGAATTGCAACAAAGTTTGGCCCAGGGATGCTGGATCAGAATTTTGGGGAAAAATGTTTTGATTCACGATGTTCTCCTTTGGTGCGGGAGTCAATTTTAACAGGTAATGAATTATCTATAAATAAGTCTACCGCTCTTAAAACTTTTTGTCAAGCAATTTATTTTAATAAAACTCTGTTTTATTGCTCTTTCAAAAAATCGTATTTTTAGATATTTGATATCTTGATATTTTAAAAATTTGCTGTATTATAAGAACCATGAAGCGTCCAGCCATTGTCTATAATCTGACCTTTGATCGAAGACTTCGAGAAAGGCTGACCTGGCCCGACTCAAAAAAATCTCTCTCCGCTGAAGATTTTTTGAAGTTCGCCCTCCAAAAGAATCATGCCCTGTTTGATTCTTTAGCTGGTGCGGGCGGCGGCCTTTCGGTCGCCGAGGACGGGACCATAGACAAGCTGCGGACTGAGTTCTTCTTCAATATTTTGATCCAAGCCGGCCGCCAGCGCCCGGGCCTGTTTCCTGTCCCTGACCTCTGTCTAGCCGCCTTCAATATTCTCGCCACCAGGCATGACCTTTCTACATGCCGCCTGGTCTGCCTGGATCTGGCTCTGCTGCCTGCGGCCGTCCTGGCCGCTGGTCGGGGGGCTCAAATTGCCCCGCCGTTGAACTCCTGGCCGAAAGACCTCTTGAATACTACCGAGGATCGGACCCTGGAAGGGGCCCTGATTCTGGCCAGTGATCCTCTAAAGCTGACCGAGGACCATCCGGATTTGCTTGACGATCTGGCCAAAGCCAAGGGGGGGATCATTTTTTGTTTCTGGGATTTTTTAGGAGTCAAGCTCCACAGCCAGGCGAGAATGAAATGGCTGGATACCGGCCTTATCCGCTCCCTGGTCCAGCTTCCCCTCCCCAGGCGTCAGAGCGCGGTTTATTACCCCGCCCTGGTTGAAATCGGCCCCAGTCCCCAGGAGCCCTCTTTGATCAGGCTGGCGGATGTGCGTGAGGGGGTCTCCGGAGAACTCTCCCAGGCCGAGGTTCTGGAGGCCGTCTTTGACCAGGCGGCTCCCGCGAAATCCCTGGACGTCACCCCGGTCCAACTGGCCAACCAGGAAGACCAAGACTTCACCCCCAGGCGATTTTTGGCCGACCCCCAAGGCATCGGCGAGGTGGCTCTGAGCAGTTGCGCCAACTTACTCCGTTGTCAGGCCCTACGGTCCAAACCCAGAGAAAAAACTGATTATTTCGTCTGCCGGGAAATATTATTTTCCCAACTGGATGACATTACGGGTTTTGTTCAGCCCGGGGCTGGCCACCTGGTCGAGCTTCCAGGGTTCAACCCTGAAGGTAAAGAAAAAAAATATCTCCTCCAACAGAATGACATTTTGATATGCTATCGAGGGACCGAGGCCAGCATCGGCCGGGTCGGCCTGATGGCCGTCGCACCGGATAAATACATGATCGCCGGCCAAAGCCTCTGCATAGTTCGAGTCTTTGATGGAGATCCGATATGGCTTTATTATTATTTGCGCCAGGAAAAGTTTCGGCAACGGCTCTTGAGCCGAAGTAGCGGGAGCAAAATGCTGACGGTCAACTTGGAGGATCTGCGTAAATTGGCCGTTGTCCAGCCTGGGCCTACCCAGATGGCCGTGGTTGGCCAAAAGCATAATAATATACTTGTTATAATGGAAAATATGAGGCAACTCGCGGATCAGGTTGGTGATGAATTGAGGGCCCTGGACCGTTCAGTTTCATGAATCCTTGAATCCTTCAGAAAAAGAGAAGAGCTATGATGGAAAGGGCAGGCTGATCATGGCTGCAACCAAAGAGCTTCATAATCAGGCTATGAGAATTTTAAATCAGGCGGAGGAATTATATCGGCAAAACCCTGAAGAAACTGCCCTTGCGGAATTATATTACAAATCTTGCCTCAAAGATGTTGAAGCCGCTCACATGATTGAACCGAAAGAAGAAAATGAACCCAAGCCATTTTATATATCAGTGCCGCATCCCTTGCTCTTCGAGCCAAGGAATTAAGGCTGGCTGAATAACTGGCTTGTGATGGTTTGCGGGGCTTCCCCAGCGACTTCCACCGCCAGGAATTATACGCACTACTTGACCAAGCCAAAAATTGTTATTCTTTGCATCAATTAAGCCAAGAATATTGACGTTTACCCCCCTGGTGCCGGTTGAGTTTGAAGGTCGTTACCCCCCCCTGGTGCCGGTTGAGTTTGAAGAGCGTTACCCCCCCTGGTGCCGGTTGAGTTTGAAGGTCGTTACCCCCTCCTATTTATATTAAGTGTAATCCGGGACAAGCGGGGCGCTTGTTTTACGCTGACGCTCCAAACAAACGCCAATCGCTTGCTCTACGAGGTTTCCGACTGCTCCGCGAACTTCGTTCTTGTCGCAGTCGATTGGGGGTCTCCCCCAATACCCCCTGCGGTGGCGTTTTGAGTATCTTATTCGCTTAAAAGTATTTTAAATATCATCTATATCAGAAAAAAATTCAATGAATCTAGCTATAAAACGAGCCAGGAGATGAAAGCGGTATCAACTCAAATAACGGCTCCAATAAAAAGGTGACTACGATGCCTTTAGAAGCAAATAATAGATTTAAAAACAACGGCCCAAATACAAAAAAATCTATCAAAAATGAAAACGAAAAAAAATTTATAACTTAAATATCCGACTGACTAAAAACGAATATATGAAACTTTAAACGGCCGCTGGAAAACTTAAAATAAGCATTTCTGATTTTGCTCGGCGCCTATTATTTCTAAAACCTATTATGACTAAAATCGACATCGGTTCAGTGAATGAAATGAAGCGCCAAGGCGGTTTATTGAAACATTATTTTAATGAGACTGGCGGCCGAAATAAGAAACTGACTGAGAAGAGATTAAAAGAGATCCAAGCCATCGTAAAAAAGATTGAAAAACCATTTGTTGATGACGACCCTGATGAAGTATATCAGGCTAAATTAGCCGCAATTTTCGATAAAAATCTGACTGATGAATAAGCGGAGAAAAAAAGGTATAAAAATGCTTGGTATCGTAGCTGAAAGACGCAGAGACAGAGCCGGGGGCGCCCGGTCTGTAACTGATATAGTCAGCTACATTATGCGTTTGCGTGATGAGGCCAAAGAAGAAAAAATATTGGATGTTTGGTATCGCAATATATTGGATGAATCGCCTCAAGGAGCTATGTATGAAATGAAGTTCCATTTGGCGCAATGTTCGGTTAGAACACCATATTGTATGGAACATTTAATACTTACTTGGCCGGCCAATGAAAATCCCAAAGTAGATGATATTAAGGGAGCCGCCGACTACGTTTTAGAGAAAATGGGTTTAAGTGATAATCAAGCTGTAATGTCGCTTCATAAAGATACAAATAATCTTCACTTACACATGGCTGTAAATCGTTATAACAGCAATCATAAATTGGTCGATACGGGTGGCGGCTGGTATGTGAATTTGATGCACAAATGCAGTCGGGAATTGGAATTACGATACGACTGGCAATTTCAGACCGGGGGCATATATGAAATTCAGGATGACGAAGTTGTAAAGGCTTCTGAAAAGACCAGAATTTCCCGGGGAGCTAAAAATTTTGAGACTTATACGGGTCAGGCTTCGGAAGAACGCAAATTACAAATGGTCTGTTCCAAAATTTTTAATCTGGCAAAATCCTGGCCGGAAATTCACGAAGAGTTGGCTAAACAGGGGGTCGTTTTAAATCAAAAAGGCTCGGGCGGAATTTTGTTGGTCAATAATATTGAAGTCAAATTGAGCAGTATCGGCCGCGATTACAGTTTCGGCCGGCTGGTGAAAAAATTCGGCGAATTTGAGCCAGCCAAGGATGATATTTCGGTGAAACCGGACCCCGCTTCGATATTCAATCAGGCCATGCCGATAATTGCGACCAATTCTTGGGCCGAATATACCGAGGCCCGAAAAATTCATTATGAAAGATACCAGGAATATAAAAATAAAAGACAGGAGGCCATAGATAAATATCGACTTTTGCGGAATAAGACCGTAGATGAACTGGCTGAAAAATTTGAAAAAGAATGGCAAATATTCAACGCCCCAAAAGACACTTTTTATAATAAGCGGCAGGAATATAAATATATTGTGGCCAAGCACAGGTCCGAGCAATACAGGATGAAAAAAAGTTTAGGCAAGGTCAAAAATGAGGTCTATTCTTCCTGGCCGGCCCGGCCATATATAAAATTTCCTTCGTATCAACAATGGTTGGACAGCCGAAGAGACCAGCAAAATTATAACGCTGACTACGACCTTTATTATAATCGTCGGAGCATGGGCGTAATTGAGCCTTTGGATGAAAATGCCGGTCAAGATCCCGCCGCCGCTTATTTGCTCATAGGTCTGGCTGGAATTCAAAATTTCAGGATGAATAGGAGCGTCGATAAGGGATATTTGTATTTTGAGCAGACAAATTTCGGCTTGAACGGGGTGGAAAAAAACGATGTAGCTTTTGTCGATTACGGCAAACTTGTAAAAATCTATATAGAATCTGACGAGGCCATCTTGGCCGCCATGCAGTTAGGCAAGGCCAAAGCCCAAGGTCTCGGCTCTGGAAACCAGGGCGGAGGCTGCCACCGGCGAACAGCAAGCCCCAAAATATATTGAACCGACCATCGAAGCTTATATGCTTCACGTTCACGATTTGAAGGAATGGTGGCAAAAGAGAGCCGGCAAAATCAATGAAGGAACTATTGACTTTAATGCCGCAGTCAGATTGCGAGGGACAGGACACCCTCGCGCCGCTGTCGCGGCGGCGCTTCGCGCCAAGGCCCGGGAGTGGAGGGGGCATGGTTTCAGCCGGGAAGGCGAGTTGGAGCGTTATGTGGAGAACACTATAAATGCGGCTTTCGGTTTCCAGGGCGATATGGAGCTGGACAAGTATAAGAATTCCATTACCCGTTGGTATGGCCTTGAAGGCCGGGAAGTGGGAGAGCCCCTGCCGTCTGTCGAGCGGGCCCCGGAAGCGCCGGCCCAAACTTCGGCCTCACCGATCCTTGAACAGGGGCAGGCGGGGCCCGAGCAGTGTAATGATCCCGAAGCGGGCCAAGCGGAAGGCCCGCAATCCCCGGACAGGCGAACCATTGACCGTCAAAGCGCACAAGGCAGTCAAGTTCAGGCCCTCCAAGACCCTTAAGGATGCGATTGCTTGAGCATTGTCCTCCCCATCACCACCCCGGTCGACCTGGTGAAGGACCGGGTCGGCCAGCCTTTTATGGCGATTTATGGTTGTCAGGGCTCAGTCGAAACCTTGGCCTCCGATTGTTGGTCTTTCGCTCCAGCAAAGCTGGGGGCTAGGGTTCATAAAGTCTGTTAAGCACGGAAGTCATTTTCCACCCTCCAATGTGATCCTCAATTCTTTACTTGCTGAAGGATTCTATGAGGGCGACTATGTCCTCCACTCGCCATGCAGTAGTACGCGGTGCGAGCTTAACGGGCTGAGGGTATCGACCCGCTTTTACACCGTTCCACCAAGCACTTTTACTAACCGGGAATAACGCCAGCACTTGTGGTAGTCTGTAATAGCCGGTAATTTGGTGCTGATTGTGTTCATTTGACATAAGGGCCTCCTTCCTGATTTCTTATGGCTTCAGGAGAGAGTATAGAACATATCGCCTCCGTTTTGCTTGCAGGCTCCCTTGCATTTCCCATGCATTTTCCATGCAAAAATTAAAAAATCTTGCTTTTTTAGTGCATGGCAAACGTCGCCAGACTTTTTTCGCAAAAAATCAGTGTGGTGTCAGGCAGAGGAATTAGTTTTAGGTGATGGTTAAAGCTTCAGATTTGTTCAAAAGAGCAATTGCGCGACGATAGTGTGTGCTGTCAACTTGAGAGGGCTTATCTCCAAGCCATTTGCCAATCTGCGTTAAATTTTTCTGATCACACCAATTAAATAGAACGTAGGCAATGACTTCGTCAGGAAATTCTTTTTCCCTCATGTCTTTGATGACAACTTGCGGAATTTTTCCTTTCCACAAGTCACGGGGCACAATAAAAGAGGGGGCGGTAGGCTTGGCGGGAGCTTCCTCAAGTGTAAAGGGAAGGGTAAGTTCAGCGGAAGTTTCTTCATGGGGACTGGCTGGCATTGCCTTGATCATATTCACATACTCTATGGAAATGCCATCGACTTCCCGTATCAAGGAATAGCCCCAGTTCAGAATATGTTTTACAGCGATGCTTTTATTCACGCTTATGGTGTCTATGAACATTTTTGAAAGAAAAGAAAAATTAAAAGGTTTAAGAAAAAACTCTTTTTTTTCAAATAAGCCAATAAATTTTTCCGAAGTAATGTTGGGCTGCAATGTGAAGCCCATAGGGTTTATTGGGGAATCAAACTTGCGTTCTATACGCGAAAGGCCATCAAGCAGAGATTTAATTTTAGCGTGAAATTCGTTAGCATATTTTTCATATATATATTTGGTGATGTCATCTAATCCATTCTCTATGTCAATAGCAAAAACTACCTTTGATATGTCTCGAAGATAGGCAATGATTCTATCGCTATATATTTGTAAGTCAGGACTGTCATGTTCAGAAGGATCAAACGTAGGAAATGAAAAGCTCAATTCTGTTTTACATGCTTTAATTTTTTGAAGAACGTTATCTTGTAAAAGATGTCTATATGCCTCTCTCCAGACATCATATGGAAATATCTCATCCGGAAAGAGTGCTGAAACAACCTTTTCCGCATCTTTCTCTTTCAGGCCGAAAGCCTGTTTTAGTCTTCTTATGGGTGTGTGGTACTCGTCCAACATGGTACTGTTATGATACACTAAAACACGGGAATTGTCATGAGGTCTGCCCTCGCAATTCATCCAAGTAGCCGGCCCACCTGGACATCATACGTTTTCTCTCCGCAAGATGGACAGTGCGGTTATACGCCCGGCCATTCGGGTCGCGAACCATGTGCGCTAGCTGCTGTTCAATGAACTCATACCGCTCCCCCAGGACTTCATCAAGCAGGGTCCGGGCCATTGCCCGGAAGCCGTGCGGCGTCATTTCCTCCTGACCTATGCCCATGCTTCTCAGGGCGGCCAGCATGGTCGTTTTGCCCATCGGCTTGTTTTTCTGCCAACCGGAGGGGAAAACATATTCCCCCCGTCCTGTCAGAAGGTGAAGCTCTTTCAATATTTCCATTACCTGGGGCGCAAGAGGAACAATGTGGGGAGTATTGGTCTTTTGAGCCGTATAACGCCACTCACAGGCTTCAAAATCAATATCAGCCCACTTGGCCTGTTGCAATTCACCTGGCCGGACAAATACATAGGGGGCTATTTTCAAGGCGCTGGCCACCACAAAGGAACCGGGATAGCTCCAAATGGCTCTCAACAAGCGACCGACATCCTTGGGATCGGTCATGGCCGCCAGATGCTTCCCCCGATAAGCCTTCAGACTGCCCCGCAGGGAGGGCAGGGGGTCAAGTTCCGCCACACCCGTGGCCACGGCAAAGCGCATGACCAGACTGCAAGCTATATTGGCCCGTTTGGCCGTATATAAATGCCCTTGGGACTCCATACGACGCAATACATCCAGGAAGTCGGGAGCCTTCAAGCTCCGCACCGGCATCCGGCCTATTACCGGAAAGACAAA
>Ga0082212_10002311_pt1 | contig 11004 bp, 11 predicted proteins | sample TergutNt197P3_FD_71548 | JGI IMG/M metagenome (GOLD analysis project Ga0082212, IMG submission 71548) | Neocapritermes taracua P3 segment gut microbial communities from Petit-Saut dam, French Guiana - Nt197 P3 | ecosystem: Host-associated > Arthropoda: Insects > Digestive system > Gut ...
GGATTTTTACAGACTGATGCAGCTATAAACCGCGGTAATAGCGGAGGGCCATTGATTAACTACAGGGGTGAAGTTATAGGCATCAATACCGCCATACGGGCTGATGGTCAGAATATCGGATTTGCTGTACCAATCACACCGGTAAAACGGATATTGACAGAGCTTCGCACGGGTAAGCCCATCAAGCGAGGTTGGCTCGGTGTTTCTACGCTCGACACTGACCACGATTATCAGGAAGCCCTGGGAGTAAATGAAGGCGCATTAGTAAATAGCGTGGAAAAATCATCCCCGGCGGACAAGGCGGGAATCCAGTATCTTGATGTTATTGTTGGCGTAGACGGGAAGCCAATAAAAAAAGGTGCTGATTTGGTGGATGCCATTGCCTCCAGAAGACAGGGAGAGGTTGTCAGGTTAGAATTAATTCGTAATGGCCGCAGACAAACAATTTCTGTAACCCTTGGAGACAGAAATAACATGGATAGCGGCAACGGTTCTGAAAGCAAGCCCCCCACTTCCGGAGACGAACTCAGGAGAGATGCCGCTGGAACCATGAACCTGGAAAAGACTTATGGGTTTGAGGTCGGTGCGCTGGATGCTCAAAACCGAAGGACTTACCAAGTGCCAGAGAGTGTTACAGGAGTTGTTATTACCAAGGTGTTGCCCCGTACATCCGCTTCGGACAAGAGGCTGGCCGAAGGGATGATCATACAGAGCGTCGGCACAAAAGTTATAACTTCTTTGGATGAATTCCGCACGGAAGTCCAAAAAGCCAGCGGCAAAACTGTAATTCTCTCCATTCGGGAGAGGTCTGGGAGGGGTTACTCTGAGCCATTTCCAATGGCCATTCCTGCCATGCCGACTAGATAGAACTTGGAACTTAGCAGCTCAGAACTTAGAGATTAAGAAAATAATGTCCCATTTTGTCCCTAGTATGGCATTACTGGAGTCCGGCATCGGCGGAGCTTTCGGGACTTTTGCTTTCATCATGGGCGCGGGTGGGCTGCTCTATTTTATGATGCGGGGCAAGAGCGACCCCCCAAAAGCAGTTGGAGAGCCAAAAAAAGTAATGTCTTCCGATCCAGTCAGGTCTATGGTCTTTCAATGCCCTTTTCCCAAGTGTCCCATCTGCGCTGGAGCATCTGACAAGATGCACCAGGACTGGGACGGGAAAAGAAAAATCAAATGGACTTGCGGCTACTGCGGCAACTCCAGCGTCCAGGAACTAAGTGACGATGAGTTGCCACGATAAACATATAAACAGAACTGGCGGTGTCATCTCTCCCCAAACAATGCCGTTCCGATTCTAACCTGATCTGAACCCGCAAGCACAGCTTCTTCTATATCATCACTCATGCCCATGGACAGTAATAGCCTCTGTCCGATGCGTTGCTGCCAGTCTTCCCTGAAAATAGCTAAATCACTAAATGCTGTCACCAAGCCCATTGGCGGGATGGCCATAAAGCCTTTTATCGGTAGCCTGGGGGAGTTTTCCAGGGCATCCAGTAATGACTGTAGGCATTCCGGTGGACAACCCCCCAATTTACTGGCTTCATCCCAGAGGTCTATCTGAATCCATACATTGCGGCAAATGTCTAGTTCTTCCGCGAGCCTCAACAGCCTGGAGGCCAATTCGGGCCTATCCACAGTCATTAGCTCGCAAAAATGTTGCAGTGCGAGCTTAGCTTTGTTTCTCTGCAACGGACCGCTCAGAGCGAATGTAGCACCTGGCAGTGCCACAGATTTGGAGACGGCCTCCTGGACATAGTTTTCTGCAAAGTGGGTGATGCCACACTCCATTGCCTCCTGTAGCGACTCTATCGGATGGAACTTGGAGACAGCAAGGATGGATACCGAGCCTGGGTCACGACCACATGTTTCAGCCGCGACTGCTATCCGGCTTCTTATCCCAACAAGGCGTTCTTTGAAGCCATTCATTGAGGTAAATACAGAATCCGCTGACATGATTCGCAAATGATGGAGCCTTTGGCTTTGAGCTGATAGACCAGCGGCATTCGCAGCTTGGTGTTGCATCCTGTGCAGACATTATTTTCCATAGCAACGACCGCCCTGCCGCCCTTGTTCTGCATGAGGCGGCTGAAATTATTGAGGGTGGCCTCATCCAGTTGCTTTTCCGACTCCAATATTTGCTCTGCCAGGCGGTTTTTGGCAACTACCTGGTTTTCATGCTCCGCAAGAAATATTTCATGCAGCTCGTCAAACTGCCTTTGGTCTTCTTTTTGAACAGAAAGCAGGTTTTCGCTTTCACCTTCCATAGCTTTCAGTGCGGCTTCAGATTCCCTGATATTGCGCTGAATAAGTTCGAGCTGCCGTTCTTTTTCGTCCAGACTACGCATGGCTATGGTGTACTGCGCTTTATTGGCGGTAGACTTTAACTCTTTTCGGGCATGTTCCTCTGATTTGATGGCCTGGTGATGCTCTTCCTCAAGTGTCTTAAGTTGGGTTCTGGCCTGGTCCATCTTCCTGGATAATTCTTCAATGCGTTTTTGGGCAGTCTTTATGGACGTACTGAGTTTGGTCATTTCCGGCGGAAAAGCAGCGAGGTCATGCTCGACAGTTTTCAGGCCATCGTGGGCCGACTGTAAATTCTGTAAGATAGCCAAAGTACTCATATGGCAAGTGTACCTTTATGTTAATGATAAAACAACTTGTTACTCCAGCAAAGGTGTTAGCGCGAGATAGCCAGATAGTTTGGTCAAGACAGATCAGAAGTATGTCCAGAAAATCTAAATAATATGATGACAATAATATTAGTCTTGTTGGCTAATATTAAGAGATTGATTGAAAAAAATACTTGACATCCTATCGAGAGCATGTAAAATAATCATCTGTTGGCTTGGTGCTGGTTTGCCAGCCATCCATTCAACCATTAACCCCCAAATTGGTTTGGGAAATATTTTTACGGAGGATCAGATGAACATTAAACCCCTGCAAGACCGTGTTGTCCTGAAGCGGGTTGAACCTGCAGAAACAGTCAGAGGCGGCATTATCATTCCCGACACTGCAAAAGAAAAGCCCATGGAAGCGGAAGTAGTGGCTGTTGGCGAAGGCAAGTTTGACGAATCCGGCAAACGGATGCCTATGTCAGTCAAGCCCAAAGATCGTGTCTTGATTGGGAAATATAGTGGTACCGAGGTCAAAATCGGAGATGAAGACCATGTGATAGTCCGCGAGGATGAAATCCTGGCAATAGTTCAATAACTCAATAATTCATTACTTTTTCAACACCATATAGGGAGATAATTAAATGTCCGCAAAATCAGTCGTATACGCTGAAGATGCCCGTCAGGCGATACTGAGGGGTGTCAACAAACTAACTGACGCTGTTCAGGTGACACTTGGGCCGAAGGGTCGCAATGTCCTAATCGAAAAGAAGTTTGGCTCACCCCTCATGACAAAAGACGGTGTAACTGTCGCCAAAGAAATTGAACTCAAAGACAAGCATGAAAATCTCGGTGCCCAGTTGCTCCGCGAAGTCGCTTCCAAGACATCTGACGTGGCCGGCGATGGCACTACCACTGCAACAGTTCTCGCCCGCTCCATCTATAAAGAAGGCATCAAGGCCGTAGTTTCAGGCGCAAATGTAATGGACATCAAGCGCGGCATTGACATGGCTGTTGACGAAGTGGTCAAGTCGATTGATGAAATCAAAAAACCAGTTGAGGGCAATGCCATAGCCCAGGTAGGTACGATTTCGGCCAATGGTGATGAGGAAATTGGAAAGACTATTGCCGAAGCAATGGCAAAGGTCGGCAAAGATGGTGTCATCACCGTTGAGGAAGCAAAGGGCCGTGATACAGAACTCAGCTTCACCGAAGGGATGCAGTTCGACCGTGGCTATTTAAGCCCCTACTTTGTAACCAATCCTGATCAAATGAAGGTCGAACTGGAAAATGCCTACATTCTGACATTTGAGAAGAAAATCTCCAACATGCGTGACCTCCTGCCCCTATTAGAGCAGGTGGTGAATAGCCGCCGTCCGTTGCTCATCATCGCTGAAGACGTGGATGGCGAAGCTCTGGCCACGCTGGTAGTCAACAAGCTCCGCGGCACCCTCAATATAGCCGCAGTCAAGGCTCCCGGCTTTGGTGATCGCCGCAAGGCCATGTTGGAAGATATTGCAGTCCTGACTGGCGGCAAGGCAATCAGTGAAGACTTAGGACTTAAGCTGGAAAACCTGACTCTCACAGATCTGGGGACTGCTCGTAAAGTTGTGATAGACAAAGAAAATACAACTATCGTAGAGGGTGCAGGGACAACTGATGCAATCCAGGGTCGAGTTAAGCAAATCCGGAGCCAGATCGAACAGAGTACATCTGACTACGACAAAGAAAAGCTGCAGGAGCGTTTGGCCAAGTTGGTTGGCGGCGTTGCCGTCATCAAGGTTGGTGCAGCCTCCGAAACTGAAATGAAAGAAAAGAAGGCCCGCGTTGAAGATGCTATGCACGCTACAAAGGCAGCCGTTGAGGATGGAATCGTTCCAGGCGGCGGCGTGGCTTTTGTCCGCGCTCTGGGCAGGCTGGAAGGCATGAAACTTACTGGTGACTTAGCAACCGGTGTAGAAATCATCAAGAAAGCCCTGATTGAGCCAAGTAAACAGATTGCTAACAACGCTGGCGTTGAAGGCTCAGTGGTAGTCAATCGTATACAGGAAGAAAAGGGTAATTTTGGCTTTAATGCTGCTACATCCGATTTTGGCGACATGGTCAAGTCAGGCGTTATCGATCCTGCCAAGGTAGCAAAGAGTGCATTGCTCAATGCCGCTTCCGTAGCCGGGATGATGCTCACCACCGAGGCTATCATCACAGAAATACCTGAACCCAAACCCCCGATGCCTCCGGGCGGCGCACCAGGTATGGGTGGCATGGACGACATGTATTGATAGTCTCTGAGTTTGTGCAAAAACCCCGCAAAAGCGGGGTTTTTTCATAACGACTTGGTATAGTATTTACCGGAGGTACTTATGGATATGCGTTTCTTGATGAAGCAGGCCCAGCAAGTGCAGGCCAAACTTCAGGAGGCCCAGCAGAGCCTGAGGGCCGAAGGCACTGCTGGCGGCGAAGCGGTGAAAATTACGTTGAATGGTGCTAAAGAACTAGTAGGTATTACCATCTCCAAAGACGCGATGGATCCCGAAGACCCAAGTATGTTAGAGGATCTCATCATGGCAGCGTACGGCGATGCTTCATTTAAGGTAAGCGAGGCCATGGCAAAAGTCACCGGGGGCATGACAGCCGGACTAAATATTCCTGGATTGAACTTCTAGTGCAGTGTAACATTATGATGTTGCACTGCACTAGGTCGGGATTTGCTTGCAAATCACGACCGCTAGATGCTTGCAAGGCGGACTTGCTCCGACGTTAAGCATGCATCTAAAGCGTTACTGGGTACTAATGCAGTAACATTATGATGTTACATTGCACCGGAAAATGTGTTGATTTTGGAGTCAGGGTCATCCGTTTCGCTCTCTCCCGCGTCTTTCGCTACACTCCATCCCATGACTCTCTGCACGTTGTGCTATTCAGAGTTGGTATAAAATGAAACTACCAGCCCCACTGGAAGCCCTGACTGACGAACTTCAGAAGCTGCCTGGCATTGGGCCTAAGTCTGCCCAGAGGATTGCCATCCATCTTCTTAAAGAAGGCCCACAGTCAACAGAGCGTTTGGCTGAATTACTCAATAAGGTCGCTGAGAAGGTCGGGTTTTGTCAGATATGTGGCTCCTTCACAGACAGACCAGTATGCTCTGTTTGCGAAGGCTCCGGGCGCGATACAGAAGTACTGGTAATAGTTGCTGAAGCAAGCAATGTTCTTAGCTTTGAAAGGAGCGGCCTCTTCAGGGGTCGCTATCATGTACTGGGAGGACTGATTAGTCCGCTTAGAGGCATCGGCCCTGACCAGTTGCGTATCAGAGAGTTGCTCAAACGTCTGGAAGACGATGCAATAAAAGAAGTCGTGATTGCCACCAACCCTACCCTGGACGGAGAAACGACCGCAGCATGGCTCTTAAGAGTCCTGGAACCGCTTGGAGAATCCGGACTGAAGGTCTCCAGGATTGGACTGGGACTGCCCATAGGCAGTGACCTGGAGTACGCTGACGACCTTACGTTGAAAGGAGCGTTTGATGGCAGGAGGGCCATATCGCAATAAATGAACGCAACTAATGGCAATACAATAATTATATTTAGGATAGAAACCATTTTTTTGTAATAAAATAACAGCAATTGATGTCCTTTTTTCAGGAGGGTGATATGACTCAGAAACAAATTTCAAGACGTTCCTTCCTTCAGGCATCTGCGCTGACAGGCGCAGCGTTTGTCGGGGCATCAAAGGCAGATGCCGGGATGGCTCCATCACAAGACATAGGGGCAGCAAGAGCAAAAACTATGAAGGGTGAGCCATTCCAGAAACATGGAAAGATACGCCTGGGTGTCATTGGCCTCGGTGAACGCGGAACCGGCCACGTCAGGGATTTTATCAATATCCCTAATGTCGAAATAGCAGCAATCTGCGATATCGTCCCTGGTGCTGTTGAAAGGTCGCGTCAGCGCATCGTTGCAGCAGGCAAGAAAGAGCCGACACTTTATGGCAAAGATACCAATGACTGGCAAAACCTATGTAAGCGCGGGGATTTAGATTTAATCTATGTAGTAACGCCATGGGAACTGCACGTTCCCAACGCCGTGGCGGCCATGGAGGGGGGAGCGCATGTGGCAATCGAAGTCCCGGCTGCCATCGACCTCAAAGGCTGCTGGCAATTAGTGGAAGTATCTGAAAAAACCAGACGACACGCCATGATGATGGAAAACTGCAATTATGGCCGAACTGAAATGATGGTTCTGAATATGGTACAAAAAGGGCTGTTCGGAACCATCACCCACGGTGAAGCCGCTTACATTCACAATCTAAGGACTCCATGGTATATGAGCCAGACAAATGTTGGCCCATGGAGGCGGCCCATGCACACCCGTTTCGATGGAAACCTGTATCCAACACATGGTCTGGGCCCGGTATGCTGGTATATGGGGATACATAAAGGTGACCGCATGGTCAGTCTTGTAAGTTATAGCTCACTGGAAGCCTCTTTGTCCGAGTACATGGACTCAAAACTTGAAGCCGCCGACCCGCGGCGGAGGGAAAAGTATCTCTGCGGCGACATTAATACCAGCATCATCAGAACAGCCATGGGGCGCACCATCATGCTCCAGCACGATGTTGTAACCCCTCGTCCATATAGTCGCCATAACTTAATACAAGGCAGCAAGGGGTGTTTTGCTGATTATCCTGCTCGGATACACGTTGATGGCATCACAAAAGACCATAGTTGGGATAACGATATGGGTCCATGGCAGGAAAAGTATGGTCACCCCCTGTGGATCGAACTGGCAGAACAAGCCAGACAGAGCGGCCATGGTGGTATGGACTTCATCATGAACTATCGCCTGATCCAGTGCATGTTACAGGGAATAGCACCTGACTTCGATGCCTACGATGCAGCTGCCTGGAGTGCCCCCTTCCCGCTGAGTGTTGCCAGTGCCAAAAACAGCGGAGCGCCACAGGATTTCCCGGATTTCACAAACGGACTCTGGAAGTAGGAAAACGTATTTCCGCTCTGCGCCATTCAAGGTTGCAGGACAACCACGAATGGCAACACAGCAAAGCGAAAATAACTATATCACTACTTAATTACAATCGCCTTCGCTTCAGACGCTGTTTCACCAGCGGTTTCGACTGGGTCAGCAAAACCATTTTTCCAGATCGTGGCAACGGGTTTACCCTCCAGGTCTGTTTGGTATCCAACCACGTAATAGTCTCCGCCGAGCAGATAGACAGAGTTGGCAACAGAATTGGAGCCGCCATCGCCGAGGCTCATTGGGCTAAAGCTATATGAGCCACCAGACGAGTTGCCCCTCCAGAGAGTGGCCACACTCAGGCCGCCCTCATTGATGGTGCGATAGCCGGCTACAAATATCTGGCCATTCTCAGCCACAAAGATAGAGTTGGCCACGCCGGAACCCAACAGAATCGGGTTGCCATTGACCCATATGGCGGCCTCCGGCTTGCCCTGGCTGCCCACAGCATCATTTTGCCAGCCTGCCACATATACGTTGTTACCCACCACAAATATTGATCTGGCAGAGGCAGAGCGTGTCACAAAGTCTCCCCCGTCCAGGATGAATCGTTCCCTGCCCTTCCAATACATCGGATAAGACAGATTGTCGTTGATTTCATGCCCTGCGGACCACACTACACCCTGTGAAACAAATACCGAATTGGCGCAGGCATCTCCATTGACATTGCTGAGGTGCCATGGCATATCGTCATTTTGCCAGATTGTAGCAACAGTCTTGCCCTGGGGATTTATTTCATATCCTGCCACATATACGCCACCCGAGTCGGGCACACAGACAGAAATAGCTTCCCCTGAGCGATCAATACTCAGCGTTGCAGGGTCAAAGTTCTTCCATAACACAGCCACTTTTTTATCAGCGTCAGTTTCATAGCCCACGGCATAGACATCATTGCCCCTCACGGCAACCGAATTGGCAGAAGAGTGACTGGTCGTATCTGTACTGAGAGCCGTTCCTGCTCCATTAATCCACCTCTTTGCGACAGAAACGTTAGAGGAATTTTTTTCTTGTCCCACTACAAATATGCTCTGTACGTTGACCTTACATTCAGCAATTTTCCCCTGATCCTCAGTTGTTGCAGTAATGGTAGCAGTCCCGCGGCTTAAGGCCAAGACATTGCCTGTAGACGAGCCTACATATGCAATCGCGGGATTGGTGCTTTCCCATGTCACTTTTTTATTTGATGCGTTATGGGGCTGCACATTTGCCATCAGCGTTTCTGACCCGCCCACCAGGAGAGCAAGTTCAGACTTGTTGACTGAAACCGCAGTTACCTCAATTTCCTCCACGGTCACGTCACAATATGCCTCTTTATCACCGTCTGATGTCTTAACGGTGATGACAACAACTTCACCCACTTCAGTCACCTCTATGCCCTTCAGCACCCCGTTTGCGTTTACAGAGACAACTGATGGGTTACTGCTGCTCCAGGTCACATCCTGATTAGTTGCATTGGTGGGCAGCACTGTCGCAGAGAGTGCCCTCTCTTCACCCTTTCCGATAGTTGTCGTCATCGTTGTTGTCTCTGTCGCAGGGTTCCAGTAAACGCCTGTTACGTGAATAGCAGATGCCCTCTCCACGGTCACACTGCAGCGGCCTTCCCAACCTCCATCTCTTGCGGTGGCGATGACCCATGCCTGGCTTCCATGAACCGCCGTCTCGATAGCGGTTACAACGCCCCCCCGATCAACCTTGACAACACCTTCCGCAGGGTCGCAGCTCCAGTCAATACTCTGATTTGAGGCATCCATGGGGTCAAACTCTACATCAATAGTGAAATAGGGCAAGGGTGTATTTGGTACAATGGTCAATGTCTGCTGCGAAGGGACAGTCTTGATGCCCTTGAGTGGCACATCAACTACCACAGAGCAGTACTGCCAGTCCTTTTCCTCGGGCAGATCAATATGTTTGGCTACTATCCTGACCCCTGCGCCCGCAGTGCCTTTTCTGGCAATAACCCGGCCGCCATACGTATCCACGTGAACCTTATCCGGATCCTCACTGGTATAGGTTATTACACCAATGTCGTTGGGATCTCTGGAATCTGGTGGTTCCACTGATTCAACACGCAACTGGGCCGGCTGATCAACAGCCAGCGTGAGACTCGCATGGTTCAGCTTAAAGCTCTCTGCCTTGGGTACAACCCGCGTAGGCTCCGGCGGATCATCAGTACTGTTGCTACTGCAGCCAAGGGCCACACCTATCAGGGCGATGGTAGCTATCAGGGGAAAGAGATATTTTTTCATGTCAGTACCTCTGTGTTGCCAATGTTGATTGTGTATTGTTGTATTATTGCCTGAATATTCCTGTTATTTGTCATGAATAGCTGTTGGCCGGAGTTTGTCATGGAACGGCTGGACTAGATATTCACTTCAAGCTGGCCTGTTTCTGCCCCAAATCCATTGCATCTCACAATGATGATATCTCCATCGTGCGGTGCGACGGTCAGTTGTTCACCATGAAATGGCACACCTGTGCCTATCTTATACTCCATCGTGATGCCATAATCACTGAAATTAGCAAAGGCCACATCTTTCGTGGTGCTATTGCTGAACGTCAAGGTGACTACCAGGCCAGACAGGTCGAGGGAATCATCTGATGTATAGGTCAATTGGGGTTGTGTTTTAACGACTATGCCGGTCACCTCTAAATTCACTGCAACAGTCTGCGAAGATGGCGTAATCGCAAAACCGGCTGGGTTGGTAATAATGTCCACGGTGACATTCGCACCGTCTGCTACCGTGATACCTGAAATTGCCAGAGTGCGAGTCATGCCTGTACCATCCAATACACCCTTTGTCGCACCAGTAACAGTAATGTCGCTGGCAGCTAGGGTGGTCGGGTCAACATCAAAGGTCAGGGTCAATTCTGTTGTGTCCACGCTACCTGGCGTGCCGTTAGCTGTTAAATTGCTCCAGGTCACCGGAGCCGACTCAACCTCAAATGACAGGTCGACTGTCAGCGATGGCGACAATTCGGTACTCGATATGGTCAAAGTCGCTTCGTAAGTGCCTACCACTAGTCCGGCATTTGGCTGAACTGTGACTGTTGCAGTACCGGAGGGACTGATTGTTGTGGGTGAAATCCCTACGCTGATAGCAAAGGAAGACGCATTCGTGCCCGAAAGTTCTGCCGTTACGGTCGTGAGAGTCCCGGTTCCAGTGTTTGTAATCGTAAACACTTCTGCTAGTGAGGTATTAGTGTAACCCACCGCAGATTTAGCAAATGTATGTGTGCCCGATGGTGAAATGTCCGCTGTGTAAGACGGGGCTGCCTCAACCTCAAATGACAGGTCGACTGTCAGCGATGGCGACAATTCGGTACTCGATATGGTCAAAGTCGCTTCGTAAGTGCCT
>Ga0082212_10005695_pt2 | contig 11004 bp, 12 predicted proteins | sample TergutNt197P3_FD_71548 | JGI IMG/M metagenome (GOLD analysis project Ga0082212, IMG submission 71548) | Neocapritermes taracua P3 segment gut microbial communities from Petit-Saut dam, French Guiana - Nt197 P3 | ecosystem: Host-associated > Arthropoda: Insects > Digestive system > Gut ...
TGCGCCGAACAAAATATCGACCAACAAATTGCCGAGCGGACAAAACAATATCAAGAATCGCTTCGGCAACGAGCCGCCCAACTTTCACCGTCGCTCCAAGCCAAAATTGAATCTCAAGCCCAGAAAACCATTGCCAAAAACACGGAAAAATGGAAGAACGGCAAAATCAACATTCGGATTGCTCTTCCCCAGTGGGCGGAAGCCCGGAAGATTGCCCAATTCGTTGCCCGGCACCTACCATTTTCTGGTTCACCTGCCGGTTCGTTTGTGCGGAGAGTCGGTGTCTGTGATGCCGTTCTGACCGTTACGTCTGTTCAGTCTGTTGTGAAATCGTTTGCCGGTTCGATGGTCGATTCTATTGTTGTTCCGTCTTTCGTCGGACTGTTTCATCGAAACAACGGCGGTATTTCTTATTTTATCCGAGTCGTTTGTACGATTGTGCAACGGCGATGAAGAAGCAGAGCCGCAATCTTAAGATTGCGGCAGTTTCGTCACCCTGCGAAGGCAGGGGTCTAGAGAGTTGATGTGAACACCTTACGTCTAGATTCCTGCCTGCGCAGGAATGACGGTTGGACGAACCGTGTCGCCTAACTCCCGTATTCTGACTCCTGACTCCTTTATTCTTTCCTTTAACCCCTTTATCCAATCATGAAAAAAATCATTTCCCTGATTCTCATTTTCCTTTTCACCGCAACGTTTGCCGTTGCACAGGATGCCGCCAAGATTCGGCAGTCGATGGACAAAGCGGTCGCTTATCTGCGTTCGACGCAAGATAAGACCGGCGGCTGGGTTACGCCGCGTACCGTCATCGGACCCACCACCATCGTTCTGACGGGACTCCTCGATGCCGGAGTGGACATTGACGATCCGATGATCACTAGCGGACTCAAATTGATGGAGTCGGCAACCCGCGAAGACGGCGGTGTGTACACTCCCGACGGCTTTTTGCAGAACTACGAAACCTGCTGCGCCGTGATGTGCTTCGCTAAAGCCAACGAAGCCGCCAAAAAGAAACATGGCAAAGAACCTTACAAAGAATTGCTTGCGAAAGCGGACAAATTTCTGCGGCAACAACAATTCACCGAAACGAACAACACGAAACCGGAAGACCCCAACTACGGCGGCATCGGTTACGGCAGAGGAACCCGTCCCGATATGTCGAACATGCAGTTTTTTCTCGATGCTATCAAAGCAACTGGGGCGAAAGAGGACGATCCTGCAATTCAAAAGGCTCTCGTGTTCGTTTCCCGATGCCAAAATTTGGAATCGGAACACAATACGATGCCGTTTCTGGCGCAAAATGCCAGCGGTTTGGACGGCGGCTTCATTTATTACAATCAGCCTGATTCCGAAGGCACGAAGGCGACCGAAGGACTGCAAAGTTACGGCGGAATGACGTATGCCGGTTTGAAGAGCATGATTTACGCCGGTCTGACCAAAGAGGACAAGCGTTTCCAAGCCGCTCTCGATTGGATTGCAAAAAATTATTCGGTCAAGGAGAATCCGGGACGCGGTGCTGCCGGTTTGTATTACTACTATCAAACGATGGCGAAAACGTTGGAAGTCCAAAAGTTGCCGGTGTTGGAAGACGCAAGCGGCAAGAAAAACAACTGGCGTGCCGACCTTTCGGGACAACTGATAGCGATACAGAAACCGGATGGTTCTTGGACAAACGCAGAATCGGCGCAGTACATGGAAAACGATCCGAATCTCGTAACGGGTTACGTACTGATTGCCTTGGCGTTGTGTGTGCAACGTTAGCCCCACGGGAACGAAACTCCATATTGCGGGTAGATCATCCCCGTTAGCCCGCCCAAGGTTTTACACTCCCAAATTCAATTCTTGCACACCTCGTGGTCTTCCCCGATAACCCAAAAACGATATACTATTGGAATACAAACCAGTTTAGAGGCATTTTGTGGAAAACGTAATTATCATCGGCAGCGGACCGGCGGCGTGGACAGCGGCAATCTATGCGGCGAGGGCTTCACTTGCTCCGCTCGTCATCGAAGGGGATGTGACCCAAGAAAATCAGGAAAAAGGAACGCTTCCGATGGGACAACTCGCCCTGACTTCCGAAGTCGAGAATTTTCCCGGCTTTCCTCCCGGCAACTTGACCGAATACATCAATTCGGCAATTCCGAACAACCGCAAGGCGATGCTCGCTCCGCATGAACCCGATGAACAACGTGTTTCGGGACCGGAACTTGTCGAATTGATCCGCGTCCAGGCAGTTCACTTCGGCACTCGAGTCGTTACCGGCGATGTCGTAGATGTCGATTTTTCCAGTACGCCGCTAAAACTCATCGGTTCGGACAAAAAAACTTATGAAACGCAGACGGTCATCGTGGCAACCGGTGCGAGTGCCAACTATCTCGGTTTGCCTTCGGAAGACCGATACAAGAACCGGGGAGTGAGTGCCTGTGCCGTTTGTGACGGCGGACTGCCCCGGTTTCGCAATGTACCGATTGCCGTCGTCGGCGGTGGTGATGCGGCAGTGGAAGAAGCCCTCTATTTGACGAAAACCGCCTCAAAGGTGTATGTCATTCACCGTCGAAATGAACTTCGGGCATCGAAAATTGCCGGACAAAGAGCGATGGAACATCCGAAGATCGAAATTCTGTGGAATACGATCCCGAAGGAAATTTTAGGAAACGACAAAGAAGGTGTAACCGGAGTGTTGCTCCAAAGTACGGCAGGATTGCCCGACAAGGAAATCGCCGTTTCCGGCGTTTTCGTCGCGATTGGACACACGCCGAACACGAAGTTTTTACGTGGCAAAGTCGATCTCACGGCAAAGGGATACATTGTCCGACCGATTGCGTTTCGGTCAAACACGAGTGTGCCGGGCGTGTTTGCGGCGGGAGATGTTGCTGACGATTATTATCGGCAAGCGAACACCGCCGCCGCTGGCGGATGCATGGCAGCGATTGATGCCGAACGCTATCTCGCCGAAAGGGAAACGGTTTAGCCCGGAATTCCACACGGCGATTTTTGGCTGCCGATGTGCATTTTTTAGGCGATTGAGGGGGCGATATTCCATTTTCACTTCCAACATTGCACTCCCCTCTTTTCTCCAACAGAGTTTCCATTGGAGAACACACCAATTCCAATTGTTCAGTCGTGAATTTGACCGTTGACGGAAGGGCAGTTTTAGAGTAAGATGCGTGAAAGCCGCAAATGGTTACGAAGGTGCGGATGGAACCAGATTGACCTTTACTGATACCGAACAATGCGGCAACATCAAAGCGTCTCGCCGCTGTCTGACCATGAACAAATTTTTTACCCGTCGCCTTTTTCTTCGTGTTGTCCTTACAGTTGGTGCTATCCTACCGATAGGCACTTTCGCTGTGCGGGGACAGCGTCCCGCAACACCCGCGCAACCGGACCAGGAAATGAAGCCGATTATTGCTCCGCCGGCAAGACAGGCTCAACATGCCAAGCGCATTCGAGATGGAACGCCATTCAAGGACATGCATGTTTTTTTCCGGCCAGCAGGCGATCGAACGGCACTGTACACCGTTGAAAATAACCGACGTTTCACTTGTCTTGAAAATTTGCAACTAGAACGGATATTGACTGCCATTCAGGAAAAGTCTGGACGTGAATTTTGGAAAGTAGAGGGAGAGTTCACCGAATTTCGCGGCGAGAACTACGTTCTTATCCGTCGGGCAGTATTTGCAGAGGCTCCGGCCGTCCAGCCCGCCCCAAGCGTCTTGACAAAAACCCGAGAGTCGATAGAATGATGTCTCCTGGTGTGGTAAGGAGTTGACAAATGCCTATTAGTGAACGCAAAAAAGAAATTCGACGACGCCGAAAACGGCGGGAAAATTATGCCGATATGAAAGCGAAATTACCGAAAGCAGATGCCGTTGCCAAAATGAAAATGGTGGAGAAACTCAAAAAACTCTCTCCTGGTGCCGATGGGCTTATCGATGCCTGGGGCTTGAAATAGTTTCTTGTCCCGATTAGAATAGACGGCGATTGGCTGGCGGAGAAGAGTCTGCCGCAACACTTCAAGAATTACGTCCCTGTCATGACACAAGCAGCCCGCATTGAATTTATTAACCCGTTTATCATTGCCGTTTCTAAAACACTAGAAACCATGGCAAATTGTAAAGTGGTGCGAGAACCGCCGCAGATCAAAAAAGAAAAATCGGCACTCTATCCGGTCAGCGGAATCATTGGACTTTCCGGTGCCATTGTCGGGACCGTTGTGCTCACGATGTCCGAGGCTCTCGCACTGAAATGTGCCTCTGTCATGCTTATGGAAGATTACAAAGAGTTCAATAACGACGTTTTTGATGCCGTCGGGGAACTCACGAATGTCATCGCGGGAAATGCCAAAGCTCAACTGGAAGAATATAAATTGAGTTTGAGTTTACCCAATGTCATTTACGGCAAAGAAGCCGAACTGCGGTTTCCTGAAAGATGTCAACCGATTTCGATTCCCTTCCAAACGGACCACGGACCGATGGCAATCGAAATCGGTTTTACGGAACCTCACCTTCCGCCAAAATGACACCGACAGTATTAAAACCATCAAGAGAAAATAGTTATGGGAAAAACAAAAGACATTATTCCGAACAGTGGTCTTGAGCAAGAGGGACTTTGCGTATTCCGTTTCAAGGACGATGCGTGCGGAGAGAATGGTACGTTCGACCCCGGTGCTAATGAAGTCGGCTTGAAAATTGATGGAATGGGAAGGGCTTCGATGTTGTTGAGTCAGTATTTTTTTCCCATTCTAGCAAAGGAAGCCGATGTTCCGACGCACTTTGTGAGTGCGGATACCGAGAAGGGAACGATGACTTGCCTCAAACTCAAAATGTTGCCGGTGGAATTCATTTGGAGAGAAAAGGCGTGGGGGTCGTTCTGTAAAATGTACGGAGTTGAACAGGGGTATCCCCTCAACGGTCTCGTGGAAGCGACATTAAAAAGCGACCCTCTTGGTGATCCTCGTATTAACGAAGAGGCGTGTATCCGACTCGGTAAATTGTCCGAAGAGCAGTATCGCTTGTGTGACTCCTACATACGAAAAATCGGCAAAATACTCAAACGGGAAATGGAAAAATATGATTATGCTTTGATTGATTTCAAGGTGGAATTTGGCGTTGATGTCAATGGCAGGGTTGTACTGGCAGATGAGATTTCGGGGGGCATTTGGCGGCTCCTCGACAAGGATGGAAAGCCTGTTGATCCCGTCGAGTGCGCAAAAAAGATTTGCGGCGGGTAATGTCAGGCGTGTCGGCGTTGGGACGAGCGAACTGAATGGTACTCATCTGTCCGCTCATCGACACAGAGCGACGAAAATAGTTAAGGCGTTTTGAGACAAATCGATGATTTCCGAACCGGTCTAGTAGGAAATTCGTTCTAATTTTTCGTGTCGGTCTCGGCGACCAGTTCGATTTCGATTTTCGCTCCTCGGGGAAGTGCAGCCACTTGAACGGTACTCCGTGCCGGTCGGGCATCGCCAAGATGTTGCTCATACACCGCATTCATTTTGCCAAAATCGGCAAGATCGACCATAAAGACAGTTGTTTTGACCACTCGACTCCAATGCGTTCCAGCGGCGGCAAGCACTGCATCCAAATTTTCGAGCACACGCTTCGTTTGCTCTTCAATCGTTCCGTCGATGAACGCCATCGTTTCCGGCAAGAGAGGAATCTGTCCCGACGTGAACAAAAACCCGTTACTGACAATACCTTGCGAATAGGGACCGATTGCCGAAGGAGCGGCGGATGTAGAAATTGCGTTCATTCGATTTCGTCGAGAGCAGATTGAAGTTTATGTTTCGATTGGACACCGACCATACGTTCGACAATTTTGCCCCGATAAAAAAAGAGCAACGTCGGCAACGTGTCGATGCTGAATTTTGTTACGAGTGCCGGATATTCGGCAGTATTGACTCTGGCAATGGTTGCGTCCCCTTCGTTGTCTTCGGCGAGTTCTTCCAAAATCGGCACGAGAGTCCGGCAGGGAGCACAGGTCGGCGACCAAAAATCAACCAACACCGGCAATTCCGCCCGCAAAATGGCGGTATCAAAATCGCCTTCGCTCAATTCGGTAACGTGTCCCATAATCCTAAAATCGGGTAAAAAATATTACGGATGATGCTCCGATTCTACCAAAAAAGGAGGCGTTGACAAGTCGGCAATTTTCAGAAAATAACGAACCGGATCACTGCACTTTCGCTTTCCGTTGGAAAACGGAAAACCATGACTTCCGACCATTCCAAAATCATCATTTTTCCAGTAATTCGTTGGCGATTTCCCATGCAACGACATTTTCGACGACGACACTTGCCGCCGGGACAGCACAAACATCGCTCCGCTCATACACTGCGGGCATCGGCAATTTCGTTGCCAAGTCAACCGACTCCAGTGGCTTCAACAACGTCGGGATCGGTTTCATTGCCGCCCGAAGAATGATCGATTGACCATTCGAGATTCCCCCTTCGATGCCGCCGGCATTGTTTGTTTTTCGCACAAATCCTTGTGCCGCTTCAAAACCAATCGGATCATGCATTGCCGATCCTAAAACTTTTGCCGATTCAAAACCGAGTCCGATTTCCATCCCTTTGATTGCCTGAATCGACATCACCGCCTGCGCCAGTTTGCCGTCCAGTTTATCGCACCATTGAACGTGCGAACCGAGTCCCATCGGAACGCCGACCGCCCGGACTTCAATCACACCGCCGACGCTGTCCCCCGACTCGGCAATGCCGTCGATCATCTTTTTCAGTTCGGCATCCTTTTCGGGAAACACGGTGTACAGTTCGCTTCGGTTGCGGCGTTCGAGTAATTCTTCCGATGTGAAATCGTCTTCATTCGGCAAGGCAAACGTACCAATGCTCTTCACGAATCCAACGACAGTAATGCCGTGTTGCCGGAGAATCTGCTTTGCCAATGCTCCGGCGGCAACTCGCCCAGCCGTTTCCCTTGCACTTGCCCTTTCCAAAATGGGACGAATCGGCAAGTTATACTTGACCGCACCGGCAAGATCAGCGTGTCCCGGTCTCGGTTGGGCAATGTCGGGAGCCGTATCGATTCGGCAATCACCATTCTTGACCCACAACGTAATCGGTGCACCGGTGGACAGTCCTCGCCAAATACCGGTCAGGATTTCAACGGAATCGGTCTCGATTTTTTGCCGGTCACCGCGACCATATCCCCCCTGCCGACGTTTGAGTTCGGCATTGATGAGATCGGTGTCGATTGTCAATCCGGCAGGGAAATGCTCGACGAGAGCCAAAATCCCCTGTCCGTGTGATTCGCCAGCAGTTCGGTATTCCATATATCCTATCTGTACTCTCTATCATTTTTTTCGCCTGCACCGGGAGCAACCTTATCGAAGTTGGGAGTTACGTCGGAATCAAAACGTCCGATAGACCACTCAATCAGTTCAGCAACAGCCTGAAGCCGCGTTACGCCGGGTTGCAGTGTCCCCCATCTCTGCATTTCGCGCTCACTCGTCTCAAAGGAATGTTCCGAATGCCCAAAGGAAGTGTACGCGACTCGACCTTTGCCTTCCATACGTATCCAAGTTACCGGGAAGGGCGCACGATCGTACATATCCCCATTCATTGTTGCACTACCGTCTTCTTTTTTGGTTTTCTGTACTTGAAGAACATGCATATCGGGATTGAAATTCTTCAAGGCGTACCATTCTTCATGAACGGCGTATTCCTTCGTATCTTTGAGGAAAGAAAATTTTCCTGCATCAGTGGTGGTAACGCCGGCAACTTGATCGGGACCGTGTACGATGAATCTGGCTCCGATCAGATTCGTGAAAATATCTTGACCCTTTTCGTCCTTCACGCCGCTGAAAGAGTCGGTGGCGTTATGCCAACCCATGAATCCTTTACCGCTTCGTATGGCGGCAATCATATTGCGGAGCCCTTTTTCGGTCATCGGTTTGTCCACAGCACTGAAGCCGTTTGCAGCGGTGTTTCTTTCGTCTTTTCCTCCCATCAAGTCGGCGACGGTGCTGAAGACGAAACCGTCATATTGGCTTAGATCACCGTCGAAGATACTGCCGTCTTTGGTTTCGACGATTTCGATTTTCTTGTCTTTGAAGTAGGCGTTCAAAGCCCTGCCGGCAGGGGTGGTTCCGTCTTTCAGGTTTGCATTGACGGGTCCGTGTGGAAAGCCGGGGGATCGGCTGAAAAGCAGGACTTTCGCCGGTTTGACTTCTTGGGCGTTCAGAAGGGTACAAAGACCGAAAAATGCCGCACAGACGGCGAGAAAAAGAACGTGAACTCGTTTCATAATCGATTCTCCGATGGAAAGGGGTGGTTTTAGGAGACACTGCCACAACGCAATATCATTGGTAACCATTTAACCAAATGGTAAGGGCAATGTCAAGTACAATAATCCTCTTGCTCCATTCTCGGAAAATTGCTACGATTCTGAAAACGCCCAGGCAACTCAAAAAATGAGAGGATTTTGCATTTTTTCTTCGTTCATATTGTTCGTTTCGGGCTGCGCTTCACAAAGCCAGACCGCCGACGGAATCCGGTACTACGGTCAAGCCCAATACGATGCCGCCATGACCGCTTTTCAGTCGGCACTCAAAACGAAACCGAACGATCCCGATACGTTGTACAATATCGCCGCCACATATCATCAATCGGCAAAGGTTTCGCTCCTATCGGGACAAACGGCGACGGCACAGCAACAATACGAGCAAGCCGCCCAGTATTATCAACTTTGTCTCGCTCAAAATGCCAATCATGCCGATGCGTACCGCGGGCTGGCAACCCTGTATATGGATTGCCAAAATGCCGAAGCCGCCTTTCAACTTTTGATCGGTTGGTACAATGCGAATCCGGTTTCAGCCGAACCGAAACTCGAATTGGCTCGGCTTTATCAGGAGTACGCCAAGATTTCTATGATTCAAGGGCGTACAGATGTTGCTCAGCAGTGCCGTAGTACCGCCGAACTGTATTTGCAGCAGGTTTTGGCGGTAGAACCGATGAATTACCGTGCTCTTCGGGCATTGGGATATTTGAAGGAAGATAGCGGCGACACTGCCGGTGCAATTTTGGAGTATCAACGTTCGCTCCAAGCCTATCCGCAACAGCCAGACCTCGAAAACCGAATTGCCGCTTTGACGAAGTAACGTCCAAAGCAAAAAATTGGGGACGTTCTTGTTGAAATTTTGAAATGTTCAACTGCCGTCTCTCAAATTCTTACGAAAATTTTATGACGGTACATCCAGAAAAGGATCAGCCAATAAATCAACAACACGCCCGCTCCGAGAAGAAGCGGTTCATAGGTTTCGCCCAATGTCTTGAACAAATCGGAACCGAAATGAATCTTCAAACTCTTATCAAAGAAGGATCGGCACACCCAGGCGAGGTAGTAAGCGGTAATGGAATTGGCACCGATGACGACCAACGGAAAGAAAAGAGGACGTAATCTAATAACATCGACGAGCAGATAAAACGCCGCCAACATCAAGAAACAGATTCCACCGCTGTACAGCACCCACGAGGGTGTCCAGATTCTCTTCACCACCGGGCATATTCCCAGTGCTCCGAGCGTTATTCCGATTCCGAGGCAAACGGTACCCCAGAGGAGGAAAAGTCCGAATTTACGGTCCCAAGTCCGTTCGCTTCGTAGGATTGTTCCTGCGAACAGACCGAGGATCATGGTTCCGAGCGTCGGAATGAAACTGAGTGTCGAATATCCGCCACTATCGCACAGGAATGGTTCGGTGCGGGGAAACAAGTTCATGAACCACGTATCGAAAGCCCAAGCGGCGTTCGTGTTTATGTTCCAGTGGGCAGCGAATCCCACGGCATTGTGTGCCCAATCGACAGTTACGCCGGTTTGTGTCCAATCGAATCCGTCGCCGGGCAGCGGATAAAGAGCGAAAGCCGCCCAGTAACCGATGAGAATCAGGAGCAAGGCACCGAATTGTGCCCGGAATGCACAGAGACCAAGGAGAAAGAGGAAGCCATAACCGAGTCCGATTTGCGAAAGGGTGTCGGTGAACATCCAGTTGGTCTGCGATGAAGATATCGAACGGAGGAACACGCCGAGGAGGACCAGAATGAGTGCCCGTCCGAACGCATGGATTGTCATCCGGCAACGGGATTGTCCGCGTGCAATCCGCGAAGCAATGGAAAACGGCAATGCTACGCCAACCAGAAAGGAAAAACCCGGCTGGATCATATCGTGCAATGAACATCCGACCCACGGAACATGCGATTGATGGAAAGCGAGTTGTTGCCAAAAATCTCCCCAAAACGACTGATCGTCGCTAAGCGCCGAGGCAACTTTACTCAATCGAAGAACTTCCGCCAACATCAGAAACATGACGAATCCTCGGAATATGTCGATGGATGCGACACGTTGCGGCTGAGGGACCAGAGGAGAAATGGGTAATGTTGAGGTATTCATATTGTCTTTTGAGCCTGTAGGAACAGTTTACATTGTAAACGAAGAGTCAGTTATCGTCAACTTTTTGCATGAAACTATCTGAACTCGGTTATCCTCATCAGCGGCATGTCAATTTAATACAATGTGATGCAAAATGCCACAGCAAAATTGTTCATGTGTTCATTTTTGCAACAATCACACCCTTTCCTCACAATAACCACAACTTTGCAATAATTGTGGACTTGTCGTAAGTTGTTGATAAATAACAAGTTACGATTATTGTAAAATTTTCTTTATTTTGGCATGATAAATGCCTGATAAGGAAGGAAAGATTCCTATTAACCCTTTTCACAAGAGAGAAATGAAAAATCTCGAATCCGTACTCAAAAGCATTCATAATTTATTCAGTCAACTCATTAGCGATGCTTCGGCATCGTCGGATAAAGCCAAGCGGCGGCGCAGTCGTAGCAGACGCTTCGAAGAACTCGAAGGTCGGGAAATGCTCTCTGCGAATGCGCTTGACGCACTCATCGATGCCAACGGTGCCCCGGATCTCTATACCGGTTACGAAAGCAGCATCATTCTTCCCGGCGAACAGTCTGGAATCTTAGGAGCCTCT
>Ga0082212_10011874_pt1 | contig 11004 bp, 8 predicted proteins | sample TergutNt197P3_FD_71548 | JGI IMG/M metagenome (GOLD analysis project Ga0082212, IMG submission 71548) | Neocapritermes taracua P3 segment gut microbial communities from Petit-Saut dam, French Guiana - Nt197 P3 | ecosystem: Host-associated > Arthropoda: Insects > Digestive system > Gut ...
TGGAGGGACCGTCCGAAACATGTAGATTATTGTTCCAAAATAAAATAAATTTGAGATATTGTGCATCTGGTTGGTTTTAATATCGAAATGTTTCTCAATCTATTTGAGCTCACGAAACCCTACAAAGCTACACAATTTACCGAGGAACAAAGACCTGCCAACAATAAGTCAAATATACAATTAAATACAAGTATTTATTTATCTCTTATGTAGCTTAAACTTAAAAATCAACGGCTAACCTCTAAGTGATCTATAAGGTGATCGTTTTGCCTGAAACATCGACTGTCTATGGCGAACTGTGAGACTGACTGGACTACAGAATGAGGAAGCATCTGGGTTGAAGCAGCGACTGATTGTATGCGTGTTATCAGTGATGCATTGATCAGTGTCTAACGTCGCCACATGAATTTCAATTTGTAAGAAAAAATTAAAGGCCACCAATAAAATTCTTTCGCCATTAGGCATTTTCGTTTCTCGGCACCTCTGACACTCCTTTGCGGACCCCAGTTTGAGAAACACCGATCCAGACAGTCAATTTATGGTGTCTATATACATATACATATAAACACAACGGAATGGACCGTACTGAATTAACAACCAGCACAGCTGCAAACAATGTTCTCTGGACAAATTCTAATGACGATGACCAGGTTTCTATTCGTGGCACGCGTTCCTCACCCACATACATTGCGAATGTTTGTGTTCAGGGCCAAAGTTAGGTTACGATATGGGAGCAAATACTAGAAGACAAATTGGTGCTGTACAATGTAGCGCAGCGCTCGTTGTCGATAGAAGCCCCGCTATTCTGACACTCTAATTAGTCTTCCTGATAGCGTAACTCTGTAAGCTACGTCATCGGGCAGTGAGATGCAGTTTGTGTACCAGAGTGAATGTTCAGCTTGAGTTTATCGTTTATCGTTTATCAAGGCCGCATCAAGTAATGTAGAGTTGATACTGCATGACAGACCTACTAACCAACCAACCAACCAACCAACCAACAAACCAAACAACCAACCAACCAACGAACGAACCAACCAACCAACCCATTACTCAATAGAGAAGAGTTGATTTCAGTACCTTAAGCTCGTTCCTATTGTGAAGAAATTTCCTGTGTATTACGAAACCAAGAAGTTGATGACTGTCCACACAGCCCATCCCATTCACACTGTCATTCCATTTTATTGCCGTAAAATCTAGGTATGTCGTCCACGCGGTCTCCTCCCTTCAGCATTTGTGTCCAAAATTCTGTATTCATTTCCCGTTACTTCCATGTGTGCTACATGCTCCAATAAGCTCATTCTTCTTGTTTTGGTCATGTGAATAACATCAAATGAGCAGCACAAGTATTTAAGCTGCTCATTTTGCAATCTCCTCCAGTATCCTGTTACCTTCTGTCTGTTATCAAATATTCTCTGCCTGTATCCTTTCCTAGGTGTGAGAGACCATGTTTTACACCCATGTAGAGCTGCAGATAAAATTATGTTAATGTATATTTTAATCTTCATATTGTTAGATTGCAAATGTGTACAGAAATTATTCTTAGCCAAATGGTAGCAGGAATTCCCTGAATTAAATCTGTTTTTGATTTCATGCATGCAATTTCCTGGCACGTTTCCATAGTCCAGGAAAACGCCTTTTACTTTCATCATGTCCGTCCGCCTGTCAGTCGAGGTACAGCTCCGCTTATTCTTAACCTCGGCACTAGAAAGGAGTAATGTTCAGCTCCGCAGTCCTGGTACAGAACCCTTGGTAAGCGTCGAACAAGAGACTACGAATATTTTAGCAGCTTTCAGTTCTACCACCTGCCCACAGTACCAAATAGTGGCAGGTAAAAGTGTATCCTGCACTACAGATATCTTTTATGAAATTACTACAACGAATTTCATTTATTTTTAATATTTGTTATATAATTAACACATGAAGGAAAAGAAAATTTACATAGCCGATGATGAACAAAACATAAGGCTTGGAATAAAGACGTTTCTTGAAAACTCCGGCTTTTCTGTTGAAGATTTTGAAAACGGCGATTTACTGATGGCGGCGTTTATGGAATCTCCTGCAGACCTTGTTATCCTTGATGTTATGATGCCCGGCTCTAACGGGTTCGTTATATGCAAGGAATTGAGGAAAATAAGCCGTGTGCCTGTTATCATGCTGACTGCCAGGGACAGCGACCTTGATTATGCCACGGGTCTTGACTTAGGAAGCGACGACTATCTTACAAAACCGTTCAGCCCTATGGCTTTAACAATGCGCGTTAAAGCGCTTTTTAGGCGCATGGAATTTGACAGGCAGACATTTACAGAGTCTGACCCGTCTTCGGAGAAGTAACAGAGTTTATGTTTAAAATTAAAAGTACCAAAATACGTGTGCGTTTACTTGCAGTTTTTGCCGTAATTTTACTTTTATCTTTTTCTTTTACAGGTGTTATATTTAATATCGCTGTTAGGCGGTATATACAAACAAGTGCAGTAACACAGATAGAAATGACACATAACAATATACTGCAAGCTATAGAACAGTCCGAAGTTTTTGTCTTTAGGCAGCCTGATGGAATAACGCCGTTTAGGCTTCCTGAAAGTTTTTTTGAAGAACGCTTCCCTTTTCTTACAAGGCGCAATTCCTACCGCATCAGTTCTAATGTATTTATTGTTGATACAGATTATAATTTGTATGAAAACCAGGAAAAAAATGAAGAAACTTATGAAATTGCAAAGGCTGCAAAAGATACAAAAATTCCAATTTCTAACTTACGAAATATGCTGATAAGAACCGGAAGCGGAATTTATTATGTTTCATCTTTTCCTATGACGGGTAATCAGGTGCGGGACAGCAGCTACTTTATTATTTACGCAGATGTAACCGGATTATTACTGTTTGCAGCATCAATAAATACATTTTTAATTTTACTGGTTTGCATGATGTTTGCTGTCACAGTCTTTTTAACATATTTCCTTTCAAACACAATTACGCATCCTATTAACAAACTTGTCAAATTTGCTTCAAGAATCGGGCAGGGAGATTTTACTCCAAGCAATTTTACATTTATAGACGAAGAATTTGAAAGTTTAAACAATGCATTAAATAACTCCGCAAAACAGCTTAATGTTTATGACAGTGAGCAAAAGGAATTTTTCCAGAATGTTTCGCACGAACTGCGCACGCCTTTAATGTCCATTCAATGTCAGGCAGAAGGGATTTCTTTCGGAATCATGGAGCCGAAAAAAGCGATTGAGACTATTTTACAAGAGATAAACAGATTATCGCAAATGGTAACAGACCTTCTTTACATTTCAAAAATTGACAATATAACAACTGTGTATAATTATTCAAAGGTAGATCTGGTTAACACTTTACGATCATGCGCTCAGAGACATCAAACCCTAGCCGATAAAAAAGGAATTCGTTTTTCTTTTGAGTTTAACGAACCTGTTGTAGAATACGACTGTGTTGAAGAACTGATATCAAGGGCTTTTGATAATCTAATTACAAATGCAATACGTTATGCGTCTTCGCAAATTGATATATCCTGTAAAAAAGAAAAGCAGCAAATAGTAATAAGTATACAGGATGACGGTGATGGCATAGAAAACGAAAACTTCCCATATATTTTTGAGCGTTTTTATAAAGGTTCTGACGGTAATCATGGAATTGGGCTTTCAATAGTTAAGTCAATCATTGAACAGCATAATGGAATCATAACGGCGAAAAACACAGAAAAGCATGGCGCATTATTTACAATAACCCTGCCGATAACAAGGAAATAAAATGGCGGAAATTTTTTCCAATGAAGAATACGAAAAATTAAAAAATATCCTGATTGCCTACGAATGGGGGCAGAAATCATTAATGACAAAGCTTGATATTATTAGTGAAGATTTTGAAAACTTTTATCATAACAACCCGATTGAACACTTAAAGATGAGAATGAAATCGCCTGAAAGTATTGCAAAAAAACTTAAAAAATTAAACCTTGATATTACTGCAGAAAGCGCAAAGAAAAATTTATTTGATATGGCGGGGATTCGTATAATCTGCTCGTATGCAAAAGATATTTACAGTCTTGTTGATATTTTAAAATCTCTGCCCGATATAAAAGTCCTTACGGAAAAGGACTATATCAGTAATCCAAAACAAAGCGGGTACAGGAGTTTTCATATTATTGTGGAAGTACCCGTCTATTATTCCGGTAAAGTCGAGAATATTCCTGTAGAAGTTCAAATCCGTACAGCGGCAATGGATTTCTGGGCTACTCTCGAACACAAGGTACGTTATAAGTACAACGAACAAATCCCGCAGCACTTAAGCGCCGAACTTTCCGTATGCGCAGAAAAAATAGCGGAACTTGATAATAGAATGTTTTTAATTCACGATATCATTTCATTGATAAACGAAGATAATAAAGAGATTTAACCACGGAGACACGGAGAAAATATTAATATTAAAATTCTTGACTCCGTGTCTCCGTGGTTTATTTTTTTTATACACCACGCCTGTTTTTTCTAAGCAAGTCGCCCGTAGTTTGTACAGTAACTGGATTGTAACCGGCAATCGGCATTATGCGCTCATGAATTGCGTCGATGAGCCAGTCAGTCTGCGGGAAGTAGAGCTCTTCCATTTCTGCGGCGGGCGTGATCCAGTTGCGGCTTCCGACAACTGCGACAGGAGCGTCAAGGCAGTCAAAGGTGAGCGTCTGTACATTGCTTGCAACAGTGTGAAGGAAAGAGCCGCGCTCTGCCGCGTCGCTTGCAAGAAGAAGTTTCCCCGTTTTTTTAACAGACTCTATAATTTTTTCATAGTTAAGCGGATTTATAAAACGAAGGTCTATTACTTCGGCAGAAAGACCGAATGTTTTTTGAAGTTTTTCCGCCGCCTCCATCGCTTTATAAAGAGTTGCGCCTAATGTAGCGATTGTGATGTCTTTTCCCTGTTTGCGTATAACAGGCTCTCCTTCAGGTATTTCATAGTAGCCTTCGGGAACTCCCGCTTTTTCAAATTGTTCGCTTATATCGTAAAGAAGCTGGCTTTCATAAAAAACGACAGGGTCAGTACCGGAAAGCGCTAAGTTTAACATTCCTTTTGCATCGTAAGGAGTTGCAGGGAAATAAGACTTAAGCCCGGGAATGTGAGCCGTAATTGCCGACCAATCCTGACTGTGTTGCGCGCCGTATTTATTGCCGACAGAAACGCGAATAACAAGCGGCATTTTTAAAAGTCCCGCTGACATCGACTGCCACTTTGAAGCCTGATTAAAAATCTCATCCCCTGCCCTTCCCATAAAATCGCAGTACATTAGCTCCACTACCGCCCTGCCTCCGGATAGCGCATAACCAACCCCTGCTCCGACAATTGCACCTTCAGAAATGGGGCTGTTAAAAAGACGGTGATACGGAAGGAGTTCCGTAAGTCCGCGGTAAACTGCAAAAGCGCCGCCCCAGTCACGGTTTTCTTCGCCCCAAGCCGCCATGGAAGGATCGATTGAAAAACGGTGAACCATCGCTTCAAAAAGCCCGTCTCGGTACTGGAAGGTTTTATTTTTGGAAACGGGTTTTCCCTGTGTATCAAAACCGTAACGTGATTTTCCCGCAAGCGCTTTGACGCGGGCGTTTTCTGCAGCAGGCTGTAATAGTTCCGGCTTTCGATCATCAAACTTTTCCGCCTTTCCGTTAGAAAACATGACAGACTCAATAAATGCGCCATTAAGTCTTGGAGATACATCATCGTTAGCTGCAAGTTTTACAACTTCGGTGAGTTTTATTTTGATAGTTTCGCGTAACGATTCAAGTTCAGTCTTGCTTGCCGCTTTATTTTCAACTAGATATGCGCCGTAACTTTCAATAGAGTCGGCTTCCTGCCAGAGCTTAACCTCTTCAGGAGTTCGGTAACTTGAAGCATCGGAAGGTGAATGCCCTGAGATTCGATATGTCAGTGTGTCAAGGAGTACCGGTCCTTTACCTTCAAGAAGTATCGCCTTTTTCCGCGCTGTCGCCTCCGCTACGGCAAGGGGATTATATCCGTCAACGCGTTCTGCGTGCATGTTTTCGGGATTAACTCCCGCTCCTACACGAGCCATGATATTGTAACCCATTGTCTCACCTGAAGTTTGCCCGCCCATGCCGTAAAAATTATTAAAGAAATTAAAAAGTATAGGAGGAGCTCCCCCTGCGTCCTTACCCCAAAGAGTGCGGTACTGATCCATGGCGGATAACATCATCGCTTCCCATACGGGACCGCAGCCCATTGACGCATCCCCAATATTAGCGATAACAATTCCAGGTTTATGGTTTATCCGTTTATAAAGAGCCGCTCCTGTTGCAATATCCGCAGAGCCGCCTACAATTGCATTATTCGGCATTGAACCAAAGGGTGTGAAAAAAGCGTGCATTGAGCCGCCAAGCCCGCGGTTAAAACCCGCCTTCCTTGCAAATATTTCCGCTAACGTACCATATAGGATAAAATTTTCTACAAGGTCAGTAAGGTTTTTATATTTAATTTTTTCAACAACCGAAAGAGTTTCCCCTTCAAGGAATTCCTTCATAATGCTTTCAAGTTTTTTTTCTCCTTGTGCGTTATGCGACAGCTGCCAGAGACTGGAAAAACACTTTGCAAGAATTTCGCCGTGGCTGCGGTGGCTTCCGAATATGTAATCGTCAACGGTTAAGTTAACGCTCTGCCCTACTGCTGACGCTTCCTGTCCAAGAGAAAGATGCGCAGGTCCCTTGTGGTTATACTCAATGCCGTTCCACGCGCCTTTGGTTTTAAATTCATTTAACATGGATTCAAATTCACGGATCACCGCCATGTCGTAAAAAATACGCACAAGACGCTCCTTTCCGTAAATTTCAACTTCTTTTTTAAAATCGCTTTTGTATTGATTGACAGGTATGTCTTTCAATTTTAATACTTGAGGTTTCCTTACTTCATTTGGATCTACTGTGATTGATTTAGGCATTTTTTCCTCCAAAATTTTTTTTCATTATAAATTCCATACTGCATCGCGGATAAGTTCGCTCACTGTCGGGTGAGGGAAGATTAGCTGCTTTACTTCGTCAATTCTAAATTCTTGTTCGATAAGAGCGGCTCCTCCCCAGATAAACTCAGGCGCATAGGAACCTACCGCATGAACGCCAAGAATACGGCGGTCGTTTGCGTCCGCGATAACCTTTACAGCGCCCTGACCTGAGAAAGTGTTTTCGGCGGCGAACCGGCCTGAAACTTTCATTGGAAGGCTTGCTTTTAATATTGCAATGCCTTTGGCTTCGGCCTCCTGTTCGGTAATGCCTACTCCGGCGGCTTCGGTGAGGCCGTATACCGCCCAGGGAACAGCATGGCTGCGCCACCTGTTATGCGCTACTTCTGTTTTGCCTTCTAAAGTATTGCATATGTCCGTCACTGCAACTTCAGCCATGCGGTAGGCAGAATGAGCGAGAAGACTTTTACCTGTAATATCTCCCGCCGCCCAGATACCGGGAACGTTAGTCCTCATTTTATCGTCAACTGCGACTCCTTTGGGACTGGTGTCAATTCCCGCGGCAGATGCTCCCCATGTGTCAATTACAGGCCGCCTTCCAATCGCCATCAGAACTAAATCAGCTTCCTGTTTTTCAGACTTGCCGTTTTTATCAGTGTAATAGACAGTTGCGCCGTCTATCTTTTCTACTTTACAGCCAAGACGGAAATTCACTTCCTTCATTGCCTTGCGAAGTATTGGAGCCTGCTCCTTGTCCATGAAAGGCACAATCTCATCCATCATTTCGATTACAGTTACTTCGGCTCCAAGAGCGGAAAAAAGTCCCGCAAACTCAACGCCGATAACTCCGCCGCCGATAACCGCAAGGCGTTTTGGGACGCTTTCAACAGAAAGAAGCCCCGTGGAATCTACTACTTTGGGATTATCCTTAGCTCCTGGAATGGGAGGCAGCACCGGAACAGAACCGGCGCATACAAGAATGGTTTTTCCCTCATGTTCCGCGTTCCCGTTAGGTGAAACTGAGCGTACTTTAGCGGGTTTTTCCCCGGACGGCGAAGAGAGAATTTCTCCCCTTGCATTAAGCACTTCTACGCCGAAGCGCTTCATCTGGCCTTCAATGCCGCCCTGCAGTTTACTGATAACCTCGTTTTTCCATTTCTGGATAACGTTCCAATCGTAGGAAAGACCCTCAGCTTTAACGCCGAACTTTTCAGCTTCCTTTGCATGGACATAGAGTTTCGCGGAATTGAGTAAGGTCTTGGTTGGAATACAGCCGACATTTAGGCAGGTTCCGCCGATAGCCTTTTCTTCTATTAATAAGACTTTCTTTTTATGATGACCTAGCCGTTCGGCGGCAAGATAGCCTGCCGGCCCTGAACCAATTATTATCGTATCGTACATTGTAACTCCTAAATTGTAATATTTATCCTGCCGCAAGAAGAAGGTCTATGTTCGCTGCGGCTTCGCTCAGCGCTTTCAGAAAGCGCGCTGCCGGAGCGCCGTCTACCACCTGATGATTGATGGTAAGGCTGAAATTGATCTGCGGCTCAAAGCGGACTGTACAACAGCTGCAGTCACATTCCTTTTTTTCACTCTCTGAAAGAGCGACAGGTTTCATTTCAATATTGCCAACTCCAAGGATTGCAACCTCCGGCGCATTGAGTACCGGAGTGAATGTTGTGATGCCAAGGCTTCCAAGGTTTGTAACTGTGAAAGTAGAACCGGAAAGCTCATCAGGTTTTGCCGTTCCGTTCTGACAGGCAGCCGCAAGTCTTTTCGCTTCCGAAGAAATCTGTGTCAGCGAAAGGAGATTTGCATTTCGTATAACGGGAACCATGAGTCCACGCGGAGTATCCACCGCAGCCGCAAGATGAACCCTTTCAAAGGTTTTGACTGTATCGCCGATTTTATGCGCGTTCATAAACGGGAAACGCGGGAGAACTCGCGAAACGGCAAACAGAATAAGATCATTTATGGTTATTTTTGCAAGTCCCATTTCTTCGGCGAAAGCGCTTTGAGCTTTTATACTGGAACGGATTTCCTGAAGTCTTGCCGCCCGCGCGGATGCGTTAAGAGTAAACTGAGCGCTTTCCGCAAGGGACATGAACATTCTGTCTGCGATAATTTTGCGAATACCCTTGATTGGGGTTTCCGTAATTGCGCCTTCACCGGATAGCGAGGATGAAGGAACGGCAAAAAGATCCGCCTTTGTCACCCTCCCGCCAAGACCTGTGCCCGCCTGTGGAATTACTCCAGCTCCTTCAGCTTTTGCCGCCGCAGTTAAAGGCGGTCTGTTTTGCAGAGCGGCATTTATATCCCTTTCGATAATCCTGCCGCCGGGACCTGTGCCTGCCAGTGCATCAAGAGGCAATGCTTCTTTTGCCGCAAGGTTACGCGCTCTTGGCGATACTCCCGCGGCTGTTTCACCGGAAACCGGCGGGGTTTTAGGGGCGGCAGCCCCTAGGTGAGGGGGTAGGCCAGCACTTAAGTGCTGGACGGAGGGGGAGACTTCCCCCTCCTTTATTTTTTCATTGTTGGTTGTTTCACCTAACGCTGACTTCCAGTCTTCGCCTTGTACGCCGATTACAGCGATAGGCGCAAGGACGGGAACGTCGTCGCCTGATTCGCAGATGATTTTCAGTACCGTACCTGCCGCTCCTGCGGGAACTTCGAAGGCCGCTTTGTCTGTCTCTACTTCGCAGACAATTGTCTCTGCCGTTACAGTATCGCCTTCTTTGATTTTCCAGTCCGTTATGATACATGACTCTACTGTGTTCCCCTGACGGGGCATGATTAATATATGCGCCATATTTTCTCCTTTAATAATTCACCTTGGTTATGTTAATTCCGGCTTCGCGCAGATTCATTTCCGCCTGATCATCCAAATCCATATCAGTGAGAATCAAATCCATGGACGAAAGCGGAAGCACATTGGAAAAACCTGTTTTGCCGTACTTGCTTGAATCTGCAATTAGAACCGTGGTTTGGGCATTTGCTTTCATCGCCTTAACTATTTCCGCTCCTTCCATAAGATGCGTGGTAATTCCCCTCTCCAGCGTGAAACCGTCCGTGCCGACAAAAGCTAGCCGCACATTAAGGCGCCCAATCGTTTCAAGCGCGATTGGGCCGACAAGAGACTCAGTATTTCTGCGGAACTCACCGCCTGTCATCGTTATCTGCAAATTCGGATACATCCGCGCGTAGGAAAAAACCAATGTCGAGTTAGTCACAATATGAATATCCCTCTTACCCGCAAGATACCTCGCGATGAGAGCGGTGGTTGTTCCCGCCTCAATCATGATTACATCGCCGTCACGGACAAGCTCTGCTGCGGCGCGGGCAATTGCGTTTTTCCGCTCAGGGTACACACGCTGCCTTTCCAGAATGTCGCGGTGCAGAGCCGGCGCGGCGCCTCCCCGTGTGCGGTTAATCCACCCCTTCTCTTCCAGAACCTTGAAATCGCCGCGGATGGTTACTTCGGAAAGCCCCAGCTCCTTTGCCAAAATGGTGACTGACACCGATCCGTCTGAAGAAAGACGGTCGAGGATGACTTTTTCGCGTTCTGTCAATTCTGCAATCATTCCATGAAATCCTTACGAAATACTTTCATTTCTATTTCAATTATATAGCAAAAATGGAATTATTGCAAGTATTTTTTAACACTTGCGAAAAGAAAGAAAAAGTGATAAAATGACATAATTATGAAGGAATATCCGGAGGCCATAAATAATCCCTCTATTGACAAAGCTGAACGTTTAGCCGCGTTGGAAGATTTTGAGGCTAAAAAAAACGCCTCGCACTCATTTGACAGGTCAAAAGCGGAGATAAATAACCATATTCATACAATTTACAGCTTCAGCCCCTACAGCCCTGCAATGGCTGCCCTTCTGGCGAGAGACGCCGGGCTGGCCGCCGCCGGCTCTGTCGATCACGATTCCATTGCTGCGGCGCAGGAGATGCTCTCCGCCTGTTCAATTCTGGGGATTGGCGGCTGTACTGGTTTTGAGGTGCGGGTCAGTTTCAAAACCGGCGCC
>Ga0082212_10011875_pt1 | contig 11003 bp, 9 predicted proteins | sample TergutNt197P3_FD_71548 | JGI IMG/M metagenome (GOLD analysis project Ga0082212, IMG submission 71548) | Neocapritermes taracua P3 segment gut microbial communities from Petit-Saut dam, French Guiana - Nt197 P3 | ecosystem: Host-associated > Arthropoda: Insects > Digestive system > Gut ...
GCCATCTACCTTTACCACAGAAAAACCAACGGTAGGCGATACTCTCGCGTGGCTGGATCCAATCAAATCTGTTGAACCGTTAACAGCAATCGCAAAATTTGACCCATCTGTCGTCATACCCATCTCCGGGGCGACAAACCACTTAATGAAATAATCACCGCAGAAACGAAGCGTAAACTCCCCGTTTATTTCGTTATATTCAACGGTACCGTCATCCGCCAGCACGTCGTCAAACAACATTGGCTCGCCGGGAACGATGTATCCGTAGACACGGCTCTCCCTTTGCATATGTGGGAACGGGGTCTCGGATATCGCAAAGGTGCGCGTTAATATCTCACCGGCAGGACCCGGAGGATTTTGCGCAGTGCCGTCACCCAAGTATTGATACGTAATGCGAACTTCGTAATCACCGGGGTCTGTGAAGGTAACACCGGCCTGTAGCTGGGAGAGGATGAGTCCCGTAGGCAAACCGTCTTTATAGACGGTTGCCGAGGCAATGGCAACAGAAGGGATGGCATTGATCGTGACCCTGATGATATCCGCCAGCGCACATGCGCCTACTTGCTGTTCGATATTGATCAACAGCCAGGGAATGAAGGGGTTGTACGCTGGCGGCGGATGACTTGCTTCACCGGGGCCAAAATCTTCATATATACCGACCGGGTCGCCAAAATAGACGGAGTTCGGTGTAGCCGGGCCATTGCCGGGGTTCTGTAATGTCCAACAACCCGCTGCCCATATTTGAACCTCAAACTCATAGACAGTGTTAGAGAAGGTGATATAGAGCAGCACCCTTCTTCCTTCCTGCTGCGGGCCAAAGCATATTTGCAGGCGCGCGTTCCCGCCGGAACCGCTGCTCGCGAACGAAATGCCGGCAAAGGTAGGATTATTAAGGTATCTGCCAACCGTTTGATTGACGACCACACCATTGGCCAGCTGGGTTCCGGTCAAAGCATCGGATGAAGGAAAAGGGATTTGTGAGGATGTAATGGTGCGCCATAGTATTGTAAATACACCTTCAGCCATCATGACAACCTCCCTTTGCTACACATATTTTCTATCCTATGCGAGAAAATGGGATTAAATACTAAAGTCAAGCCCGCGATAGCACTTCTTTGTCGTGGGCTTGACATTTTATTGCCACAAGCGTAGAATTTTCAAACATTTGCGCAACGGATTGCCGGGCTGATGGGTTTATGATAAAATATTTTTTATTTACAAGGGGTTTTATATGATGGATATTGTATTGATCGCAATCAGTTTACTGAATCTAACTATTTTTATCGCTTTGTTGGTGACAATTGCCTATCTTACAAAAGGTATTGAAGGGCTTAAAACCGCAAACCGAGACAGCCTTGATAAAATCAACGATACCTTGAATAAAAGGATCCTTGATTTTCAAAAGGACGTGTTTGAAAAATTTGAATCCATATCCTCTTCTATTAGAAAATCTCTATCCGAATTGCAAATAAGCAATGAAGAGAAACTTGAAAAAATGCGGGGCGTTGTGGAGGAAAAACTCGAAAAAACGCTGAATGAACGACTTAAATTATCCTTTAAATCTGTCAGCGAAAATCTTGAGCGTGTTCAAAAAGGTCTTGGTGAAATGCAAAGCCTTGCTACCGATGTGGGTGGCCTTAAGAAGGCAATCAGCAATGTGAAAACACGGGGTGTTTTCGGTGAGGTTCAGCTTGAACGAATTTTGGAACAGATGCTGACCTCCGCTCAATATGAAAGGAACACGCAAGTAAAAGCCCGATCACAGGAGCGAGTTGAATTTGCGATTAAACTTCCAGGCAAAAATGACGGCGATCCTTCTGTCTTTTTACCCATTGATTCAAAATTCCCCTCGGAGGATTACGATGCTTTACTGGCAGCCTATGACAGCGGCGATAAACTTAATATAGGCACGGCGCGGGTCGTGTTTGCCAATAAAATCAAATCATTTGCCAAAGATATCAGCAGCAAATATATCAACCCGCCCTTAACAACAGATTTTGCAATCCTCTTCTTACCATTTGAGGGCTTATATGCCGAGGTTGTTCAGATACCGGGTTTGTTTGAAGAATTACACGCAAAGCACAAAATTACCGTAACCGGGCCTACAACGCTGTCCGCTTTCCTCAACGCACTGCAAATGGGTTTTAAAACATTGGCGATTGAAAAACGTTCTTCTGAGGTGTGGAACATTTTGGGTGCTGTTAAAACGGAATTTAAAACTTTCGAAAGCGCACTTAACAGTGTTCAGAAAAAACTTCGCGGCGCAGATGATGAGCTATCAAAGTTGGTTGGCGCCAGAACAAATGCCATCAACAGAAAGTTACGGGGTATAGATGAGCTACCCGAACCAGATACGCGCGCGTTGTTGCCAGTCGATTCGTACGATGAGGAAATTGATGCGGACTAAAAATTAAGCGGTGCGGCATGGAAGCCGCACCCTACAAACCCCTGTTTTATGTAGGGTCAGGGTTCCGTCCCTGACCGAATGATCTGTCGGCATTAATTTAAGGCAGCAGCATATTAATTACCATTTGCTGTACCATATTTAGATATTCGCTTTTAACATAAGCCACGCCGGCTATGCCTTCCTCGTATTCGATCTTGCTCCAACTTCCGTCGCCTAACCCTTGAACCAGCACTACGTATTTATCGCCCTTATTCGCCCGCCCTACCTTCTCGCTTTCGCTATTAGGCTCGGCGCGGATATTGAGCACGCTATCTATATTATTTACCGAACCTATAGAGATAACGGCATCTGCGGACATTTCCTTGACCTCCAGATATTGCCCATTTATATAGGCGCTTTTGCCGCCGTAGCGCACCTCGTACCAATCACCGCCATTGTTGCCTGTGGTGGTGCCTATTTTTAAGATCAGTAGCATATCTCCGCGCGAAACCTTACCGGCAGAAGTACTGTCTGTAGAGGCTGCCAAGCGTACATTAACGGCATCCTTCAGCACATATCCTACTAATATTTGATTATCCCCAAACTCCGGCAGAAAATCCGGCAGTTCATCCTGAGACCATAACAAATCCTCATCTTCCGGCGGCTCCGGCGTCTTTTTTTTGCCACAGCCGTATAAAAGCAAAAACAAAATAATGATTAGCACAACCAATAACAAAGCTAATTTTTTCATGGTTGCCCCCCTTTCCAAGATGCTAGCAGTTAGAAGACAGATGCTAGATTTTGACAGAAAACTATATGGCAGCTTCCCCTATTTATAACCTCTAGTCTCTGGCCTCTATTACAGTTGACTGTTATCTATCTCGTCCAAAATATTGCGTCGCCGGTTCAAATCATTATGATCACGGTGAGCCAATGCAAGCGTACCTATATCTAATTCTGACAAAAGCACTTCCTCTCCAGATTCGGCCGCTGCCAGGATGCATCCATCCGGGGCGATTATACACGACTGCCCGGCGGCTTGCGGCTTCGCCTGGTTGGCCAGGATAACGAAACAGTTGTTTTCCAGGGCCCGGGCTTGCGCCAAAAGTTGCGCTTTTGCCATGTTTTCCTTAATCAGAAGGGGTACTGCAAATAATTGTGCGCTACGCAGAGCCAGGTTACGCACGAATTCCGGAAAATAGATATCGTAGTTATTGGCTATACCAAGGCGTAAACCGGCATATTCGGCGAGCGCCCATTCGTCGCCGGGACTGAAAATATTTTCTTCCTGCCGGCAAAGATGGGCTTTGCGGTATTTAACAGCTATTTCACCCGTTTCTTCTATGACTGCCACCGTATTATAGAGGCGCCCATCCCTTTTTTCGGCCACGGAACCGCCCACAATGAATATTTGCCTTGTCCGCGCCAGTTTCCTTAACATAGTAATACTGGCTTCGCGCATGGTCTCCGCCTGCGCCGGAAAATTTTCCGGCGTAAAACCCGTGGGCCATAATTCCGGCAGCACCAGCAAGCGAGCGCCCTTATCCGCCGCCTCGTTTATCATGCGGGCGGCCTTTTGCCGGCTAGCCTCCGGCGCGTTTTTTGTGGCCGCAAACTGTATGGACGCTACCTTCACCATGCCACCTCCGCTTGCCATCATGGGCGTATTGTTAACATGTCTCTAATAAGTCCATAAACTGCCCTAAATTGCTAATGATGTGATAAAAGCCGCAAGGTTCTTCGTCCTCATAACTCCAACAATTGGCTAGGGTCAGATGCGCCGCGTTCAAACCGGCACGGATAGCTGGGTTGATATCTGAGCGCAGGCTATTGCCCACATACCAAGACAAAGAGGGCTCCAATTGTTGCTCTTCCAGTAAGGCCTGCAACTCGGCATCATTCTTTTTTTTCACTATCTTTATGGCATCGAACATATCGGCCATGCCGCTTAAATTGAGCCTTTGCTGTTGTATCTCCTGCTCTCCTTGCGTGTACAAAATCAGTCGCCAAGCATCGCCTGCATTTACACGTAAATGGTTAAGCAATTCCCTCGCACCTTCAATGGCCCGCGGAGGGTCAAGATAAGGCCGCCACCCCATTTCCATCAACTGACTCTTTTCTTGTTCATCAGCTGTGCGACCATATATAGCGCAATAGCTTTCATAGGTTTGCACAAAAGACTGCGGAAAACATACCGCCGCCAGATACCCTGCCCGCTGCACATTGGCTATATCGTTTTCACGCATCATAGCCAGTAGGCCGTCATCGTACAGGTCAAGCTCACAAAGGCGTGTAATAAAAGTTTGCTCGGCCAACAAAAACTGTTCATGGGAATAGACCAAGGTATCGTCAAAATCAAAGATGATAGCGGCGCGCTTTAAATTTGCCATCCGCTGCCCGCGTCCTCTTTACGCGTACGTATATCCTTTTCCGTCAGCAATATATAGCGGTCGCACATTCCCTTAATGCGCGAGGCCGCGCGAGGCCCCAATTCCTCCGCTAAGGCAGCCGGTTTCAGGTTTGAAGTGATGATGCAAGGCTTACAGGTGTTTAAACGGTAATTTAACAAGGTGTAGATTTTACCAACCGTCCAGGGGCTGGAATTATGCGCGCCTAAATCGTCCAAAACCAGCACCGGCGCAGACATCGCGGAGCGCATGATTTCCGCCTCGTCATATTCATTGTTATACTCCCCACGATAAGAAAGGCGCAGTTGCTCCAAAAACTCCGGAACCACCACAAAACGAGCCATACGCCCACGTTCCAGCAGCTCTCCGGCGATGGCTGCAGCCAAAAAGGTTTTGCCGCTGCCCAAATTACCTTCATAATACAGGCCGCGCGTATTTTCTCCGAGCAGGCAGGCCGCTACGAACGCTTTGGCCGCACGCAGCGCCTTTTCCGCAGCCTGCCTATAGGAGTAACCAGGTCTAAGCTGACGTTCCGGAGCATAATAGTTCAAGTCAAAATTAGTAAAACACATTTCATCCATAGCCGGTTTTAGGCCTGCTTCCCGGCGTTGTTTCAGCAGCCGTACCTGGCTTTCGCACGCACAGAGGCGCGCTCCTTGCTCCGTAACCAACCAGCCGGTATCGCGGCATCGCGGGCAAGCATAAAGCTCCGCATCACTGTGCGCTTCCTTAGAAAGCCCAAAAAATAACTCCTTCGCATCCGCATCGAATTGGGCTTTTTGCAGTTCTCCCATAAGCTCTTCACCTCTAGCCTCTAACTTCCAGCCTCTATCCTCTATTACAGCCAGGTATCCTTCACGCGCTCATGAACCTGCTTTTTGGCTGTTTTTTTGTTTGACGGTGAATCGCCTATTTCCACCTCGGCCGGGGTGCGCAGGTTTTGCCGTCGCCAGTTCATCAGTATTCTATCTATGTAAGCAAAGGTAGCCTTACCATGCAGTACAGAACGGCGCAAGGCCTCCACGATCAATTCCGGCGATTGTTTATCTTCCTCCAGCCATTGACTTATCTTGTCATTTTCTATTGGCGAAAGGTTACGCCCCATCTCACGCTCGAATACGCGGTACAACTGCCCTAATTCGGCCGCCTGCCGTTTTTGTGCATCCGCCTTCTTGGCAGCACGGTCGCGCGACGTGGTATCTTTTTGCATACGCCGCTTTTCAATGACCCACAACTCGTACAACTGCACAAACAGGCCATCCAGCGTATATATTTCCTGCCCGGCCCCGGCAGGAAGAAGTATATCCTTGGCCTTCAAAGGCCCGACCAACGCGGCGGCCTCGTCCTCGTTTATGGCAAATTCGGCAGCTACATCGCTCATCGCAAAGCTGCCCTTTTTGTAATACAATAGCAGCAGGCGCAATAACAATAGCAGTTCCTTCCCGTTCAAGCCCATTTGCTCATACTCGCGTATCAGTTTACTGGGAACATTCAGGCTATCCATAAACATTTCCTGCATAAAGCGGTTATTAATATTTTTTGCGGCGGGCAAAGTTCATTCCTCCAAGCCTAGTCGTTAAATCATCATACTTATCAGCTTACCTGACGCAAAAAATCGCGTACGCGCAACAGCTTTTCGTAATCTTGCGTTAGCGCCAACTTTTGTAGCGTAGTATTGATTTCGGCCAATATATTCTCATCCAGCAACATTTGAACCAAGCTTTTATCTCTGGCAACCAGCGCGGCTTCAGAAGGATGCAGTTCGAACATATCGCCCATCTGAGGCACTTCCGTGGCAGCACCGCTACGCTCCGTTATCATCTGCGCAAATGCTAGGGCTGCGTTTTCTTCGCCGTGGGTAACAAAGATTTTTTGTGGCAGATCCTTAAAATAGGAGAGCCAATTGAGCATTTCCTGATAATCGCCATGCGCGGAAAAGCCGTCCATGTTGACGATATTTGCTTTCACCTCTATCTGCTCACCATGGATCGTTACCTTCTTTTCTCCATCAATCAAACGGCGACCCAATGTGCCTTCGGCCTGATAGCCAATGAAAATCACAGAGCTTTCCTTACGCCACAGGTTATGCTTTAAGTGATGCTTGATACGCCCTGCATCCGCCATGCCGCTGGCGGAGATGATGACGGCGCCACCCTTGGATTTGTTTAGCTGCATGGATTCTTCCACCGTGCGCACATAAGTAAGGTTAGGTAAAATGAAGGGTACCCGCCCTTCCCGATAGTAGCAGGTAGTAGTTATTTCATCGAAATACTGCGGGTAGCGGGCAAATATCTCCGTGGCTTTTACGGCAAGGGGGCTATCCACATAAATGGAATTTCTGCTAATCTGGCCCTTTTCCTGCATAAGATAAAACATCATCAGAAGATCTTGCGTACGGTCCACCGCGAAGGCCGGTATGACCACATTGCCGCCCCTAGAGAGCGTTTTATTGATGATATCCGCGAGATATGGGGCGTTTTCTTCCGGCCCACCTTGGTGCAGACGGTTGCCATAGGTAGATTCCATGACCACATAATCGGCGCTGGCGATATCCGCCGGGTCATTGACTATCCCGGGTTGACCATAGCGGCCCAAATCTCCGGTGAACAGCAGTTTTTGTGGGCGGCCGTTTTCCGTATAGCGTATTTCGGCCATGGCGGAGCCCAAAATATGGCCGGCATCGTGAAACATGACGCTTAAACCTTGCGCCGGGATAAAGCTCTCGTGATAATCGCGCGGCATAAACTGATTTTGCATATTCAGAGCATCCGCCGCGGTATAAATGGGGTTGATGAGCGGCAAGCCAGCCCGGGAGAGTTTGCGGTTTTTGCGCTCTATCTCCATCTCCTGTATGAAGCCGCTATCCGGCAACATGATGCCGGAAAGATCTGCCGTGCCGGGTGTGGCATAAATAGGGCCACGAAAGCCATGCTTAGCCAGCTTGGGCAAGAGCCCGCTATGGTCTATGTGAGCATGAGTCAAAATCACAAAATCCAGTTCCGCCGGGTTAAAGGGAAAATCCCCGTAATTTAACTCTTTTATGGCTTTTGTTCCCTGAAACATACCACAATCCACCAAAAAATGGTTATTCGCGTGTTCTAACAGATAGCAGGAACCTGTAACCATGCGCGCCGCGCCCCAAAAGGTAATTCTCATTGCGAACCCTCCCTTACGACAATATCCATTACTACTTCTTCTTTTCCGACTAAATACCTGCCGTATGGCGTGTTGGTTTGGTAAAAAATACATATATGTAAAAGCCTGCTATACTAATATGACACATAAGCCTAGCAGGTTTTTCCGAGATATGTCATGACACAAAACAGATGCAGACATTTGCTGCAGGCATTTTAGGAAAGAGTGAAAAACGAAGAGAGAAAAGAGAAAAGTACAAACTTGCTGTAGAAGTTATGCGCAAACAAAACTCCCGTATCTTTTCACTTTTATCTCTTCACTTTTAACTCTTGCCGCAGGCAAGTTTGGCTGGGGTGCATGGATTTGAACCATGGAATGACGATTTCAGAGACCGTTGCCTTACCGCTTGGCTACACCCCATCATATCTAATTGGCGTTTGCATCAAGTCAATAGGTGGTATTATGCGCAAAACCACTGGATAATATTTTATCACAACCCGCGCTTTATGTCTAGCAATAAAAAAATGATTTTAATTGACTTTTTATCAAGCGTTTGATATAATTTTTTTGTTATTAAAAATTACATAAATACTTCGATTCTATCCGACTAAGGTACTGCTATGTTTGATAGAACGTTAGGGTGTGTGGGGAAACGCATGCGCCTTCCATTGTGAGAAGGAGTATTACGATAAAGTGAGTATGCTTTTATTTTGTCGTCCTTCCGGGCGACTTTTTTATTTTTTTTTTTGCAGTACAAATTTGAAAGGGGAAAGAATTGCTATGAAACAAAAGAAAATCACCTTTGTGTCTCTGTTGCTAATGTTACTGGTTGCGTTGCTTGTCGCTTGTGCTAAAGAACCTTCAACACCTCCTCCCGTAGCGCCTGCCCCACCAAACCAGCCGGAAACCATTAAGCCGGCCCCAGAACCAGTATCTACGGAAGTGTCGATCATTGATGTAGTAGGTCGTACCGTTACGCTTTCTGTTCCAGCCGAGAAATTGGTTGGCACACATAACCCTACGATGAACCAAGCGGTGATTTTGGGCGGCGGCGGTAAGTATATTGTAGGTTTCGGCAATAAAAACATGGCCGGCGGTTTATACGGCTATGTCTACCCGGAATTGGATGATGTTGAGCAAATCGGCATGAGAAATGAGATAAATTTTGAAACCTGCTTAGCTTTGGGGGCAGATTTGGCAATTTTGCCGGAGCGTTTTGCGGATTTAGCAGAACAATTTGAGGCGGTCGGTATTCCGGCAGCGGTGGTGCTGCCAAATGTGGAAAGCTATGACACCATAAAATCTGCTCTGCGTATGGTTAGCGCATTAGTCGGCGAGGATGAACGCGCGGAACAAATCATCGCTTTCTTTGAACAAAAAATCGCCGCGGCCAAGGAGATTGCCCAAACGATCGAGAACCATCCTAAAGTATTATATCTGGGCGGTACATCCGCTCTTTCCGTGGCCAACGGTGTCATGCTGCAATCCACGATGATCGAAACCGTTGGCGCGATTAATGTGGCAAAAGATGTATCCGGAAAAGGAGATTTTATTGAAGTTACCCTGGAAGAAATCATAGGTTGGAACCCCGAAGTGATCTATACGCCGGTTTTTGCCTCCTATTCGCTGGACGATATCTTAAATGATCCGGCTTGGAGCAGTATCAAAGCGGTGCAGAACAAAAGTGTGTATGCCTTCCCCAGCAAGCTGGAACCTTGGGATTATCCTACTCCTTCGGCAGCCATGGGCTTGACTTGGCTTATCCATAGCCTGTACCCGGACAAGTACACGATGGAGCAGGTACTTCAAGATGCCAACGACTATTATGGATTCGTGTATGGACAAACATTTACCGCCGAACAACTCGGCTTGGAATAGCGCAATCAACCGGATAAATTATCTAAAGCTAATGCTGCTGCTTGCAACAGCATTAGCTTTATTGGTCATATTAGCGCTCTGCATCGGACGATACAGCATGAACCCCGCTGATGTATGGCGGGCTATTGTGGCAAAAGCGCGTGGCATAAGCACCAATCAGGCCATGGAGAATGTGGTATTTATGGTGCGTATCCCGCGCATTTTTGCCGCCTTGCTGATTGGTTCCGCCTTATCTGTTTCCGGCGCGGTTTACCAGAGCACTTTCCGCAACCCGCTGGTATCCCCAGATTTATTGGGGGTTTCCTCCGGAGCTAGCATGGGCGCGGCAGCCGCTATATTGCTGGGAGCGGGTATACGGGTAATACAGGCTTTCGCTTTTGCGGGTGGAATTTTAGCGGTGTTGCTGGCCACCTCCTTACCCCGCTTGCTGCGCAATAATTCCAATATGATGCTGGTGCTTTCCGGCATCATTGTTAGTGGCTTTATGATATCCATTTTAGGCATTATGAAATTTATGGCGGAAGAACAAACACAGCTTACCGCCATCGTTTTTTGGCAGATGGGCAGCCTGGCCTCCACAAATCGTTTGCAGCTTTTCTCCGTTATCCCCACCATCATCGTAAGTATGGCGGTGCTTTTTGCCGTATCTTGGCGGCTAAATATCCTTTCTTTTGGCGAGCAAGAGGCGCGCACGGTAGGCGTAAACGTACCCCGGCTGCGTGGTATTGCCGTTATCTGCGCCAGCTTATTAACTGCCAGCGCGGTTTGTGCCAGCGGTACCATTGGCTGGATCGGTTTGGTGATCCCTCATTTTGGGCGTTTGTTTTGCGGCTCCGATAACACCAAGCTGCTACCGCTCACCGCCTTGATTGGCGGGGCATTTTTGCTTATGATAGATACCTGCGCCCGCACATTAACATCTATGGAAATCCCATTGTCTATTTTAACGGGATTGATCGGCGCGCCATTTTATGCTTGGTTATTGTACAGACAGAAGGCGAAAATATTATGAGTGTTGAAGTAAGCAATGTAAGCTTTTATTACGGTGAAAAGCCGGTGCTGGATGCGGTAAATTTTCACGTGGAACCAAATGAAACTTTATCCATACTCGGCCCCAACGGCGCAGGTAAAACTACCTTGCTCAACATCATGGCCGGACTACTTAAACCGGCATCCGGGGAAATATTGTATAATGG
>Ga0082212_10011876_pt1 | contig 11003 bp, 6 predicted proteins | sample TergutNt197P3_FD_71548 | JGI IMG/M metagenome (GOLD analysis project Ga0082212, IMG submission 71548) | Neocapritermes taracua P3 segment gut microbial communities from Petit-Saut dam, French Guiana - Nt197 P3 | ecosystem: Host-associated > Arthropoda: Insects > Digestive system > Gut ...
CGCGGCTTTGGCTGGTGGAAAAAAGATGGCGGCCAGGCTGCCAGGTAGGGGAATGCCCGCGAGGGGGTCGGAGGGGGTAAAAACCCCAAGTCGCCCCCCCCCCCCCAGATTAACATTTTGTGCGCTTCTGTGAGTATTCATAATTAGGTCCTTTCTTCAGAATGAAATAAAAACACAACGGTATTATAGCATGCGTCTGACGACGTTTCAAGTCGAAATAGCGTAAAAAAGTATCGAAATTGCGAAAATTCTTCTCTCACTATTTTCACATTATTTTTCTGACAAGAAAACCTCAGTAGCCAATGCAGTACAAAAAATGTCTGACCTCATTACCTTATTCCAAATGAGGTAATAAGATTGAATGAAGGGGATACTTCATGGCTACAGAGGTTGTTTCGGGAGCACTTCTAAAAATCCCCTTTGCGCACTTTATCGCCGTCGTTCGATTTCTCTTCTCGACAACGTTCAAAGTGAATATCGCCGGATTCTCGTACACGAAAGATGGCTGGAGTATTGACCGACTCCGGGCGGTATTCTACGAGGAAACCGTAGGGGCTCCCAAGTTCCCGTGAGACCTCTAAGTGCTTGTAATATAATGCTTTGAAGTCCCCGTTTTAGCCCGCCGATACTAGCGTCCATCAGTCATTACAACCCGCAAAATCGATATATTTTCGCTATCTTCTCAAATCGACTTATTCGGTACAACAGGAATAATCGACACGATTCCTAGAAAAAATACGTCCATTAGTACCGGAAATATCGGTACAAGACGAAAGAAATAACCGATACAACCGTAAGAAAGCGGTCTAGGAGGCATGAAAATACCTCACAGCAACGGAAATACTAATGAAACGAATTGGATTATCCCTTTTTGTAACAGTTTTGGCGGTCGTGAGTTCCGCGTTCGGACAACAGATCCCTAACGTCCAGTATCCGAATAGCGGAAATTTTGACTTTTCCCACCGTAACGAAGTTAATTTTTCCACTCCCGGTACAATCGGTCAGAGAGTCAACGCCTCCTTTACCAATGGCGAAGTCGCTCCCATTCCGTCTGCTCCTTTTCCCGGTGCGACTGTCAATGCAGTGCCTCGGGCGATCCCGTCTCTCCAATCGCAAGACGCAATACCGGCAGCAAGCCAACCTCGGTCGTTGCCGACATTACCGGCGGTACAACCTGCCGCACCGCCGCCAGTAGTAGCACAGGTACCAATGGCACAGGCACCAATGGCACAGGTACCTGCACCAGTACCTGCCCAAGCAACGCGACCGGTTGCCCAAAATGCCATCACTCAAAACTATCGGTTGCGACTCCCGCCGCAGGTTTTCGAGAGAAACCTCGTCGAAAAATTGGGAAGCCGGTTTATTCCCATCCGAAGTACCACTGAAATTACCGGTATTTCACGATATAATCTGCCCGGTCGAGATGGCACGAATATCGAATTGATCGTCTATCAACAGCAGGGAGTCGTTTCCGTTGTCGGTTCTCCCCGCATGGTCGAAGCCACCTTGCAAATTGTCCGGCTTTTGGATACCGCCGACATACCGGGAAGTGCAGTTACGCGATTTGTGCCGGTTCAACAGTCCAACGTTGAATCTGCCCGGCGTATAGCAGACATTATGAATCGGGAGTCGGTACGCGTTGCACAGGTTGACCGACCGCCGACCGCCGTGCCGGGCGCACCGCAAGTCGCCGCCGCACCGGCAGACGAAACTGCCATTGGCGACCCTTCGCTCGGAAGAGTGTTGAGTCCCGTCAACATCGATGTCATTTCCGAGTTCGGCACGATTGTCATTCAAGGAACGCCCAACGACGTGGCGGTTATCCAAGAGACACTCAAACAACTGGAACAGTTGAGTCTGGAAAACGAGCCGGTCATCGAATTGATACCGATGATTCATGCCGATTCGCTTCGGGTCAGCACACTCGTGCAGACGCTTTACGCACAGGTCTATTTGAATCGGCGAGGTCCCATCTTTCTGTTGCCCCTTGTGAAGCCGAACACGATTTTGATTATCGGCAGAAAAGAAAGCATCGAAGCCGCCAAAGAACTTATTAACAAATTGGATACACCGGTCGATCCGACTGCCGCATTTAAGATTTTCCATCTGAAATTTGCCGCCGCGCAGGAATTGTCGCCGATTATCACCCAGTCCATTACCAGCCGACCGGGTTACAACGCCGCGAACAACTTGGCTGCACAAGTAAGTATCGTTCCCGACTTCCGCACCAATACGTTGATTGTCCATGCGAGTAAGAGGGATATGGATGAAATCGAGGCAATGATTCGGCAAATGGATATACCGGGCAGCGGAATCGACGGTTTCATGCGGACGTTCCAACTGAAAAATGCGTTGGCGACGGAAATGGTTACGGTTCTTGTCAACGCTCTTTCCGGCACTGCCACTGGACGAGGAGCCATGCTTTCGATTCAAAGAGCGGACGTTGCCGAAGGAGCCATGTTGCGCGGCAGTATTATGTACAACGTGGCGATTTCTGCCGATACGCGGAGCAATAGCCTTATCGTAACCGCTCCGGCGGAGACGCTGCCGCTCATCGAAGCCTTGATTTATCAACTCGACCGATTGCCCGCCGCCGAATCGAGAATCCGAGTCTTCACGCTCGTCAATGGAGATGCGTCTGCACTGACAACGGTACTCACCAACCTCTTCGCAACGGGAGCGGCAAACCAAGTTACGACGACGCGTCCCGGCATCGAAGAAGGAGACAGTTCGCTTGTCGGTGTTCGTTTCCAAGCGGAAATCCGAACGAACAGTATTATTGCCATCGGCGGTGAAGGGGATTTGGCAACGGCGGAAGCGTTGCTTCTCCGGTTAGATGCGGAAAACCTGAACAATCGCCGTATTTTCACGATGCGGTTGGTCAACACACCGGCGGAAGAAATTGCCCCGATCTTGACGAACTACGTCACCAACGAGCGGGCGATTATTACGCAGAACATCGCCACGTTCCTTCCGGTGAGTCCGATGGAACAATATCAGATGGATACCTACGTCGCTGCGGAACCTATCAGCAATTCGTTGATTATCAGTACGACTCCGCAGTATTACGAACAAATCCGGCGAATCGTGATGGATTTGGACGAACGTCCCTTGATGATTGCGATTGACGTGGTGATTGCGGAAGTAACTCTGAGCAATAGCACGGATCGAGGAGTGGAACTCGCCTTGCAGGATTCGATTCTGTTTAATAGCGCAGCGGGAACAACGGGAAGCGGGCTGCTCAATCCCGGAAATATCCCCTTTGTGCGAAGCGCAGCGGGAGGAGTGAGTCCCCGATCCATCGGAACGCAGGGAGTTACGAGTCTCAATATGCCGAATACCGGCGGTTTCTCATTCGCGGCGTCGGGTGAGTCGTTGAGCATGTTTATTCGAGCATTGGAAACACGGAATAAGACGCAGGTATTGAGTCGTCCTCAGTTGAAGACGCTTCACAATCGTCGGGCACAAATCCAAGTCGGTGGAAGCCTTCCGTATGTGGGAGACATGCAGTTTAACAATGCGGGCAACCCCGTTGCCTCGACGAGTCAACTTGACATCGGAACGATTCTCGACATTACGCCTCGAATTATGTCGGACGGAATGGTTGCCATCGCTGTTTATATTGAACGCTCCGGTTTGGAAGAGTGGGTCGATATTGGTAATGGAGCGAGAGCACCGGCGACTAACATGACTACCGCTCAAACGACCATCAATGCGTTTGACGGTCAAACGGTGATTTTTGCCGGGTTGATTAGTGAAACCAAAACCACGGGCAACACGAGCATTCCCGGTCTGAACAAGATACCGTTTGTCAAACATTTGTTCGAATACGATTCAAAGGATTGTCGGCGGACAGAATTGTTGATTATGATGACACCGCGAATTATCCGCACGCAGGAAGACATGGAAATGATGAATCAGCAGGAGCGTGAGCGAATGCACTGGTGCATCAGCGATGTGGTGAAGATGACAGGCGACAACAGCATTAAGCGGCGCAGTGATGAGTGGAACGAAGTTCAGCACCGTTACGGCACGCCGACGCAGTTGCAAGACTCGCAACTTCCGCAGGAGAAAAAACCAATCATGGTGCCGGTGTTGCCGACCACGACGGAGATGAAGTAAGAAGTAAGGAGTAAGAAGTAAGGAGTAAGGAGTAAGGAGATTACGCAAAAATGAAAAATATCATCAATTTAACGCTTTGCAGTATCCTCGTTTGTTTAACCGGCTGTGCATCCATGCTGAAAGCCCCGCAGGTGGACATGTCGGCATTGAAACCGCCGGGACCGGTAACGTCGGTTGTTGCCGCTTGGGAACCAGCAGTGAGCAACGGCGAAAATTCGATGCGAGGCTTCGCCGGTCGAATCTATCTCTACGATTCGGAAATGAATCGTCCCGTAAAAGCGAAGGGAACGGTCGTCGTTTATCTCTTCGATGAAGATGGACGTTCGCCAAACGATTCGAAGCCCAATGAAGGAGTCGTTTTTGAAGCAAAGACACTCAACAGCAATGGAGTCTATCAAAAAACAAGATTGGGACATTCGTACAAACTTTGGATCCCGGTGGATGCGGCAGGACCGGAGGGTCAGGCGAAAAAAGTTTCGCTGATCGTGCGGTACATTCCAGAAAAGGGTTCGTCGGTGGTGAGTGCGCAATCGACGGCACAACTACCGGGCAGACGAGGACAGGATATGGTAACGACACAACCGGATTGGCAAATCCGCAATGAAGCGGGACAGATTCAGCAGGTTTCGGATATACGTTCTTCTTTGGAGCGTCCGTTATCGAATGGGCGGCGGTTGACGCAGGAGCGGACGATTGAGGCAAACGCCGACCGACCGCAAGCGTTACAGTCGGTTACGATTCGGTAAGACAACACTGGATTGTATTTTTGCTGGTTGTTCCTGAAATCGGTTTTTACTGCCCAAATTACGTTCCAAGAGGCAGGCTGTATGCAAAATTCTCGAAAAAAACAAAAAAATACTTTGCAGATTGAGTGAACGTTTGCTTGGAAAGATTTACGTGCCTATTGAATTGTGTTATAATCAAGGTTCTAATTTTTTCCGTCCAAGAAACAAAATGATGAAAAATCATACTGCGTTGGTTCTCGTTCTTCCAAGTATTCTGGTTTTGTCGATTTTCTCCGAAGTCCTCGCACAGGAAACCAAGTTCCGCACCCTGCCCGTCTCCGTATATCGGGACAAAATGAAAGCCGGTTGGATCGGGCAAATCGCCGGGGTCTGCTGGGGAGCACCGACCGAATTCAAATGGAACGACAAAATTATTCCCGAAGCCGATATGCCCGTCTGGAAACCGGAAATGATCAACGATGCCTTCGGACAAGACGATCTCTACGTCGAAATGACGTTTTTGCGTTCACTCGAGGAATATGGTCTCGACGTTTCCATTCGGCAAGCGGGAATCGACTTTGCGAACAGCGAATATCCGCTTTGGTGTGCCAACGATGCCGGTCGCAAAAATCTCCGCGCCGGGATTGCTCCGCCCGATTCGAGTCATCCGAAGTTCAACCGATGTCCCAACGACATTGATTACCAAATCGAAGCCGACTTTTCCGGTTTGATCGCTCCCGGTATGCCGAATGTTGCGATTGCTCTCGGTAATAAATTCGGTCGCCTGATGAACTACGGCGACGGTGTGTACGGCGGGATTTTCGTCGGTGCAATGTATGCCGAAGCATTTTTTGAAGACGATATTCTCAAAATCATTGATGCCGGTTTGAAAGCAATTCCAAAGGAGAGTCAATACGCCGAAATGGTGCGTGATATCGTCGCTTGGTACAAAACGAATCCTGACGATTGGGAAGCGACGTGGAAACTTTGCCAGAAAAAATATCGGGAAGACCCGGAGTATCAAAAAGCATCCAACGGCGGAATTGATGTCAAGATTAACGGTGCGTATATTTTGATCGGAATGCTCTACGGCAAAAAAGATTTGGATCAGACGATCATTATTTCGACTCGTTGCGGTCAAGATTCGGACTGCAATCCGTCCAATGCGGCGGGGGTGTTGTTCACGACGCTGGGTTTTTCCAAACTGCCGCCTCGGTTCACGGAAAAATTGGATGAGACGAAAAAGTTTTCGTTCACGGCGTATAATGTTCCCGAATTGCTCAATGTCTGCGAAAAGTTGACCCGGCAAATTATCGTTCGGGAAGGAGGGCGCATTGAAAAAGATGCTGCCGGTAACGAAGTGTTCTTGATTCCGATCAAGGAACCGGTGCCGCCGAAGTTGGAACTCAGTTGGGCACCCGGTCCGATTGCCAATAGCGAATTCACCGAAGAGGAAAAAGCGAAGATTCGCTTCAAGGGTTTCCGTAAGATCGAAGATGCCGTTGCGGCGACGTTTCCCGGCTGGACGGTCAAGAACTGCGGTTCCGATATGGATCCCGGTATGCGGGAAAACTATCGCGGCAAGAAAAATGTCCTCGTAACGCATCCGCTGACTCGGGAAACGCCTTGTACATTGGAACGAAAGTTGGACATACCGGCAGGCAAGAAGACCGCTTTGAAGGCGGTGGTGAGCAATCATCCGAATCACGATTGGGAATTGGTGTTGCGTGTCAGCGGTTCGGTGCAGAAGACCGTAAAGGTGGACGAGGCATTGACGAAAGGGGGCTGGGCGGAAGTCGTGTTCGATTTAACACCGTTTGCTGGCGGCAAGAATGTCCAAATCGAACTTGAAAACAAGGCGAACGATTGGGCGTTTGAAGCGGGTTACTGGGCTGGCTTGACGGTCGAGAGTGAATGATACACAAGAGCGGCACCCGCAAACAACAAGAGCGGCACCCGCAAGGGTGCCGGTATTTAACGATGTCCCCCCAAAAACACCGCGTCAATTTTCGCAAGAACCGCTCGGAGCGGACTCGCATCGGCGATTGGACTCGACAATTTGAAGAACACGGCTTTGAAGAAGAGTCGGAAATCGCTGGTGAACGCATCGGCGGAAAAGGGGAACTCTCCCGAAAGAGAACCGTCGTCGGAGAACTTGCCGACGATAATGCCGACTTCGATGTCCTGCCCGATGTCGATACCGAATCGCTCCTTGCCGGTCGAGTGTTGCGAGTTCACGGTGCAAGCAGCGTCGTGCAAACCGAAGACGGTCGGCAATTCCAATGCGTAACCCGGCGTATTCTGAAAACGCTTTCAACCGACCAGCGGCAACCCGTCGTAACCGGCGACCGTGTGTTGATTCGTCCTGCGCCGAACAACGACGACGATGCGATGATCGAACGTGTCGAACCGCGCACCGGTACGATTGCCCGAACGAGTAAACAACGAAAACATGTCATCGTCTCCAATGTCGATCAGGTTTTGATCGTTGCCAGTGCGGATCAACCGGCTCTCAAACCGAATTTGATCGACCGAATGATTCTCACGGCAGAGCAATCCGGTGTGAAACCAGTAATTTGCATCAACAAAATTGACCTCGTCGATCCCGCCGAATTGCAACCGCTCGTCGGAGTCTATGCCCAAATGGGGTATAAGGTGTTGCTGTTGAGTGTGGAAACCGGCTACGGATTGGATCGTTTGCGGCGGTTACTCACGAATCAAGAAAGTGTCGTAACCGGTCAGAGCGGAGTCGGCAAATCGTCGCTGCTCAATGCTGTCGATCCGCAGATTAAACTTCGGGTGGCGGACATCGGCAACGCTCAAAAAGGTAAGCACACGACGACGACTGCGGAACTGATTCAACTCTCGTTCGGCGGATACGTGGTGGACACGCCGGGCATGCGGCAGTTTATGCTTTGGGACATTATCCCTGAGGAAGTGTTCGGTCTCTTTCGGGACTTGCGACCGTATGAGAATCGGTGTCATTTTCCTGATTGCACTCATTCACACGAAGAAGATTGTGCGGTCAAAATAGCGGTCGGCGAAGGTCGTCTCGACCTGCGCCGCTATGAAAGTTATCTCGCAATTCGATTCGGAATGTGAAACGTGTTGATTCTCCTACAAACAACTCGGAATCGGAATCGGTATCTGCGGATAACCCATCGTCGATTCGGTCAGCGTCGCCCGATAGTTTGCATCCTGCAAAAATGTCGTGCGGCGATCCTTCGCTGGCACTACCGCAGGATAAATCCGAATCTCCCCATCGACCGACGTAATAATTTCTTCCCGCCAATCGCCGAAAACATCCGCTATCAACCGAATACTCCCCTCAATCCGTGTGCTTTCCACACTTTCGCCCGAAGGAAACCGCAAAATCCGACCGCCGACGATCACCGACCGCTGCGCACCGGCATCACGCCACGCCACGCGCGGAGCCAAACTCCGGCGAGGAAACCACTCCGGCAATTCAATTTCACGACCATCAATGGAACGCAACCACCGGTCTTGCTCGTTGTCCTGCTCTCCTTGCCAAAATTCATAGCCGGGAAAACGAGGATCAATGTCCGCACACATTCCCGATGAATGAATGTGTATCGTCGGTTTATCCCAGCCCCAAAGGATTTCGCCCGTCTTCGCATCAACGACACACATCGCATTTTCCTGCCGCCGTGGTTCGATACCATAGACGATTTCCAAGCCGGGATGCGCCGGGTTCAAATCGCCGATGTACATATTGTCGGGATGCCCTAATTTTGTACTCCAAAGCACTGTTCCATCATCGTCCAGAACAATCGAACCGAGCATGACTTCATCACGTCCATCGCCGTCCAAATCAATGGCATGCGTCGTGTGTGCGCCCTGTCCCCAATGCTCCGGTTGCCAGCGGTTATCCCAACGCCACAGTTCTTCCAACTTTTCGTTGCGGAATTGATACGCCACCGCTGTCATTCTCGAATACGTACCACGAAGTACAATCAGACACGGCGTTTTGCCGTCCAAATATGCCAAGCAAAGTTGATGCCGATTCGATAAATTGTATCCCAGCCCATTGCGTTCGGGACACTCGATGCGAGTCTGCAACTTGCCGGTTTTGCCGTCGAGAATCGAAATGTATTCCTTTCCGCTGTACACTCTTCCGGTGGAGTTTCGATGATCCCCGTCTGCCGTTTTTACGATCACTTCTGCGCAGCCGTCGCCATCCAAATCGGCAACCAGACACGGCGAATACCAGATTCCTCGCTCGATTCCCCAGCCGAGTTCGTACTCCCACAGAAATTGACCATCACTGCGGTACGCTTGCAATTTGAACGTTTCAGGACTCTTAACCCAATAATTCAGGTAAGGATCGACGTTTCCTTCCGACGTTTTGATGACGTAATCCAATTTACCGTCGCCGTCCAAATCGGCAACCGCGATGCTGCCAAAACGCTGTGCGTTTTTCAATGGTATCGAAATGTAAGGTTTATCCGCAACGGCAATTTTATCCGAAACATTATAGGGAACCGCACCAATCGCACGAACCTGCAATCGGTCTTTTGAGTCCCACGGTGCATTTTTGTACAGAAAATCGGTCGTTTGCGTGATTGGTTTGTCGTTCAGTTTTTCCTCACTGCCGTCCGGCTTGATACGGAATACGTTAAAACCCAGTTGCGGCGAATCGGTTTTGAGCAAACGCCACGACAGATAAACGCCCTCTTTCACGGGACTGGCAACCAAGCCGCGATCCAATTTTTCTTCAATGCGATCCGTTGCCCAGCCAGTCACTTTTTTTCCCGGCGGTTTTACTTCTTCGGCAGTCGGCACGGTGAACGAGAGTGCACCGATGCGAAATGTGGTATCGGGCTCGGCATAGATGACCGGCGTGAACGTTTCTCCATTTTCGGGAACGGTAAAATAGATGTGGATGTCCGACCAATCTTCGGCTTCTTCGAGAATGGAGGGGGCAAACGTTCCATTGGCAAGCCGACCGCCGGTAGCGAGTCCATTCTTCCACGGCAAGAGTTCCAGCGACACTTTGCCGGTTTCGAGTTTCACCTGCAACGACACGGTGTATCGGCTACCGGGTTTGGCACGAAATGCCGAAAGCGGAAAGAGCATCGTCCGCCGTTCCTTCGCTCCTTTTACCAAAAGGGTGCCGTGTTCGCCAAATTTTGTGTTGTTGTCAACGGATACGTCGGTAATTTGTACTCCATTGGATGCGCGGGCGTGCCACGGTTCCGTGATGGAATACTCGAACCGTGCTTTTTCGTTCGTCGGCAGTTCGATGACGTTGGTGCCTAATTCGGTCTTGCCCGTTTTGCGCAGTTGGAAGCCGGAAGCGTCGAATGTTGATTCGCCGCTTCCGACCAAACGGGGCAAAAGTTTGTACCCTTCTCCTGCCGGTATGATGAAACCGGTCTCCAAAAATTGTTCCGCTTTTTCGCCGGTCGTTGTCGAGGAACCATAGTTCCAGTCGATGATTTTGTTTTCTGCATCGAAGAGCGCGGCAGCGACAGTAACTCGTCCGCTCCCTTTGAGATTGCGAATCACGCCGGAAAACAGGAACGTATCCCCTTGTTCGACGGGAATGTAATCGTGCAGAGGCACTGCCCAATCTTTGGTCGTTGTCGATTCGACGCAGATGCCGTTTTCGATGGAGACCATCGTTGCTTTTCCGTCTTCTCGGCACCAGATTCGCTCCGGTTTCAAGGCATACTCTTGTGCGGCGGCAAAGGAAACGGACACAAAACAGAACAAGAAAACAAAGGGATATTTCATAAACATGTCTCCAAAAATGAGCGGCACAAGGAAAACATATTTATACAAACTGTGACCGGTTTATACAAGCTGTGACTGTCGTCCATAGACATCGGTGCATTTTTGTGTTATAATCACCGAAAATTACAGTGGATTTCGTCTAACTTCCCAACCGCATGTCCGCTCCTGTTGATTCTCCAAAACAACCTTTGTTCCGCATTTCCCTCGAAAATTGGCTTTCCGTCCAACTCTCCTTCGATCAGTGGTCGTTCCGCATAACACCGATCCGACTGCTGTTGCTCGGACTCCTTGCGGCGGCAGGGGCAATCATGATCACTCGTCTCGTACTGGGATTGGGAGCCGTAACCAACCTGAGCGACGAATGGCCCTGGGGACTCTGGATCGGCTTCGACGTACTCT
>Ga0082212_10011877_pt1 | contig 11003 bp, 6 predicted proteins | sample TergutNt197P3_FD_71548 | JGI IMG/M metagenome (GOLD analysis project Ga0082212, IMG submission 71548) | Neocapritermes taracua P3 segment gut microbial communities from Petit-Saut dam, French Guiana - Nt197 P3 | ecosystem: Host-associated > Arthropoda: Insects > Digestive system > Gut ...
AAACGGCACACCGAGAGTGAGAGAGGTGTAGGGATTATCCTCGTTCCAGTTGTTTTGCCATAGCCGCTTGAGGCTGCCATCCGGATAGCCCAAAAAGATAATATCCTCTTCTTTCGCTCCCAGAAGGCTCATGGCTGCTTTGGTTTCCTCCTGCCTTTTATAACCAAGACTGATATAATCTTTGGCCTCAAGATTATTATTGGCCGTATTTTCAGAATCGTAGGTAAAAGCCTCTCCATTGGTGAACAGAACTATTTTGACAGTTCCCCGGGCGGCCAGCACCTCTTGGATCAAAAAGGCAGAGCCGATCGTCTCATCATCACAGTGGGGGGCAAATACCAAGAGCCGGGTATTTTCATCCCAATGATTTTCCAACTGAGGCAGACCTATGTAAATCCCGGTGTTATGGATACTAGACCAGACAAAAAAGCTGCCAATTAAAAAAGCAATGCCGGCTGCTGTGATGATCAGGATTTTTTTCCCTAATTTTAACCGGGACATTGTTTCGATTCTCCTTTATTTATTTATATTCACTATGGCATATAATACCATACTTTGTCGAAAATTTCAAGTATTAAGAGTAATTAGTCAGGGCTATTAACTGGTTAAAAGTTTGTTTTTCCTCATTTATCTAAAAAAAACTTGTATTTTCTACAAAAAAGTGTTATTATTTTAAGCAGATAATAAAAAAGGAGTGGAAACTATGAAAAAATTAATGCCGATTTTTGCTTTTTTGCTAATTGCCCTGCTAGTGTTGGGCAGTACTGCCTTGGCTGATGATGAAATCAAAATCATTCTGGATAATGAAGAATTGGAAGTAGATGTGGCGCCCATTTTGGAAAATGGCCGGACTCTCTTGCCCATGCGGGCAATTTTCGAAGCCTTGGGCTGCGATGTCCAATGGATCGAAGATAAGCAGGAGGTTTTGGCGGAAATGTGGCCCAAGCTGGACAAAAACAATCTCCTTAGCTCTCAGCGGGCGCGCAGGATCAGTCTTATCGTCAATAAACCGCTGGCGACCATTTATGATCTGACCCTTCAGGTCATTGATAAGTTTCCGGGGTTGGCCCCCTACTTGGAGAAAATTGCAAACTCAAGTTTTGTCCAGGATTTAAGCAGCCTGATCCCATTCCAAATTATACCCTTGGATGTAGCGCCCAAGATCGTCAATGGCCGTACTTTGGTGCCTTTGCGCTTTATTGCAGAAACTTTAGGCTGCAAGGTTGATTGGGACAGCCAAAGCCAAACCGTGACCATAGAAAACCCGGAGCCGGTGGAAGTCGAATTAGATGAAGATGGCCTGGAAACAGATGATCCGGAAGAGGAAACTCCGGAAGAAGCAAATCCGGACAACGAAATCAGGGAATAGGAAAACCCGGAAAGAGTGAATAATAGGGTTTTAATAATAAGAGAAATGAGGTATATACCCAAGAACGAAAACATTTTCCATCACTGCGCCGGTCTTTTTGCCGCCAGGCGGTGCGGGAAAACCTTGAAAGGCAACAAGCATTCCTGCGGTTTTCCCGCACCACCTGACGACAAAAATCCTCGGCGGATTAATAGAAAATGTTTTCGTTCTCGGGTATAATTTGAGGAAGAGGTGATAGTATATGAAGAAATCGTTCGTGATTCTTTTGGGACTTATCCTGATTCTGTTTGTCTGGGCTAACCCGGCGCTGGCCACTTCTGATGACGCTGATGATATTAAGATTTTTTTGGATGGAAAAGAACTTCAAAGCGATGTGCCTCCGATTATTGAACAAAGCCGCACCCTGGCCCCGATGCGGGTGGTTTTTGAGGCCCTGGGTTGCAAAATCGATTGGGAGCCCAAGGAAAGGGCGGTTGTGGCCAGTAATGACAGTATTAGGATGTTACTGAAAATCGATGATACAGAGGCTTCCCTTTTTGATAAGCTTGAAGAAACCCGTACCAACATTACTTTGGATGTGCCTGCCATGATTATTGACGGCCGCACGATGGTACCCCTGCGCTTTATAGCCGCCAGTCTGGGCTGTCTGGTAGATTGGCAGCCTGCCAGCCGCAGCGTTATTATCACAAGCAACCGGGCAGGAGGCGATCCCGATCCGGGCCCTGAAACTGACCCCAAAACTTACGCCGATCTCCCCCAAATGCCGGGTTTCGGCCTTTTATTATCTTCGCATGATTTTATAGCCCAAAAGCCTGATTAAAAACAAGCCGATACCGGGACTGGAAGCTTATTCAAAGGAGTTAGCGCAAAAACTATTTTGCGCCAACTCCTTCTTTTTTACTTCTGAAATAAAGATCAGAGTTATCAAAGTAAAAATTTAATAATATCTTAATAATAATTGGCGTTTTTTCTGCCATATATTATTGACAATTAGCAAAAATTGTATTATTATATCATAAAAAAAGGAAAGTAGCCTTTTTTTGTCAGGAGAAAATTAATTTTTGTTTAAGGAGGGGATTGACATGTCAAAAAAATCATCTATTTATCTGGCTTTCCAATTACTCATCATTACGGTTTTATTGCTGGCTTTTTCATCTGCTATCTGTGCCGCTCCCTTAAAAAACGTACCGGTATCGGTAACCCAGCCGGATGGCGGGATCCTAAAATGTCTGGCCAGCGGCGACGAGTTCTTTAACTATTTACATGACTTTGGCGGTAATATCATTATCCAGGATCCGGAAACAGGCTATTATACCTATGCCCGATTGGATGATCAGGGGAAGATCATAGCATCTGATCAGATTGCCACGGATGGCGGCTATTACTATGATTTTGATCTCAAATATTACGATGATTTGGACGATGATTTAGACGATGATGATTATTATGATTTGGAAGAGGAGATCTATTCCAGCCTAACAGCCAAAGTTGATGGCTTAAGATTAGAGGATATAGACTTTTCCCTTAACCCGGATTTGATCAGTGAATTTCCGGATCCGAAGGATTCTCCGTTTCAGACTCCATCACCGGAATCTCTTGCAGGTATAGGCGTAACCGGTCCGATGGTAAAGGGCGCCATGGAAAATATAGTTGTGATGATTTGCTTTTCCGATGAAAACCAAACAATTTCTTCTACTGCAAAAAATAAAATCGAGGCTGTTTACAATGGACCTACCTTATCATTAAATCATTACATGAAAACCATATCGGAAGGTGTGTTTTCGCTTAATTCAACTCTTGTGGGCCTAAACGGAAATACGCTGCTGATGTATCGGGACAGTCAGCCCAGGAAATATTATCAGCCTTATCATGCGGCTACTAATCCTCAGGGTTATCAGGGAGGTAATGAGGGCGCCGACCGTACCATGCGGGAGCATACTTTATTACAAAATGCGGTCAACGCCATTAACGGCAGCGCTTTATTAGCCGGGAAAAACCTTGATATTGACGGCGATGGCATTATAGACAGCATTTCATTTATTATAAGTGGTAATGTTGACGGTTGGTCCAGCCTGCTTTGGCCTCATAAATGGGCTTTATATACTTCAAATACCAGACTTAACGGAAAGCAGGTTTATGAGTATAGTTTTACTCTATATGACTATACCTTTCCGGCTACCGGCTCATCAGATGTAAGCACAATTTGCCATGAATCTTTACATACTTTCGGTTTGCCGGATCTATATAGGTATACTAATAATGGAAATCCGGTAGGCGGATGGGATATTATGTCAGATAATGCCCCCAATCCTCAATTTCCTAATTCCCATATGCGTCTAAGGTATACCGGTTGGGGCAAGCCGCTGACAGAAATCACGGCAAACGGCCGCTATACCCTGTCACCAATTGGCAGCACAAGCGGAACGACTGCCTATGCCATTGCAACTTCCAACCCTAATCAATTCATTTTGCTGGAATTCAGAAGCAGTAATAACCCTTCGGGATATGATACCCTATTTGCTCCGGGAGTAGACTATACCAATTATGCCGGCGGCCTGACAATAACCAGGATAAATACCGCTTTTTCTGGTAATGACAACAGAACAGGCGGTACTAATGATGAAGTATATGTTTACCGCTCCTATGAATCAGCTCTAAACCAAGGAGGAGGGCTTTTTCAGATCGCTTCATTATCAGCCAATGCAGGCAGAACAAGTTATGGCAATGATGTTATTGCCAAGGGTTATGACAGGATGATCTGCTTGTATGACGGAACAAATACCAACTATATCATTTCTAATGTGTCTGCTGTCGGGAGCACCATCTCTTTTGATGTAAAACTCAATAATACCGTTACCGGTAATACTGTTACTTATAATTACAGTGCGAACGGGGGAACCTCCGCCACCAAAACCACGGCAACGCTTGCCCAGGGGGCGGCGATCGACCTGACTCCCACGGCCACAAAGTCCGGTTGGACTTTTGTAGGCTGGAATACCAGCCAAAATGCGACTGCGGGCCTTACTTCTCTGGTCATGGGTACATCGAATGTTACCTTGTACGCTATTTACAAAAAGACCTTGACCGGTACCTTTATTGACTATAACGGTACTGCCAAATCTACCCGCACCGTCCAAGTAACTATTTATAACAATGCTAACAGCGGAAGTATCATAACCCCATCTCAGTATACATATACCGGTTGGACGGCAAGGGGTTGGAGCACAAGTACCGCAGCCAATGCTGCCGTTACGGTTGCCTCTAATACAAACTATACCATTTCTGCGGATACTACCTTGTACGGTCTGTATAACCGCAGCCTCACCCTCTCTTATAATCCTAACGGGGGATCAAGTACCCCGCCCAATCAAACCGGGGCGCAATATGCGAACAGTTATGCCATTTCAACATTCGTTAATCCCGGTTTTACCTTAGCGGCAGCGATTGCCCGGTCCGGCTATACATTTTCCGGCTGGGCCCAAGGCAGCGCCGGCGGAACTAGATATGCTGCCGGCAGCTCCATCACCATTTCCGCGAACACTACCATGTATGCGACCTGGAGTACCGGAACAACCTATACGGTTACATATAACTTTAAAGAAAACGGAGGAACTTCCGCCACCATTGCTACAGCTGTGGTTGCCTCCGGAACAGGGGTTGATTTGACTCCGGTTGCCACAAAGGCCGGCTGGGAATTTGTGGGTTGGAATACCGATAAAAATGCTACTACCCGTCTTACTTCCTTGGTTATGGGTACTGCGAATCTGACTTTATACGCAATTTATAAAAAAGATTTGACCGGTACCTTCATTGATTATAACGGGGCCGCCAAATATACCCATATCGCCAAAGCCACAATTTATAACAAAGCTACCAATGGGCAGATTATGGCTCCCTCCCAATATATATATAGTAATAATGGTTGGACATGGGAGGCAAAAGGCTGGAGTACGGGAACCGCCGCCAATGCCGCCGCCACGCATAAGGCAGGCACTCTTTATACTATCAGCAGTGATATAACCTGTTATGGCTTGTACAGCCGCCTTCTCAGCCTCTCTTTTAATCCTAACGGAGGAACGCCTTCTCCTGCCACTCAAATCAAGCCGCAATACGCAAACAGTTATGATATCACGGCATTAAAAGGTCCTGACTTTACTCCCCCCAAGACGATTACCCGGACAGGATTTACCTTCGGCGGCTGGTATCAGGGTAACACCCTTTATGATTTTAATAAACCTGTTTCCGGTAATACCGTGCTGGATGCCCGCTGGAATCAAATCACTTACGATATCATCTTCGATTCTGCCGGCGGTTCCAGTGTAGCCCCTGTCACGGTTAATCACGGTCAACAGGTTCCCAAGCCGGCCGATCCGGTAAGGGAGGGCTATACTTTTAGCGGCTGGCTGAAAGGTACCACAACTTACAATTTTGCCAATGCTGTCACTTCCAGCTTTACCCTGAAAGCTAAATGGACAGTTACAGTTTGTGTTGTCACCTTCGATTCTCAAGGCGGTACAGCAAAAGCTGCAGCGAAAGTCAACTATGGTAATAAGGTTGCCAGGCCGACTGCTCCTACCAGAACCGGGTTTGTTTTCAACGGCTGGTACCTGGGGAATCTGCCATATGACTTCAATGCCCCTGTTACCGGCAATATTACTCTGACAGCGAGATGGGGCCAAATCACTTGCGAAATCATCTTTGATTCCGCCGGCGGTTCCGGCGTAGCTCCTGTCACGGTAAATTACGGCCAACAGGTTCCTAAACCTGCCGACCCGGTAAGGACAGGGTATACCTTTGGCGGTTGGCTTAAAGGTACCACAACTTATAACTTCGCCAGCTCAGTTACCACAAGCTTTACTCTAAAGGCTAAGTGGACGGCCACCGTTTGCACTGTTACCTTTGATTCTCAAGGCGGTACTGCCAAAGCTGCAGCCAAGGTCAGCTATGGTAATAAGGTTGCCAGGCCAACTGCTCCTACCAGAACCGGATTTGTTTTTAACGGCTGGTACCTGGGGAGTACGCCTTATGACTTTGATACCCCTGTTACCGGTAATATTACCCTGACGGCGAGGTGGGGCCAAATAACTTGCGAAATCATCTTTGATTCCGCCGGCGGCTCCGGCGTAGCTCCTGTCATAGTAAATTACGGTCAACAGGTTCCCAAACCCGCCGACCCGGTAAGGGCAGGCTATACCTTTGCCGGTTGGTTGAAGGGTACGACGACTTATAATTTTGCTTCGGCTGTTACCACAAGCTTTACCTTAAAAGCTAAATGGACGGTCAATGTTTATACCGTCACCTTCGATTCTGCCGGCGGCACCGCTAAAGCCGCCGCCAAGGTCAACCACGGCAGTCTGGTCAAGAAGCCGACTAATCCTACCAGAACCGGCTTCATTTTCGATGGTTGGTATCTGGGGAGCAGCTCCACCCCCTATGATTTCAATACTCCCATTATCGGCAATATCACCCTTTCAGCCCGCTGGCTGCCAAAATAATAATATCCCCTTTAGGCACTTACTCCCGAGAACGAAAACACTCAACACTCAACACTCCGGCTTGTCCGGATTAGGGCAGCATAGCAAAAAGAGGCGGGTTTCCGCCTCTTTTGCTTTGATTTGTAAATATTTCCGGCAGGAAAAAGGAATAAAGTAGACACGCGGAGAAAATATGGGGAATATTTATATTAAGATAAATAAGGGGAGGTGGCCTGTGTATACTAAAGAAGAGATACTGAATTCCGCCAAGGAAAATAATGTCCGCTTTATCCGATTACAGTTTACCGATATTTTTGGAGTACTGAAAAATGTTGCTACTACAACCAGCCAGCTGGAAAAGGCTCTGGCAGGGGATTTGATGTTTGATGGTTCCTCGATCGACGGTTTTGTCCGCATTGAAGAAAGCGATATGTATTTGCAGCCGGATCTTTCTACCTGGGCAATTTTACCTTGGATGGGCAAGGAGACCCGTACCGCCAGGCTGATTTGCGATGTTCTCAAAGCAGACCGGACTCCCTTTGAAGGGGATCCCCGCTACATTTTGCATAAAGCTTTGGCAGAAGCAGATGAAATGGGCTATTCTATGAATGTGGGCCCGGAGGCGGAATTTTTCCTCTTCCAAACCGGCCCGGACGGCAAGCCCACCCTCCATACCAATGACAGCGCCAGCTATTTTGATCTGACCCCGGTAGACGGCGGGGAGCGGGCCAGGCGGGATATTATTTTGGCCCTGGAAGAAATGGGTTTTGAGGTGGAGGCTTCCCATCATGAAAGCGCCCCCGGTCAGCATGAGATCGATTTCAAATATGCCGGCGCCCTTGCTGCTGCCGACAAGGTGCAAACTTTTAAGTATGTGGTGCGGGTGATCGCCCAAAACCATGGCCTCCATGCCACTTTTATGCCCAAACCTCTCTTTGGGGTAGCCGGCAGCGGTATGCATATCAATCAATCCCTTTTTACTAAGGACAAAAACGCTTTTTTTGATCCCGACGGTGAAAATCAGCTTAGCTCTACTGCCTATCATTATTTGGGGGGTTTGATCCATCATATCAAAGCTTTGACTGCCATTGTCAACCCTACAGTCAACTCCTATAAACGTCTGATATCCGGCTACGAAGCCCCGGTTTATATTGCCTGGGCCCAAAAGAACCGCTCGCCTTTGGTACGGATCCCGGCCAAGCGGGGAATTTCCAGCCGAATGGAATTGCGCTCTCCGGATCCGTCCTGCAACCCCTATCTGGCCTTTGCCGTAGTGCTTAAAGCAGGTCTGGATGGCATCAAGAATAAAATGACGCCGCCGCCGCCAATAGAAGGAAATATTTTCCATATGAGAGAGGCAGAAATGGCAGCCAAGGATATAGAAACCCTTCCCGCCAACCTCAACGAGGCTCTCCGGGAACTGAAAAAAAACCGCCTGATCTGCGATTTTTTGGGCGAACATATCCTGGATCGTTTCATTGCCGCCAAAAACCTGGAATGGGAAGAGTACCGCACCAGCATCAGCCAGTGGGAGATTGATAACTATCTTACGAAATTTTAGTTAGATTTTTATTCTTTTTTAGCCCTAAGGCGGGCTTTGCCCGCAAGTATTCAGGATTCAGTATTCAGAAATCAGAATGAGGGTAACTTTTCGCTTCGCGAAAATTATTGAACGAAATTCTTGTTTTTTATTTACGAAACGAGTCCGTAAGCTACTATATGTCTTTTGAATAAGTTAGGAGTTAGGAGTTAGGAGTTAGGAGTTAGGAGTTGTTGGAGAAACGTTCCGCGTTTCATTTATTTAGAAAAGATTTTCATAAAATAATAAAGAAAAAGCTATGCTTTTTCTTTCCAAAACTCCTAACTCCTCACTCCTAACTCCTAACTATAGCGAACTTGATTCCACGAGCCAAACAATTAACACTTAACAATAGTAAAAAGCAGGCTCTTTCGGAGGTCGTATGAGTATTGTTGTTCAGAAATTCGGAGGCAGTTCTGTGGCTGATGCCGGGTGCATAGCCAGGGTAGCCAGCCGGGTGGCCCGGATGGCAGAGGCCGGTCATCAGGTGGTGGCGGTGGTTTCCGCCATGGGCGATAGCACCGATGATTTGATTGCTTTGGCCCGTCAGATCAACCCTGCCTTACCCCAAAGGGAAATGGACATGCTGCTTGCCACCGGGGAACAGCAGTCCATTGCTTTGCTGGCCATGGCCCTGCTCCATCTTGGCCGCCGGGCAGTTTCTCTCACCGGAGCCCAAGCCGGGGTTTGCACCGACGGTCTCTATTCCCGGGCAAAAATCACTCATATCGACTGCCGGCGCATCATCAAAGAGCTGGACACAGACAATATAGTTATTGTTGCCGGCTTTCAGGGTATTGACGAGGCCGGCAATATCAACACCCTGGGCCGGGGCGGTTCCGATACCAGCGCCGTGGCTTTGGCTGTGGCCCTGGAAGCGGAGCTGTGTGAGATATTCACCGATGTGGAGGGCGTGTATACTGCCGATCCCCGGATCGTCAAAAAAGCTTGGAAAATCCCGGAGATTTCCTATGATGAAATGCTGGAAATGGCGGCTATGGGGGCTCAGGTTTTGCAGCCTCGCAGCGTGGAGGTGGCAAAGCAATATAATATGCCCCTGCATGTGCGTTCCAGCTTTAAATCCAGCCGGGGCACCATTGTCAAGGAGGTAGCAAAAGTGCCGAGAGAAATGGAAAAAGAGCTGCTGGTTTGCGGCATTGCCCACGATTTGAATATATTAAAAACCACGATTTTTGATGCCGAGGATAACTCCCGGGATTTAGCCAGGATTTTTTTACTGCTGGCGGCAGAGAATATCAATTTGGATATGATCAGCCGCAGCAGCAACCGCAACGGCAAACAGGATATTTCCTTCACCACCGGCCGGGATGATAAACAAAAGGTGGAGAAATTGCTGAAAAACCTGATGGAGGAAATGGGCTTGGGCGGTTTTGAAATCGTGGATACCCTGGCCAAAGTTTCTATTGTAGGCGCGGGTATGATCACCAATCCGGGTGTAGCCGCCGGCATGTTCCAAATTTTACTGGAACAAGGCATTGATATTGATATGATCACGACTTCGGAAATAAAAATTTCTTGCGTAATTGATGAGACTAGAGTTAATGATGCAGTGTTGGCCCTGCACACAGGGTTTAATCTTGACGCAGAGGATAAATAGCGGATAATCAGGTTTATCCCGATGAAACACCCCCGGCAAAGCAAAATGCTGCCGATGAAAACCGACAGCATTATTTATAGCCGGAATGGAAAAATATTGGAACAGGAAAAGCATTGCCTGGAAATTATACAGCAGTATAACCGCCGTCGATGGGTATGATAGCTCCTGTAATAAAAGGTGATTCATCGCTGGCAATAAAAGCGATCAGTTTCGCGACCTCTTCAACCGCGCCGAGTCTGCGCGCCGGGTGCAGATCGCGATATTGTTCCTGTGCTTCTTCAGAAATAAGGGGGGTAATGATAACCCCTGGGCAAATGGCGTTAACGCGGATCCCTTGAGGAGCATAATAAGCGCCGGCCGCGCGGGTCATATTGACCACGCCGCCTTTGGAACCGGAATAAGCGATATTATTGGGAACGCCCACCATACCGAACATGGAAGCAATATTGATAACAGAACCGCCCCTGCCTTGTTTGATCATGTGCCCGATAGCATATTTGTCAGTAAGCATGACTCCGGTATAATCAATGCCGTTGACCAGGTTCCAGTTATCAAGCGTCTCGTTTGCGAGATCGTTCATCGCTCCTCCTACCCCTGCGGAAGCCACAGCAATGTCGATATGGCCAAACTCAGCCACTGTTTTATCCATTGCCTTCTTTACATCTTCTTCTTTAGAAACATCGCAGATAACACCGATCGCGCCGATTTCTGCGGCGATTTCCCCAACTTTGGGATTGTAGTCAGCGATAAGCACTTGAGCCCCGCAGGCGATAAACTCCTTAGCAGCAGCAAGACCCAAACCACTTGCTCCGCCGGTAATCATAGCGCCTTTACCTTTAAGATCAACCATTTGACAACCTCCATTTTGCTTTTTTATTGCACAGCTGTTATACCCAAGAACGAAAACATTTTCCATCACTGCGCCGGTCTTTTTGCCGCCAGGCGGCGCGGGAAAACCTTGAA
>Ga0082212_10011878_pt1 | contig 11003 bp, 3 predicted proteins | sample TergutNt197P3_FD_71548 | JGI IMG/M metagenome (GOLD analysis project Ga0082212, IMG submission 71548) | Neocapritermes taracua P3 segment gut microbial communities from Petit-Saut dam, French Guiana - Nt197 P3 | ecosystem: Host-associated > Arthropoda: Insects > Digestive system > Gut ...
TCTCTGCCACATTGGGGTGCGATTTCACCATTCGTGGTTTCATATCAAAGAAAACCTCTACAACGTCTCCCTGGTCCCATGTACGGTCGATGGTGAAGTAGCCTTTATCTAAGGCGCTCTCTATAATCCGGCCATTCAATCTGACGGTATAGTCGATGGTATGCCCATCTATATAGGCGTAGAGGTCGCCGGGAACCACCTGATTTTGTGCCCACCCGGGAATCCTCACTTTTAATGCCAACTTTTGCCTGTTATGGCTTGGATTCACTTCCAACCGTACATCGCCATTCCATGGATAACCGGTGGTTTGCATGATCTCTACTTTTTTACCCTCCACTTCCAATTCGGAGATGTTTCCGAGAAAGAGGTTTACATAGACGTTATGATCCTTTACGGCATATACATATCCGGGTAATGACGGAACAAAACGACAAATGTTTGAGGGACAGCATGCCCGCCCAAACCAGGGCTGACGGGAACAACTGCCTTGATTGAATTGAAATATGCCGTCCGACTCTAAGGGGTTGGGGTAGAAAAATTCGCCTCCGTCTAACGATATGCCCGAAATCAGCCCATTATAGAGCGTTCGTTCCAACACGTCATAGTATTTGGCGTCTCCGTGCATCAGGAAGAGGCGGTGGTTCCAATAGACATTGCCGATGGCCGCACACGTTTCGTTGTAGGCGATTTTGTTGGGCAGTTCGTAATTTTTGCCGAATGCCTCTCCGTATCTTGAAGCGCCAATACCTCCCGTAATGTAGAGTTTTTTGGTTACCACATTGTCCCAGATATTGTCAATAGCCTGAATATAGGCGGCGTCTCCTGTGAGCGCCGCCACGTCTGCCATTCCCGAATACATATATACCGCACGCACGGCGTGTCCCACTGCCTCGTCCTGCTCTACCACCGGCTTGTGTGACTGACTGTATGCCGCCACATCTGATGTATGTTCTCCTTTGTCGCCGGATTCCGTTGTGTGGGAAGTATATCCTCGTTTGTCAAGGAAAAACTTTGCAAGGTTAAGGTACCTCTTCTCACCGGTGACCAAGTAGAGTTTGGCCAAAGCCATTTCGGCAATTTGATGACCGGGCACTTTGACTTCTTTCCCCGGAGCGTCTCCAATTTCGCGATCGACACAATCGGCATATTTGATGGCGATATCCAAGAAGTTGCGTTTTCCGGTTGCCCGATAGTGGGCAATGGCGCCTTCAATCATGTGTCCCAGATTGTAGAACTCGTGGCTGAGGTCTTCTACCTTTTCCCACCTTTTTGTGCCCGACCATTCGTGCGGATGTTGCGGGTTCATGGTACGGGAGGTGTAGAGGTAGCCGTCAGGCTCCTGAGCCGCCGCCACTATCACAAGAACAGAGTCGATGTATCTTTCCAACCGTTTGTCCGGATAGGTTTGCATTGAATAACTTGCGCCCTCAATCGTTTTATAGACGTCAGTGTCGTCAAACGCCAGGCCGCCTACCACATAATCAACAGAGGGATGCGCTGCTTTTTCAAAATTTTCGTACCTGCCGGTTTCCTCGCACTTGCTGAACGCCAAAGGAATCGTCACATCGCGGCTGGCTTGCAGCCGTTGTCCCCAAAAGTTGTCAAACACCTTTACGGAGGTGAAAGGAACAGGCGTAATTGGATACCCTCCACTTCTCTCCGAAGAGCATGAGAACGGCAGGAAAGAGAGAAGGGCAGTTGCCAAAAATAGTCTGTTGACTTTACTCATCATCGAGTAGATTTAAGTCGTGTAACAGCATTTTGAATCATATCGTGGGTACCGCTTCCGTTGTTTACATAATCCACTACCATTTGGGCGTATGTAATGGCTTCTGCTCGAGCGCCTGACGCTTGAGCGGCTTCTCCGGCATTTCTGAGCAAATCAAGCAATTCGGTCAAGTCTTCAGGCTCAGGCAGGTTGCCGGGTCTCATGTTGATGATGGAGATGTTGAGCGCTGTGGCTGCTGAATTTACTTCTATTTGATCGTAATTTTTACCCACATTATCAAGGATTTTCTGAGCCAAATCCATTTGGTTCATCAGGCGTCCAAATCCATGAGGCGCCCATGGCGGAAAGTTTGGAACCTTGACAGGAAGGCGATTCCAATCGTCTTGCGCCTTTTTCCGCTCTTTGGCTACATTCAAAAGTTCAGTCAATGTGTATTTATCCACTGTGGCGCTAAGTTGAGTGGTGAAGTCTCCGGGAGTGTTGATTCTCAAATAGTGTGTGGTGTTGGTATTGATGAAATAATCGGGCATATATACCTTCCCTTTGTGCGTTAAGGTGTAGAGGTTGCCGTCTGCTCCTGATGGACCTCCGCTGGGGCCGTTGGCAATAACATCACTTAAATAGGAATCCACGTCAACAGTGGCTTCATTCCAATTTGAAATACCGGTGGTTGCCATGGCAAGAGGGCCATACATAAGGGTTCCGGCCCACATGGGAGAGAATTGTGCATCGGGATTCTCCGCAGTAACGGCTCTTTCCATTTTATCGGGGCCAAAGTCAATGTGTTTGTTAAAGGGCATCACAATTTCAACTACATCGGCAGTAGTCCAGTTACGGGCAGGAATGGTGATATATGAACTTGGTTTGTACGAAGAGGCAACGGAAACTCCGTTGAGTTTTACATCAAAACCTTGAGTAGCCCAATAGGGAACGCGCAGCTTCAGGGTGAAATTTGCGGATCCGCGTGTCAATTTTATTTTGGAGCTTTCGGCAGGCCAGAGGCAATCTTGTTGAATGGTCACATTTTTGGCGTCCCAAACAAGGGTAGTGGGCATATAGAGACCCACCCAAAGGGTATTGTCGTTGGCAAAGTAAACGGCCTCCTGATACTTCACATGATTTTCCGAGCCGGTGCCGCCACAGCAGGAACTGTGCGGTGTGGGATTGCCAAAACGTTTGGTAGCGTTTAAACTCACTGCATAGTGATAGGTAGTTCTAAACTGGTCAGGATCTAAAGAGCCAACAAGCTGATTGTACAATATGCGCTCGTAGTAATCCATATATCTTGCGTCGTCAGGATTAAAGCAGTTTAAGTCTTTGGTAAGTTTTGCCATGTTGTACGCGCAACAAGTTTCGCACAGGTCAGCAGAGGGTACTAAATTTGCTCCTCTGGCCCTGCTTGTATTTGTGGTCATACTCAATATTTGCGTATAGGGTTGTCTGAACATTTCCCCGTTACCTACGCCTCCGGGTGAGTAGCGATAGCGCCCCTGTATGTAACTCCAGAAATTTTCGGCTAAATTGTAGTGGAAAGCGCTGTTGGTTCCCCTAAAACTTCTTAATGCGCTGATTATTTTTGGTATATGTTGATTTGCGTGACGGGTGCGAATATCGTCAATATTCTTTGACAGAGGAACAAAGAAGGCGGGGCTGTCAAAAAACGAGGAGGCTTCGAGCAAACGGGCCTTCTCAAGGGGATCGGTAACCATCTCGGAGAGACGCGCCATCACTTCCCCTGATCCTCCATCTTCTCCGGCAATGTAGGTATTCCACATCTCATAGCGATTCCCCGGCTTGGCCCTGCGTTCAATTTGCGGCAGGCTGATTAGATCAACACCGGAGAATGTGCGGTAACTCAGCCTGTTCCAAATCCATAAACCCATGTCTTTGGCAATGAGCAACGCCTTGGCGGCAACTTCGGGAACATCAATAAACGTAGCAATGTCAATCAATCCGGCCAATTGTTTGTGGATGGTGTAGTAGGGTGCCCATATCCAGTCCTGGTTATTGTAGGCGCGATACGCCTCAATCATGGCGGGGTGATGGGCGGGAATTGCGTTGATGTAGCCATAACCGTACTTTTCCCACTTTGTTTTGTGGATGTCAAAGTCCGCCCAGGTTCCTTTCATGGCGAGCAGTTCCGCTTCAGGCGCAAAATCACGTGCTTCCCAGTACCTGTTCTCTGTGGGGTGTTTGACAAAGGTTCGCTCCTGACACTCGCGCAGTTCATTGACCATTCGGGTCATATTGTTACGTAAAATCTTTTTATACTCTTCGTTGTTGGTGCTTGCAAAAGCCATTGCCAATGCAGACATGTAGTGTCCTGAGCCGTGCCCCTTCAATTTGGTGGTGGGTGAATCCCATCCGGAAGAAACAGTATAACCCTCTGTACTAAGGCCGTAAGTGTCTCTATAGTTGTAGAGTTGCTGCGTTACATCCCAGCCTGCAATGGTTGCAATGGCGCGATCTCTATTGGAGGTGAGTCGGTTGTTTCCTGTGACGGTTACTTTTCCCATAGGAATCGTGGAGGCAACGGGCGTATTTGAGGGAACTTTATGGGGTGTTGATACAACCGTAATATCGGCCGATATCGGATATCCGTTTACAGTTGTATTATCGCCTGTGATATAGCCTGTTATGGAATACTTCCTGCCCACAGGATAGACTTCGGGGTTTGCCTGAGCCTGTTCTACGGCAAGGAAAGAGTTTGACCACTTCACCTGACGATATTCCGACTTGCCGTCTGAGTAGGTGACCCAAACCAAATAGGGTAGCCTTGGAACCGTTCCCACAGGGCTATCCGCGCTGACGCGCTCAACATTAACAATCTTCCTGACCTCCCTGACTTGTTCGGCTTGCAATGGTATGGAAAGAGTTGTTGCCATCGTTAAAAAGAAGATAAAAGATTTAATTTTCATGGTGTAATAAATAGTTATTTATAAATAAGGTGACAATGATTATTTCATTTATTATTGCGAAACAAGTTTCAACGTGCCAAATGTTGCAGGTCTGTGCGGATTCCACTCTCCGGTGGGCATAAACGCCAAAAAGTGTCGTTTTTTGCCTTCACCCGCAGTTTGAAGCCGATATACGTTCACGCGAAATTCGTTTCCTGTCGCTGCCGGTCGTTTGTCAATGGTGGAGAGCGGAACGCACATCTCTCCATACCAAATCTTTTTTTCGTGGTCAATGCGGGATTTTACGGTCACGCCTGATTTCCACTTATATTCGTCATTCCAACCCGGCCTTGACACTGTTGCATCAATCCAATTGTCCAAAAACTCGCTCTGCGGGGAAATCTGATACTCTCCATAGAGATTGATGTTTTCAAAGTTGCTGCCAAGGTACAGTTCAAAATCGTCATATTCCCACAGTTTTTGCGTCTGTTCTGCAGTCACCGGATTGGGTTTCAACTGTAGCGCCTCGTATGGACCCCAAAAGAGGAAGTAGAGATTATTCTTGGTCCAGCGGGAGCGAGCTTCAGAGCGAATCACCGCATCGGGATCGCCAAGGATATTGCGATATAAAATGATACCGTTGACGTCTCGCCAAAAATCGGAGTCGGGATTGGGATCGAGCCTGTGATCGGCGGCAGCCTGATAGCTGTTAAACACCGTGGGGGGAGGAGGCACTTCGCCTTCCACAATCCACTCGATCACTCCGCCTTCGTACCATGTTTGGTCTTCCCTCAAATAGTTGGCGTCAGGTTGCCCCAGAACGCCAGCCTTATAAACCCGTGCATCAAGTTCAATCTCCATGCGCAATCCGTCTGTGCGAACAGGGGTAAAGGTGGTTTTGTTGTAGGTGTCTTTTTCCACGCCGTAACCACTTGGGGATTGAACCGGTTTCCACGCACCTTTTTCATCACGGTAGAGTAATTTCCAACTTGCAGGGGCTACACAGAATTGCTTATCGTCCTTCCAATAGACGCTGACCGAAGAGACCTCAGCCGGTCCCACAAAATCGTATTGCACCCACGCTGCGCTTCCCGATTGGGGACGTAGCCTGAGAAAAGTGGAGGAGCCATCTTCGGAATTAACAGGTGTAAATCCATCATAAATGGCTGAAATAGATCCGCTTCCGTCTTGTGACCAAGGATACATTCTTCGAGCCACAGTGGGCGGGTTGTTTCCCGGATAGTTATCCACCACAGTACCATGTCCGCTGGATGAGGTGGCCAAACTTGTGGATGCTAACGTGATTGCAGGAACCGTCTCAGCACGCTTTTCGTCTGAGGCCAACCATACAGCCATTTCCGTAGCAGCGCGATTCCCAAAGGCATAATAGGGTATGGCTTTCAATTTTACAGGAACTCGTTTCAACTCACGCTCTTCTCCATCACGAACCAAACGTTCAACGGAGCCTTGAACCGTGCCGATTCCTCCAAGCAAAGCGGGATCGTAGAGGTACTCCAATTTGGTGGATTCAGGTACAATCAGGCTGAAAATATTGTTTGTAAAGTCCAAACGATGGTCTAATCCTTCCACGCAATAGATGATCGGGCCACGTGTTACGGCAACCATTCCTTTACTTTCAAGTACGCGGTCATCAGCCTTTACCAACTGAACATCAGATGGAAAGGATACTTCTATCACATCTTTGTTGCTCCATTTGCGTTTCAAAACGGCAAAGCCGTCTTTTACCCGCACTGACTCCGTTTTTCCGTTGATGGTAAGGGTAAACTTTTCAGAGGAGGGGGAAGTAAAGGAGTAGAGATTGCCCGGATCGTATTTCCCTTGCGCCCATCCCGGGATGCGTACGTAAATCCCAAAATCGGAAGGCTCGGAAATGCCAACCGTAATCCGAGTAGTGAGATCCCATGGGTAGTTTGTCTCCTGTTGAAGCGAAACTTCCCTGCCTGACACCTCAAAGCGCGCTTTACTGCCTACAAAGAGGTTTACATAGAGATTGGAAGGGTCATAAGAGTAGATATAGGTGCCCAAACTTGCCATCAAACGAGTAACGTTGGGCGGGCAGCAGTTGGGGCCAAAGGAGGGCTGTCTGCGAAATTCCGGCCACGTTTTCAACGGCGCCTGATAGAGAAAAGTGGTTCCGTCCAATGAAACTCCCGTAAGAAAAGCGTTGTAAAGAATGCGCTCCATCACATCAAGGTACTTTCCGTTTCGATCTAAATGGAACATTCGGTGGTTCCAATTCGTATTGCCCACTGCGGCGCAAATCTCGTTCCAACAGGCAGCGTTTGGCAGCGTATAGGCATCTCCAAAATCCTCCATACGGCGATTACTGCCTACTCCGCCCGTTAAAAAGGTGCGTTTGGACACAGCGTCATTCCAAATGGTATGAATAGTGTTGTGGTAATGATCATGAGGACAAAGCGCTCCCAAATCGGCTACTGCGCAATAGAGGTAGGTGGCGCGTACGGCGTGACCAATCGCGCGCTTTTGTTCGCGTACCGGTTCTGCATCTTGAGAGTAGAATCCATACATGGTTCTGCCTCCTTCGGTGGTTCCGCGAACATCCACTAAGAACTGAGATAAACGCGCATAACGCTCTTCGCCGGTGGCGAAATAGAGTTTGACCAATGCCAGCTCAATCTCTTCGTGGTTAGAAATATCAGTGCGCTTGCCATGCCCAAACTGCCTGTCGATGTCATCGGCAACTTCCATGGCAAGTTTCAAAAACTTGTCGTCTCCTGTAGCATCCAAATAGGCAATAGCAGATTCAATAAAGTGCCCCACCCGCATAAAGGGACCATCACCGACTAAGGGCCACTCATTGGTCATTAGGGTGTGCATTGATTGATCCAAAGTCTCGTAAGATTCTTCAATCCGAGCGTGCAAAGCAGGATCGTACTCTTTTGCAAGAAAGTAAGAGGCTGCTTCCATCATTCGACCTTCCAATCCCCTGCCGGTTCCTCTATTCAAAAGATAGGGAAAAGTAACTTCACGCGTGGTTTGAATACGCGGAGCCCAGAAAGCATCTGTTACGTCAACATCATGCAGAGAGACTGCATGGAGCGGATAATCCTGCAATGACGAATCGGTTTTGGGTGCACAGCCGCCGATAAAAGCGACGAAACCGAGCAGAACCACGGCCATGAGCGGAATAAATAGATTTGTTTTTTTCATAGTTTGATGGTGTTTTATAAAATTTTTATAGGTTTAGGGTATAGAGATGATCTTTGCTAACTCCATGAAAACTTTAAGGTAGAGAGTTCTCCTTCTACCCCAAATTCAAAAATCCAATTTCCGTAGCGGTCTTGCTTGGAGGAGATATTTTTTCCGTTTACGTTGAGTTTTGGGTTGCGCGCCCCTTTGGCATCCACCGTCAAACGTGTAGTGTGTCTATTTCCGGTTCCGTTTTCGAGTTTTAACTCCATGCTTTTCATGTTCTTATTCACAATAATTGGTTGAGTGGCCGACCAATTGTCCCTGTCTAACTCCACTCCAAGGCGGATTTTGTCGTTGACAATCCTGAAGCGGGTGCGTGTTCCGTCATCGGGATAGACGGCAAATTGATTTTGTTCTTCGGTCATGTTCCCGCCAAAGATTGACCATCCAAAGATGGGGTCGTCCACCAACATGGTAACGGCAGTGCGGGTGATGGCGCACATACCCAAATCACCCTCTCCGCAATAGCGCCACGGGCCGCGTGCCTCTTCTGTACGAATCCATGGAGTGCCAAACTTTACAGAGGTGAACGCCTGCCCCATAGCGCCGTCCTTCTCCTTGCCCGGATACCAGAAACCGTAGTTCGATTCGGAAGTTCCGGTATTTACGACACAGTAGGGGGCTAAATAACTGGCGTAGCCAAGGCGCAGCCATTCGTACGGATCGTCTGCAAAATGGTAACCGTAATCCAAAATACTTGTTCCACCCATCCTTGCCATGTAGCACTGTACGCTGCCGTCTGACGAGCGGTTGAAAGAGCCTCCAAAGGTAAAGTATTGTTTTTCCAAGTATCCGCGACATGCCACACCTGCAAAGTGTTGGCGTTCCATAAAGTCGCGTGCAGCTGCCTTTGTTACCACAGAGTGGGAATACCATTTTTCCGTGTTGTGATCGAACCAAAGGTTTACGTCTGGTTTCATATCGTTCAATACACCATATTTGGCTAAGAAATAGGTTGATTCAAATGCAGTTCTGTCCAACGCATATTCCGAACGATAGGGATAGCGATCGTCGTAGATAAAGTATTTTGCCTTCTTCTCCCACTCTTTACGCAACTCTGCCGCCTTTTGAGGGAATCCTTTCGATACCAATTCGTCAATAAGGTCAGGAATAACCAGTTCATTGTAACATCCCCATTTGAACGGTTCATAATACTCTCCGAGCAATTCGGTGGGATAGGTAAAGTACGCCTTTGCTGTGCCATACGCCACTTCCAAATATTGATCGGCGTTCATAAATTTGCTCTTTTCGGGATAGAGTTTGGCTATCTGATACATGTGCCAATAGAGCATCACCATGTGCGCATAGTCGTAGGTGCGCCACAGGCGGGGTCTATCCAATCTGTATTCCGTGTAGGTGACACGCAAATCGTGATTTCTGTTCATAAACCAGTTTGGTGTTCCATAAACGCCATAAGGAAAGGGCGTCTCCTTATCGGTACGCTGAAATTTTCCCCACACAAAATTTTTCAGGTGATACTCCAAAGAGGCAATCTCGGCATCGTTAGGGAAGATCACATTTTTGGAGGCAAGAAAGGGTGCTTTTCCTAAGATAGGATCGTCGCTTGCCAAAAAGTAGGTGAGCACTTCGTCATAGATATCGGGATTATCAGGCCCGCGTAATTGTCCGTTTTTCATGTCATAAACACCGTACAGTCCATCATACCATTTAGAGGGATCGCGGAACTGCTGGGTGTTTACGAGAAATGAACTTCTCTTCTTTGTGACGGTTTCAGGCGATTCGCAGGAGAAAAATTCAAGATAGGTTTTGCGCCCGCCGTCAAACTTGACAGTGAGCATGTTCTCTCCCAACTTACGGAATTCCACCTCGTAAATATGGGTATTATCTCCCTTTTTACCGATGTACTTCACCGTAGTCTGCGCCGGAAATTCGGCTTCAACGGCGTCAATGGAGCAGAGTGTTTTTAACGAGAACTTTGCCTTTTGGTTGATGGGGAGTGTCATGCCAGGTACCACATCAATATCAATCAAGCGACTGTCAAAGATTTGTTTCTTCATTTGGGGATAGGAATCGGAGGCATGAAAAGTCAATCCAAACGTCATCTTGTTTTGACCCGTTCCGGCGGGTTGAAGCCATCCGCGTGTATGTTCCTGCCGCCATGTTCCGCGCGTCTCTGCCGTGCCGGTTTTGCCGGAATAGATATAGACGCGATACCTTCTGTCTGTGGGATTGATGTCAAAATATTCGAGTTTGGTGCCCGGATCAACCGTTACCAAGAAATAGGGCGCTTCTCCGTTGTTTCGAGTAAAATAGAGAAAAGAGGCATCACCGGAGATAAAGGAGTGCTTTGAGAAGGATCTCTCATAGATGCGTGTAGGATTCTCTCCTCCTCCACCCTGCCAGGGAAAAGCAATGCCCAAATCGCCAATTTCAATGGGAAATTTGGAGTTGTTCACCACTTCAATGCTCCAATGTACAACTCCTCCGTCAATTTTGAAATTTTGTGTCATTGTAACGACATCGTTTGTTCCTCTATCCTGGTAAGAGATGGTTCCGGCTTGCTCATTCGCTTTCATATCCCTTCTTCGGGTGTTCAGTCTTTGCCAAACGCCGTCTTTTACCTTAAATGCCAGCAAAACATCGGCTAAGTCGCCGCTAAGAAGATTTGCATGATAGGGGTCGGCCACACTTTCGAGTTTGGTAACCCCCATTCCGGTGTAGCTTACTTTCCAATGGGCGGTGTTCAAATGAAAGGTGTCTAAGGGTTGAGGCACAGGTCTGATTTGTTGAGCCAAAACGCTCGAACTCGCTATGCCAAAAAACAATAAACATAGAATAAAATTACGTTTCATAGTTTTAGGGTTCTAGATTAAAAAATAAAGGCATGTAAAGGTAAAAATTTTTTTAATATGGGCAAAAAAAAGTCCGCAAATTTCATCAGAATTCGCTGCGTAAAACTATCGGACAACTGTCTTTGATCCGGAGAATGATATTTCGATCACATCCTGCTCTTCAACACCGACCTGATCGGGTTAAAGAACCGAGCAAAGAGGCTGATATCTTCGGTGATGATGTCGGCTGTTCCGTTCATCTCCTCTCCCGATTCTACGGTAAGGTGGTAGTTGGTGGTTAATCCGTTGGGAAAGGCCACGTCTGCGATGATGATCTTTTGGCCGTTGATC
>Ga0082212_10011879_pt1 | contig 11003 bp, 7 predicted proteins | sample TergutNt197P3_FD_71548 | JGI IMG/M metagenome (GOLD analysis project Ga0082212, IMG submission 71548) | Neocapritermes taracua P3 segment gut microbial communities from Petit-Saut dam, French Guiana - Nt197 P3 | ecosystem: Host-associated > Arthropoda: Insects > Digestive system > Gut ...
TTCGGGTTGACTGCGACCGAGATGAGTTGTTCAGAAGGGCACGAAATCGTGGATATACTACGCCAGAGCGTTTAAATCAAATTGATCAACAATTATTAAAAATTCATAAACACGGTATCTATGATGTTACGATAAGTACTTCCGCGAGTACAATAGAGGAAAATGTAATGACAATAAAGCAAGCAGTATCGAATCGTAATGAATGGACTGCATTTAAACAGTTGAAACAAATAATTGATAAAATGCGTTTATAGTTAGAACTGAACGGATATTATATGTATTCGGGGATACCGTTAAAATTTATGCAACTTCGCAGTTATAATTATTTACATTATGTCAATGTATTAAACCGATTAATAATATTAAATAATATACACAAATAACAAAATAAAAAGGAAGATTATAGATTATATGAACATACTATACATTCATACGCATGACAGCGGGCGTTATATTGAGCCTTACGGGTACAACATACCAACTCCTAATCTGATGAACCTCGCAAAACAATCCGCGTTATTTCGTCACTGTTACTGTGCCGGTCCGACATGCTCGCCGAGCAGGGCGGCATTATTGACGGGAACGCTGCCGCATGTAAACGGTATGATTGGACTTGCCCACAGAGGTTTTCAGATGAAAGATTACAATACGCACCTCTCGCATTATTTAAAAAAAGCAGGGTATGAAACGGTTTTGTGCGGGGTACAGCATGAAGCCCCTGACGCCGGAATACTCGGCTATGAAAAAATACTGACAACAAATACCCCTGTAAAATCCCATTTTGAGCGGGATATTGTAAATGCCCGCGCCGTCGCGGAATATCTAAAAAATTCTGCCGGCAAAACGAAAGACTTTTTTCTCTCGTTCGGAATGTTCAATACGCACCGCGTATTCCCGGACGTCACTGACGCGGGGAATATAGAAAATATATCAGATATATCCAATATAAAACAGGATTACATAATGCCGCCGCATGTTATGTATGACATAAAGACAAACCGCGAGGATATGGCAGGGTATCACATATCCGCGAAAATAGCGGACGAATGCGTCGGCATAGTAATGGAGGCGTTAGCCGATTTGGGCGTTGAAGATAATACTGTGGTGGTGTTCACGACCGACCACGGAATATCGTTCCCGCACATGAAATGCAATCTGTATGATACGGGAATCGGCGTTGCGCTGATGATAAAATCTCCCGGCAGCCCCGCAAACGGAACATCAAACGATTGCTTAATATCTCACATCGACGTATTTCCCACTCTATGCGATTTATGCGGCATAGAAAAACCGGAATGGCTTATGGGGAAATCGTTTTACAGTATGCTTAACGGCGATATGACCGAAATAAACGAAGAAATATTCGCGGAAGTTACATATCACGCTTCATACGAGCCTATGCGGTGTATCCGCACTCAAAGGTATAAGCTGATAAGACGTTACGATTATCACAACAGTATAGTTCCCGCAAATACAGACGACGGAAACAGCAAACAGTTTCTGTTAGCCGCAGGGATTATGTCCCGTCCTGTGGCAAGGGAAATGCTGTTTGACTTATATCTTGACCCGCTTGAAAGGGAAAATCTCGTAAATGACAGCACATATATTTCAGTCTATAACGATTTATCCGAAAGGTTGTCTGTCTGCATGGAACGGACAAATGACCCGCTTATAACCGTAAATCACCGTGTACTCGCTCCGTCAGGCTCAAAAGTGAATAAATTAACCTGCCTTCACCCCGTTGATTATGACTTTGAGTAGCAGAACTTCAAACCGCATTGCCGAATTGCTGGATAGATATGTTGGATTGCTTGCTACAAGTGCGGCGTTTCCCATTCCCGCATATACGGACAATTCCAGTTTATCCTCGATTTTATGGAACATATTTTTTACGGGAGTATAAAACAGATTATAATATTTTCTGTTACGGTCTGACAGGAACGATTCGGCAAATTCGTCGGCGGTCACATAGCCGTCGTTTTGGATTATAGCATCGCACAGTATCATTTTAATCGCCGAATCGTCTGTGCTTTCGCCGTTGAAATCGCTTATCTCGCCGTGGGTTTCTGTTATTTTTCTGTAATCCCACCCCTCGACGGGCGCGCCCATTGCGTCGCCGATTAACCCGCCAATCAGACAACCGTACACTTTATCGTATAATAATTTCGCGTTTGTCATATATTTCACCCTTGTTCTAAAATAATTATGATTTATTATATCATTTTTTCGTTCTGTTTTTCAACTGTTTTTAAAAATATTCATATTTTTACGTTATACTATTTTTCGGAATCAATACAATAAAACAGAAGGGTACGGATATTTATGCGAAACTATAAATTAATATATGACAAACCGGCGGAGGTATGGAACGACGCTGTCCCGATGGGTAACGGGCGACTCGGGGCGATGGTTTACGGACAAACGGGTATTGACAGAATCCAGCTCAACGAAGATTCGCTCTGGTACGGCAAATTTATCGACCGCAACAACCGCGCCACTAAAAGCAAAATCAAAGAGATACAAAAATATGTGCTTGACGGCAAAATACAGGAAGCCGAGGATTTAATCGTTCAGTACATGATAGGCGCGCCGATGACTATGCGTCATTATGAACCGCTTGGCGAACTTGATATTGCGTTAAACCAGCATACGCCGTTCGTCTTGGGCTGGACTCCCCACAGCGCTGGGACGCAGAAATATTATTCCGAACTCGATATGATGACCGGCGTGAACAAAATCACGCATACGGACGCAGACGGCGTAACTTATACAAAAGAAGTGTTTATCAGTTACCCCGCGGACGTACTCTGCGTCAAGATAAAAGCAAACAGACCGAACGCGATACAACTTGACGTTCAAATGGACCGCTGCCGTCTGTCCGACGAAAAAAGACCCGACGGACGACGTCCGGGATTTTTTCAGCGAGGCGGCGATTGGGCAAGTATGCTCCTTGACGAGAATCATACAATAAACGATGATACGATTTTGATTAAAGGTCACGCGGCTGATTTAGGATTTGCGGGAGCGGTGAAAATGGTCACGGACGGCGAATACATAAACCCATATACTATGCTCCAAACCCAAAATGCAACCTGCGTGTTCTTATATTTAGCGGGTACGACCGAAAACCGTGAAGATGAACCTGCGGCGGCGGTTATATCAAGAATAGAAAAAGCCGCGACACGCGGTTTTGACGAACTGCTGGCTGAACATATCGCCGATTTCGAGGCAAAAATGAGAAGCTGCGAATTATTTTTAGACGGGGATTACGATTCTGACGATACTCCATTCGACCAAAGACTCGAAGCCGTACGCAACGGCAAAGAAGATACCGGAGTTACTTCGCTTTATTTCACATTCGGACGTTATCTGATAGTTTCGGGCGGACGTAAAAACTCCGCCGCGCTCAATCTTCAAGGCATCTGGAATCACGACTTTATACCAACCTGGGACAGCAAATACACAATAAATATCAATACACAAATGAACTACTGGCCCTGCGAAGTGACAGGGCTTTCCGACGAACATTATTCTATGTTTTATCTCATCGAAAAAATGTGGGAACGCGGGAAAGACACGGCGGAAATAATGTACGGCTGCCGCGGCAGTATGTGCCACCACAACACCGATATATACGGCGACTGCGCCCCGCAGGACGTGTTTCTCGCGGCAACGCCGTGGACTACGGGAGGAGCATGGATGGCGCTGCATTTGTGGGAGCATTACAGGTTTACGCTGGATAAAGAATTTCTTAATAAATATTATCACATAATGCGCGACTTCGCCGTATTCTTTGTTGACTTTTTAATCGAGGATAAAAACGGGAAACTTGTGACATGCCCGTCGGTCTCCCCCGAAAACCGTTATATACTGCCTGACGGCAAAGATACCCCAGTCTGCGCCGCTCCGACTATGGACAATCAAATCATACGGGCGTTGATGAACGCATGTATAGAAGCGGCTGATATTTTAGAGATTAACGATGAATTTATTTCGGAGTTCAAGCGTATAATCCCGTTATTACCTGAGCATAAAATCGGCTCGAAAGGACAGTTGCTTGAATGGCAGGAGGAATACCCCGAAATGACTCCGGGCATGGGGCATATTTCGCATTTGTTCGGCGTATATCCGGGCGACGAAATAAACTGGCTCGATACGCCCGAACTGCTCGACGCGGCTAAGCGTTCTCTTGAAATACGAATGGAAAACGGCGCGGGACAGGGAGGCTGGCCTCTCGCATGGTTTATCTGCCAGCACGCCCGTATGCTCGATGCTGATAATACCGAAAAAGAAATCAAAAAAATCGCGAGTTCGGGCGGCACCCGCACGATGCTCAACGGGCGCGGCGTATTCCAGATAGACGGCAATCTCGGCGGTTGCGCGGGTATAGCCGAAGCGTTGCTCCAGAGCCATACGGGGATAATACATTTACTTCCCGCGCTCCCAAAGACTTGGAAATCCGGCGAGGCTAAGGGATTCATGGCTCGCGGGGTGTATAAGATTGATATGAAATGGGACGGCGGCAGACTTATAGAAGCGGCGATTACCGGGCAATATGACGGAGAACCCGAAATATACGGCGATACGCTTGAAGTCTGGGACGACGGGGAAAAAATCGAGACGGCAAAAACTACGCACGGATTCAAGTTCAAATGCGAATCGGGCAAAACATATATTTTAAGATGCAAACAAACATAATTTTATGCGGGATTATTTGATACATAATGATACAAAATAACACTTGATAATACATAGATTTTCCGAGTCAGAGTCTGCCGTGCTACCCTTACACAATTCCGCAATATATTAATAATCTCTATCAAACCATTATAGTATATACTAATTTATTTGTTTTGTCAATATATTTACCCAAAAAAATTTTTATTATCATGCTCAACCCACGGTTGCATTATTATCGCTTAATATGTTATTGTAATAAATTATATTATATGTTATGCTTTTATATAAAGACGCGCGTCAATAAGTTAATTTACAAAAACGAAAGGGTTGATTTTATATATGAACATGAAAATCGGGGAAATCATAAAAAAACTGCGTAAAGACCGCGACGTCACACAGGAAACACTCGCGGATTATCTTGGCATAACATATCAGGCCGTGAGCAAATGGGAGAACGGCACAGCTTTGCCGGATATTACGCTTGTCGTACCCTTGGCAAATTTTTTCGGGGTTAGCGCGGACGAACTGTTTTCGCTGAACGAGCAAATTACCAATGATAAAATAAAAGAATACGAAGAAAAATACAAAAAATATTTTCATATCGGCGACTTACAAAACTGCATAAATTTAATGCGTGAGGCTCTCGCGGAATATCCTAAAAATTTTAATTTTATGATAAATTTAGCCTATGCGCTGCCGAATATAAATGGCGTGGACAGAAAAAAAGAAGAAGTCATAAACGAAATTATTAATTTATGCGAACGTATTCTTGAAGACTGCACAGACGACGGAATACGCCAGAGCGCAATACAGTTATTATGCTTTAATTATCCGTGTGTAGGCAAAAGGGATAGAGCGATAGAACTCGCAAAAAAGATGCCTACTATGTGTTTATGCTCCGGCATGCTTCTTGATTCTCTCTACGAAGGCGAAGAAAGGATAAAAACAATACAACGAAATTTATTGGAACATATAGACTGGGCTTGCATGGATTTAAACTCGCTGTCAAGACAGAATGATTTAACGCTTGACGAAAAGATTTTATGTATCGAAACGTCGATAAAATTATATGAAGCGATATATTATGACGGGAATTTGCAATTTTATCATTGCAGGCTTGCGTGGGATTATTATAATCTGGCAACACACTATATACAAAAAGACAGCGATACAGCGTTAAATCATTTGCTCGAAGCTGAAAAAAACGCAGAAACTTACGATAAAATCGTTGAACAGGATTTACCGTACACATCAATATTTGTTAACAGACACACTAATGCCCCGTCCGGTATAAGTAAAAATTGGATAGGCACAGAATCTGGCATGTTATTTGACCGTTTGGACGAAAAATGTTTCGATTCTATCCGTGACAATCCCGAATTTACCGCGCTCAAAGAACGTCTTACGGCAAGGCAAAAATAAATATTTCGCGTAATGTAAAAATATATGCGTAGGGGCGACCCTTGCGGTCGCCCCCGTAGGGACACGGCGCGCCGTGTCCTTACAATAAACAATACATCTTACATCAATATGTTATTACGCCATTACGGCATTACATCAATACATCATTACGGCATTACGCCATTAAATTCAAGGGCAACCGCAAGGGTTGCCCCTACGATTTTATTCCACCGGCTAAATCATTTATTTTAATCTTCCCATGCCGCCTCAGACATAGCCGCGAGATTTTCCGGAGGTATATCAGGCAATACAGCCTCGTGGCTCGGCGATACGAAAAAATTGTTCCCGAATAAATCTTTCAAACGTCTTACGTCGTCTTTTATTTGTTTTGCTGTGCCTTCACGTAATAATACCTGCGTGTCTACCCCGCCGATAAATACAAGTTTATCTTTGAATTTTTCCGAAAGATTCTCAGCGTCCATTCCTGCGGCGAGTGCCTGTATCGGGTGTAAGCCGTCGATTCCCGCCTTTATCATTTCGGGTATCGCTTTTACAACAGAACCGCATGAATGTAAGAAAGTATAAAGTTTATATGTCTTAGCTTGGTCCGATATTTTTTTCTGATAAGGCATGACGAATTTTTTGAACATTTCGGGAGAAATCATCAAGTCAAGCTGCGTGCCGTAATCGTTGCCGAAGAAGCACGCGCTTATTTCGTTTGAGTATAAATCAAACAGTTTTTTATTCATGTCTAAATAAAAATCCACGATTTTTTCAGTCACAGCCGTGATTAATTCCGGGTCTGTGTGCATTTTCACGAAATAGTTTTCCATGCCGAACATACCCGCAATCTCATGATAAAACGGAGCCCATGCCCCGCTTAATATCGGGACTTTATGTTCTTTTGACATTTCTATCGCTCTTTCAAACCCGGAAAAATCATAATATTTCACATCGGGCCAGTTTAATTTTCCGACCAAATCTAAATCATCGTCGGTAAGTTCTGATAAATGCGAAATATTATTGTTTTTATATAAATCAAACACATAATTATTTTCGGGGTGTTTATATTGTCCCCAGCCGTCGTGAACCCACATAAACGTATCGCCGAGTTTAAGCCCAAGTTCAAAATCGTTTTTCACGCCGAAATACTTGAATAACTTTTCGTAACTGTCAGGGTGGGGATTGCCGTGCCAGAATCCGCAGCGCGGGCTTTTACGCTCCATAATATCATTGAATAACTTATATTTATCTATCATAAAATTTTCCTCCACGAATTTTAATTATAGCTCTATTATAATATTTTTATTGCGGTTTGTCAAACAAAATTAAAAATTATGTTATAATTATGTTAGAAATCGCTCTGTTGAATTGTATATATTTATAGACGCGTCAAATATTATACGCATGACAGGAGTTGATATTATAAATCTTATGGATATGGAAACGGTAAATATAAGTATGGACGAAAATAATATAAAACCTAAGCTTGAAATAAACAACAGTTTTTATGACAAATATCACCCGCAGATACGTTCTGTCGTATCGAGAATTTTAACTTATAATAATCAGCAGAGAGATATTGACGACTGCGTCAGCGTCGTGTTTCTTGATTTAATGGAACGGCTGCAGCAGTATAACGAGGCAAGGGGAAGCATGGGAGCTTTTGTCACGGTGATTGCGCGTTCCGCCGCGCTTAATTACTGCAAAAGCAACACGCGTAAATCAAGCGAATTAATCGGCGACGATAAAATCGACGTTCTTTTATCACCGATAGAATATCACGACGAGACAGAATTTGATTTGCTTGTCGAAAGCATAATCTCAAGACTGAACAAAGACGAAAAAATCTTATTTACTATGAGGTATTTATATTATTACACGCCGGAAGAAACCGCGAAAGCCCTGAATATACGGCGGAGCGCGGTGGATATGAGAACAACCAGACTTAAAAACAAAATCAAAAAATTTCTTGACAGAGGGGGAATACTTATATGAGCAAAAAACTTTTCACGGATAGTTTAAGCGACGAGACGATAGTAAGTTTAACAGACGATATGCTTAAACAAAAAAATACCGATAAATCAAGCAAAAAAATAACAAGAGAACTGCTGAAATTAATCCCGGCAGTCGCGGCGATTGCAGTCGTTTTCGCGATAATAAATATATTGCCTAATCTTTCTGAGTTTTCAAATAATGCCAATAACGCTTATAGTGCGGCAACTTCGTCAGACGATTCCGATTATATTATCATAACGGGAAGCGATACCGAAAAAATTACGACGCTGAACTCAATAAATCCCGACACTTACGGCTGGCTCAAAGTAAGCGGCGTGGCGATAGATTTCCCTGTGGTTCAGACTGACGACAACGATTTTTATTTACACCATGACTATGGAGAAAACTGGAATAACTCAGGCGCGCTTTTCGCGGATTGCAGAAACAGCAGGGATATTTCAAAAAACCGCAATCTGATAATCTACGGGCATAATAGACCGTTAAGATTTGCCCCGCTGTTGAAATTTAAAGACGACAAAGAATTATTTGATAACGGCATAATAGAGATTATCACCAACGACGGGATATATTATTACGAGATTTTTTCAGTCGGAGAAGAAGAACCTACTTCCGGGTATATACAAACGGAGTTTTATAGCGACGAAGATTATATTAATTTTCTGAATGAACAAAAAAGCCGCAGTATTTTTGATAAAAACGTCACGTTTGACAAAGATTCCAAAATAATCACGTTAACGACTTGTACTAACGACCCTTTTATTGACATGCGTTTTGTGGTACGCGGCGTTTTGGTCGGCGCAGATGTAAAACCGCCCGACAACGTAAGTTTAGCCACGGGGACTTACGTCACGGGAGAATTTCCGAGTATTGATTGTTCAAGTATTTATTTATACGACAACAACCGGTTTTCGTTTTGTTTCGGTCTTGCGTCAAGTTATGCGTCATTTGGAAATTACAGCATAGAAAACGGGGAACTGATTCTATATGACGAAGGCGGCATGGAATTTGTTTTTTCGATAATAGACGGACAACCGATATATATTGGAGACAGAAGCGATTCGGAATATCAACAGCATTGGGTCAAACCCGGAACGGTGTTCACGTTACAGGATTTAGATTACAGCCAGAGCAGATATTTAGATTTTGCCGTGCCGATTCACCCGGAGAAGTATAACGAGAATCCGTTTAGGGAAAAAGGCGTAAACAAAATAATATGGTCGGTTGAAGAATTAAAATCAATGCTAAATGACGAATTTTATGAGCTTGTGGACAAAGACCCGTTTAATGAATATGTCAGGAGTATATCGCATTTCTACTCAAACGGCTATTTTGATGAAAACGCGCTTATCGCTGTTACGTTTGACGGCTCAATCCCTACATCTATATGCAACGTGGAAAGAACCGGATTTTATTTGATTGCGTGGGCGGTTAGTTTTGAAAATATGGATTCTCCCGAAAATGAAAAATTCGCGTCCGGATTATACACGACAAGGGTATTTTTAATCGAAGTGAAAAAATCCGACATTGAGGATGTTATCGAAGTATCGCCCGGTTTGGATTTCGCCCCTGCGGGCGTATATGAAACCATTTATAATGAGGAAAGAAACATTCCTGTGGATATAGAGCTTGCAGAACACTTTAGAATAAACATGGGCGAAATTATTGACGGTGACGACATTCTAAACCAAAGGCCTTGGGCTCATGATTATTCAAGCAACGTCAAGACCGATACAGAAAAAAACGATAATCTTGGAGAAGTCCCGAAAACGCTCACAATCCCGTCAATAGACGGCGTGAGGGACGCGATATATGACAAGGGCCTGCATATCCCCGTAAGGCAGCTCCAAACTTTTGATAGCGACGATCCTGTAGATACCGCCGGTTTAGGCGGCGGCGGAGACGCATGGTATCTCTGGGACGACAATTACCTGTATGTATTTATGACTTTTGATCTGGCGGACGGCGAAGATTTGTATGTTCCCGAAGACGGTTATGACGCAAGGTTTGAAGACGCTCCGTGGGACATTACCAGTTCGGAATTCCATATAGATTTCTCGAACGAAAGAGAATGGGGCAACTTCATAAAATACAGAATCGCGGACAGAGGCAATACAGAGGTTTGGATTTTGAGAGGTGAAAGCCTGAGAACCCGCGAAGCGTGCGCGCCTTATATGAAAAGCGCCGCGAATCGCGTCGGAAATAAATTGCACCTTGAATATGCGATAGATTTCGCTGCAGCCAAAGCGATACACGAAGCTGAAGGCTATGAGTTCGGCCCGGATATCGGCGCAGGCAAAGAAATCGGCGTGCTGAATTTTTTCGAGGAAAAGAACTCGGACGGACTGATGGGTCTCTATTTCAGCACTCCCCTTGACAGAGCTTATCCCAACAGCATATGGTGCTTCGACTATGTAATTCTTGGCGCAAACGAAGTGAAATAATGCTTGTATTTTTTTGAACGGTGTGGTATCATATTATTTAATAATATGATACCATATTTATCATATTCTTTTATATTTTTATAGTTCTATTGTGCAACATTTTATATATTGTTGTATGTTTATGGTTAATTTCGTAAATTGTGTATTTTACTGTTATGTATTCATATTGTTAGGATATTATTATTTCTTATTTTTATATATGTTCCTTTCTGGTTATTTTGTTTCATTCTATTTTTCTATTTATTGTTTTTGTGCAATTTGCACTGTACTACTGTGTACTGTGCTACTGTGTACTGTACTACTGTCCACTGTACTACTGTGCACTTTACTACTGTGTACTGTACTACTGTGTACTGTACTACTGTGTACTGTACTACTGTGCACTGTACTACTGTGCACTGTACTACTGTGCACTGTACTACTGTGTACTGTACTACTGTGCACTGTACTACTTGCACTGTA
>Ga0082212_10011880_pt1 | contig 11003 bp, 9 predicted proteins | sample TergutNt197P3_FD_71548 | JGI IMG/M metagenome (GOLD analysis project Ga0082212, IMG submission 71548) | Neocapritermes taracua P3 segment gut microbial communities from Petit-Saut dam, French Guiana - Nt197 P3 | ecosystem: Host-associated > Arthropoda: Insects > Digestive system > Gut ...
CGAAAATAAAAAATCCGCAAACCCGCTTGTAGAACAGGTTTGCGGAGCTTGGGCTATTAGGATTTGAACCTAAGAATGCCAGAGTCAAAGTCTGGTGCCTTACCGCTTGGCTATAGCCCATTAACTATATTATTACACACAAATAATTGATATAACATGAAAATTATATCATACTTTATTTATAAATGCAATACTTTTTTTAAAATTTTTAAAATTTTGAATTTTCGCAAGCCCGACTTTACTAAAATCCGTAAATGGCAAGCCGTGTTGCTTAACCGCCATGTTCGTTTCATAAATTCATAATAACGCCAAACAACCCCAATTCTTTTATCTTCAACACCGCTTCCACGCTGTTTGACACATCGAGTTTTTTATATATAAGATTCACATGAGATTTCACACCATAAGGCTTCAATCCCATTTTGTCTGCTATTTCATTTCGCCCGCAGCCTTCGCACATCAAACGAATAACCGTCATTTGCTTATCCGTGAATGTTAAATTCCCGGGAGAACACCCGCCGGTAAGCCCTTTGGTGCGTTTTGACTCTGCGATTGCGGCAAGGTAGAGCGTTTTCACGAAAGAAACGGGGAGTTTTTTGCCTGTATAATTGCTTTGCACAATGCGGTTTCGGATTTTTTGCAACATATTGACAAGCTCTGCGCCTTCGCCTGCGAACACCTGCGTGTACCCGTATTCGTGTGCCGTTAATATAGCCTGTTCCAAATAATCCAGCGCGATTGTCTGCCTATGACCGCCTTTTTTCCAGTACACGATAGCAAGCAGTATTCTTGCTTCAATGATGTCCAAGATTCGCCTGTAGCGTTCGCTTAACTCCAACAGCTTTTTGAGAAACAAAATCGCATTGGCATAATTTCCTGTGACAATATACGCTCTGGCGGTAGTGAAATGCTGATATATTTTGAAAAACATCATGTTGCCGTATACGTTTCCATTGTACTCTTTCAGCCATTGTTGCGCCGCATCTTTGTCTCCGTTTGTCAGCTTGAGCCGAACAAGATAGGCCCCAAAATTCGGCTTCAAATAAAAGGCTTTTTGAGTTTCTATCATATCTTTTACGTTGTTTAAAATCGTTTCCGCTTCGGGCTTTTGACCTTCGGCAAATAACACGGGTGCTAAACTTATCATAGCACAAAACATGATTTCTGCGGAACAGCCTTCCGGTATGCTTGCGCCTGCCGCCAAAGCGTGTTCGTGCGCTTCGTGCAAATTCCCTTTTTCATAATAGAGCCCCGCATAGATACAGGATTTCATGGGTTCAAATTCCGCACCGATAATGACCCCCATGGTCTTTTCAAGCAAATTCATGTTTTTTCCCGGTTCAAAGACATATTCTGAAAGGTCGCGGAAAGACCTGTGAAAAAAAGGCATATTTTGTGAAATGCTGGGAGTTGGGGCTTTGATTGCGCCCTTAAAAGGAACCATACGGATTGTTTTTGTTGTGTGGATTAGGCTCTCCCTATAATCCAAACCTCGCAGCATGATTAAATTTAAAGCGGTTCTGGGGTTTTTCAAAATTATTTTTGACGCCAGCTTATAATACTTGTCTAATATATTTTCAAAATCCTCCGCCCGTCCTTCCACATAGGCGGCCCATGCTTGGGTTTCCAACAGGAAAGGGTGTTTTTCCACAATCGAATCATTGACCGACGAATGGATTGCGTAAAGCGTATCCTCAATGGATGCGTAAGCAGAATTATAATCGTACATCCAATAAAGTGCTTTTGCCACGCCGTCGTCGTTTTTGCCTTTTTTGTAATATGCCACGGCGCGGAAATAATCCTTTTTTTCGTAAAAATAATCGCCCGCTCTGCCAAATTGCCTGTTTATCGTCTGTTCGCCATGTTCCCCAAGCATATGGTTCAAAAATTCACGGAACAAATCGTGGAAACGGTAAGTATTATTCCCGGCTTCCCGTAAAAAAGCGTTTTCGCGGGCAAGGGAGGTCAACATTTCCGCACTCGTCGTTTTCTTTAGGCTCTTTTCATCCGCTGTAAGAAAATCACAAAGTTCGGGGGTGAGTTCCTCCGTCACCGACACCAATGCCATAAAGGTACGGCGACGGTCGTCCCACCTTTCCCATACATGGGTTTTTAGAAAATTTTCAAGATAACGGTCGGCCAGGTCGATACTGTATGATTGTTCCTCCGACATCAGCATTGCCCTTATTCCAATCGCCCAACCGCTGGTGGATTTTGAAATTTCGTCCGCCTGCTTTGATGTGATAAATCGTCCGTTTTTATCAAAAAACACTTTAATTTCTCCGCGAGTGAACTGTAAATACCCCGCGTCCACTACGGCCAATTCTTCCTTTGTCACCATTTCGGAAAAACTGTCGGGCGGTACCGTACGGCTGAGAAGTAAAATCGTAAAACCCGGCGGAAGACGTTTGAAAAGCACCGGCATCAATTTTAAAACTTCGTCATTTTTAATGATATGCAAATCGTCAAGAACCATAATGATTTCGTTTTCTTTCTCTGCCAAAACACCCAATGCGTGTAAAATAAATTCGACCGGTGCCGTATTAAAAATCGGATGGTCGGCAATGTCTCTCAATGCGGCATTTTCGGGTTGAAGCTCCGTCAATGCCGAAACGAACCTCCGGCAAAATTCAGAAGTTTTATTATCATATTCATCAAGACTTACCCACGCTCGCTTCATGCTTCCTAATTCTTCCCGGCGTTCCAACCACAAGAGAGCGGCTGTCGTTTTGCCGAATCCCGCCGGTGCGTGTATGTATATAAAACGTCTTTCCAAAAGACTGTCTAATTGCTTCATCAGTGCGGTTCTCGGTACTTGCGCTTTCAATATAGTTTGTTCAATCATAATTATGACCATTTCTTTCCGAGGCACAAAAACCTCTGCGAATAAAAACCTATCCAGCTTCGGGGCGGCAGAGCCACCCCTGCCGGCTTTTATTCAAACTTTACACCCCTATAATATATTTGCGTAGCTTTGAGCGTTAAGCTTTCGGTGTATTGTTCTATCGCCATTTTAAAAAACTCCTTATTTCCTTTATCTTGTGGTAAAGAATTGTATACCTATACATTATATATCGTACCATATAAAAAACAGCTTGTCAAGCCGAAAATAATTTTTTGAGTTTCACAATTCAAAAAGAGTGGGGTTACTCCTTGACTTTTCATAAGAAATACGTTATACTTTTTACATAGTATAAAATGAAAACATTATGATAAAAGGAAAGAATCGTGAATAACAAGAAAACGCTCCTCATGTGCCGAAACACTCAGATTTACAATATAACAGACGATGCGGTTATTAATTCCGCATTATGCCCTTTTAATACCCAAATGAGCTCGGACACAAAAAAGAGTTATGAAAAATGGCGGTCGAACCGTGTTTATCTCAAATCTAACAGAGTCGCGGAACAAATTGTAAAGCAAGCAGGCGGAATCAATACCCGCGAGTCAAAACGCAGACTTTCTTTGTCGGACAGCTTTTGGGTTAAATACGAGGTTGACAACGGCATTAATTTTGAGGATATAACCCCCTATCTCAATGACTTCTCTATGCTGATTTCGCGTGGTGGGAAGTCATCGTCAACGCCTGAATTGGTGCTTGGCGGTTCACAGCCTAAGCAATGGCTGCGAAATGGTATTACCTATATGCGGAAGGCAGAGTTTCCCGAGCAGGTTCACAGAGAAATGCTGGCGGTTAAGTTGGCTCGAAAAGCAGGAATTCCTGTAATGGACGCTTTTATAGAGGTAGAGAAAAATAGAATTTACGCTGACGATTACCGCGAAAGCCTTAACGCAGGAACAATTAATCTTGTAAATATGACCGATATGAATTACTCATTGATTCAGTTTGACCAGTTGAATATAGGAGTAAACGGGTTAAATCCGAATAACGTAATCGAAGCGTATAAAAGAGCCTGTGTAGACGAAGTTCTAAAATCCGATGTTCTGAAGCAGATTATTTTAGACGGAGTTGTGGGTAATATCGACAGGGAAAACAATAACAGCAACTGGGCGGTTTTTATGTGCAATGAAACGGGGAAACGCAGTATAAGCCCTATGTATGATTTTAACTGGGCAAATTTAGACGGCGAAAGTCAGATTATAGGCAAAATCGCTTCCAATATCAAAAACAACGATTTATCCGAAGAAGCGGTTGTAATCGCGAAAAATCTGTCAAACTGCTGTTCGGAGCTTGGTTTATCTCAATGGGAAAGCAACGCTAAGGAATTGCTCAAAAATTTGTAAATATTTTAACTGTCTATCGTTACCATTTGAGGGCAGATAGTAAATATAGACAGTGAAAACAGCCGATATTAACGACCTAAAACGATATTGACAAATTAGTCACTTCAAGCAAGCAAAGCCTGCCCCCGCTGACTTGCCGCAACACGCACAGCCGACTGCTCGGACTGCACTCCTGCGTCCATATAATCCGCAGATTTCAAGGTTCGCCCAGCCGTCCATGAGCTTGCGAATGGCTAACGGCGTGCGGTTCTTATCCTTTCGGCTGTATCAATATTATCGTCAAATCCCAACAGTAGTATTCTGAATAGAATTAAAATTTAGAATATTCTTAACCCAACTCGGAGCATTTGAAATCGACGACTGCTTCACTCCGTCATAACCCTTGCCGACGGTTTTCGGAATCTTCGACGATGACAACGCAACTTGAACTTTTTCTTCGTACTTTTGCGGCAAAATACTCGACGAAATATTACCCAAAACTTCATGCAATTTTGCCGACTAAATTGTATCTTGGCTTTGATTTTCCACCGCCGGTCTTGACCGCACCTTTGTACGCAATCGCAATTTTCATCTCGTGTTTTTTGCCGTATTTTTTGCGGTCTGCACCTTGCAGATTCAACCAATTCCCGTCCTGTTCCTCAAACAATAATTTCACATTTTCTTGTCCGACACTTCGATTGTTCTTAGCCAATTTTGCCTCGTGATTTTCTTTCTCTTCAACTCGCTCTCCGAGTTTTTGAACTACGTTCCATGCCCCCATTGCGCTGATAGATTGACCCGTTATTTCACTCGCTGTTTTTGACGATTTTCTGAACGATAAATCACAGCATAATTCCACGAGCTTTTCCGCAAAAACTTCACTCACAAAACCTATATTATTGAACCCCAACATTTCATCAAGCAAGTACACATGACACGATTTTCCGTCGTCATCTTTGTATTGATAAATCGCACGTTCATACTCGACCTCGCCCATTATTGTTTTCAGCGTTGTTTTTTTCTTTCCCTTATGGGGGCTTCCAAAAACCCCATAAGATTCAACGCAATTTCATGAATGCAATAAAAACCTAAAAATTTCGCAAAATTCACGTCCAAACGCTTCAAATCAAGCGTATCATCCTCATATTTTCGCTCTATTGTGCATTTTGGACGCACTACCCCCTTGGCGGCGAAAGTAACGGTTTTTTTACAGTCAAAAATGCAAATCTACTGATGTTGTACGAAATATTTTTCAAACAAATCGCAGTCACCGCACGCGATTGCCCGATACTGCGAATGAATAACCCGCCGCAATTTGTCATATGCCCGTTTACGTGTTCAACCCTTGCGCGAACCCTTGATTTTTACGGACGATTTTCGGGCTTAATCCTCAAAAAGCAGTAATCCTCATAGAACAAATGTGGCACACCGATAATGCCGCCCCACTCAGAATGTTTCATCTTTGCCATACCTTGAAATCCTCCTTAAAAAAGTAAAAATATTGTCAATTCTGAAAAGAAAAAATTACCCCTACAACTTGCGGTAACTCCGATGTTGTTCTCCCTCAATAACCTCTGCTGTTCTCTTTGCAATCAAATCAACTCTCAACGACTCGGCAAGGCTCAGATGATAATGTACGTTGCACTTGTAGCGTTCTGCTTTTATCGGCTGTATTTGAGTTTCCGAGCGGTAAAACGCTTGAAAGTGCCTGTTCTTGCTTAAACTCCGCTGTTGCAAGCGTGACTTGATTTTTTCGGGCGATAATTTGTAATGATTCCGTGTTTTGTTTCAATTCTTCATAACTGTCTGCCGTAACCATGATGATAAACTGGCAGAGGGTCATTTTTTGATTCCGTCCCTGCAAATCTTCCAAAAACTCATACGCCTGTGCTTTATTTTCGGCGAGTTCCGTGCCTTCAATCGGGTCAATAAACGCACCGCGAGCGTTGTTTGCCGCCGCTTTAGTTTTCGCGATTTCTTCCTGTTTACTGGAAGTTTGTCAAGGGGAAACGTGAGATTTTTTCTCAAAGGCAAAATTTCAGCAATTTGCACAAAAACACGTCCTTGATTATGACAAAGTTGTCGTTTTGACGATTCTTACAAGGCGTTTCGTGAAAAAACGCAAAAACGCTGATTTTAGGCTTGACAAGCTGTTTTTTATATGGTACAATATATAGTGTATAAGTGTGTGGTTTTTCACTATAAAACAAAAAATAAGGAGATATATAAATGGCTACCATATCAGAACAAAAAATAATAGCAATACCTGATGGGAAAATTTGCGATTATATAGATGGCAAATTCAGAACTGATTCGCCCGAAGAGTATGTTCGTCAGACAATTGAAAAGCGATTAGTCAACGAACACAAATATGCTTTGTCACAAGTACAGGTTGAATATACTGTACAACTCGCTTCGAGCAAGAAACGGGCGGATATAGTCGTATTCGATGAGGGCTGTACCAATCAAGTGCAGGAAAACGTCCAAATAATAATCGAGTGTAAAAATGAAACGGTTGACCCTACTAATGCCAAAGAGGGCATAGAGCAGTTGAAAACCTATATGGCGGCTTGCATTAACTGTGAATGGGGAATGTGGACTAACGGCAAGCATAAGGTTGTTTTGCGTAAAGTTAGCAACGAAAAAGGGCAATATACTTTTGAAGACTACAATGATATTCCTTCCGCAGACGGAAATCTTGAAGAAATCAACCGTCCGAAACGTCAGGGCTTGAAAAATGCTTCTGATGATAATTTGCTGTTCGTTTTCAAAACTTGCCACAATCATATTTACGTCAATGACGGCTTGCAAAAGCAACCCGCTTTTTTCGAGTTACTTAAAGTCATTTTTTGCAAAATCGAAGATGAACGAAACATTCCCGCACAACTTGATTTTTATGCGACTTCGGGCGAACGTAAATGCCCGGACGGACAGCTTACGGTTAAAAACCGTATATCTAAAATCTTCGCAAGAGTTAAGCAGAAACACGGAAAAATTTTCGAGGCAAACGAAGAAATCTTATTAACGCCCCGTAGTCTTGCTTACATAGTGAGCGAGTTGCAGAAATACAGTTTGCTTAATACGAACATTGACATTAAAGGCAAAGCCTATGAAGAAATTGTCGGTGCGAATTTACGCGGTGACAGGGGAGAATTTTTCACACCTCGCAACGTAATGAAAATGGTTGTCGAGATGATTAACCCCTCGTTAAGCGAGCGAGTATTAGATAGCTCTTGCGGCACGGGCGGCTTTCTTGTAAATGCAATGACCCACGTTATTAATCAGCTTGAAACGCAATTTTCGCAGTCTATCGGTATACAAAAATCCGATTGGGATAATGATACGATTCTTGCTTTCCAAGATAGAGTTAAAGAAGTTGCAGGAGCAAATTATTTTGGTTTTGATATTAACCCCGACCTCGTGAAAGCCACTAAAATGAATATGGTAATGAACAACGACGGTAGCGGTAATATTCTGCAAGCCAATTCATTGTTACCACCGCACGAATGGGCAGACGAGTTCAAAACAAAACTCTCTGAAACATTAGGCGTTCCAAAATCATCTTTGCGTAATCACGAAACGATTGCGCTATTTGACGTTATTGTTACAAATCCCCCATTTGGCAGTAAAATTCCGATTAAAGATGAAACCATATTGAATCAATATGAACTTGCGCATATTTGGGAAAACAAGGATAAATCAGGAAACTGGGTTATGACCTCACGTTTACAATCATCTGCACCGCCCGAAATTTTGTTTATTGAACGCTGTATCCAACTGCTGAAACCTGGTGGGAGAATAGGCATAGTTTTACCGGATTCTATTCTCGGTTCACCGGGGCTTGGGTATATCCGCACTTGGCTTATTCGCAATGTGAAAATCGTGGCAAGCCTTGACTTGCACGCCGATACTTTCCAACCGCGTAACGGTACGCAAACATCAGTCCTGTTTCTGCAAAAGAAAACGCAGGAACAAAAAGATTCAGAGGAAAAAAGCGGAAATATGTCCGATTACAATATCTTTATGACTATGGTTGATAAAGTCGGTCACGATAAGCGCGGAAACCCTCTCTTTATGCGTGATAAAGAGGGTAATGAAATTCTTGTTTCCGATTACGACGGAACGAATAGGGGTGTTTCAGCAGAACGTAAAGTGAAGCAAATCGACGACCAAACATTGCACATTCCGCATATGTTTGCTGATTGGAAGCGTAGGGAGGGTATAGCGTGGTAGACCAAGAAATTCGTTACACCAATATGCCGTATACCCCCGTTAAGTGGTGTTCGGTTAAATTATCGGACGTTATTAAGGCGGGGTGTCGCCTTGAAGCGGCTGTTTTCTGTACAGATGCACTCACTGCGGTTGAAACAATCAAGTCCAGTAAATATGGCAGCTTATCACTTAAACCAAATAAAAACGGGTTTGTTAAAGCGATTTATCACGCTCCACGATTTAAAAGGAATTACATTACAAATCGTCATCCTAATGCGGTAGCGTTTATTGGTAGTTCAGAAATGCTTGATATTTATCCTATCGCTGACAAATATATTACTTCTGAACTTGCTCAATCAAAGAAATTGTATATAAAAAAGAATACTGTTCTAATGTCGTGTTCCGGGACAATAGGTAATGTAACATTAGGCAGTAATGCATTGTTAAAATTCGCATTAAGCCAACACATTATTCGATTAGAATGTGACCTATATCCTGGGTATCTATATATTTGTTTAAAATCAAATCTTGTTCAAGCACAAATCCAATCCCTTGTGTATGGTAAAGTTATTTTGGAAATTGAACCGCACCACTTAGAAAAAATTATAATTCCAAATGCTTCTGATAAAATAAAAAGCAAAATCAACAACCTCATTCTGCGTTCTTTTGAACTGCGCGACAAATCCAACGAATTAATTGATAAGGCTACAGCAATGCTTGTTGCCGAGTTAAAGTTACCGCCGCTTCACGAAATTAAGACTGAACAATTCGATAAAAATACCAACGTGAATAACTATACTGTTAAACTATCCGAATTGAATGGACGGCTTGACGGTTCATATCACATCCCGATTGCAAAGGCGATTGTTAAACATTTACAAAAATACGCCGCCGAAGTTACGACTGTTGGCAATAAGAGAGTGAGTAAGGATATAATTCTCGCGGGGATTTTTAAACGGACTTATGTCGAAGAGGGTTATGGTATTCCTTTTTTAGGCGGAAAAGAAATAACCCAATTGATTCCAAAGACAGAGAAATATCTTTCGCGAATACACCATTCAGAACGTTATGGAAAGGAATTAAAGGTCAATGAAAATAATATTCTTGTTACGGATAGGGGTACAATAGGGATAGTTTCATTTGTTCCGAAACATTGGGGAGAATACGCTGTAAGTCAAAATGTTATTAAGCTTGTTCCTACGAATGATGAAATTGCAGGATATTTGTTTGTTTACCTTAATTCAATATATGGTAAACTCCTTGTTCAGCAACAAACGTATGGCAGTGTAGTTGATATGATTGATAACAATAGTTTAGCTGTTGTCCCTTTTCCGTTACTAAAAAATATTGAAACACAAACTGAAATTAACTGCCTTGCTCTTGAAGCTAACAGGCTACGTTATAAAGCATATCTGTTAGAACAGGAAGCTATGACGGCGATGAATGATGAGGTGCTACTTGCGGACTCCGAAGTGGACTTAACTAAAAAAAGCGGAGGGTATAATGATTAAATTCAAAAAAATTATAAACGGAAGTATTTTCCATCGGGATTTTAGCCCTTTAACACAAAACAGCGAAATTAGTTTTCGTGAAGATATGGCTGTTATTTACGGTCCAAACGGAACTGGAAAAACAAGTCTTATTAAAGTGTTATCGGGAGAAAAAGGAACAAGTCTGGAATTCGAATACGATGCGGTAGACTGTGCAAAGGTTTTAGGCTATTCCAATCCGCGAAAGGCGATTATTGACCATTGCAAGGGGGTAACGAAACGTGACTCCCTTTCCAAAGGCGGCAAACAAGCCAAGAACTTTATTCCCGAAGGTGATTTGTTTTGCTCATAATAAATCCTCCTAAAATGGTAATTATTAGGGCAAATTTTTTTAGCGTTAATGAAACATCGGTTCATATCGGCAGTCAATTTTGCCCCCTTTTTCTTCGCGTTTTCATTGGAAAAGGAATAACGCCAAACCCGCAAACCCTCGATTCTATCAGGGATTTTTGGACTTAGCGTTATTATACCATAAGGGGAACTTTTGGGGTTCAGATGGAGTTCAATTGATTTCGAGCAGAAGACAATCACGATTAACCATAAGGTCTACCAGACCCGCTCTAAGAACGACATAACAGAGGTTAAAACTTCAAATCGAATGAAAACGAAGTCAAGCCAGCGCACCTTCCCGCTCATTCCGATTGTAGAGGAAACGCTGCTTAAAGAGAAAGAACGTCAGGAGTTCCACCGGAAGACTTTCAAAAAGTCCTATTGCAGCACCTACACAGATTATGTATGCATCCGTGAGGACGGTGTGCTTATCAGACCCGACTACGTCTCAAGTCATTTTCCGTATCTGCTGAAGAAGAACAATATGCGCGTTATTCGATTCCACGATTTGAGACACCCATATGTCAACCCCACGCTAAAAAATTTTTCAAGAAAATTTCAGCATGGGGTTATTTATTAATGAAGAACCCCGCCGCAGAGCAGCGGGGTATCTGGTGCAGTCCCCTACCCTATCACTTCGCCGCGATGTAGTTGATTGTATTCTTTCCCTTGATTTCGCACATAATT
>Ga0082212_10011881_pt1 | contig 11002 bp, 13 predicted proteins | sample TergutNt197P3_FD_71548 | JGI IMG/M metagenome (GOLD analysis project Ga0082212, IMG submission 71548) | Neocapritermes taracua P3 segment gut microbial communities from Petit-Saut dam, French Guiana - Nt197 P3 | ecosystem: Host-associated > Arthropoda: Insects > Digestive system > Gut ...
GATCATGTGAGCAACTGGGGCTCTCAGCCTTGTTGTGGGTTCGCTCCGCAATAGCCGCAAATGACCATGCCCGGAAGGAGTGCTCTGCCACATCTAGGGCAGAGCAGATAGCCGGGCAATTGCCCCGGTGGACCCCATGTGGGTACCGGCCGAGTGGCCAGGGCAAGCTTGCGCAAATGAATGCTCAGAAAAACGGCTGCCGCCAGCGTCATTGTCAGCGGCGCCAGCAAAATGTAGTACTGCGTGAAGTATGAGTAGTGAAACACCGAAGCCGGGTATTGCACGCAGATCACAGCGATTACCACCATGGCGAATCCCAGGCCTATCGGGGCAAAGGCCAGCCCAGAAGTCAATCGTTTGGCGTTGGGCTTTCGCAGAGCGGCAACGACGGCTAGGACCATCACGGCAATGCATGCCAGGCAGAAAACCCAGTAGATAACACTGACCAGCACCCCAATGGCGGCAAAATTGTTGTCAGAAAACCCGTAGACATTCCGGAAAAAGTGTGGTGGCCCTTGGTAAACGCTGCCCGTGTTGCTGACCTGAGTCACTTCAGCACCGCCAAAGCCCAGCAGCCCTAGACCTGTGCTTCGCAACAGGGGTAAGTCTTTGTTCTTGGCAAAAACTAGAACCAATGACAGCGTAAGGGTCAAGCCCAGCCCAACAAAAATCAGCAGGTACCACGTTCTAATGAGTTTTGTCAGCACCGCTTTACAATACCAGCCGCTTGGCATCAGGGCGTGACTCCAATGGTCTAGCTGACCACCATGGGTATGAGCCGAGATAGCGCACAACATGATTCCCTGCGACCACAGCTGGGTGCATGGCTCAACCAAAGCCGGTAATCTCAAGGCTTGTTGTCCAATCGAAGGAGTCCTGATGGCACTTCTCAGTTCAAAGGCACTTTTCCGTTCGCGGCGGGCTGCCATTTTGACAGTGGTGGCCATGGGCTTTTGGGTTTTGACCGCCTGCACCAGTCAGGACGATGCCGTAGTCACACTTGACAACCTTCTGCCGGTACCCAAGTGGGAACCCAGGCTGTGACCCAACTCGACAAGGCCCGTGCCATGGTCAAGTGTCTTCAAGAAGCCGGGGTTCTGGTTGAGTTGTTAGTAGAGGGAAACGACCGGGGAAGTCTCAGTTTGACTGGGGGACCCTATTTCTTGAGTGTTGACGGCTCCGACGGCGAGATGGGCATGGGTGGCAGTACAGACCAGGCTGATTACATGCGCTACCAGGAAAAATGGAATGCACTAATCCCTTCCCTCCAGGGTGAAACCGGAGGGTATGAAAGCCCATTCTTGTTTGTGGGCGTAACCGACCACAGCCAGGCGCTGATCCAATGCCTGGATCAGACCGGCTACACCCGACCGGAATACCAGTGGGACCCAGTCGGTGAGATGGAACAAAAGCCGGCCCAGGCGAAGGCTAGCGCGAAGTGGGCCATGTGCGCCCGTGAAAACGGTTTCCCCGGCATCAAAGACCCTGATCCACCGAAAGCCGACGACTGGCTAACCTTCCCTAGTGTTGAACTGCCTAGCGACATCACCGTTGAGATGCTCCGCGCGTTGCTCGAGACTTGCCCCATTCTTACCAGCGAAGACTGCGAAGCCGAAGAAGCTTTAGCCAAGGCCATGAAGGACCCCGACACTGATTGGGAGAGACCCGAACACCTTTCGTTCCCACCGCTTATTGAAATCCCGGACAATGCTGGACACCGTGAAGCTCTCCAAGAAGTGCTAGACCAAGCTGAGAATGCCTGTTGGGACTAACTCACAGCGCACTGATGAGCAGCGAATGGGGAGAGAGAAAAAACCAACAGCTACTAGTAGCTGGCGACAAAACGTCCTACCACCCCGCCTTTCTTCAGCTTCTCCAGAGCCTCTGGGATCTGGGCGTGCGTGATGTGGTTCATCGGCGGCTTGAGGTCTCCGCTGCGCATCATCTCGTAAAGCGCTGCCAGGTCCTCTTTGGTGCCAACTTCGACCCCTTGATAGTGAGCTGGTTGATGATTATGGGATAGGTGCTGATGGTCGCCTCAAGCTTGCCCATCCCCACCTGAACTAGAGTGCCTAACTCGGCCAGGGTGGTCAGTGCCGAAGCCGTTGTGGTGCCAAAGCCGGCGTAGTCAACAATGAGGTCCAGCTTCTTGTCAGCAAAGGCGTCGATGGACTCGGCCACACCCGCCAGCCCAATCTCGTCGGCCATCCCACGGGCGTGTGGGCTGATGTCCGCCCCATAGACCTCGGCTCCAAGCAACACGGCCGCCCGCGCGGACTTCAGGCGCTATCAAACTGGTGAGTTGGCGGGATTTGGTAGCCGTACCGATCAGCCAACGCCTGGACGTCAATCAAGTCTTTGGGGGCTGGCTTGTAGCCGGTCTTGAATCGAAACATCCACTGCGGTGCGACGCAATGCACTTCCAAGCCACCAAGAGTGGCGCGCCCGGTCAGCGACTCGCGTGGGTACTCAATCCCGTAAGTGTGGTTGCCGCATTGGTCAAACTCAAACACATGAACGTCGATGGCGCGGCTTGCTACATCAAGAAAAACATAGTTGCATGCCGTGTCAGTTGGGTCCTGCCTGACAACATATCCCCTAGCCGTCAACCACTCCACAAGCGCAGACTCTTCCCTGTGCCGCACAGCCAGATCAAGGTCACTGTGTTCACGCAATTCGCGCCCGACCAGGGCGTCCACACACCAGCCACCATCGATCCAGACCGTGATGCCGGCCTGTTCAAGCCCACCAACCACGTTGACAACGTCGCTCAGTTCCATTGATTGGTCTCCATTCAGGTGCCATCCACTGATGGGTCACAAATTGCGTTGCTGTGGATACAATTCTACGCCGCTGACCAGCGGCGGTCGGTGTTAGGGGCGCGAAGCCGTCACCGCAGCGCTGCGTGCTGGCTCTCGGCGCACAGCGTTCTGGCAGTCACATCATCAAGCCCTCTTTGACAGGCTGTACCAAACCAAGTGTCCGCCACCAGCACGCCAGTCAAACCTAGCGCCCATTATTCCCATATGGTAATGTTACCATCTGGGAATATTGAACGAAGGAAAAATGATGGACTCGAAAACCTTGGACTACATCTCCAACCCCTTGACCTGCCGGTTGCTGGTCCAAATAGACAAACGGGGGCAGGCCACCGCAAAGGAGCTTGCCGCCATCTGCCCTGACATTCCTCAGACGTCCTTGTACCGCTACTTGAGTCGGATGCTCAGCGACGGCGCTCTCAAGGTAGTACAGGAGCGCCGCGTCAGGGGGATGATTGAGAGAGTCTTTGCCGTCAACGTTGCGCTGGAAATTGAGGAAAAGGACTTGGCGGGCGATGACGTAGCGGCCAGGTACTTTTCGCTGTTCACCCGGTTTTCCCTGGGCTTGGTTCGAGAGTTCCTAGAGTACACCGAGCAAGACGGCATTGACGTAGCGAACGACGGTTCGGGCTTCTGGCTAACTCCCTTGTGCCTCGACGATGCAGAGCTGGACGATTTGGCGACCCAAATGCAGGCGCTGGTCAACCAGCACCTGGCCAAAGAGCCAAGGGAAGGCAGAAAGTGGCGCAATGTGGCCGTTGTGGTAACTCCGCCCAGCGGTTCAGAGACAGACAGTACCGACGTTGAAGGGTTCGGCAAGTGATGGAAGAAACTCGCCAGACGGTAGAGCAGCAACTGCCAGATCTAAAGGAACGATTCAGCCAAGATCCTTTCAACCCCAAGCGAGGCCTTGACTACGCAAATGGCCTGTTCCAACTAGGGTGCTTCAACCAATCCAAGGAGACACTAAAGCAGCTAGAAGGATGTGACACTAATCCAGAGGCCCTTTGGCTGTTGGGCCGAATCGAGTACCTTCACGGCAACTACGCCCAAGCTGAAGTGCTGTCTAGAAAGCTGGCAGACCAGTTTCCCGACTATTCACAAAGAGCCAAGATCGAATTGGGCAGCGTCTACTACCAAACCAATCAGTACCATCGACTGGAAGACCTTGCCCTGCCTGATGATCCTGAGAGTGAGCTGTCCATTGCCGGGATCCACCAGGTACTTGGCGACAAAATGCCCTATCAGGTCAAATGGGCTGGGCCCACAAAAGAGGCAATTCTTCCCTTCAAAGTCACCAACCCACTTCCGCTGATTCAGATTGATATAGGAGGGCAGCTGCACAATTTCATCATTGACACCGGAGCTGGCGACACCATAATTGATCACCGCCTGATCGAGCCATTGGGCATCCAAGTCTATGGCCAAGGCCGGGGCGTCTTTGCCGCCGGAGTGAGCAGCGATCTTGTCTATGGGCTGCTCGATTCCATGACACTGGGGAATGTGACGGTGGACACTCTGCCGGTTGTCCTGCTGCCTTCCTCGACCATTGAAGAACTAGCTGGCGTGTACAAGAACCGGCACTCAATCAGCGGTCTGATTGGAGTTGGCCTGCTCAGACAGTTCCTCGCCACCATGGATTACCCTGCCAAACGCCTGGTGCTGCACCCCCGCAGCGCTGCAAAGGCCACAAATGTGAAAGCTGACCGTCTGCCCTTTGTGCTGGCCGGGAGCCACATGATCATCAGCCAAGGCGTCGTCAACGGCAAAGACATGAACGTCTTTTTCGACTCGGGCCTTGCAGCCAGTGTGGCGCTTCTGCTGCCCAGCGAATCCGTGCGGCATGCCAACATTGACATTTTGAAGACCGTTCAAACGGAAGGGGTCGGCGGTGGTGGCGCCACCAAACTGGACGTCGGCATCTTCCGAGTCAACACTTTGAAGCTGGGCGCGCTCACTGAACGCAAACGACTTCTGGGAGCCACCGGCATCTTCCCCGAACAGCTCTACAACAACGCCATCCGCGGCTTCTACATCGATGCCCTGCTCAGCCATCAGTACCTGAAAGGCTTTGTCTGGACAATCGACTTCGAGGCGATGGAGATGACCTTCGCAAAGAAGCCATCTCTGCTGCGCCGAGCCCTGCCTAGTCGCAAAGAAAGATAAAAGCGCCGGCCGGCAAGCGATGGTGCATCGGGCGAGCCTCCAACACTAGTGACAGCAACACCCCCTTCTTCGATCTAGACAAGGGAGCTGGGATCAATCCGAAGCTGAAGTGAACCTCATGTCCGATGCCGGATCTGGGCTTGTTCACGGACGCAGGCTTGCCAGGGGCACCACTTTGACGCCATCTTTGCGCGTGTAGCCAGGCCCGTTGCCAACCACAACCAGCTTGGCCAGGCAGGGCCCGACGGACTGAGTGTCAACCACCGCTGCGAAGCGATTCAGATTTGCCGCTGCCTGCTCAACCTGACCCATGCCAAGTTTGATTTCACAAGCCACCCATCCGTCTGGGTATTCAATAACAACATCAATCTCCCTTCCAGCGGAATCGCGAGCGTGATAGATCCTTCCCTTCCCAGTTTCTGCATAGATTCGCAGGTCACGAGTCGCCAATGACTCGAATAACAGGCCCAGTGTCTTAGGCTCAGCCACCAGCTGATCTGGCCTGGCCTGCAGCGCCGCCACGGCCATCGAAGGGTCAACGAAGTGCCATTTTGGTGCCTTGCGTAGCCGGGCTGAGTCCCGCAGAGTTGTTTGCCAAGCGGGGAGCGGGTCAACCACCATCAGCCGCTGCAAAACATCGAGATAGTTTGAGATGGTTTCACGTTTCAGGTTTGCGACCTGGCCACTGGTGTCTTGAGTCAATGTGCTGATCGAGGCTTCTGAACCGGTGTTTCGGCCAAGTGAGACCATCAGGCGCCGCACCTTTGCTGGGTCCCGGCGCATCCCGGTGGCTTGTGCAATGTCAACATCCGCTGTCAGCGCCAAATAGTCCGAGACATAGTCCATGGCATGGTCCAACGGCCAGTCCAAAACTGATGGCCAGCCCCCACGTGCGATTAGTTCTGCCCAGTGCATTGTTGACAGCGGCTCTGGGCTGGTTACTGGGAGTTCGTCACCTTGCCTGATGGCATCTAGGCGGTAGTCCCCACTGCTCAATCCCAGCTCCCACAGGGTCATTGGCCTGAGGTTCAAGATGGCGAACCTTCCTGCACCTGAGTGACGCGGCACAGTAGTGTCTGGCGTTGAAGAACCCGTCAGAATGAACTGTCCAGGAAGCTTTCGGTCGTCAACTTCCCGTCTGACTAGATCCCACAACTTGAGCTGGCGTTGCCACTCGTCAATCAGCCTTGGGACTTGTCCCAACAGCACTTGACTTGGGTCCGTCTCCAGGAACAACTCGACTCTTGGATCAACATCTACCCGCACTTGGCTGGCCGCAGCCTGTTCGGCTGTCGATGTTTTTCCGGTGCCTTTGGCGCCCTGAATCAGGACTGCCCCTGAGCGCCGCAGCGCCGCCTGCAGTACCGGGTCCATCAGGCGTTTTCTGTAGATCACGGCATCATACTAGCAACCAACGGCCAGTTTGAAGACAATCTAACGGTCAGTTTGAAGACAATCCAGCGGTCAGTTTGAAGACCATCCACCGGTCAGTTTGAAGACCATCCGCCGGTCAGTTTGAAGACCATCCGCCGGTGAGTGGAACGTACAGCAGGATTTTCTGCCAGATTCTGCGCCAAAATCATGCTCAGCGTTCCACTCAGCCAAGAAGAGAGCGGCAAGGGCAGACCCGCAGCCACCGCCTCGCAGGGTCCAGTGCCACCAGCTCCCTTTTCTAGACGAGTGTCACGTTTTGCAGACACTATGGGGGGTCTCTCCTTTGGGGGCTTTTGGTGTAAACCCTCAAGCTGGTCGGTGGGATTGGCCCGCCGTTGTTCGCTAGTCCTAAGGAGGGACCCCTTGAGTGTTCATACATACTTTTGTCGGTTTGGCTGACCCCAGGACCAGGTAATCTTGCTGACTGATTGGGAAGGAGAGTCACCATGGGTGAACCTAAAGTGACAGCAAAACCCGAGGTGGCGTCCTTGCAGGCAGACAAGGCTGGACAACACTAGCCATAGACCGGTTGGCATGCCTATGATTTCACCAAGCTAATTGGGCGTGACTCCACTACGCGGCTTCTGGAGTTGAGGCAGGCCCGAAAACCAAGTTGAAAGGTCAGACATGATGACGCACGTAAAAGCCCGCTTTGCCCTGTCCGCGCTAGCCGTTGCCGCCCTAGCAACAGCCGGGCTGGCCCACCTAGCTGCTGCGCCCTCAAGAGCAGCTGACGTTGTCACACCAATGGTCTCAACCAGCGATTCACACACGCTGGCCTTGAAGTCTGACGGCACGGTGTGGGCCTGGGGTTACAACGGATTCGGCCAGCTTGGCGATGGCTCTACCACTGACCGGCTTACTCCTGTTCAGGTCAAAGGCGGCGGCGGATTGGGAAACCTATCCGGTGTCAAAGCTGTGTTTGCGAAGGGTTGGACTAGCTACGCACTAAAGATAGATGGCACCGTTTGGACTTGGGGCTACAACAGTCGTGGTCAGCTGGGTGACGGCTCGCTTGTCGCCAGGAGCTACCCTGTCCAAGTCAGGGACAGCACAAGCAACCTGACCGGGGTGACCACCTTGGAGACCAGCCTCTACAACGCCTACGCGATCAAAGCAGACGGCACCTTGTGGGCTTGGGGACAAAATAATCTGGGCCAACTGGGGGTCGGCGACACCAATGACCGAAGCTTAGCTACAAGGGTCGGCTCGCTAGCCAACGTGACGGCTGTTGCTCAGGACGTCAGCTCTGCCTACGCGCTACGCACCAACGGGCCCAATGTTGAGATTTGGTCATGGGGTGACAATTCTAATGGGCAACTGGGCAGAGGCACGGTTGCCAACCCAACCATCCCCGGGCAGGTCACATTAGGGCTGTCAAAAGAAGTGTGGTCCACCAGCGGGAGGGCGCACGTGCTATTGACGGATGGAGCAATCAGGGCTTGGGGCCGCAATGACTATGGCCAGCTGGGCGACGGTACTACCACCGACCGAAACTCGCCACAGGTGGTAGGGGGGCTGTCTTTTTCAGGAGTTGTAGACATCAAACAAGCTTTCATAAGTACCTATACGCTAAAGACAGATGGCACAGTGTGGGCTTGGGGGGCTAATGGGGCCGGTCAGTTGGGTGATGGCACAACCATTGACCGTCCCTCACCGGTGCAAGTTGCGTCCTTGACTAACATTGCCGCCATTTATGCCAGCCCAAACGGGAACCCCTACGCCCTTGGAAGCGACGGCAAACTGTGGGCTTGGGGCAATAACTACAAGGGCCAGGTGGGTAATGGCACCACCGACAATCAGCCCTTGCCGGTCCAGATAGGCTCCCTAACTGGGATTACGCAGCTTTACACCGGCTACAGACAGCTTGTCGCTCAAAAACCAGACGGCACATTGTGGGCTTGGGGTGACAATTATCGCGGGCAGCTTGGCGACGGTTCCACCACCGATCGCCATTCTCCTGTCATTGTTAAGGGCGCTGGTGGTGTTGGGTTCTTCAATCTGTTTGGCCCCGATTTCCAAGAGCTTGTTCCCACAGTCTCCATCAGCGGCACGGCCAAGGTTGGCTCCTCTTTGACGGCAAAGGTGGCAGGAAAGCTGCCGACTGGCTGGAAAGCCACTTACCAGTGGTTACGAAACGGGGTGGCGATCAGTGGTGCTAAGGCTGCGACTTACAAGATTGTCGCGGCCGATGCCGGAACCAAGCTTTCCGTCAAGGTAACAGTGAGTGCCGTAAGCGGCATGCCAAGTTCCGCAGTTGTGACCTCGAAGCTTGTGGCGGTAGCTGCATTGCCCAAGCCGTCTCCTTCGCCGTCCAAGACCCCGACGCCTTCGCCGTCTAAGCCGTCGGTGCCGACCCCCAGTCCGGGGGCGGCTACCGGTATGGCGCAGGTGATTCTGTCGCCATCGCTGTCTGGCAGCCAATATGGTGACGTGTTGGCGGTTGATCAGGCGGGCACGTTGTGGCGTTATCCCAGTTCAGCCTCTGGCGCCTTGGGCGCCAGGTTGAACCTGGGCACCGGCTGGTCTGGGTTGACGGTCTACGCGCCTGGGGATTGGAACAACGACGGCAAAAACGACGTCATCGCGGTAGACCAAGCCTCAGGCAAGATGTTCTTGTTTGCTGGCAACGGCCAAGGCGGTCTAGCAGCCAAGGTGCAGATCGGACAAGGTTGGGGTGGCTACCGGGTGATCCCGGCCGGGGATTTGAACGGTGATTCGTTCGTGGACCTTTTGGTGATCAAGCAGGCTACTGGTGAGTTGTTCCTTTATGCCGGGGATGGTAAGGGCGGTTTCAAGTATCCCTATCCGAAGGTCGGTTACGGCTGGATCGGCTACGACCTGTATGCGGCATCTGACATCAACAAGGACGGCCTGGCCGACATCTTAAGCATTGACTCGAAGGGTGACTTGTGGTTCTACGCCGGTAAGGGTGACGGCACCTTCAAGAAGAAGATCCAGGTTGGTAACGGCTGGGGCGGCTACCAGCTGTCAGCCGGAGCTGATTTGAATGGTGACGGCATGGCCGACATCGTCTCAGTCGACTCTAAAGGCACACTGTTCTTCTACGCCGCTAAGGGTGGCGGCCTGTTCGCCAAGAAGATCCAACTAGCCACCGGCTGGTAGCGCTCCTCTTCTAGACGAGTGTCACGTTTTGCAGGAGTGGCCGTTGGGCTCACTCGATGCCGGTGGGAGTACGACCACTTCAATCCCCTTAACCGCTGCAAAGTCGTCAGGATTGAAGGTGTAGATAGGTAATCCAGATGCTTTGGCGATCGCGGCAATTAGAGCATCGAAGGCACAGGCCTTCGATTTGCTTCCGGCACTCCGAATATCGGCCGTAACCTGGGCAAAAGCTCTAGCTGCAGCGGCATCAAAAGACAGCGGCAGGCCATAGTCTGATTCAGCCTGTTGGACCTGTGCCAGGCGAGCGGCGCGCTCCTGCTCATCGGTTGTGACCAGTGGTCCCACTGATAGCTCAGCCAAGGTGATAGCACTGATGACTACCTCAGCGGGTAGATCTTCTGGTTTAAGTTCGTACAACCGCAGAACAGTGGAAGTGTCGAGTAGTCCTTTGTGGTGTTTCACAGTGATTGATCAATCCAGGTATCTATGTCGTTCCGTAGACCATCTGGATCGACTCTGGGCAGCTTTTTGGCTCGCATTACTAACTCAGCCGTCGGGAGGCTCCGGCGGTTGATCGGCCGGAGTTCAGCCACCGGCTTGCCGTCTCTTGTAACGGTGAAACACTGGCCGCGCTCAACCAGCTCGAGCACCTGACCGCCCTGGTTTCGCAACTCGCGCACACTAACTCCTGGATTCACTAGACAAGTGTATCACCGGTGAGACACGTAGCCCGCGGCCCCGCGACTACATTGACATGGGACGGAACCCGGGGTGATACGAGTCGGCACCGCTGGTGGCCTGGCCGAGGTTGGCTTAGGTTTGGCGGGGCGGCAAGATGGCGCGGATCTTGTCTAGGCGTTCTTTGACCTGGCACTCGAAACCTCGTTCGGTTGGGTGGTAATAAGTTGCCTGATCAACTCCCTCTGGCGCGTAGCGCTGGGGAGCTACAGCGTGCGGGGCGTCATGGGCGTATTGGTAGCCCTGACCGTGGCCCAGCCGTTCGGCACCGCTGTAGCTGGAGCCCCTTAGATGGACCGGCACCGGGCCGGCCAGGCCGGCCCGAACATCCGCCAAGGCGGCGTCAATCGCTAGATACCCAGCATTCGACTTAGGTGCAGTAGCCAAATGAATGACAGCTTCCGCCAGAACAATCCGGCCCTCCGGCAGCCCGATCAGTTGAACGGCTTGGGCGGCCGCCACTGCCGTTTGCAGGGCTGAAGGGTCGGCCATACCGACATCTTCACTGGCCGAAATGATTAGTCGCCGAGCTATGAAACGGGGGTCTTCGCCGGCCGCGATCATGCGGGCCAAGTAGTGCAGAGCGGCGTCAACATCAGAACCCCGCACAGACTTGATGAAAGCGCTTATCACGTCATAGTGCTGATCCCCGGCTCGGTCGTATTGCACCAACGCCACGTCTACCGCCTTTTCGACCTGGGCAGAATCGATGACGGTAG
>Ga0082212_10011882_pt1 | contig 11002 bp, 8 predicted proteins | sample TergutNt197P3_FD_71548 | JGI IMG/M metagenome (GOLD analysis project Ga0082212, IMG submission 71548) | Neocapritermes taracua P3 segment gut microbial communities from Petit-Saut dam, French Guiana - Nt197 P3 | ecosystem: Host-associated > Arthropoda: Insects > Digestive system > Gut ...
CGAAATAATCATTGACGGCGAGCATATTCCCATAAGAGAAGTGGAAAACTTTCAGGGAACAAGTACGGACGCAATCAATATATGTTTCACAACTATTCAAAAGCTACATTCGGATATGTTTTTAGCAAAAGAAAACGCCCCTTCTTTTGATGATTTTTCAGAGCAAAAAACGGTCCTTATTTCTGACGAAGCGCACCACCTGAATGTTGACACAAGAAAAGGTAAATCCGGTTCAGATGATGAAAATGCCAAAAGTTGGGAATACACAGTCCAGCGTATTTTCAGTGCGAACCGTGATAATGTCCTACTTGAATTTACCGCAACGTGCGACCTGAAAAATCCGTTTATTCTGTCCGAATACAAAAGCAAAATAATTTTTGATTATGATTTACGGAGGTTCCGTGAAGAAAAATATTCAAAACAGGTTAAGGCTATCCGTGCCGATGTAACCCATGAGGAACGGGAATTACAAGCCCTCCTATTAAGTCAGTATCGCCTTAAAGTCTTTCAGGACAACCGCTTGAATATAAAACCCGTTGTCCTTTTCAAATCAAAGACCATAGTCGAAAGCAAAGAGTATGCCGATGCTTTCCATAAAATGATACGGACACTTAAAAGCAGTACATTAAAGAAGATTATCACTTCTTCTCCGATAGATGAAATAAAACGGATGGGAGATTACTTCAAATCCAAAGGCATAGACTATGATAAACTGGCGCAAGAACTACGCAATGAATTCAGCCCTGAGCATTGCATTTCCGTCAATGACGAAAAGGAAGCTACCGAATGGCAATTACTTTTAAATTCTCTTGAAGATACGAGTAACCCGTATCGGGCTATCTTTGAAGTTAAAAAACTTGACGAGGGCTGGGATGTTCTCAACCTCTTTGATATTGTACGCCTGTATGAAACAAGAGACGCTAAAAACGGCAAGCCCGGATCTGCAACAATCGCAGAAGCACAGCTAATCGGACGTGGCGCCAGATATTGCCCGTTCATCGTCAATGAAGACCAGGAAAAGTATCAACGCAAATATGACGCAGACATAGATAATCCCCTTCGCATTTGCGAGGAATTGTATTACCATTGTCAATATGACAGCCGGTATATTGATGAACTGAATAAAGCATTGATAGCCAGCGGTATAATGCCAGACAACCAAACGAATATTCATTACATATTAAAAGAAAGTTTCAAAAAGGATGATTTTTACAAATCTGCCCTGGTCTTCAGGAACAGCCGGAAAGAAAAAAGCCGTAAAAACATTAACGAACTGCTTCCCTCCATTCGCAGTAAGGAATACACCGTTATGGTTCATACAGGAAAAACTGCGATAGATACCATGATGTCCGCCATCAGCAATACCAAAGTACAAACTCATTTCTTTCGTACAACGATAAAGCAAATCGCTTCTCAAAGCTATTCCATAATTCATCGCGCTTTACGCAGGATTGATACATTCAAGTTTCATACCCTGCAATCCTATTTCCCCAATGCCGTTTCTCTTAAAAACTTCATTCTCGAAGAAGCATATCTCGGCGGTATAAAAATTGTGATAGAAAGCAATGAGGAAACCCCTTCCGCCCAAACCTTTTTTGAAGCCTGTTTCCATGTTCTCTCCAAAATCGGCAATGAAATATCTGCAATTAAGACCGTTTATGAAGGAACTCGTGAATTCACAGACGTAAAATTCTTTGAAGTCTTTCAAAACAAGACCTTGTACATCACCGACCCTCACGGAGACGGTGTCGGTATATCTCAAAATGCCAGTTCAGTCTCTCCCGACCTAAAAATTGATCTTAGTGATAAAGAATGGTTCGCCTTTAATGACAATTACGGAACAAGCGAAGAAAAAGCATTTGTAAAATATTTTTCTACTTTTGTTGATAAACTAAAAAAAGAATATGCAAAAGTCTTTCTTGTTCGCAATGAAAGGCAACTGGCCTTATTCTCCTTCGATGGGGGTGAACGTTTCGAGCCAGATTATCTCCTATTTTTACAGAAAAAGAATTCATCCGGTTATGACCAATACCAAATTTTTGTTGAACCCAAAGGGGACCATCTGTTAAAAGATGATGAATGGAAAGAAAATTTTCTTTTACAAATTGAAAAGAAAGGTATTCCTCGAAAAACCTTCGTAGATGATAATACTTATTATATCTGGGGTTTCCCCTTTTATAACAGGACAAGCCGTATAAAAGAATTCACAAAAGCGTTTGAACTCCTTTCTCATGCTGCCTATGATACATCCTATGATACGGAAGAATTGAAGGTAGCCGAGAAACCAAATTAGGAATAAAATGGTATGAACTACTTATTGGAGTGGCAAGCAAAGAAGATTGTATTCACATTGCAACGGCAACCATATATAATATTGATGTGCTTGTCAGTTGGAATTTTAAGCACATAGTAAATATTCAAAGAATTAGAGGTTACAATACAGTCAATATGAAAAACGGGTATAGAGTATTAGATATTCGATCTCCAAAGGAGGTGGTGATTTATGAATTGGGACAATGAGGATTGGGATAATTTTAGTTGCGTTGATATGCAGAGGCAGATTAGAAACAAAATTGCCGAAGAAAGGGCAGATATGTCTATTGTAGAATATTTAAGGGAAAAAAGAGCGACTCAAAGCGACCCTAAAAATCCGGAAAAGTTCACGGTTTATCATCCTGCTTGAGCCTGGAGGCAAATTCATCTAGGTTTTTGCACCTCCTCAACTGCCCCGCATCCAGATGTATTACACCCCCTACTTCAACAAATACTCCCTTAGCTTTTCCAGCACTTTTTCAAAGTCAAGGGGTTTGCCGATATGATCGTTCATGCCGGCTTCCAGACAATTTTCTATATCTTCCTTAAAGACGTTAGCTGTCATGGCTACGATGGGTATTTCCTTTGCTTTTGCGGAATCGTGCGCCCGTATTCTGCGTGCGGCTTCCAGTCCGTCCATTTCGGGCATCTGCAGATCCATAAAGATAAGATCGTATTTTTCGGGTGCAGCGGAGAATTTTTCCACAGCATCGATGCCGTTAACGGCGAAGTCGAGATCAAGCTCCAGCGACTCCAACACGGCTTCGACAATTTCCCGGTTAATCTCCAGATCCTCGGCCACCAAAACATGGTACCCCTTAAGGGATTCCGTTTCATCGGTTTGTGCCTCATCCTCTGCGGAAGATTCTGAAAAACCGATGTATTTATTAATACAGTCGGCAATAGCCGAAGGGAACAACGGCTTGGAAAGAAAATCGTTTACGCCCGCCTCTTTTGCTTCCTGCTCGATAACATTCCATTCGGCGGCGGATATCATAATAATAACAGATTTTCCCGAATCGATTTCATTAAGTTCACGTGACAATTCAATACCGTTCATGCCGGGCATTTTCCAGTCAATGAAAAATATATTGTAAGGGCCGTTGTTTTTTACAAGCTGTAAAGCCTCCGGGCCGTCTGGAGCCGTATCGCAAATAATATTAAATTGTTTGGCAATATATAAAAACCATTCAGTAACATCGGGATCGTCGTCTACGGCAAGCATACGAATGCCGGAATGATCCGTTCTTTCAGGCAGGAGGGACGGGGCATTTTCTTCGCCTCGTTTCAGCAGAACGGTAAAGATAAAGGAGGCGCCCTGACCAAGTTCGGATTCAACCCGGATATCGCCGCCCATCACTTTGATAATATGTTTGGAAATGGCAAGACCCAGCCCGGTTCCGCCGAATTTGCGTGACGTGCTGTTTTCTGCCTGTTCGAAAGATTGAAAAAGACGATTCTGCTGTTCCTTGCTGATCCCTATCCCCGTATCCTTAACTGTAATCTCGACCGTACATAAACCGTCTTTTTCACCAACCAAATGCGTGTTGATGTATATCGATCCGTCCGTCGATGTAAATTTCACCGCATTGGAAAGGAGGTTGGTTATCACCTGTATCAGCCGCAGGTCGTCACCTATCAGGAACCGGGGAATATCTTTATCAAGATGAACTGATAATTTCTGCTGTTTTTCCTCCACCCGAAAACTGATAATATTAACTGTTTTTTGCAGCAGTTTTTCAAAGTCGAATTCCACGGGCGACAGTTCGAACTTGCCGGCTTCAATTTTAGACATATCGAGAACGTCGTTGATAACGCCCAAAAGATGGTTGGAAGCGCCGTCTATTTTTTCAAAGGCGGTATCTTTTTTTTCCAAATCGGCCGCTGTCTTGCCTATAAGCGTCATGCCGATGATGGCGTTCAGAGGGGTACGCATTTCATGACTCATGTTGGAAAGGAAATCGCTTTTGGCCTGGCTGGCCGCCTGGGCTTTAACAAGCGCATCCTCCAGATCCGTCTGAAGCTGGATCATTTCGGTGATTTCGTCAAGACTGCCCACCACGCCGGTCGGACGTCCGTATTCATCGAAGATGGGTGTGGTATGGGCGCGGTAAGATTTGCCGTCGACTACGGAAAGCCACTCTTGCGGCCCTTCGGTGAATGTTCTTTGCACATTCTCGATGACATCAAGATGTCTGTTTTTTTTCCTGGCAGCGTCAAGGTTTTTACCCTCAATAAATCCGGGTTCGATCCCTATTTTTTTCAGATACAGGCCGTTGAACAGGGTAATTACGTTATCTTTATTCACGCTCCATATAACGCCCGAGTAATTGGAAATTACCGCTTCCAGCCTTGCGGCGGCGGTGCGTAAGTTCAGAGTCATTTCGTTGCGCAACAGGGCGTTGGCGATTAATAAACTGCCGGAACGCAGTATCGTTTCCTCGCTATCGGAAAAAACCCTTTCACGGCGGCAGTCGTCAAAGCCGACAAACCCCCAAAATTTATCCTGAAGGAATACCGGCACAACCAAAATGGACAATATGCCCTGAGGCGACAGCTGCGCCTGTTCTTCCGATGATAATTTTCGTACAGGACCGTTGACACAATTGCCCTTTGACAGAGTTTCTTCCCAGCCCGGTATGTTTTCACTATACGGAATATCCACCGTGTATTCGTTGCCCTGCTGCGGTTCGACGCCCGCCGACCATTCATACAGTTGGGTACAGTAAAGCTGACCGTCCTTGGTGTGATTTTTCCAGATATAAACGCGGTCCGCATCCACGCTTTCGGCCAGCATGCCCAAACAGTGGTACAGATTGGTGATAAATTCGTCTATTTCCGATTGAAGCAGGATGCCGGCGGCAAGGTTCACCGTATTCATGCGCTTATAGGCGTTCTGAAGTTCAGCCGCCTGGGCGTTGCGGTTTATCGCGCTTACCATCATCAGGCTGGCGGAACGGAGGATGGTGATCTCGTCTATGGTAAGGGTGCGTTCCTGCCGGCAGTCGTCAAAACTGACAAACCCCCAAAAACGCTCCTGTAAAAACACCGGGATTGCAAATAGTGATTTCATACCGTAAGGTTTCAGCCATTCCTGTTCATGCGGCGACAAACCGGAAACCGGACCGTTTACATAGTCATCTTCTAAAAATTTTTCTTTCCATTCGGGAATATCTTCGTAAGAAAAAGCCGTTTTTTCACTAATGAGATTACTCAGACTGCCGTAATCTCCCTGCCATCCGAACTGCATAATATGATAGAGAACACCGTCTTTCAATTCGTTCTTCCAGATGTACACACGGTCAATATCCATACAGAGGGCTATGAGTTCCGCGCCCTCCTGAAGAGAATTCTCAAAATTTTCCTCACCTTCCATCGAGAGCAGTGCGGCCGCCGTCATATTCACCGCGCGCAAAAGATGATCCTGACGTTCCTGTTCCATCCCGGCATCGACGAGAACCGTGTTATAGGCACTGAGGCGATCCTTCATTTCCCGAATCGTCCGTGCCAGATCTCCAATTTCGTCATCACGGTTATAACCGAATATCTCGCTGTTATCTGATTGTGCTTCCGACACGCTTTTTGTCAAACGGTTCAACGGTTCCAGTACAAACCGGCGGGTCAACGCATTGCCGGCAAACGTATAAATCACAAACCCGGACAGCATGGCAATCAGCAGAGGCAGAAGGTAGGTAACGCTGAACAACGAACTACTGTTGAAAAAAGTTACAACCGACCAGTCCGTACCTTCTATCGGTGCGATAGATACATATCCGTTAGCCCTTTTGGTCAGCTTTATAACGACAGGCTGTATAAAAGATTCAAAATATCCGTTAATATTTTCCAGATACGTTTCTATTGCGGAAATAAAGCGGGGATCGGAACTTACCCCCCGGATTTGTTCCATACTTTCTTCGGTGTAATATTCAGGCCGGGTGCTGTCCATTTGAACAATTCCGTCCTTGTTGATAACGTATCCTTTTACATTTTTATTGTCATACCGGGTGAAAAGGTTTTCAAATACACTGTCAAAAGGAAAACTTGAGCAGAATACACCGGTAATTCCCGTACCGTCGGTAACCTTGTGGTTTATCCACAAACGCCTCGTGTCGGTTACCTTATCGATATCAATATTCAGGCTGTACTCGTTTTTCGATTTGATACATTGAAAATACCAATTGTCGTAGGAAACCGACGGATCAAGTTTGTTAAAAGGAACAAACTCTTCAAAAGAGGCGTCATGATCAACCGCATATTCGTTTAAAGATTCGTGGATACCAAAATACAAATGGGGACTTTGCAGCAAACCGGTGTAATCCGACATCTCGTTGTAAGCGGCAATTTTCTTTTCTTCATTTTCTTCATCGGAAAACCAGTTCCTAACCGCCCGCGAACGTGAAACTTTCCGCACCAAAACAATATCCTGGAGGATGTATGAATCAAACTTTTCCACCGTTTCGATCGAATAAAAGCGGGCAAAATCAGCGGAAGCGTTGTCGGCAATGCCGGTTATCATGACGATTGCCACTGCCGTTATCAGGACAAGAACGATAACAAGAAGAAGCGTATTTACTTTCCGGGTGTTTGCGGTTATTCTGCTCTTCACATTTTGCCCTTATTATAGTTATAATACATTGAAAATCGAAAAAAAAGAGAAATTCGAAGAAAAAAGCCCTATTTTGACACCCTTCCGTAACCAACAAACGAAAATCCGTCAAAGTCCGCCGTGTTTGTTTTAACCCAGAGGGAGGGATCGATTTCCGGAAAAAAAACATCGCCCTCATAAGGTTTGTGTATAATGGTCAGTTCGATTCTGTCGGCTAGGCATCCTTTAGGATGCCACGCCAGGGCTTCACGGTAAATTGAAGCGCCGCCGCAGATAAAAATTTTTTGATATTGTTCGCATGATCGAACAGCTTCCTGCAGCGAGGGGAAAACAGCTGCTCCGGACACGGCTGCGGCAGACATCGAATTTGAAATAACGATATTGGGCCGCCCGGGTAACGGGCGTTTCGGCAGGGATTCCCAGGTTTTCCTGCCCATTACACAGGGCCAGCCTGCGGTCAGTTCCTTAAAACGGGCCATATCCTCTTTCAGCGACCAGGGCAGGGTGTTGTTCCTGCCTATTACGCGGTTTTCCGCCATAGCGGCGATGATGATAATCTCCAATTAATTTTCCCTAAACGGCAATATCGAATTTAACCGCCGGATGGGGATCGTACCCTTCGGCAACCGTATCGGTGTAATGCCAGTCAAAAACCGAGGAAAAGTTTTCAGTTTTGATTTTCGGCAGGGTGCGGGGTTCCCTTTCGATCTGTGTGCGGATGGCCTCTACATGGTTTGTGTAAATATGGGTGTCGCCCAAAAAGCCGACAAGCCGGCCTTCTTCCAAACCGGCCTCTTTTGCCAACAGGTGCAAAAGGCAGCCGTAACTGGCAATGTTAAAAGGTAAACCCAGGGCGACATCCACTGAACGCTGGTTCCACATTAGGTTCAGTTTGCCGTTGATGACAGCCACCTGGAAAGAAAAATGGCAGGGGGGCGTATCTGCATATGAATTCCGAATGTCTGAGCAAAGCTGTCAAATCAAAAGGATTGGAACGTTCATTTAAAATGTCCATTCCAAAAGAAATTTATGAGATATTGCATAAGGAGATGATGGATATTGAAACCGAAACCAGATAAGGCATTGTCTATGTTGGGATTGGCAATGAAAGCAGGCAAAGTGGCAACCGGTGAATTTTCTACCGAAAAAGCAGTAAAATCAAAAAAAGCCTATTTGGTTGTCGTGGCAAATGATGCATCAGATAATACGAAAAAGAATTTTCAAAATATGTGTCGCTATTATAAAATATCTTTAAAATATTATGCAAGTAAAGAAATGCTTGGTCATGCATGTGGCAAACATTTAAGAGCTTCATTAGCAATTACAGACAAAGGACTTGCAGATCAAATCGTCAGAAATATTGAGATATATGAAAATATGGAGGTTTAATATATGGCAAAAATACGAGTGCATGAATTAGCAAAAAATTTAGATAAAAGTAGTAAAGACATTATATCCTTATTAGAGAAAAAAGGAATAGAAGGAAAAAAAGCAGCAAGTGGCCTTACTGAAGAAGAAGAAAAAATAGTAAAATCCGTGTTTGCGCCGAAAGCTGGGGCTATAAAAAAAGAAACAGTAAAGAAAGTCGTGACTCAAAAAGAACCGATTCAGAAAAAAACGGTTGTAAAAAAAGAGGCAGCTTTAAAGGAATCACCTACAAAAAAAACGGATGCAAGAGAGTCGGTTCGGAGAGAAATGACAGGAAAAGAAATGCCGAAACGTCCTATGATTAGAAAGGAACCGCCCAAGGATGCTTCGGGTAAGCCTATATTTAGGAGAGATTCTACAGAGAGAAGAGTAAGAAGAGATAATGTGGGCAAAGAATCATTTCGCCGGGATAATGCGGGCAAAGAATCATTTCGTCGGGATAATACAGGTAAAGAACCGTTTCGTAGAGATAATTCCGGTAAGGAATCGTTTCGTCGGGATAATACAGGTAAAGAACCGTTTCGTAGAGATAATGCGGGCAGAGAATCATTTCGTAGAGATAATGCGGGTAAAGAACCATTTAGACGAGATAATACAGGTAAAGAATCATTTAAGCGAGATGGTTCGGATAGAGACAATAGACGGAATATGCAAAGAAAAGATGCGCCCAGACGAGATGGCGCAGGGAAAGAATCCGTTAGGCGGGATGCACAGGGGAAAGAAGTGCCGAGAAGAGATCCTGCCAGAAGAGAGGCAGCCAAGAGAGAGGTAAATCGCAAGGAAAGATTGCAATCAGAAGGTAAAAGCTTTGAAGAAAAAAAGAAAAGAGAATCCTTAGATGTAAAAAAGAATGGCAATACCTCATATAATAAATATCGTAATTTTGACGGGGACGACAGGCAAAGGAATGCCAAGAAAATTAATAAAAAGAATGACCAATTTACTGTAAAAGGAACAAAGCCGATAAATAAGCCTATACCAAAACCGGTGCCAAAAGAACCGGAAGAACCGGTTATTCGCACCATTTACTTGCCTGAAACTTTGACAGTGCAGGAATTTGCAAGTAAAATCAAAACGCCGGTTGCACAATTAATTAAAAAATTGTTTTTAGCAAATAAAATTGTAAATGTAAACAGTGATTTGAATTTTGATGAAGCGGCAGAAATGGCATTGGAATATAATTATATTGCCGAAGAAGAAATTAAGGTGGACGCGATTGAAGAATTGCTAAAAGAAACCGAAGAAGATGAAAGCATAATCCGTGATCCTGCCCTGGGTAAAAATGTGGATTTTTCGTTTTAGAGTATTAAAAAAAACTTCAATCTATATAATAATATACATAAAATGACAAATGGATTCTTTGTTGGTTTTGCCCTGGCAATACTATTGTGGTTTTTGGCCTTTTTATATCTTAAAGGTTATGTGCGCCGCAGGACAAGTACGGATTATTTTTTGGATATGCTTCAGGATGAAGTGCGCCAACTGGAAGCAGCAATAGATAATAAAACTGAGCAGGAATTGCAATTATTGGAAGATAAGATAAACTCTCTCCGGGTAATATGTGAGGAAGCAGAACGGCGAATTGCTTTGTATAACCGAGAGTTGGAAAAACATGACAATGAAAACCAGGTTTTGGAAGCGCTGAACAAAAAGCCGCTTGTAGAAAGGTTAACAATAAACACTGCAAAGGCTGCTGAAGCAGCATATAGGGTTGAAACCAGAAAACCCCACAGGCAGATGCTTCCATCCAATGCCAACACCAATGCCAATACCGAGATAAAGGGGTCTGTGCCGCCAGCGCCGGTTAACATTACCAAATCGCGCGAACCCCTGACATTTAAGCCCCGCCCGGTAAAGGAAAGGATTGCTGAGCTCCAGAAAGCAGGCTTTGCACCTGAACTTATTGCCAAAAGGCTTGAAATAAACCTGGGAGAAGTTGAGTTTTATTTTAACCTTGCAGAAAAACCGGAATAAAAAAAAGCTGTCTGATCAAGCGATTAGACAGCCCTTTTTGCATGAAAATCCATTTTCAAAACTCTGTTGGTTTCGAAAATGGCAATTTAAAGCACAGCGCCCACGGTAAGACCGATGCTTAAGCCATGACCGTTCAAAAAGTAATAATTGACAGGTATATCAATAATTACCGGACCGAATTTAAAACCCATATTCGCCATTATTTTGGGATTAAAGAAAGTAGGGGATACAGAACCGCCGCCTTTTACAGAAACACTGTTAGAAGTACCGGATATTCCGCTCTTCATCCCAATGGATGTGGAATTCTTTCCAAAGGCTAAATCAACCCCCAGACCTGCGTCGAGGTTAAGGAACCACAATAGTTGAATTGAGGTATTAAGCTCCAGCGGAATAGTGAAAGTAGTAACTTCCATATTAAAATTCAGGTTTGGATCGTCAAGTCCATTAACATCAAGGGGAAAACTTAAATCCAGGGTAGTTTTTTGGAATAAAAAACCTGAGCCTACAGTAATGCCTCTCCATTTGAAAACCCCAATATCAAATCCCTTTAGCAGCCTGTATTGGGCAACCGGGCCAATATGAAATATTTTATAATCCAGCTTAATATCATCAGATGATAAAATATTATCCAGGGGGATATATCCAATACGGAAACCCAGATACAGGCCGTCAATAAGGAAT